>Ga0075418_10005829_pt1 | contig 13900 bp, 7 predicted proteins | sample SoiMetdeltSBSDD2_FD_81776 | JGI IMG/M metagenome (GOLD analysis project Ga0075418, IMG submission 81776) | Bulk soil microbial communities from a Populus tree surrounding site in Tennessee, USA - Soil MetaG P. deltoides SBSDD2 | ecosystem: Environmental > Terrestrial > Soil > Tree plantation...
CGAGCCGCGCGGCCTCGACGGCGAACTCACCAGTGTGTTTTCCACCGTACGCGGATCCAGTGTCCGGAACGATGATCCGTACTTGTGTTTCGGGAATCCTGAAGGCTTCCGCGAGCTCGGTTCGAACGCCGAATGGCCGTTGCGTGCCGGTCCAGACTGTGAGCTTGCCATCGCTCCACTCGGCGACCGCCGATCGCGGTTCGAGTGGCACATGCGCGATGTACGGAATTCGGTAGCTGGCATCGAATGTCCGTGCCGCCGCTGCGCGCGCGGCAGAAACGTCGCCAGCGATCGTTGGCGTTCCGCCGCGTCCGCCGCCGCTCGTCGTCCCGGTTTTCTTCAGATGCTCATAGACCGTCTGCGATGACGGAAGGTCGGTGGGAACGCGCCAGTCGGTCTTGATCGCCGCCGCCGCCCTGCGCGCGAGCCGCTCGGTGGGCGCGACGACACCGGCGAACGTGCCATCGCGAACGACCGTCACCCCTTTGATCGCACGCGCCGCGGAGTCGTCCATCGACGCCAGCGTGCCGGTGTATCCAACAGGCCGCAAGATTGCGCCATACAGCATTCCCGGTCGCGTGATGTCCGGCGTGAAGCGATGGCGTCCCGTCACGAAGTCGGCGCCGGCAACCTTCTTCTCAGCGGTTCCGCGCGACACCCACTGTGCGACAGGAGAACCCGACACACCCACAGGGACCACGCCGACAAGTTTCTGACCCTTCGTGATTTCGCCGAGGCCCGCCGACTGCCGCTGTCCGACGATCTGTCCGTCCTTCACACTCAGGGTGGCGCGGTCGACGTTCCACTGCGTCGCCGCTCGATCGAGCAGCATCTCGCGAGCGGCAGCTGCGGCACGCGCGAGCTGCGGGGCCATTCTCGGCGTGGACTGCGATCCAAACGTTCCCTGATCGAAAGGTACGAGGTCGGTATCGGCCATCACGAGCGACACGCGATCGAGCGGCACACGGAGCTCGTCGGCAATGGCCTGCGCCAGCGACGTCCGGATGTTCTGGCCGATCTCGGTCTTTCCGGTATAACCGGTGACGTGGCCCCGCTCGTCGATGTGCACCCAAGCAGACACGTCAGTTGAGGCAGACTGCTGACCGGTGCGGCCGGACTCCTGCGCGGAGGCGGGTACCGACGCCAACACCAGCACTCCGGCGCCCATCACCCCAAAGATGCGCATGAATTCCCGGCGCTCGACCTCGAAGCGGTAAGGCGCAACTTCGCTCAGCTCGTACCGTTCGACTTCGATATCGCCAGGACGATTCATCGTCGCACCTCCGCGCTCTCGGTGTTCCTCATCCTGTCGGCGGCCATCTTCACCGCCCGGACGATGCGTGGGTACGTGCCGCAGCGGCAAACGTTGCGATCCATGATGCGGGCGATGTCCGCCTCTGACGGCGTCGGATTGGTACGCAACAGGCTCACTGTCGCCATGACCATCCCGGGCGTGCAGTAGCCACACTGGAACGCCTCGGCATCGAGAAACGCCTGCTGGACGGGGTGCAGTTGATTGCCGCCCAGGCCTTCAATCGTCATGATGCTCTTGCCGTCGACAGCGGCGAGACGCGTGACGCACGAGCGGGTTGCCTGATTGTCCACGAGCACTGTGCAGGCACCGCAAGCGCCCTCGCCGCATCCGAACTTAGAGCCGATCAGATCCAGCTCGTAGCGGAGCACCGACAACAGGCTGTCGTTGGGCTCGCCTTCGATTTGATGGGTTTTGCCGTTGATACGGAGCGTGTAGATCCCCATCCCCGCAGTTTACACCTCCCGTCGTTGTCTGAAATGCTGGGGCTACGCGGCGACACCTGGCTTGGCGGCGCATTTCGCGCGACGGGACTACGTGATGTCATTCGGAAAAAAACTGGCTCTCGCGATGGTATTCGCGGCGAGCCTCAACCAAGCGATCGCGCTGTCGCAATCATCGCCGCCGCAGGCGCAATCCAGCCTTTCCACTAGCCCCGCCAGGGTACTCGAATGGGCGAATCGCCTGCTGGCCAATGACCCGAAGGTACGCGCAACCGCCAAAGCCGCGCTGGTCCACGGGTCGCCACGTTCGCTCCCGTTGCTGAGACGGTTCCTCGATCCTGAGCACGAAGATCTCCATGTGGTGACTTTTGAAGTCATCCACCAGATCGGTCCTCCTGCCATTCCGCTCCTGGCGAACCTGCTGCGGCATGAGTGGGAGTCGATCCGCCGTAGCGCCGTCGATGAATTGATTGACCTGGCACCGCACACAGAATTGATTCAACCGGCGTTGAGGCGGGCGCTGAGAGACGAGGATGCGGTCGTCGCGGGAGATGCCGCACGGGCTCTCGGCGCTTTGGGCAAGAAGGCCGCTCCTTCGGTCGGCGCTCTTGTCACGACGCTTTCGCACGAGAACCCATACGTCCGCATCTACGCGGCAGAGGCTTTGGCGTCGATCGGTCCGAGCGCGGCAAAGGCGACAACCGCGTTGGCAGAGGCGCTAACCGATCCAATTCCAGGCGTTCGATGGGCAGCGTGTGAAGGACTTGCAAGCATCGGCCCCGCCGCGCAATCGGCAGTGCCGAAGTTAATCGAAGCTCTGGACGATGAATTCCTGTATGTGCGGATCTTCGCGGCCGGAGCTCTGGGAAGCATCGGACCAAAGGCACAATCGGCGCGCGAGGCGCTGAAGGCGGCCGCAAACGATCCCGCATTGCGGAGCGAAGCAGAGTGGGCGTTGAGTCGAATCACTGGAATCGAATCTGCAGAGCCTGTCGCGTCCAACGTTGTGCCCGCGCCTTTCCTCACATCCCCACTCAAGACGACCGTCGTCGAAACCACTAATCCACCGCTAACTTGGGACACGACCACGGGGCGGAACATCGTCTGGAGCGTCGAGCTGGGAAATGAAACGTATGGTCGTCCCGTGGTGGTTGGCGACGCCGTGTATGTGGGCACCGACAACGCGAGGCACATGAACCCCGACTACCAGGAAGAAGCCGGCGTGCTCATGGCATTCCACGCGAAGGATGGCAAATTCCTTTGGCAGGATGTGGCCCCGCGAGTCGAGCGAGGTCTGCGAGAGTTTGTGCTTCCTTCGACGACGAGCGCACCGTATGTGGAGGGAGACCGTTTGTACTACGTCACCTCCGAATGCCAACTCCGTTGCCTGGACATACGGGGTTCCCGCATCTGGGAGTTAGACATGTGTGGCCGCCTTGGTGTCTTCCCACATGAAGCCACGAACAGCGAAGTGTTGCCCGTCGGCGATCTGCTGATGGTGTCGACGTCGAACGGGCAGAATGAAGGTCACACGCGAGTCCCATCGCCGCGTGCCCCAAGTCTGATCGCAGTGGACAAGCGTTCGGGCGACGTGGTCTGGCGCGCGATCGGCGCGGGGCAGCACGTACTGCACGGGCAGTGGTCCAGCCCTGTGGCGGCCAATGTCAATGGACGCATACAGGTGCTCTTCGGCGGCGGCGATGGTTGGCTGCGTTCCTACGACGCGGCGTCGGGTCACGAAGTCTGGCGATTTGACGGCAATCCGAAAGACGCCCGCTGGCTTCCGCGACCCGGCGTCCTTTCGCGCAGCCCGATCATCGCTTCACCGGTATTCGCCGACGGCCGCGTCTTCGTGGCGATGGGACAAAGTCCCGGGCACGGCAACGGTCCCTCATTGATTCACGCGATCAGTCCGAACGGCCAGGGAGACGTCACCGAGAGCAGGCTGCTCTGGACTTCCCGCGACGTCGGTCGGGTGGTGGGGACACCGATTGCGAAAGACGGTCTGTTGTACGTTGGCGATCTGGGCGGAACGATTCATTGTCTGGATGCGGCCACCGGCGCCCACGTGTGGAAGCACGAGACGCACGACGCCATTTGGGGGAGCCTCCTGCTCGCCGGCGACCGGCTTTACGTCGGGAACGTTGCAGGCAGCATGACCATCCTTCGCGCCGGACGGCGAAAGCAAGTGCTGGGGCAGATCGACATGGATGCGCCGATCTACTCGCCTCCGGCGGCCGTCGGCGATGCGCTGTACCTGGCCACGGCGATCCGGTTGTACCTCATCGCGGCAAAGCCGTGATTCACGTCCTACGTTCGCATCGCCTCGACCGGGTCGAGTCGCGCGGCGCGGCGCGCCGGAACGTAGCACGCGCACGACGCAATTGCCAGTAGCAGCGCCGCAATTGCCGCATACGTCCGCGGATCAGTCGTGGGTGTGTCGAACAACAGTGTGTCGAGCGTGCGTGCGGTGAAGAGCGCGATCGTGAGCCCTATCCCCACACCAATGACAGCGAGCAGGAGGCCTTCGGCGAGGAACAATCGAAGGATGTCTCTCGGTGCAGCGCCGAGCGATGTGCGGACACCAATCTCACGCCGCCGTAATGCAACCGAGAGCGAGAGCAGTCCGTAGACACCGACCGCCGCCAGCACCATGGCGATGGTGCCGAACGATCCCACGAGAACGGTGCGAAAGCGCGCCGCGGCGGTGCTCGTTGCAACCACAGCCTCGAGCGACTGCACTTTATCAATTGCCATCAGCGGATCGAGGGCGCGCACATGCCTCCGAGCCGCTGCAGTGATCGCCAATGGATCACCAGCCGTCCGCACCACGACCTGCGATGGCGGGAACCAGTTCATCTCCTGCGCTCCCGGCGCAAACATCTCGATGTCGACCGCGTCGGCCAGCGATCCCTGCTTGGTATCGCCGACGACGCCGACCACCGTCATCCAATCGTCGGGACTCGGCGCGCGTGCGAAGCTGACGCGCTTGCCGAGCGGCGATTCACCCGGCCAGTAGCGGCCGGCCATCGTTCGGTTGACGATGACTACCTTCCGGGCGTCGCCGCTGTCGCGGTGATCGAAGAAGCGGCCGGCGACCAGCGGTATGCCCATCGCCGTGAAGTAGCGCGGCGTGATTAGCCGGTAGAACACAAATGTTTCCTCACCCGGCCCAGGCAACGGCAGCCCTTCCACGAACAGCGCGTTGCTGCCGCCAGCAGTCGTCAATGGCAGCCAGCTGATCGCTCCTGCCGCATGGACCGACGGTTCCTTCTCGAGGCGCGTCATCAACTCGTCGAGAAATCCGGACCATCGCGCCGGATCTGGATAGCGCGAGCGTGGCAGCTCGATGGTGAACGTCAGTACCGAACCGGCGCGGAATCCGGCGTCGACGTTGGTCAGTCGCCGCAGGCTCTGGATGAAGAGCGCGGCGCCGACCAGCAGCATCATCGCCAGCGCCAATTCGACGGTCACGAGCGTACGCCCGGTGCGCGTAACCCGCGCCGACGTCGAGGCGCGGTCGGCATCGATGGCGGTCGCCGTACGCTGTCGCGCCAGGTGCAAAGCTGGCGCGAGGCCGAACAGCACGCCGGTGAGGCTGGCCATCACCGCGGCAAAGGTCAGCACACGAACGTTAATGGCGATGTCGCGCAATGGCGCCAGCGACTCGGGCATCATCATGCGCAGCGCGATCGTTGCGAACCAGGCCAACCCGGCGCCAGCCACTGCGCCGGTCATCGCGAAGACGAGACTCTCGGTAAGCAGCTGCCGGATCAGGTGCAGGCGCCTGGCGCCAAGGGCAGCCCGGATCGCGACTTCCTGATGCCGCGCACTCGCGCGGGCGAGCAGCAGATTGGCGGTATTGATGCAGGCGATCGCCAGCACCAACATGACGGCGCCCATCAGCACCAGCACCGGCCGCCGGAGGCCACCCAACATCTCGTCGCGAATTGGCTCGACGAGCAGGCCTTCACGCGCGTTGAAGCGGGGGAAATCGCGGGCCAGGCGAACGGCAATGACGTCCATGTCCGCCTGTGCCTGCGCGAGCGTGACGCCTGGCTTGAGACGGCCAATCGCCATCATCCAATGCGACCCGCGTGCCTGTCGTTCCCAGTCGGTGAACACCAACGGCACCCAGAAGTCATCTGGTCCGCGCGGCAGCCTGAACTCCGGTGGCATCACCCCGACGACCGTGCGCGGCACATCGTTGAGAACGATGCGTGTGCCGACGATGTCGGGGTTGGCGCCGAGCGCCTGGCGCCACAGATGATGAGCCACGATCACCGTGTCCGCGCTCACCCGCTCATCGTCCGCCGCAAAGACGCGGCCGAGCAGTGTGCGCACGCCGAGCGCGGCGAACAGGCTTGCGGAGACTCGACGCCCATCAAGTCGCTGCGGATCGCCGTGACCGGTCAGCGTCGCGTCGAGTTGTGCGATCCCTGACAGGTGGTCGATCGTATGTGTGTTGGTCCGCCAGTCCTGAAAGTTGGCTGGCGTGCCGACCTTTTTTTCGGCTTCAGTTGCGTCAGTTTCCCAGACCATGACGATGCGGTCTTCGTCGGTATAGGGGAGCGGTCGAAACACGACCGCCTCGACGAGCGCGAACATCGCCGTCGTGCCGCCAATGCCAAGCGACAGCGTCAGGACGAGCACCGTCGCAAAACCTGGCTGCCGGCGAAGGAGACGAAGCGCGTACCACAGGTCGTTGAGCAGGGTCGACACAATTGAATCTCCTTGCCGCGGAGATCGTGCCCGCGGCCGCAGCAACACGCACACGGCGATCGAGTGCACCGCCAGTCGCCAGTAGCGCAGCCGGGCGCGCAGCGTCCCGCGCGCGGCATTGTGTTGAAGGTCCTCTTCGAGATCGCCAGCGACCGCTTCATATGCCGCGACGTCGAGCGTCAGTCGCAACAGCCATTCAGCGAATCGAGGCGGCTGGATCCTCGTCATGACTTTGTTAGCTTGGCTTCGAGCCCCTGCGCCATGCGGATCGTGGCGGTATACGACCGCGCCAACGCGCGCTGACCGGCGGAGCGCAGACGGTAGTAGCGTTTGCGCCTGCCGCCACGCTCCGGCGTCGGTTCGCCATAGCGCGAACGAACCAGACCCCGCGCCTCGAGCCGTTCGAGCGTCGTGAAGATGGCGCCAGGGGAGGCGTCACGCCCGGCTTTCTCGCGCAATTGCCGCGCAATCGCCGCTCCGTAGGCTGCGTCGTCCAGCCGTAGCACCGCGAGCAGCACCAGTTGTTCGAACTCGCCCAGTACGTCGCCCACGCGCGCGCTCCATTGTTGGATGATCGAAAGGCAAAAAAGGTGCCCCCGCGACGATGGACTTTAACTCACATAGTAGGAAAAACAAAGAGCTACGGCGGCGCGCACGGCTGGCGTTCGGCGGCCGCTCCCGCGATAATGAATCGCGAGTCGGAACAGGAGAGGGCAGACCTTATGACACCTGGGGTATTGAGTCGGCGTGCTTCGGTCCTGCTGATCAGCGCGATCGCGGCGGCAACCGTGACGACGGTTGGACAGCAGTCCTCCGTCCAGCCGTACTTTCCCGCTCGAGGGGAGTGGCAGAAGAAGGATCCGTCGGCTGTCGGCCTCGACAAGGCGAAACTCCAGGACGCGATCGCGTTTGCCGTGGCACACGAGAATCCGAACACGAAGGACCTGTCGGTCGCGATCGTCAACCAGTTCCGGTCCGAGGCCCCCTACAACACCCTGATTGGCCCGACACAGCCACGCGCAGGGTCGAACGGCCTGATCATCCGTCACGGTGCGGTGGCTGCGGAATGGGGAGACACCGGCCGCGCTGACATGACGTTCAGCGTGACGAAGACATTTCTCTCAACCGTTGCCGGCATCGCCTTCGATCGCGGGAGCATCCGTTCGGTGACGGATCGCGTCGCGACTTACATGCCGGCCGGCGTCGATCTGTTCACCTCGACGCACAACGCGCCGATTACTTGGGAGCACCTGCTGCGGCAGACCAGCGACTGGTCGGGCACGCTGTGGGGAAAACCAGACTGGGCCGATCGGCCGCCGCGCGGCCAGACGCCGGAGCAGTGGGCGAAGCGCGAGTTGCACGAACCCGGGACGTTCTTCAAATACAACGACACGCGCGTCAACGTTTTGGCGCTCTCGCTGCTCTATGTCCTGAAACAGCCGCTGCCGGATGTACTGAAGCGGTCAATCATGGATCCGATTGGCGCATCCTCCACCTGGCACTGGGAGGCGTACGACAACGCCTCCGTAGAGATCGATGGTCAGCGCATGAAGTCGGTTACAGGGGGCGGACATTTCGGCGGAGGGATGTTCGTCAGTGCCTACGATCTCGCGCGGTTCGGCTATCTGTTCCTGAACAACGGGAAATGGGGAGATCGGGAGCTGGTTTCTGCGAAGTGGATAGCAATGGCGCGGACGCCCGGTCCGGCCAACGCCGGCTATGGTTTTTGTAACTGGTACCTGAACAACCCGGCGACCCAACCAGGTGGCACCGACGGCAAGCTTCCATTTCCATCGGCCCCGCGCTCGTCGGTGACGTTCCAGGGCAACGGCGTCAACGTGGTGTATCTGGACTGGGAGCACGACCTGGTCGTCGTCGTGCGCTGGATTGATAACAACGTGAGCCTCGATCAGTTTCTTGGAAAGGTGATCGCGGCGATCACATCGTCTTGATTCACCGGTTGCGCCGAGAGAGGGAGGCTTTCAGGTGTGCGCAACCTCAGCCGTGGGCCGGCGGAGCATCTTTCCAAACCAGTGCGCCTGAGCGACAATGCGCCCGGCGCAGCTGCGGCTGCGTCGTCCACAGCTGTTTCATCGCTCGAACGGAGGGTATCTCCATGCGCACCCTCGCCGGACACCGCCGTCACCCGAAACGAAACGTGCGGCGCATCGTTGGCGCCATCCTTCTTGCAGCGGTTCAGACGGTTTCGGCCACCACGTATATTTCAGTGGAGCCGATTCCGAACCGCGATGTCGTGGGCGAGACCGATCTCGCGCGCCTCCGCAGCATCGGGTACGGGCGTCTCGAACAATGGAGCAACCTCCTGCTCACTCAGTGCGGCGCGGTCGACCGTGTGATCGACGCGCTGACCGCGCACGGTGCGATCAATTCGGTCACGTCCGCCAATACACGATTCCTGGTCGCGGCCGGAGGGTTCGAGGGGGCAACCAACCCGTCATATGTGTTCACCGTTCAGGATTCCGGACCTGGGGCCGTACGCATGCGTGATGTCGACGTGCTCGACAATGCGCTCGGCTACGTTCTGAATCAGGGCGGTACCGCGCATTTCAGCGCCGACAACGCCAAGGCCTATGCTTTCGTCCTCGACTATGCGGTCGTCAGTTTTCCTGGAACGTTGACCGGCGATGAGGCCCGGCAGTTCTTCGAACATGTCGGGACGATCGACGCCGCTTTGTTCAGCGGCCAGTTCGCAGGCTTTACACAGATTGATTTCGATAACTCTCCGACGAACAACTCGATGTTGTTTCTGCAGCCCGCCGTAACAAAGCATCGTTTCATTAGAGGCCTTGCCGCGGCCGCGGACACGCAGTCTGGCGCCACGTACTTTCCGCTGAAGAACAACGGAGCTCCAACCACGGCACGGGCAGGAATCGCCTTTCCGGGCAACGACTGGCTAGCCTTTCCGGACGGCGATCAGTATCTGGCGAACATCGGCGGAACGCCTCAGCTCGTCGACGAGCTCGCCGGGCTGCGGCAAAAGCATCTGACGGCCGTACGAAGTCTGCTGGATGCGATTACCGGAAATCGCGTGGACGAGTACCTTGGTGGCGGATTCAGTTGTCCGAACTGAAGCTCCGGGCGGAAGAAACGTCCTGGACTTCGAAGCTAACCTCGGCGTCCTTCAATAAGCCATCGCGTAACAGTCGCGCCGCGGATCCGCTCCCGCGATGCGGTTGCCGCTTCCAGGATCGACGAGCACCGCCGTGGCGCAGCTGGCAATGCTCGCCGGCGCGATCTTGCTGATGTCGTGTCCTTTCGTCTTGAGTTCCTCGTAAACGGCCTCCGGCATATCGGATTCGACATTGAGCTTGTTGAAGCCGGCTGGATGCGGCCAGAACGATCCGTAGAAATGCAACGTCTGCACGCGCGGCCAGCGGAACGCCTCGTGAAGGTTCGGATACCACTCCGGCCAGAACTCCACGATGTTGAGAAAGGCCTGCAGGATCGTCTGCTCCTGGTTGTCGCCGCCAGGCGTGCCGATCGCCAGGAACGGCTGACCATTGTGCAGGACGATCGTCGGCGTCAGCGTGTAGCGTGGACGGGACCGCGGCCGCAGTTGCGCAGCGCGTGAGGAATCGAGCCAGAACGATTCGCCCCGCACGCTCATCGCCACGCCGGTCTTGCCCAGAATCGGAGAGGTCGGCAGCCACGCGCCGCTTGGCGTGCTGTCAAAGACGTTGCCGTCGCGATCGATGACGGAGATATGTGTGGTGTCCTTGGTCACACCCGCAGTGAGATCTTCCTCGGGCGGCTGTTGCGCCTCCGTCGCGTTCGGAAGGTTCGCGATCCAGTAATTCCAGCTCTTGACCTTTGAATCGAAGCGAAGCGGATCGCCGGCGAGATAACCCCTGGATGCGTGCTGCGCGTCGATTTGTTTCGCTCGTTCCTTCGCGTACTCCTTCGACAGCAGTCCTTCCGCTGGACTTTGCACGAATACCTGATCGGCGTAATAGCTATCGCGATCCGCATAGGCGAGCTTCATCGCCTCGACGATCGTGTGTAAGTAAGGACCGCTGTTCCGCTTCATCGATTTGAGATCAAACTGCTCGAGGATGTTGAGCGACTCGAGCAGCACCGGGCCCTGACTGCCGAACGAGTGTTTGTACACGTCGTACCCGCGATACGTCGTCATCGCCGGCTGCTCGATTTTGGCGAAATACTCAGAGAAGTCCGCGAGCTCCCATGGCGCCTGATGGTCTTTCAGGAACGCGACCATCTCGCGCGCGATGTCCCCCTTGTAGAAAAGATCGCGAGCGGCAGCGATGCCTGCGGCGCGCCCCTTCTTTCTCGTTTTTCGTTCCGCCTCGACCATCGATGACAGTGTGCGGGCAAGGTCCGGCAGCTTGATCATGTCGCCAGCCTTGTACGCCGTGCCATCAGACTTCAGCCACGTGCGCTTGTTGTCGGGCCAGGCATCGATAAACTTGCGATTGCTGTCGATGGCGTTTGCGGTCCGTGGCCGCAGCGGAAATCCACGATCCGCGTACTCGACCGCGCGCACCGACACCTGTTCGAACGTCATCGTCCCCCAGCGCTCGAGGACGGTGAGCGCGGCGTGCACCACGCCGGGAACGACCGCCGGGTCGAGGCCGATGCCGTTCAGGTCTTTGCCACGGCTCTTGTACCACTCAATCGTGGCGCCCTTCGGTGCCCAGCCCTGTCCGACGATCGATGTGACCTTGCGCTCGCGCTGCGGATAGACAAGGACCAGCCCTTCGCCGCCCAGGCTGTAGAGATCCTGTTCCACCACTCCGCCAACCAGCATCGCCGCGACGCCGGCGTCGAAGGCGTTGCCCCCCTTCAACAGCACCTCGAAGGCGGCGGCGCTCGTCAACGGGTGGCCGGCGGAGACGGCGCCGTTCGGGCCGGCGACGGTCGGGCGATCAGCGGCCCGCGGAATCGCAGTCGGTCCAAGGACGAGGAGTGTCGCAGTGAATGCAGCGGCGGCGCTGCGAAGGCGGATGTTCATACTGGTAAACCTAACACGTCGGCATCACGTTGGGAGCCACCGGAGTAAAATCGGGCGAGTCCATCGGTGCACATCTATTCGACGCGTTGGGTTATCGCCGGCGCGGCTATAGCCGCAGTGATGGCTGCGTACTCTTCTCTCAGTTGCTCGTGGGGCCCCACCCCCACTCGCTCTCGCTCGGGGGGCGCCGCTCGCGCGGCGCTGCCCTCCGGCCCCTCGCTCGGGCCGCAGGCGCTCCGTGCTGCGCCGCAAGATCCCGGGCCGTTTTCTCCAGACGTGAAAGAGTTCGTCGCCGTCTATCTGAAGACGGGTGGCGACAAGCTGACGAACTGGGTGCAGGGTGACAAGGTTTCGCGGCCGGACGACGCGCTTCGGGCGTTCAAGACGATCGATGGATTGACGATCGAGTTGGTCGCGTCGGAGCCGGTGATTCGCCAGCCGATCGACCTCCACTTCGACGAGCGCGGACGGCTGTGGGTCGTGCAGTACCTCCAATATCCGTTTCCCGCCGGCCTCAACATCACCTCGTACGATCAGTACCTGCGGGCTCGATACAACGGCGTACCAAACGCGCCGCCGAATCACGTGCGTGGTGCAGACAAGATCACCGTGCTCGAAGACACGGACGGCGATGGCAGTTTCGACGCTCACAAGGACGTCATCACCGGGCTGAACATCACAACGAGCGTGTTGACGGGGCGCGGCGGTGTCTGGGTGATGAACCCGCCGTACCTGCTCTTTTATCGCGACCGGACCGGAGACGGATTGCCGGACGGCGATCCCGAAGTTCGGCTGGCGGGATTCGGTCTCGAGGACACGCACTCGCTGGCCAACAGTCTGACGTGGGGTCCAGACGGCTGGTTGTACGGCGTGCACGGAAGTACGAGTACGGCGAAGGTCAGAGGAGTCTCGTTCCTCGGGCAGGCTGTGTGGCGCTATCACCCAGAGCGCGACGAGTTCGAGCTGTTTGCGGAGGGAGGCGGCAATCCCTGGACGCTGTCCTTCGACAGCAAGGGCCGGGCTTTCTCCGGCGATAACGGCGGCAACAACCGCGGATTTCATTGGGTGCAGGGCGGACGGTACGAGAAGAACTGGCCGAAGCACGGACCGTTCACGAGACCGCACTCCTACGGCTACATCTCCCACATGGAGCATGAGGGGTATCCGGCGCGATTTGCCATGACCCACGTTGTCTACGAGGAGGGAAAGCTGCCCGGCTATGAGGGACAGCTCATCTCGGGCATGGCGCTCACCAGCCGGATACAAGCCTCGCGTCTCGTCGCCGATGGTTCGACGTTCAGGACAGTCGATACCGACATTATCGCGACGACGAGCGACCGCAGCTTTCGTCCGGTCGACACCGCGGTCGGGCCCGACGGTGCCGTGTATTTTGCCGATTGGTGCGACATCCGGATGGATCACACTGACCCGCGCGACACGTGGGACAAGTCGTGCGGACGGATCTGGCGTCTGCGCGGGAAGGACTACCGCCCGGTGGTTCCATTCGCCCTCGCTCAACGGAGCAGCCAGCAGCTGATCGCGCTGCTCGGAGACCAGAGAAAGTGGTACCGAGATCAAGCACGGACGCTTCTCGGCGAGCGTAAAGACCCCTCGGTCGTTGCCGAGTTGCGCAGACTTGCTCGAGAGCGGCGGGGCCCGCTCGCACTCGAGGCGCTGTGGACAGCGAATCTCATCTCGGGAATGGATCCCGACTGGGCGCTAACGCTGCTGGATCATCCGGATGAAGCGATTCGGTCCTGGACAGTGCGCCTGTTGAGTGACGCCGGATCGATCACGCTAGCGATGCGTCGACGACTGGCCGAATTGGCTCGCAGTGAACCGGATGCGGAAGTGCGGAGTGCGCTCGCGGGTCTGGCCGCGCGTGTCGAGCCGGACGCGGCACTCGCAGTCCTCCGCGAACTCATCCGCCGGCCGCAGGATGTCGCGGACAAGCACATTCCGCTGCGAATCTGGTGGGCCCTCGAGAAAACGATCACCAGCGATCCGGATCTCGTATTGAACTGGATCGAAAAGGAAAACGCGTGGCAGGAACCGCTCTTCGCCGAGCACCTCGAGGGGCGCATCGCCCGACGGCTGGCGGCTGACCGTGGCAATAACCAGTCGTTTGGCCGCATCGATCCCGACAGGAACTGGAAGGAGTATGCGCAGCACCCGCGAAGCCAGATGCCGGGCGGCAAGGGTGACTATACGGACTGGGCGACCAACTACACGCCGGAGATCAGCGATAGAAACCTCACACGGCTGGTGCGGCTCCTGGAGATGGCGCCGATTAGTCATCGCGATCGGCTGCTCGCCGGCGCGAAAGCGGGACTCGGGCAAGGGACGCCAGCGGAGCGCGTGCCGGCACGCCTCTCAGCATTGATCAGTAAGGAGGCGACCGCCGGCCCTGACGCCTACGAACGCGGACGTGAG
>Ga0075418_10005830_pt1 | contig 13897 bp, 12 predicted proteins | sample SoiMetdeltSBSDD2_FD_81776 | JGI IMG/M metagenome (GOLD analysis project Ga0075418, IMG submission 81776) | Bulk soil microbial communities from a Populus tree surrounding site in Tennessee, USA - Soil MetaG P. deltoides SBSDD2 | ecosystem: Environmental > Terrestrial > Soil > Tree plantation...
AGCGCGGCGTAGATCTCGCGGAGGCGGTCGGGGAACCGCGTGTCCCGTGCGATGCGCGCCATCTCCGTCCGCAGCGCGTCCTCGTCCAGGGGCGCGCCCCAGTACGAGGCCAGCGCCGCCGACTGCGCGAGGGAGCGGCGCACCGAGCCTTCCAGCACGGCCTGCGGGACGGCCTCCTCGAAGGGGCGCGTCGCGTCGATCTGGTGGGCGTAGTACACGCGCGCGATCGCGCGCTCCGCCGCGACCCGCTCGGCGAACCCGATCTCCCGCGCTCCCCGCGCGCCACCCGCGAAGAGCGCACCCGCCGTGAACAACAGACACCCGCGCGCGAGCAGCCCTCGGCTCATGGGCAGTGTTCCCCCCCGGGTCGAGCTTTCCTATACGGCGGTGCGGGGAGCGCGGCCAGGATGTCCGACGTTCTCTTGGGGTTTCTACCGGACCTCGAACGAGGCCCCGGCGAGGGGGGCGTCGGTGTCCCGGTAGGTCCGGAGGTTCCGCGCCTTGTCGAGGATCTGGATCACCGTGACTTTCCAGGTCCCCTTGGCGGCGAACGGAGGCACGGCGACCGTCGCGGTGAGCGGGGCGTCCGGCCGGCTCGGGTTCGGCTCGGCCGCGAAGAAAACGCGGGGGAACTGGCCGTTCGCCGCGACCGGCCCGTCGATCCGGCCCGAGAGCGAGCCGACGCCGCTGGCCGCGTCGTGGGCGACCACGGTGACGACGACCTCGGTCGCGACAGTGTTGGAGACGACGGTCGGGGAGAGCGTCACCGAATCGACGAGGGGGGGCTCCGCGTCGCAGGCCCCTCCGCCGGACACGACGAACTTGACCGCATCGACGACCGGGGTGCCGGCCGCGAGGACCACGGTGTTGTTGGCCTTGTCGGCGGCGCGCACGTGGGCCACGGTCCACGCTCCGCAGTCCGCGTTCGCTGGGATCGGGAGGTCGGCCTCCCAGGTCCCGGCCTCCACGTTCGCCTGGCAGGAGAACGGGACCAGGGCGCTTCGCGACGGGCTCTGAATCGAGCCGGTGACCGATGCGACCCCGGAGCCCTCGTCCTCGACGCTGACGATGAGCTTGTTCATCTGTCCCGCGTCCAGCGTCGCGTCGCGAACCGCGAGGCTGTGGATCACCGGCGGCGCGGAGTCGGAGCTCTCCGAGACGACGCGGAGGGTTCCGCCTGCGGGGACGCTGGTCCGGTTGTACGCGAGGTTCAGCCAGTTCCCGGCGCGATCGACGATCTGGAGAGTGGCGACGTACCAGCCGCCGGTCTCGGCCTGCCGGGGAATCGTCACCCTCGCGGAAAAAGTCCCCTGGCCTCCGGTCTCCTCGCCGGCGAAGGTCACGACGGCGGCCTCACCGGGACTGCGCACGGTCCCGAACACCGACTTCACGCCCGAGAGATCGTCGCTCGTGCCGATCGACAGCGTCGAGGTGCCGCCGTCGGGGATCTCGGCCGGCTCGAAGCGCAGGAACTGGAGCGTGGGAAGCCGGCGGTCGGAGTCGGGGTCGTCCGGCGGCGCAGGGGGAGGCTCGACCGCTTTCGCGGTCGGCTCGCGCGGGAGGACCGGAGCCGGAGGGCTCGCCGGGGCAGGTGCGGCCGGAGTCGGTGTCACCGGCGCGGGAAGCGCGCGTGGCGCCGCGGCTTGCGATGAGGGCTGCGGCGCGGGCGCGGAGACCACCGGAGGTGTCGCGGCGACCGCCGCCGGCGACGGTGACGGAGCGACGCCGGGTGTGGGGCGCGCGGGCGCGGCCGGCTCGGCGCTCGGCGCGGTGTCGCGAGGCTCTTCTCGTGGAGGAGGCGGAGCGGCGGCCGGCTCGGGGGGAGTGGCCGCGGGGAGGACCGGCGCGGCGAGGGCCGGGTCCGGCGGAGCGCTCGCGGGCCGGCGCAGACGATCCGCGACGACGAGGCCGCAAAGGAGCGCGAGCGCGCCGATCGCGATCCAGGCGGCGTCACGCCGACGCAACGACGCAGCTCTTCAGGAGACGGGTCCAGCCGACGCCGGACAGCCGGGCGGTCTCGTGGAAGCGATCGATCGCGAGCTGCCGAGCGGCCTCCGGGCTCTCGGCTTCCACCGCGGTCTCGTGGACGAACGCGCGCCGCTCCCCGCGCACGCACTCGACATACTCGTAGACGATCGCCCAACGTCGATGCACGGGCACAAGTAGATGACGACGGCGCCGGGATTTCAAGCCGTGAGGCGCCGCGGGCGGCGCGCGGGTATCGTCGGTCTGGAGGCGGCCATGCTCGCTGACGAAGGGTTCAAGGCCACCGCGACGCGCGTCACGTTCTTCCTGCTGAGGGTGGTGTCGGGGCTCCTCTTCTTCCACGCCGGCGCGATGAAGCTCCTCGGCTGGTTCGGAGGCATGCCGGGGAATCAACCGAGCCCGCCGCCGCTGACGTCGCAGGTGGGGATCGCGGGGATCCTCGAGCTCTTCGGGGGCATCCTGATCATGCTCGGGCTGCTCACGCGCCCGGTTGCGTTCATCCTCTCGGGCGAGATGGCGGTCGCCTATTGGCAGTTCCACGCTCCGAACGGGACCTGGCCGATCCAGAACCGCGGCGAGGCCGCCGTCCTGCTCTGCTTCATCTTCCTATACATGGCCGCGCACGGGGGAGGGGACTGGAGTGTGGACGCGCTGATCCGGCGCCGCCTGAAGCGAACGCCCGTCTAGTGCCGGCCTTCCGCGATCTCAACATGGAGGCTGCGGGGCAGCTCAACGATCTCGCCCTCATCCATCCCTCCCGCCACGGACGGCTCGCCTACAAGCGGGCCTCCCGATCGATCCTCCAGATCGAGGAGCCGATCGATGCGATCGCCCCCGCGCGGTCCCTGCGGGAGATCCCCTACGTCGGCCCCGCGAGCGAGCGCGTGATCCTCGAGTACCTCGAGCGCGGGCGCAGCCCGACGGTCGAGCGGGCGGTGGACAAGAGCGGCAAGCGCGACGAGGTCGAGGCCGCGCGCGCCCATCGCACGCACTTCCTCAGCCGCGCGGGGGCGCTCCGCGTCCTCCGGTCGCGCGCGAAGGGCCCGATCGCCGTGAGCGATTACAAGGGCGACCTCCAGAGCCATTCGGAGTGGAGCGACGGCGGCGAGAGCATCGAGACGCTCGCCGCCGCGGCGCGCGAGCGCGGGTACGCGTACCTCGCGGTGAGCGATCACTCGTACGGCCTGAAGATCGCGCGCGGGATGAGCATGAAGGACGCAGAGCGCCGGCGGCGCGAGATCAAGAGCCTGAACGAGCGATGGGACGGGGCGTTCCGGGTCTTCGATGCGGTCGAGGCGAACATACCGGTGGACGGTGGCGTGGACATGACGGCGCAGGAGCTGGCCACGTTCGAGCTCGTGCTGGCCGCGCCGCACTCGAGGCTCCGCCGGTCCGAGGATCAGACGCCGCGCATGCTCGCGACCGTGCGCCACCCCGCGGTCCACATCCTGGCGCACCCCAGGGGGCGCATGTACTCTCGGCAGGGAGTGCTCGCGCGATGGGACGAGGTGTTCGAGGAGGCGAGCGAGCGGGGCGTCGCGATCGAGATCGACGGCGATCCCTACCGTCAAGACCTGGACTACACGCTGGCGAAGAGGGCGCTCGCAGCGGGGTGCCTGTTCGCGCTCGACAGCGACGCGCACGCGGGATCGGAGCTGATCTACGCGGAGCTCGCGCTCGCCCACGCGCGGCTCGCCGGGATCCCGGCGAAGCGGATCCTCAACTCCTGGCCGGCGACGAAGCTGGCGGCCTGGGCGCGCGAGCGTTCGGCGCGCGCCCGGTGAGCGCGGGCCCGGTCTTCCTGCTTTCGCCGGCCCACTGCGGCGGCCGGCGGGCGCAGATGCTCCTGCGGGAGGCGGCCGATTTCCCGCTGGCCGCGCGGCTGCGCGAGGCGGGCGCGCCGATCGGGGAGGTCTTCGCGTTCCTGAGCGGCCTCTACTTTCGCGGGAAGCTGAGCTACGGCCGCGCGTTCGGCCGCGCGCTCGTGATCACCCCGGGGCGCGGGCTCCTCCCGCCGGAGGCGGTCGTCACCCTCGACGACCTCCGTACGATCGCGGAGGTCGGCGTCGCCCCCGGCGAGCCCCGTTTCCGCGAGCCGCTGGAGCGCGACGCCGGCGCGCTCGCCGCCTCCCTCGGCGGGGACGACATCGTGGTGCTGCTCGGGAGCATCGCGAGCGGCAAGTACGTCGACGTGATCGAGAGCCGGCTCGACGGCCGCCTGCGTTTCCCGGCGGAGTTCGTCGGGCGCGGGGACATGAGCCGCGGCGGCCTGATGCTCCGCTGCGTGCTCGGGGGGGCGGAGCTGACGTACGTCCCGCTCGCGGGGGCCGCGCGGCGCGGCAAGCGACCGCCGCGCCTGACACCGCTCCGGTGAAGATCCCGAAGGGGCCGGGGGACGTCGAGCTCGACGTCGAAGGGCGGCGCGTCAAGCTCACCAACCTCGAGAAGCCGTTCTGGCCCGAGCTCGGGCTCACGAAGCGCGATCTCCTCCACTACTACGCGCGGATGGCGCCGGCGCTGCTGCCGCACCTGGCGGACCGGGCCATGGTGATGAAGCGATACCCCGACGGCGCTCACGGCGCCTTCTTCTTCATGAAGCGCGCGCCGACGCCGAGGCCGAAGTGGATCCGCACCTGCCGCATCCCGCACGCGTCGGGCAACGTGATCGACTTCCCCGTCGTTCACGATCTCGCGTCGCTCCTCTGGGTCGTCAACCTCGGCTGCATCGACCTCAACCCGTGGTACGCGCGCTGCGACGACGTGAACCGCCCCGATTGGCTGCTCTTCGATCTCGACCCGGTCCCGCGCGCGAGCTTCGCGAAGGTGATCGAGACCGCGCTCCTCGTGAGGCGTGGGCTCGAGGGGCTCGGGATGCCCTGCCACGCGAAGACGACCGGCTCCAAGGGGATCCACGTGTACGTCCCGATCCGGCGCGGGCCGCTCCAGAAAGAGGTCTGGTCGTTCGCGAAGCGGTTCGCGGTCGCGCTCGCGGGGCAGGCGCCGAAGCTGATCACCTCCGAGTACCGGATCGCCAAGCGCCCCCCCGGCCGCGTCCTCGTGGACTACAACCAGAACTCCTGGGGGCGCACGCTGGCCTCGATCTACTCGGTCCGCCCGCGGCCGCGCGCGACCGTCTCCACCCCCGTCACGTGGGACGAGCTGGAGCGCGGCGTCGCGATCGAGTCCTTCCGGATCGACACCGTCCCCAAGCGCGTGGACCGGATCGGGGACCTCTGGAAGCCGCTGCTGGCCTCGAAGGGCCGCGTCGCGCTCGAGAAGTACCTATGAGCCTCCCGCTCCGCCGCCCCTATCCGCCGATGGAGGCGCGCTCGGTCGAGGCCGTTCCGGTCGGTCCCGGATGGCAGTACGAGCCCAAGTGGGACGGCTTCCGCTGCCTCGCCTTCCGCGACGGGAACGCGGTCGCGCTCCAGTCGAAGGCCGGAGAGCCGCTCGCCCGGTACTTCCCGGAGATGGTCGAGGCCGTCCGGGCGGTTGGCGCGCGCCGCTTCGTGCTCGACGGGGAGCTGGTGATCCCGCAAGGGGGATCGCTCTCCTTCGACGATCTCCTCCAGCGGATCCATCCCGCCGAGAGCCGGGTCGAGAAGCTCGCGGCCGGGACGCCGGCGCTGCTGATCGTCTTCGACCTCCTGGTGGACGAGAACGGCCGGTCGCTCACGAAGCTGCCGCTCGCCGAGCGGAGACCGAGGCTGGAGCGGTTCGCGTCCACGCACCTCGCGAAGAGCCCGAGGATCGTGCTCTCCCCTGCGACGGGGGATCCCGCGCGAGCGAAGAAGTGGTTCACGGCCACGCGCGGCGCGCTCGACGGCGTCATCGCCAAGCGGCTCGACATGGCCTACCAGTCCGGCAACCGCGACGGGATGCAGAAGATCAAGCAGCGCCGCACGGCCGACTGCGTGGTCGGAGGATTTCGCTACGCGTCGAAGGGCCGGATCGTCGGATCGCTGCTCCTGGGGCTCTTCGACCGCAGAGGACTGCTGCACCACGTCGGCTTCACGTCGAGCCCGACGGAGAGCGATCGGCGCGCGATGACCCCGAAGCTGGAGAAGCTCGTCGCGCCCCCCGGTTTCACCGGCAACGCCCCGGGGGGGCCGAGCCGCTGGAGCACGAAGCGATCGACGGAGTGGCAGCCCCTCAAGCCCACGCTCGTCGTCGAGGTGGAGTACGACCACGTGACCGGCGACCGGTTCCGCCACGGCACGCGCTTCGTGCGCTGGCGCCCCGACAAGAAGCCGAAGCAGTGCACCTTCGATCAGATCGCGCGGCCGGAAGGGAAGCTCCTCACGCTCCTCGGGAAAGGACGATCGACATGGACATCACCTCCGTCAACCCGGCGACCGGCCGGCCGATCGAGACGTACCGCGAGCTGAGCGACGACCGCATCGCCGCGGCGATCGCGCGGGCGCACGAGGCGTGGCTCGGCTGGCGCGCCACGACGTTCGCCGAGCGGGGCGCCTTGTTGCGCCGCGCGGCGCAGACGCTCCGCGAGCGGAAGCGCGATCTCGCGACGCTGATGGCGACGGAGATGGGAAAGCCGGTCGCGCAGGGGGTCGCCGAGGTGGAGAAGTGCGCGTGGGGGTGCGAGCACTTCGCCGCCGCCGCCGAGGGCTACCTGGCCCCGGATCCGATCGCGACTGACGCCGCGCGCTCCTACGTCGTCTTCGAGCCGTTGGGCGTGGTGCTCGCGGTGATGCCCTGGAACTTCCCGCTCTGGCAGGTGTTCCGCTTCGCCGCCCCCGCGCTGATGGCCGGGAACGCCGCTGTGCTCAAGCACGCCTCCAGCGTGCCGGGGTGCGCGCTCGCGATCCAGGGTCTGCTCGAGGCATCGGGATTCCCGCGAGGGCTGCTCGCGACGCTGATGATCGGCAGCTCCAAGGTGAAAGCGGTCATCGAGCATCCGCTCGTGCGCGCGGTGACGCTGACGGGCAGCACGCCGGCGGGGGCGTCGGTCGCGGCGCAGGCCGGGGCGGCGGTGAAGAAGACCGTCCTCGAGCTCGGGGGGTCGGACCCGTACATCGTGCTCGACGACGCCGACCTGGAGCGCGCGGCGGCGGTGTGCGTCGCGGCGCGGACGGTCAACGGCGGCCAGAGCTGCATCGCCGCGAAGCGGTTCATCGTCGTCGAGCCGCGGGTGGATGCGTTCGCCGAGTGGTTCTCCGCCTTGATGAAGAGGAAGCGGGTGGGGGATCCGCTCGACGAGGCGACCGAGATCGGGCCCCTCGCGCGCCGCGACCTTCGCGACGCGCTGCACCGGCAGGTGGCGGCCTCGATCGCGCGGGGCGCGAAGGCCGTCCTCGGCGCCGAGATCCCGCCGGGACCGGGAGCCTACTACCCGCCGACCGTGCTCACCGGCGTCGCTCCGGGGATGCCGGCCTACGACGAGGAGACGTTCGGCCCGGTCGCCGCGATCATCTCCGCGCGCGACGAGGACGACGCGATCCGCATCGCGAACGATACGACGTTCGGGCTCGGAGCGGCCGTGTTCACGAAGGACGTCGCGCGCGGCGAGCGGGTGGCGCGACGGGTCGAGGCCGGCGCGGTGTTCGTCAACACGCAGGTCGCCTCCGATCCCCGGCTTCCCTTCGGCGGGATCAAGCAGTCCGGCTACGGGCGCGAGCTGGGGGCGTACGGGATCCGGGAGTTCGTCAACGCGAAGACGATCCTCGTCGCCTGATCAGGGGCAGGCGGCGGCCGACGCCGCGATCCCCGCGTCGCGCGGCGCGACCTGCGTTCCGTCATCGAACGTTCCGGGGCGGCCGGCGCAGTCCGCGGCGCGCACGAGGTACCAGAACCCGGCTCCGGGAACCGGCACCTCGGGATCCGGGGCGGTCGTGTCGGCGCCGTCGTTCTCGACGCAGGCGGTGGTGGAGACCGCGAAGCTCCCCCCCGACGTCCGCAACGTCGAGAGCTGGCCGCGGACGATGTCGAACGTGGTCGCGAGCGCGACCGGGCTCCACGAGAGCGTCGTGCGGTCGGCCGCGATCGTCAGCCCCGCGGCCGCGGCCGGAGGGGCCGGCGCGGTGGCGCAGACATACCCCGGCTTCGTGGCCTGCGAGCTTCCGCCGACGTTGGTCGCGGTCAGGCTCACCGTGTAGAGGCCGGGCGCGGTGTAGATGCGCGACGGGTTCTGGGAGGTCGCATCCACGAAGCTGTCCCCGTCCAGATCCCACGACCACGCGATCGGTCCGTTGAGCGTCTTGTCGGCGAACGTCACCGCGAGCGGCGCCGGCCCGGTCCGGGGCGCACCCTCGAAGTCGGTCGAAGGGAGCAGCGAGGGTTGCTTGACGATCGTGAAGCTGTCCCGGACCGTCCCGGTCGCGTCGAGGAAGATCGCGTCGAGACGGTTGCCGTTGAAATCCAGGACCATCGATCCCAGCACGTTCAGCGAGACGACCATCGCGGGGTGGTTGAGCGAGCCGCCGCTGATCTGCCCGGAGCTCCCCGCGACGGCGTACACGGCGCCTTCGTGCGGGTCCGTTCCCAGCGCTGGTTTCTGGTAGGGATGGCCGCTCCCTCCGTCCACGACGTGCGTCGCGGGGGTGAAGGTCGAGGAGTCGCCGTAGTGGCCGTCGATCAGGAACGACCGCTCGTAGGAGTGGCTGTGGCCGGTGAGCACGAGATCGACCCCGTGCGCCTCGATGATCGGGTTCGCGTTCTCGCGCATGTCGATCAGCTCTCCCTCCACGTCGGAATTGTGCGAGCCCTTGGTGTAGGGCGGGTGATGCCAGAACGCGACGATCCAATCCTGAGCGGTGGAGGAAAGGTCCTGGTCGAGCCATGTGAGCATCGGCCCGGCCGTCGAGCGGTCGGACTCGTACGAATCCAGGCAGACGTAGTGCACGTTCCCGTAGTCGAACGAGTAGTACGCCTCGGTGCCGGAGGGTGCGCCTCCGGCCTCGGCCGCGCGAGGGAGCGTGAAGATCTCGTAGTAGGGGCCGATCTCCAAGTCGGAGTCCGCGGAATGGCCGTCGTGGTTGCCGAAGGCCGGCCAGAGGACCGAGCCGCGGAGCATCGACGGGTACATCGCGAACACCGCGCCCTGATAGTCGGCGTCGGTGCCGTCCGGGTACGCGTTGTCGCCGAGCATCAGCCAGAGGTCCGTCGCCCGCGATCCCGTGAAGGCCGCATACGCGTCCCGGACCGCGGCGGCATTCCCGTTCGCCGTGCCGGAATCGCCGAGGACCCAGGCGCGGAACGGCTTCGTCGTCCCGGGGGCGGGGGAGGTGACGAAGAAGTAGTCGGCGCTCCCGCCCGCGAGCGTCTCGGTCGCGGAGCCGACGCTGTAGTAGTAGCGCGTGCTCGCGGACAGGCCGGAGAGAGCGACGGCGTGCTCGGTGGTGATCGATCCTTCGGAGGCGGTCGAAGTCAGCGTCGCCGGGTCGAGACCGTAGCGCACGACGCCGTCCGTGGCGGTGTCCGTCCGCCACCGCACGACGATCGACGACGGCGTGCCGCGCTGGAGGTACGGGCCGCGGAGGAGCGCCGAGGCCGGAGCCGGAGGGGCTTGCATCTGCAGCGGCTCGGGGGGCTTCACGAGCGGAAGCGTCGCCCCCGGGCGAAGCTCGAGGATCTTCCGGCGCAGGCTCGCCGCGCCGCCGAGGCGACGGTAGCCGCCCATCAGCTCATCGACGACGCGTCCGATGGCGAGCGGGTCGACCGAGAGCCGCGCCGCGGCGCGCTCGAGGTACCACTCCGGACGCGCGTCCTCGTCGCTCGCCGCGAGGATCGCCGCGTTCCAATCGGAGACGGACCCCGCCGGATCTCCCGCGGCGGCGCGCGCGCGCGCCCGCGCCACGCGCCCCTCGACGTGCCCGGGGCGGGCCGCGACGAAGCGATCGAGAGGGGCGAGGGCCTCGGCCGCCCGTCCCGACTGAGCGAGCATCCGCCCGCGGCACAGCAAGACGACGTCGAGCGACGGGTCGAGCCTCTCCGCCCGCGCGTAGTCGCTCTCCGCGGCCGCCCACTCGCCGCGAATCCGGTACAGCTCGCCGCGGCGCAGCCACGCGCGGGCGTCCCCTTGATGGGCGAGCACGCGGTGGGTCGCCTCGTGGAGCTGGGCGTCGAGGTCCGCGTGGGCGCGCGCGATCGAAGGTGCGATCAGCGCGAGCGAGACCGCGACGGCGAATCGAAATGATCGGGACATGCGCTCCTCGAAGGGGGGTGCCCGAAGTATACGAGAGTCGCCTACGCTTCGCGCAGCGCCGCCGTGACCGGAAGGCGCGCCGCCCGGATCGCCGGGAAAAGACCCCCCGCGAGCCCCAGAACGATCGCGAACACCACTCCCTGGATCAGGAGCGCCGCGGTGACGTCGAACGAGAAGGTCACCTGGCTGAACGTGTCGAAGTTGAGCGTCGAGGTCCGGTAGCCGTCGAAGAACGCCCAGGCGCCGAGCGCGCCCAGGATCCCTCCGGCCGCGGCCAGCATCAGAGACTCGGCCATCACCGACACGACGACGGCGGCCGGGCCGAAGCCGAGCGCGCGGAGCGTCGCGACCTCGCGCGTCCTCGCCGCGACCGCCGAGTACATCGTGTTGAGCGCGCCGAACACCGCGCCGATCCCCATCAGCACGGCGAGCAGGAACCCGAGCTGCCGGATGATCGCGTGGAGCGTGCGCCCCTGGTTCCCGAAGAACTCGCTCTCGCGCTGGACCTGGACGTCCAGCCGCGGGTCGCGCGTCAGGGCGTCCTTGAACCGGTCGAACGCTTCGGGGGATTCCAGCCGCGCGACCACGGTCTGGAAGGAGTTCCCGCGGCGATAGGCCGGCTGCAGCACGCGCGCGTCGGTCCACATCTCCGATTCCCACAGGGCGCCGTTGGCGGAGAAGGTGCCGACCACCGTCCACTCGTTCTGCCCCCACTTCAGGCGTGACCCGACGTCGAGACCGCGGAACTGCCTCATCGCCCCGGCGCCGACCAGGATCTCGTTCCGACCCCACTCGAAGGTCCGGCCCGAGGTGATCGAAAGCTCCGGCCGGATCGCGAACGCCGCCGGCTGCACGCCGCGGAGCGGAACGTTGGCAGGGGTCCCCGTCGATCGCTTCGGGACGTCCACGACGACGAACAGCTCGGCGGAGGACAGGGGCACGGGCGCCTCCCCCTTCGCGATCGAGCCGCGGGCGACGCCGGGCGCCTGCGCCACGATCTCGACCGAATCGCCGAGCATCAAGCTCATCATCTCGCTGTCGCTTCCGCTGCGGAGCACGAGCGCGTTCTGCGGCGAGCCCGCGGTCGTCAGCGCCTTGCGGAACCCCTCCCCGATCGAGAGGACGGCGACCAGCACCGCCACCACGCCCGCGATCCCCGCGATCGTGGCGAGGGAGGCGCCGCGGCGCTGCGGTATCGTGCGGATCGCGGTCGCGGTGATCGCGCCGACCTGCGCGAGCCAGTTCATCGGCGACATGCTCAGACCCTCCGGAGCGCATCGACGATGCGGAGGCGCATCGCCTGCAGGGCAGGGAGGATCCCGGAGACGATGCCGAGCAGGACCACCACGATCACCCCCGTGACGATGTCCCGGGTCGGAAAGTAGAAGATCGGAAGGAAGCCCCCCGTCGGGTCCCCTCCTGCGATCGCCATCGCGCCGAGCGTCAACCCGATCCCCCCGCCCAGCAGCGCGAGCAGGCTCGACTCCGCGAGCACGAGCGACAAGGTGCGGGCGTTCGAGAACCCGACTGTCTTGAGGACCGCCAGCTCGCTCGTCCGCTCGCGAACCGATTGCGCGATCGTGTTCCCGGTGACCAGCAGAAGCGTGAAGAACACCGCGGCGAGGATCCACTGGATGATCGCCCCGACGTTGCCGATCTGGTCGGCGAACCCCTGGGCGAGCGCCTTCTCGGTGACGGTCTTGGTCTCGGCGGGGGAGTTCTCGAACGCCGCGTCGATCCGCTTGCACACCTCCGCGACCTTCGCGGGATCGGCGATGCGCACGATGTACCACCCGACGATCCCCTGTCCGATCTGCCGCGCTTCGTCGAAGTAGTCGTAGTGGAAGAGGAACTGGGTCGTGTCGACGCCTTTCCCCCCTGTGTAGATCCCGCGAATGTTGAACTCCCAGAGGTTCGAGCCGTCCTTCTTCCGCCAGAAGGTCCCCTGGATCGGGACCCGGTCGCCGATCTTCCACCCGTAGCGCTTGGCGGTGGTGATCCCCACCAGCACGCCCTCGCGGTCGTCCTTCCAGGCGCGCCGCTGGTCCTCCGGGACCTTGAACTCGGGGTACATCGTCAGGTAGGCCTCGGGCTCGACCGGACCCTGGAACACCCCTTGAAATCCCTTGTTGGCGTTCTGGTAGATCCCGCCGAACCAGGTCGCGTGGGTGACGGCGACGACCCCCGGGACCCGCGCGATCTCGTCTTTGTAGCTCGCGGGGAGGGGCTGGATGATCGAGGTCTTGTGCGTGGTGAAGAGGCGGTCGGCCCCCGCGACGTCCACCCCCGCACTGAAGGCGACCTTGACCGCGGCGAGGTACGCGAACAGCACGAACGCGACGACGATCGACAGGAGCGTGAAGATCGTGCGCGCCTTGTGCCGCTTGAAGTTCCCCCAGAGGAGCGGCCAGAACCTCATGCCGCGGCCCCGGCGAGCACGCCCTTCTCGAGTTGCAGGACGCGCCCCGCGCGCACGGCGGCGTGCGGGTCGTGGGTGACCATGATGATCGTCTTGCCGTGGTCCCGGTTCAGGGCCCCCAGGAGGTCGAGCACGTCGTCGCCCGCCTTGCGGTCCAGGTCTCCGGTCGGCTCGTCGCAGAGGAGGATCGTGGGATCGGTCACGATCGCGCGGGCGATCCCGACCCGCTGCTCCTGCCCTCCGGAGAGCTGGCGGGGGTAGTGCTTCGCGCGGTCCGAGAGCCCCACCAGCGACAGCGCGGTCGCGACCTGCTGGCGCCGCCTCGCGCGCGAGAGCGAGGTGAGCAGCAGCGGCAGCTCGACGTTCCGCTCCGCGCTCAGCGCCGGCAGCAGGTTGTACATCTGGAAGACGAACCCGACGTGCCGCGCGCGCCAGGCGGTGAGCTTCCCGTCGGGGAGGTCCGAGATGCGGACGCCTCCCACCGACACGACCCCGGCGGTCGGCCGGTCCAGGCCGCCGATGAGGTTGAGGAGCGTGGACTTGCCGGACCCCGAGGGGCCCATCAGCGCCAGGAACTCCCCGGGCGCGACGTCCATCGAGAGCCCCTGCAGGACCTCGATCTTCTCCCCGCCCCGAAAGAACGTCTTGATGACGTCTCGAACCTGAACCAGGCTGTCCATCGTCTCGCTCCTCATTCGGTCTGCCGTTCGGCGATCTTCGTTCCCGCCCCGATCTCGGCGGGCCCCTCCACCACGACGCGCTCCCCCGCTCGCAAGCCGGCCACGACTTCCGCGGGATCGTCCCCTCCCGGACCGAGCGAGACCCCGCGGCGCTCGAGCCGGTCCCCCGTGCCGACGACGAAGACGAATTCCTCCCCCTGCGAGCCGCGCACGGCGCTGCGCGCCACGCGCACGATCCGCTGCGTCGCGCCTCCGGCCGAGGGGTCGGCGAGGAACGCCACCTTCACCCCCATGTCGGGGAGGATCCGCGGGTCGAGCGCGTCGAACCCGATGCGGACGGTCACGGTCGCCTTCTGCCGGTCGGCGGCGGGGATCGTCGTGATCACGTGACCGGGAATCGGCCAGTCGCGATACGCGTCGAGCGTCGCGACGACCGCCTGCCCCGGCTGGACCCGTTGGATGTACGCCTCGTTGACGTCCACCTCGATCTCGAGCGAGGACATGTCCACGATCGTCGAGATCCCGGTGCGGGTGAATCCTCCCCCCGCGGAATTCGGCGAGATCATCTCCCCCGGCTGCGCGTTCTTCGAGATCGCGACGCCGTCGAACGGGGCGCGGATGACCGTGTCGTCGAGGTTCTGGCGCGCCATG
>Ga0075418_10005832_pt1 | contig 13893 bp, 8 predicted proteins | sample SoiMetdeltSBSDD2_FD_81776 | JGI IMG/M metagenome (GOLD analysis project Ga0075418, IMG submission 81776) | Bulk soil microbial communities from a Populus tree surrounding site in Tennessee, USA - Soil MetaG P. deltoides SBSDD2 | ecosystem: Environmental > Terrestrial > Soil > Tree plantation...
CGGTGGATGGCAAGCCGTACGCGTGCTTCGTTCGCCCGGACACGCGGATCCCGTTTATGGCGATGCCGGACGCGATCGACGCGCTGCTCAAGCTCGCGGCGGCGCCGCGCGACAAGCTGACGCGGGCGGTGTACAATGTCGGCGCGTTCAGCCCGACCGCCGCGGAGATTCGCGCGGAGGTGCTGGCCGCGTTCCCGGACGCCCGCATCACAACAGAAGTGGACGAACGGCGGCAGGCGATCGTGGACACGTGGCCGGCTGATGTGGACGACTCCGCGGCCCGCTCCGACTGGGGTCACACCCCGCGATACGGATTCGAGTCGGCGTTCCACGACTATTTGATCCCGACTATCCGCGCCCGGTACAATCGATAGGTGGCTGGGCTCTTCGTTGGAGTTCCGCCTTCAGGCGGTCTTCGGCGCCGCCACCGCCTGAAAGCGGAACTCCGACGAAGTCACAGAGCTACGCGAGGAGTCCGATGCCCCTGTACGTGTACCAAGTCATTGAGCCGGACGGTTCCGACGGCGAAGTGTTCGAGGTCATTCAGCGGATGAGCGACCCACCGCTTACTGCTCATCCGGAGAACGGCAAACCTGTCCGTCGGTTGCTGGCCGCGCCGAATGCGGTGACGCGATACGGCCCGGCCAACTTGAGCAACGAGCGCCTCGGCCGGCTCGGGTTCACCAAGTACGAAAAGGCTGCAAGCGGGCGCTACGAAAAGACGGCCGGCTCCGGGCCGGATGTGATCAAGGGCTAGCGCGCGACAGAGCCCGGGTGGCCGCGATGGTCGCGGACGCCCGGGCTCTGTTGGGCTTCAATCAGTCGCCGCTGCGGAACAATTTTCGCAACAGGCTGTTCGAGTCGGTCTTGCGCGGCGGCGGGGTCACCGTCGCGACCTCGGCTTCCGGAATGTGTTGTTGGCCATAGTACGAGGCCTGCGGCGGCGGCGGCGCCCCGCCAATCACTTCCGCGTGCCGGCGCTGGAAGACGGCCAGCCGTTCCCGCAGCGTTCCGTCGCCGCGCTGCATCACTTCCAGCTCGTGCTGAATCTCCGCGTTTAGCCGCTTCAGCTCCTGCTCCTGCCGGGCCAGCATTGCCCGCTCGCGGGCCATCTGCACTTCCATTTCCCGCATCTGCTTTTCCAGCGACGATTCGTCTTCCCGCAACTGCTTCCGATCGGCCTCCATCATTCGCCGTTCCTGGGCGATCTGGAAGCTCTCGCGCTCCAGCTCGTCGGCCCACTCTTCGAGTTCGCCCTTGGACTTCGGCTTGGTGTTGACGGCCGTCTCAAGCTCCTCGATCCGCGCGGCCGCCGTGGCCACTTTGGCGTCGCGCTCGGCCAATTCGGCTTGCACCCGCTGTTCCTGTTCGCTCGCGTCCTGGAGCAGCTGCCGCATTTCCTGCATGAGTTGGTGAAGCTGGGCATTCTCCTGCCGAAGTTGCTCGACGGCCGGATCGCCAGTGGGGTCGTGAAGTAGCGGTGAGTGAACCGGAGCGACCGGCGGTGGCATATACGGAGCCGGTGCTCCTGGCTGCGGGGCGAATTGCGACCGCGACGGCGGCGGCTGATACTCGGGCGGTGCGAACCGTGGCGGGACCGGAGCCGGTTCCACGATGGGCGCCGGTTCCTCGTCCGGCACCTGTCGCGGGATCGGGAAGGTCGGGGCGTCCTCGCCAATGGGCAGATCCGCGAGACTGGCGGGAATCGCGAATTTGGAGCCGCCCGGCCGGCTGCCGCCGTCGGACGAACCGGCCGGCGCCGCGCCGCCCGTGTGCAGTCGGCGGCGCAGATCGGCGGTGCTCAAACGGGGACCTTCGTTGGCCATCGTGCGGCCTCTTCCTGTTCATCCGGAATGACTTGCGCGGCGTTGCCTGGGCATGCGGGCGCACGCACGCTGACCGTCCGGATGGGGGGGTTCTACCGGTGAACCCTAATGTGTGGAATGAACAAGTCAAATCAAAACGGCCCACCCCGTGATGCCTGACGGTAAGGAGGAATAGAGAATCGACTAGTTTTCGGCCCGGCCCAATACCGCCAACGAAACCCTTGCGTCCCCGTTGCGAAAGGTGAAGATCGACTGCTAGGGGTTGCCTGTCACGAGTTTGATTCCGCTGGCAGGCAGGTCCAGGGACGGATAAAATTGGGGCGCCAGCCCCACCTTTGAATCTCACAGGTCCGCCGAGGGTTTTTGACCCCGCCGGATTCGTCTCAGGAGTTACAGGTCCATGGCCCTCCTCAACCGGCTCAAATGGGTGTCTGCCGGGCTCGCCATCGCCGGCATCATTACCACGGCCGCCGTCTGGGGCGACCCCGCCCGCGAACGACCGGCGACCCCCGCGGTCTCGCCAACCAAACTCTACTCCGACGAGCTGGTCGGCCGGTTCACCCACAAGCCCGCCGTGGCTTATCAAGCCCCGGATGGGGGCGTCTACTTCGCCCTCCAGGTGAAGCCGGACCTGCCGGTCGCCCCGTCGCGGCCGCGCGACATCCAGATCCTGATCGACCACTCTGCCAGTGGGGCGGGCGCTCCGCTCGAGGCCGCCCGGCGGATCGCCAAGGAGGTTCTCGCCACCGCCGGCGAGTCCGACCGCGCCGCGATCTGGGCCATTTCCACTCCGAGAGCCACCCGCAATCTCGTCCGCGGGGGCGGTCTCAAGCCGGTCGCCGAGGCCCGCGCCGCGCTGATTCCGCTGGAGGCCGAGTACGCGTCTGGGGCGGTGGACCTGAAGGACACCATCGACCGCGTCGCCAAGGAGTTTGACGGCCGGACCACGCGGCAGCAGGTCATCCTGTACCTGGGCGACGGCGAAAGCGCCCTGAACCCGCTGGACGAGGCCGCCCGGTACCGGCTAGCCGCGGACCTTCGCTCCCAGAACATCGCCTTCTACGCGATTCCGCTCGGCGCTCCCATCAACGGGCACAACATCCACACGCTGGTGAGCGGCACCGGCGGGTTGGTGATCCGCGTCACCGACGAGAACAGCCAGGATCCGCTTCAAGTGATCAAGGGACTGACGGCCCGGTTCAACAAGGCGCTCACCGTTCCGGTGCTGGAGCCGACGCGAGTCGCGCTCGCCGCCGAGCCGATCGAGATGTTCCCGACCAGGCTCCCGCCGCTCCGGGCGGACGCCGCGACTCTCGTCGTTGGCAAGTTCGCGAAGGACAAGGTTCCCGCTACGCTCGACCTCAGCGTGGAGGGCAAGGTGGTTGGCGTGGCGGTGACCGCCAAGGTGTCGCAGCCGATGCCGTCCGCCGAGGTGGATAACTATTTCCTCGCGTCGCTGGTCGCCCAGTGGCGGGCCAGCGGCAAGGCCGAGTCCCCGGCCATCCTCCGGGCTGACCGGACTTTGGCCCTGGCCTACGAAGGTACCCGGCTGACCCGCGAAGAGTTCCTCGAGCAAGCCAACTGGTCAATCGCCGCCAAGCGGTTTGACGCCGCCAAGGCCCTCTTCGACGCCGCTTTGAAGCTCGACCCGCAGGACCCGCGCACCAAGGCCGGGATGAAGCTCGTGGACAAGCTGGACAAGGGCGAAATCTCCCTCGAAGAGCTGAAGAAAGCCAGCCTGATGACCGCCCAGGGCCCGCGCGTGGACGTGGACCAGCTCGTCCAGGACAAGAAGGACCCCGGCCCCCCTCCCGGGCCGAAGGTCGGCGAGCCCGCGGGGGATCCGAACGCCCTCCTGCGTCAGGCCGAGGCCCAGCAGCGCATCCGCGAGTCGCAGACGACCGCGGCCGTCGAGGAGACGCTCGCCCGTGCCCGCGCCCTTCTGAATGCCGGCGACCCCCGCAGCGCCAAGGACCTGCTCGTCGCCCAGCGCGACACCGTCCGCGTCGTCGGCGACATTGGCGAGAACGTTCGCACCCGGCTGCTCAACCGCATCGAACTCCTCCTGACGGACGTGGTCACCAAGGGTGACGCGATGGTCCGAGCCCGGGCGGAGGAAAACGAGAAGATCGCCCGCGCCCGCCAGAAGCTGATCGAGGCCGACCACGAGGCGGCCCGGCAGGAGCAGATCCGCAACCGGATTCGCAACTTCGCCACGCTGATGAACCAGGCCCGGTACGAGGATGCGTACCGCGAGGCCCTGGTGATGGAGAACGAGCTTCTGAATGCCGGCTATGGCAGTCCGGGGGCCACGTTCGCCGTCGGCCGCATCGGCCAGGCGGCCAGCAACTACCGCGACTTCCGCGAGCTGGTCCGGCTCCGCGAGGACCGCTACCTTCTCGCGATGATGGAAGTCGAGAAGTCGCACATGCCGTACCCGGACGAGCCGTCCGTCCACTTCCCGCCGGCCAAGGTGTGGCGCGAGCTGACCGCTCGCCGGCGCGAATACGCCAGCACGGACTTCGACCGGGACCTCAACCCGCGTCAGAAGCAGCGTTACCAGTTCCTGCAGAACTCGTTGCTGCAGACCCTGGACCTGCGCGAACTTCGCGGCGGCGGCGACTTCGCGTTCGGCTCGTTGCTGTCGGACATCCAGCGCCTGGTGTCCAACAAGTTGAAGCGGGACGTGACCATTTACATCAATTACTCGACGTTCCCGAAGGAAGCCCAGGCGACGCTCAAAGACGCCAAGGTGAACCTGAGCAGCCTGATGGACGCGACCGGCGAGAACCTGCTCCGCGAGATCACGTTCAAGACTCTGCTCGACACGCTGACCCGCCAGGTCGGGGCGACGTTCTGGGTGACGCCGGACTACATCGAGATCGTGGAGATCGAGAAAGCGGCCACCAGCCGGGTGTTCAAGGTGCTGCCGGTGGAGGACATGATCGTCCCGATTCCGAACGCGGTCAACACGCTCGCCCTGCAACAGTCGCTGCAAGTGCTCGGGCAGCAGTTCAGTCTCGCCGGCGGCAACGCGTTCGGCGCCCTCGGGGCGTTCGGTGGCAACTTCGGCGGGTTCATCGGCCAGGGCCAGGGCGGCGGCCAGGGCTTTGGTGGCAATCAGCAGAACGTCGGCCAACTCTTCCAGGGTGGCATGGGAGGCGGCGTCCTCGGGTTCGGCGGCGGCAACGTCGGCCAGTTCGGCAATCTGGGCGGCCAGTTCGGCTTCCAGGGCGGCCGGCAGAGCCAGGACCCAGCCACGGAGCTCATTGTCCTCATTCAGACCGTGGTGGACCCAGGTTACTGGGACCCGGACGTCAGCTTCCTGAGCCGGCGGCTCCTGACTGGTATGCAACAGGACGACCCGGCCGGGGACACCGTCCAGGTCGAAGCGGCGCTGCGAAACAAGTTGATGCTCAACCTGACCACGCGGTCTATCGTCATCTTCGGTCGGTCGCGGTTCCACCGGTCCACGCCGGGCCGGCCGCTCAAGAAGGACGAGAACGTCGCGGCCCCGGGCGCGAATCCGGAAGGCCGGCAGATCGCCAAGATCGCTGACCCGGCCCCACGCGGCAAGAGTGGCGAGCTGATCACGACCAAAGTCAAGCCGAAGAACCCGATCGACGCCGAGCGGATGTGGAAGGACGCGATCGACAACGGGGTCCGCGAGCCGGGCATGATCATCGCCTGTGCCGAGTTCCTGGCGGAGACCGGGGAGTTCAAGCACGCGGCCGAACTGCTCAAGGCCAGCCTGCGGAGCGGGTTGACGCCGGAGCGGTGGTACCAGGAAGCGCTCGCCATCGCCCTGGAGGAGAGCCAGGGTTCGGCGGAGGACATTGAGCGGGCGTACGTGTCCGCCATCGACCTCGAGCCGAAGAACCCGGATACCTACCTGCAGGTCTCCCGCGCCCTGAACCGCATGGGCAATCCGGACGCGGCCGTGCGTCTGTGCAAGGTGGCAGCGAAGCTGGAACCGAACGTCCCGGACGCCTACGCCAGTGCCCTCGCGTACGCGGACAACCCGAAGGCGACGGCCAGCTACGACGTGTCGGCGTTCGCGGCCGGCGGCCTCCTGGCCCGCGACTGGCCCACGGATGACGGCCAACTGCACAACGATGCGCGGAAGCACTTGATGGAAGCCGTCCGCAAGCTCGACGCAACGAACAAGAAGGCCGAAGCCGAGAAGGTCCAGGCCATGTTGGACGCCGAGAAGGTCCGCGACCTGGTGATCGAGACGTCGTGGCACGGCCGGGACTCGGACGTGGACATGCGCGTCAGCGAGCCCGTCGGGACTGTCTGCTCGGCGACCAACGCACTGACGACCGCCGGCGGTGCCCTGAAGGAACTGGTATACGACAGCAAGGAGGACATCCACACCGAGCGGTATTCGGCGTCCCAGGCTTTCAGCGGCACCTACAAGATCAAGCTGGATCACATCGTGGGTGACGTGCAGGGCAACAAGGTGCAGGTCAAGGTGACCCGCTTCCAGGGCACGCCGAAGGAGACAATCGACTTCTACACGGTGAATCTGAACGAGGAGTCGGAACTCACCCTGACGCTGGACAGCGGGCGGCGCAAGGACCTGGCCGTCCTGCCGAGCCCGTCGGACCGGGCCAAGTACAAGGGCAAGTCGGAGCAATCGACCCAGGTAATGAACAAGCTGCGCACCCTGATCGCGGGTGGCAGCCAGCTCTCCGGTGGCGTGGGGTCGTCCACCGGTTCGATGATGTCCGAGGCTTCGGTTGGTGGGGTCCGCCCACGCGTCGGCGACGTGAGCTGGTCCACGCGGCTCGGCACGGAACGGTCGGTCGGCCTCGATATGCGGTCCGAGACGACCATCCGCGCCGACGGCAAGGCGGAAGTGAAGGCCAGCCCGGTCTTCGACTCGGTGCCGAAGGACGCGAAGGTGCACCTGGACCTGATCCCGGGTGGCGAGTGATCGCGAACGATTGACGTTAATCGCGGCGGCCCCGGACTTACCTCCGGGGCCGCTTTCTTTGGCGAACCGGGAGCGTCAGCGACCGGAAGAAGTCCCTCCGGTCGCTGACGCTCCCGGTTCGCCTTTGTTGCTCGCGCAGTGTACAATCCGCTTTCCGCCCCGAGCGAGAAGCGGTGATGATCTGCGTCAGCATCGTTCAGGAATCGCGCCGGCTTGCGCTGGCCGACATGCTCAACGCGGCCACGCTCGGGGCCGATCTCATCGAAGTCCGCCTCGACAAGTTCGAGAAGGACGCGAACTTGACCGAAATTGTGGCCGCTCGGCGAAAGCCTCTCCTTTTCTCCTGCCGCCGACCCCAGGACGGCGGTGAATGGCAGGGAGCGGAGGACGAACGCCTGACCCTCCTGCGGGCGGCCGTCGTCGCCAAGGCGGACTACGTCGAAGTTGAACTCGACGCCGCGGACCAGATCCGCCCGTTTCCCGGCTGCCAGCGAGTGGTCTCGTACACGAACCTGACCGAAACGCCGCGCGATATCGACGCCATTTACGAACAACTCCAGACCAAGAAACCAGACGTGATCAAGGTCACCTGCCAGGCCAACACGCCCGAGGAGGCCTGGCCGCTCATTCAGCTTTTGAACAAACCGCCGGTTCCGACCGTGGTCGTCGGCCGCGGCCAGGCCGGGCTCATGCTGGCGCTCGTCGGGCGGAAGATCGGCGCTCCGTGGGTGACGGCCGCACTTGAGAAAGGGAGCGAAGCCTACCCCGGTCAGCCGACTGTCAGCGATGTCGTGGACGTTTATCGATACCGCGACATCGGCAAGAAGACGCGATTCGTCGGCGTGACCGGCATGGGCCGGCGCGCCTGCCTCGCCGGGGGTTTGCTCAACGCGGCGTTCGCGCATCTGGATATGCCGCACCGGGTATTGCCTCTGAACCTGGGAAATCGCCGGCTGTTCCGCAAGATCGCGGACGCGGTCCGGCTGCAGAGCGTGTTCCTCGACGAGGACGACTACGAAGGCTTGCATGAGATCGGCATGCTGGACGACTCGGCTCGCCCCCCGGTGCTCGCTGCGGACTGCCTGGCGCCCGCGGACGGCGGTTGGAGCGTTTCGAATTTGCTGGGCTCGGCTGCGTCGTCCGCGATCGAGGCCACAATGCAGGCCCGCGAGCCGGAAGCGTCGCTCAAGGGCCGCACGGTCCTCCTGGCCGGGTGCGGGGCGCTGACGCGGATGCTGGCCATCCCACTGAAGGCCCGCGGCGCGTCGCTGATCTGGGCCAGCAAGAAGCGCGAGGTGGCGCAGGCCACCAGCCAGGCCTTCGGCGGCCGCCAGCTCCTATGGGACGCGATCTACGTCACCAGCCACGACGTTCTGGTGGTCGGCTACGACGGCGGCAAGCCCGCGGCCGGCGAGAAGCACGACGACGTGCCGCTTCATCCGGGCTACTTGAAGCCCGGCATGACGGTCCTGGACCTGACCGCGGACGTCGGGCCGACCCGGTTCATGGACGAGGCGGAGACCCGCCTGTGCGCCGTCGTTCCGACGGGCCGGTTGCTGGTCGAGCAGGTACGCGAACACGTCCGCAAGCTCGGCGGCGAGGTTCCGGCGAGCGTGTTGGAGGCGAAACTCGCCGAGTGGGTGACGGTATGAGCAGCTTATTCGCCGTCCTCGACTGGCCGAGCATTACCGGGTCGCTGGCGCTGCTCAATATCGCTCTCGTCGCATTCACCATCTTCTGGATCCTGGCTTTGAAGCGCGAGCCAACGTCGGCGCTCGCCTGGTGCCTGTTGGTACTGTTCGTCCCGGTCCTGGGCAGCCTGTTGTTCGTGCTGTTCGGCTACCAGAGCGTGCATGTACCGCTGAAGCGCAAACGGCGTCACGCGGAGTCATTTCGCACTCGGCCCGCGATCCCGGACGATTCCACCGAGGCGGAAGGCTACGAGGGCCTGGCCGGGCTGGCGAGCCGGCTGGGGGCGCGGCCGCCCGTCAGGGGGAACGCGGTTACCCTGTATCACGGCGGGGCGGATGCGTACGACGGGATGGAGGCTGCCATCCGCGACGCCCGGCACCACATCCATATGGAGTTTTTCATTGCGCGGGGGGACGAGTCCGGAGTACGCTTCATGACCGCCCTGGCCGATCGAGCCAGGGCAGGCGTCGAGGTGCGATTCCTGTACGACGCGGTCGGATCGTGGCGGCTCCATTCGCGAGTGCTGAATATCCTGCGAGCAGCCGGCGGCGAGGCACTCCCATATTTGACCCTGGTGAACCCGCTCCGCCGACGCATTCAAATCAACCTGCGGAATCACCGCAAGATCCTGGTCGTGGACGGGCGGGTCGGGTTTACCGGCGGACTGAACATCGGTGACGAGTATCTGGGCCGGTCAACTTTCTTCGGCCCCTGGCGCGACACGTTCGTGCGGGTGGAGGGCCCGGCCGTCGCGGGGTTGCAGCGCGTGTTCGTGGAAGATTGGGACTTCTCGACCGACGAGGACCTCTCGGCGGAGGCCTACTATCCGCAAGTGGCGGAGGCGGGGAACGCGACGGTGCAGGTCGCGTGGTCCGGGCCGGACCAGGACATCAAGACGATCCGCGAGGTGTACTTCGCGGCGATCATGCGGGCCCGCCACCGCGTGTGGCTCGCGACCCCGTACTTCGTTCCCGACGCGGGGCTGTTCGACGCCCTGTGCCTGGCCGCCCGCATGGGCCGCGACGTTCGCGTGCTTTGCCCGTTCCGCCCGGACAAGTGGCTCCCGCACCTGGCCGGGCGGTTCAACTGGGGAACGCTGATGCGCGCCGGGGGTCACGTCTACCAGTACACTGCGGGGTTCATGCACGCCAAGGCGCTCATGATCGACGACGTCTGGTCGTCGGTCGGCTCGCCGAACTTCGATAACCGCAGCCTGTTCCTTAATTTCGAAGCGACCTGTTTCATCGAATCGGCCGAGGTGCAAGCCGAATTGGAACGGGCGTTCCTGAACGACCTGGCCGTGTCCATCCGGTTGGACCCGGAGACCTACGCACATCGGCCGTTCGTGGCCAAGATGGCGGAGAACGCGTGCCGGCTGCTGTCGCCGGTGATGTGAGCGTGCACCTTGGAGTGCTGGGACTGGTCCCAGCTTTCGGATTTTGGCGACCGCGTTCAAGCCCCAATCCGGGTGCACCTCGTCCGAGCGCTCTAGAAAATCCGAAAGCGGCGAGTACTCGCCGCACTCCAAATCGGCGGGGTCCCGCGCTCATGGACACTAACGCACTTCGAATCGAGCTTATCGAATCAATCTGTCGCATGACGCCGGAGCAGCTCGCTGAAGCAGCTCAACTGCTCCGGGGCAGCGAAACACGATTGACGGCCCATGCGCTTGGCGAAGCGGTCACGTCCGTCCGGCCATGGCCGCATGCGCCGCGGCACCAATTGTGCGACGAAGGCACGTACATGGTAACCACCGGAACTTATCAAAAGACGCACGTATTTCGCGATCGAATGCGCCTGGAATATCTCGAGAACTTGTTACTGGAAAAGGCCAAGAAATACGATTGGCACTTGGAAGCGTGGGCCGTGTTCTCGAACCACTACCACTTTGTCGGCTACACGCATTCGACGCCCTCGCGACTGCGGGAGTTCCTGACCGACTTGCACTCGCATGCGGCACGGGAACTGAACCAAATGGATAGTACACCCGGACGCAAGGTTTGGCATAACTTCTGGGACAAGCGACTCACTTTCGAAAAATCGTACCTGGCTCGACTGAATTACGTCCATCAAAACGCGGTGAAGCACGGATTGGTCCGGGTTGCCAATCAGTACCCGTGGTGTTCAGCCAGTTGGTTTGAGCGAGCAGCTCGACCAGCCCAGGTCAAGACGATTTACAGCTTCAAGACCGACCGCTTGCAGGTTGCAGATGACTTCGAGCCGCTGCCGATCGATTGAAAGGTCTTACCTTCGGAGTGCGGTGACTGGTCACCGCTTTGGGATTTTGGAGTGTGAGAAAATCCCAAAGCGGTGACCAGTCACCGCACTCCATGCAATGCATACTACGCAATGTGCTGAATGATCCGCTCCGCAAACGCGCTGCTCGTCGCCCCATCCTTGTCCGCGTAACCGGGGAACTGCCGGGCGATGTCGTAAGTCACATGTAATTTCTTGCCCGGTCCGGATCGCGCAATCTCTTCGCTCTCCGCGAACGTCTTTTCCAACGCCCGGTTCACCAGTTCCGCCGCCTCAAACCATTGCAAATACTCGAGAAGCAAGGCGCCCGATAGCAATACGGCTCCCGGGTTGGCCATGTTCTTGCCGGTGTACTTCGGCGCCGTGCCGTGCGTGGCCTCGAACATCGCGGCCCGGTCGCCGATGTTGGCGCCCGCGGCCAGGCCGATCCCGCCCGTCAGCGCCGCGACCGCGTCCGACAGGTAGTCGCCGTTCAGGTTCGGCGTCGCGATCACGCTGTACTCGTCCGGGCGGAGCTGGATCTGCTGGAACATACTGTCCGCGATGCGGTCCTTGATCACGATCTTCCCCGCGGGGGCTTTGCCGGCGTGCTCCTTGGTGACCTCGTCCTCGGTCACGATCTGGTTGCGGAACTCGCCCTTGGCCAGCTCGTAGCCCCAGTCCTTGAACGCCCCCTCGGTGAACTTCATGATGTTGCCCTTGTGACACAAGGTCACGCTCGGGCACTTCTTGTCGATCGCATACTTGATCGCCATGCGGATGAGCCGCTTCGAGCGCTCGGGGCTGATTGGCTTGATGCCGATCCCTGCGGACTCCAGGAGCACGTCCGATCCGTACCCGAGTCCGCGAAGGAACGCCACCAACTGACGAGCCTTCTCAGTCCCGCTCTTGAACTCGATTCCGCAGTACACGTCCTCCGTGTTCTCGCGGAAAATCACCATGTTCACTTTGGGTGCGTTCCGGTTCGGCGCATCGACACCCTTGAAGTAGCGCACCGGGCGGACGCACGCGTACAGGTCAAACTTGAACCGTAGGAACACGTTGATCGAGCGGAACCCGCCGCCGATCGGCGTCGTCAGCGGACCCTTCAGGCCGAGTCCGTAGTATTCAAACGCCTTCAAGGTGTCGTCCGGCAGATAGAGCTTCCGCTGCTCCTCCTCGCTGAGCGCGTTGACCTGCTCATCTTTGACATTCGGATTGTACAGCGAGCGGGCCGCGTCTCCGGCGTGGACGTCGAACCAGGCCAGCTTCCGCTTGCCGCCGTAGGCCTTCTCCACGGCCGCGTCGATGACCTTGACCGCGTTGGTCGTGATCCCCGGCACGCCGTTGACGTCCGCCCCGATGCCGTCGCCGCGAATCAGGCAGACGATCGGGTCGTCCGGGAACTTCCAGGCGCCGTTCTGGTTGACGGCGCGCGTGCCGGCGGTCGGGGCTTGGAGTTTGTCGTAATTCGGTGCGGTCATGGTCGCGGAATGCCCTCGGGGACGGTGGGAGAAGTGAGTTTACGGCCGGCGGACGCGGGGGGCCATTGTTACCGGCCGGCGGGCTTGTCGCGTCGAGCCCACCTCGGATAATGGGCGCGCATACCTCGCTCGCGCTTCCCGGTGAATCATGGTCCGTTTTCTCCTGGCGCTCGGCATTGGCCTACCGATCTTCGGCAGCGTCTTCGTGTGGAAAGGACTTCAGGAACGGGACGTTGCCCGGGACTGGTCGGCGACGCCCGAGACGATGCCCGTGAGCAAGTTGATCGCTCGCGGACCGGAGGGGAACGCGAATGTCATCCTGACCGACTATGTCGCGATCAAGCCTTATGTCATCCAAAGGGGCCGCCGCAATAGCTATTCAGGCACTTGGGTTCCGATCGTCCCCAAGGACGCCACACAGCCCAACGGGCCCGGCGGGCCACCCAAAGCCGTGAAGGTCTTCGTCTACTCCACCAAGGTCCGCGATCCGGACGAGGTCTATCAGCGGCTGTCAAGCCCTCAGCTCCCAGTCATGGTGTCCAACAAGATGGTGACGCCGAACAGCGGCGCGATGGACGAACTGGAGGAGAATTTCCCGCAGACCGACTTCTCGACCTGCATCTTTGTCTACGAGGGCCGCGAGCCGGCCAGTGAAACGACGTCAATGCTCGTGATCGGCGGCGGGATCGCGGCCGTCCTGATCGGGATCGCCTGCCTTGGGCTTTGTCTGCTGCTCTGGCGCAAGAACGCGGCCAAGGCCCAGGAGAAGAAGGGCCGCTTCCGCGACGAGTACGACGACGAGGACCGGCCCCGGAAACGGCGCTACTTGCCACAGGACGAGCGGGACGACGATGCGCCCCGGCGAAAACGACATCGCGCCGACGATTCGGAAGACGAAGACCGGCCCCGCCGGAAGTCGCGATCTACTGACGAACACGATGCTCCGCCGCGAAGGCGCCGGCCAGTGGCCCGGGATGACGACGACTTCGACGACCGGCCCCGACGGCGGTCCCGCCGGGACGACGACTGACGGGTCTTGCCCGCCGCGGGCGTTCGTGGCACAATTCGGACCCCGCATCCCGGCACGGAGGCCGCGACCTTGTTCGAGTCCTACTTCTGGCGTAAGTTCCTCGTCCGCACGGGGCTGGCACGGTGTGTGCCTTCAATTCGGCGCGCCGTGGCGGGGGGCGAAGAGTACCTTCATCGCTTCAGCGATCGCACGCTGGCCGTTCCTCTCACTCAGCTTCTCGATCACACGCTCCTGCCGGACGTGACGACTCCGGATTCGATCAACCTCGCCAGCAGCAGCCCGCGGGGTGAGATGCCCTTTGGAATGACGCGCGACATCGGCCGGACGAACTCCGCATGGGGAGACCCCGCCCTGCGGGCCGTGCTCGCGGAGCAGTTTCAACTCGATCACGGGGCCGAGCACGACCCGGCGGACGAGGTGCTCATCACGCATGGGGCCAGCGGGTCGTTCGCCGCGTCCATCGATGCCTTCATCAACCCCGGCGACCGCGTGGTCCTCTTCGACCCGACCTCGCCGATCTTTCGAATCGGACTGCTCCACCGCCGGGCGTCCATTCGCTGGGTGCCGACCTGGTCGGACGAGGGCCGGTGCCGGTTCGCGATGGATGGCCTGGCGAAGGCGATGCGCGGTGCCAAGTTGTTGGTCCTGGCCGACCCGGTGAACCCGACCGGGTGCGTGTTTGCGCCC
>Ga0075418_10005833_pt1 | contig 13893 bp, 15 predicted proteins | sample SoiMetdeltSBSDD2_FD_81776 | JGI IMG/M metagenome (GOLD analysis project Ga0075418, IMG submission 81776) | Bulk soil microbial communities from a Populus tree surrounding site in Tennessee, USA - Soil MetaG P. deltoides SBSDD2 | ecosystem: Environmental > Terrestrial > Soil > Tree plantation...
GCCCTCGACCACGTCCTCGTCGCCGTCCTCGTCGGACGGCGCCGAGGCCGCATCGTCGCCGCCGCCTCCGGCGGCGGCGCCCTGCGACTCCTGCGCGGCCTGCTGGTGGAGCGCCTGACCGGCGCGCTGCCAGACCTGCATCAGCGCCTCGCTCTTCGTGCGGAGCGTCTCCGCGTCCGTCGACTCGTCCTTCAGCGCCTGCTGGAGCTCGTCGTTCGCGGTCGTGAGCTCGGCCTTGTCGGCGTCCGGCAGCTTCTCCCCGTTCTCCTTCAGGAAGGACTCCACCTGGTAGGTGAGCTGATCGGCCTGGTTGCGGGCCTCGGCGGCCTCGCGGCGCTGGTGATCCTCGGCCGCGAACGCCTCGGCGTCCTTCACCATCCGGTCGATCTCCTCCTTCGACAGGGCCGTCCCGCCGGTGATCGTCATCGCCTGCTCCTTGCCGGTGGCGAGGTCCTTGGCGCTGACGTTCACGATCCCGTTGGCGTCGATGTCGAAGGCGACCTCGATCTGCGGCATCCCGCGCGGCGCCGGCGGGATCCCGGTCAGGTGGAAGCGCCCGAGCGACTTCACCCCCGGCGACATCACCGTCTCGGCCTCGCCCTGCAGGACGTGGATCTCGACGGTCGTCTGGCTGTCGTCGGCGGTCGTGAAGATCTCCGACTTCCGCGTCGGGATCGTCGTGTTCCGCTCGATCAGCTTCGTGAAGATCCCGCCCTTCGTCTCGACTCCCAGCGTCAGGGGCGTGACGTCGAGGAGCAGGATGTCCTTCACGTCGCCCTTCAGCACGCCCGCCTGGATCGCAGCGCCGACGGAGACGACCTCGTCCGGGTTCACGCCCTTGTGCGGCTCCTTGCCGCCGGTGAGCTCGCGCACGAGGTTCTGGATCATCGGCATACGCGTGGCGCCGCCGACGAGGATCACGTGGTCGATCGCGCTCGGATCCTTGCCCCAGTCCTTGATCGCCTGATCGAAGGGCCCGCGGCACCGCTCGACCAGGTCGGCGGTGATCCGCTCGAGGTCGGCCCGCGTGAGCTTCTCCTCGAGGTGGAGCGGACCGTCCGGGCCCGCGCTGATGAACGGCAGGTTGATCGTGGTCTCGGTGACCTGCGAGAGCTCGACCTTGGCCTTCTCGGCGGCCTCCTTCAGCCGCTGCATCGCCATGCGGTCCTTCGCGAGGTCGATCGAGTAGTTGCCCTTGAACCGCTCCACCAGCTGGTCGATCACGCGCTGGTCCCAGTCGTCGCCGCCGAGCTGGGTGTCGCCGTGGGTCGCCTTGACCTCGACGACGCCCTCACCGATCTCGAGCAACGACACGTCGAACGTCCCGCCGCCGAGGTCGAAGACGAGGATCGTCTGCTCGGTCTCCTGCTTGTCGAGGCCGTAGGCGAGCGCCGCCGCCGTCGGCTCGTTGATGATCCGAAGGACCTCGAGCCCGGCGATCTGCCCGGCCTCCTTCGTGGCCTGGCGCTGTGCGTCGTCGAAGTACGCCGGCACGGTGATCACGGCCTGCGTGACGGTGTCGCCGAGGTAGGACTCGGCGTCGCGCTTCAGCTTCGTGAGGATCTGGGCCGAGACCTCCTGCGGGGTCCACTGCTTCGCGTCGATCTCGATCGACCAGTCCTTGTCGCCCATGTGCCGCTTCACCGACCGGATCGTCCGATCGGGGTTCGTGATCGCCTGCCGCTTGGCGACCTCGCCGACCAGGATCTCCCCGGTCTTGGAGACGCCCACCACCGACGGCGTCGTCCGCGATCCCTCTGCGTTCGGGATCACGACCGGCTCGCCGGCCTCCAGGACCGCGACGACGGAGTTCGTCGTCCCGAGGTCCACACCCACCGCTCGTGCCATCGAACGTCCTCCTTAGTCTCTCTCGCCGTGCACACGCCGCCGCCGGGAAGCGGTTCTCCCGGCGCGCGTGAGGGTTCGAGACTAGAAGCTTGAGTGCAGTATTGTCAACTTTCCTGATCGCCTCTACTGCAGAGCATGCCTGAGGCAGGTTCGGAGGCACACTCCTGGGAGACCGATCCGGTCGTGTTGGGGACCGCCCAACGTGGTGCCCGGAGCCGACTTCGACGTTCAAGCCCGACGACTCCCGTACCGATGGATGGACTAGACCCAAAGGACCGGAACCGGCCAAGTGCCTCACCCGAAAGGATGAGCGTGGGAACCTCGAGCCCGACCCTGCGTCGACGGAGCGTGCATCCGACCGTGGCTCACACGGTCGATTCCCTGCTGCTGCAGGAGCGCACGAAGTGGGCGATCCACATCCACGACGGGCTCACGCAATCCGTCACGAGCGCGGTCCTCGAACTCCAGAGCCTGCAGCATCGGATCCGGACCGAGCCGGACACCGTCCTCGACATCCTGAAGGAGATCGAGGACGCGATCCGCAACGACCTCAAGCAGATCCGCGAGATCCTGTTCGAGCTCGACGAGGGGACGCCGCACCGCGAACCGCCCCTCGCCGCGTTCGTCACCGATCTCGTGCAGCGCTGGCACCTGCCCGCGCGCGTCTCGATCGAGGGCGCCGTGGACGGCATCTCGGACCTCACGCTCGAGACCGCCAACGCGATCGTGGCCGAGGCGCTCGCCAACGCCGCCAAACACTCGGGCTCCCCGGAGGTCTCGTTGCGCATCCGGGCCGGACTCGACGAGCTCCGGATCGAGGTCGAGGACCGGGGCAACGGGATCGTCGCCGTGAACGACGACGATCCGCACTTCGGGTTGCGCCTGATGCGCAACCGAGCCGAGCAGATCGGCGGCACCATCCAGATCGATTCGAAGCCCGGGAGCGGGACCCGCGTGGTCGCCGTGCTCCCCGTCGGAGGGCGAGGTGATGAGGGATGAAGATCCTGATCGTGGACGACCACGCGCTCGTGCGCCGTGGCATGAACTACGTGGTGAAGGAAGGGTTCCCGGACGCTGAGGTGACCGAGGCGGACAGCGCCGCGGCGGCGCTGGAGCACATCGGCACCGGCGCGGAGGTCGACCTGGCCCTCGTCGACGTTCGGATGCCTGATCTCGACGGGCTCGAGCTGTTGCGCGCCCTGAAGGCCGACCGCCCCGAGATGCCGGTGATCATGCTCTCGACGTACGACAACGCGCCGTACGTGAAGCGTGCCCTCGCCGACGGCGCGTCGGGCTACCTCCTGAAGGACGCGACGCCGGAGGACCTCTCGCAGGCGATCAACGTCGCGCTCTCGGGGAGCGGCAACGTCCTCTCACCCCGCGTGATCCAGAACCTGTTCGAGGAGCACGAGGCGGCGGGCCGCGATCCGTCGGCGAACGGCCGGCGCGGCGAGTACAACCTGACGCAGCGGGAGCACGACATCCTCGAGCTCCTCGCGGAGGGCCGTGCCAATCGCGAGATCGCGCAACGCCTGTACCTCTCGGAGAAGACCGTGAAGGCGCACCTCGCCGCGATCTTCCGGAAGCTCGGCGTCACCAACCGGACGCAGGCCGCGATGATGGCCGTGCAGATGGGCGTGGGCCCGATCCCGGGCGCCCTGGTGGCGGACTAGACGCGGGTCTCGAGCGCTAGGACCGGAAGTCCTCGAAGAAGCGACTCGCCGTGGGGCCGCGCTGCCCCTGGTACTTGTTGCCCGCGCGCCCGTAGGGCGTCTCGGCCGGCGTCGTCAGGCGGAAGAACGAGATCTGCCCGATCTTCATGCCCGGGTACAGCGTGATCGGCAGGTTCGCCACGTTCGAGAGCTCGAGCGTGAGGTACCCGTCCCAGCCGGGGTCGACGTAGCCGGCCGTCGAATGGATCAGCAGGCCGAGCCGGCCGAGCGACGACTTCCCCTCGAGGCGGGCCACGAGGTCGTCGGGCAGCCCCACCCGCTCGAGGGTCGAGCCGAGGACGAACTCGCCCGGGTGCAGGATGAACGGCTCGTCCGGCTTCGTCTCGACGAGCTCCGTGAGGTCCGGCTGCTCCTGCTTCACGTCGATGTAGGGGTAGCGCGAGTTCGCGAACACGCGGAACTCCGTGTCGACGTGCAGGTCGACCGACGAGGGCTGGATGCAGGCCGGATCGAACGGATCGATCACGATCCGGCCGGCGTCGATCTCCTCGCGGATCGTGCGATCGGACAGGATCATCGCCGGGATGCTACCGGAGGCCCTCGGGGAGGCCGTCGGATGTCTGTCCCGCCGAACCGGAAGCCGGGGAAGCCGGAGGAGGCGGGATCGGCTGGGTGAGCTCGAACACGTGACCCTGGGGATCGCGGAAGTAACACCAGAAGCCACCGTGCTCGGGCCCGCCCTCCATCTCGGTCAGCTGCTCGGCGCCGAGTCCCAACAGCCGGTCCCGCGCTCGCTCGATGTCATCGACCGGGAACCCTGGCTGGAACCGCGCCTCGTCGTACTGGACCTTGGCCGGGTCCCGCTCCAGCAGCTCGAAGATCCTCCCGTCGCCGAGGTCGAACTGGATCCAGTCCGCGCCGGCGTCGGCGGGCTCGCGGCCGAACAGGTCGGTGTAGAACCGTCGAGCCGCGCCGAGGTCGTCGACGACGAGCCCGAGCCAATCCGGCCAGCCGGGTCGAGTGGCGCGATCGGCGGGGATCATGTGGGCTCACCGTTCGACACGGCGATCCATCGATCGAGCGTCCCCGAGGCCTTCCCGTCGTCGATCGAGGCTGCCGCGAGAGCCACGCCGGCGTCGACGTCGGCGGCGGCGCCGGCGACGACGAGCGCGGCGCCCGCGTTCAGCAGGACCACGTCGCGCTTCGGACCAGACTCGCCCGCCAGGATCGCGCGGGCGACGCGCGCCGAGTCTCCGGCGTCGCCGCCCCGCAGGTCATCGGCCGACGCCAGGTCGAACCCGTGGGTCCGCGGATCCAATCGCGACTCGCGCACCTCGCCGTTCCCGACGTCGAGCACGAGCGACGGTCCGGTCAGGCTGAGCTCGTCGAGGCCGTCCTCGCCACGGAAGACCTTGGCCCGTGTCCCGCGCCGCGCCAGCACCTCGGCCATCAGCAGGAGCATCCGCTCGTCCGAGACGCCGACCACCTGCATCGTGGGCCGGGCCGGGTTCGTGAGCGGGCCGAGGAAGTTGAACGACGTCGGCACGCCCAGCTCACGCCGCACGGGGCCGGCATGGCCGAACGCCGGATGGAACACCGGCGCGAACATGAATCCGATCCCCGCGTCGGCGAGGCAGCGTTCGACCCCGGCGGCGTCGAGGTCGATCCGGACCCCGAGGGCCTCGAGGAGGTCCGCCGAGCCGCAATGACTCGTCGCCGCGCGGTTCCCGTGCTTGGCGACCGGGACGCCGGCGCCGGCCACGACGATCGCGGACAGCGTCGAGATGTTGAACGTGCCGCTCCGGTCGCCGCCCGTGCCGCACGTGTCCAGCACTTGTGCGGGCGCGTCGACCGGGCTCGCGAACGCGAGCACGGCCCGCGCGAGCCCGTCGAGCTCGTCGACGGTCTCGCCCTTCGTCCGGAGCGCCATCAGGAACCCGCCCACCTGCGCCGGGGTGGCGTCGCCGCGCATGATCGCGCCCATCGCCGCCTCGGACTCCTCGGCGGACAGGGCCTCGTGCGACGCGAGCCGGAGCAGCGTGCGCGGCCAGAGATCCGGGTCGGGCTCCGCCATGGGAGCCGCACGCTAGCAGGTGGGCGGAGCGCCCCGGCCCTCTCTAGACTGGGCGCCCACGCGGGTGTGGTTCAATGGCAGAACGCGAGCTTCCCAAGCTCGAAACGGGGGTTCGATTCCCCTCACCCGCTCCGACGGACGCCTCGGACGCCTGCGTGTGAGCTAGTTGCGGACGCACAGGTCCACGACGGTTCGCTGCGGGAGATGCAGCGTCTCCGGGAGCGCACCCGATAGCTCTCTGATGCGGTCCAGCAACGCGTCGCGCGTCCCGGCCGGCATCGACACGATGTCGCTGGACGTCGCGTAGAGATCCGCGAGCCGCGCGGCGGGCACGACATGGCTCGCCGGGAACGCTCGTCGCTCGAAGGGATCGAAGCCCTCCACCGTGTCGGGCGGCTCCGCCCACGTTCGGTGTGCCGCCGCGATCGCGGATTCGCCTCGGGCCGGCTCGATGAGGTCGACGATCGCCCGCATCCCGGGGATCTTCACCAGCTCCTCCTCGTCTGGCCACGCCCAGAACAGCGCGAGGGCCCCTCCGGGGCGCAGGACGCGTCGGATCTCCGCCATCGCGGCATCATGGTCGAAGTGGTGGAAGGCGTTGCCGACGACGACGGCGTCGACCGACCCCTCGTCGAACGGCATCGACTCCGCCCTGGCCACGATCGCGCGGACCGAGGGGAAGCGACGCTCCAGGACCGCCCGCATGTTCGCGGCCGGCTCCACCGCGACGACGTCGACCCCGAGCTCCACGAATCGACCCGAGAGACGGCCCGTCCCGGCCGCGAGGTCGATCACGCGCGCGCCGGGACCGAGGCCGTGGCGCTCGGCGACCCAGGCGACCGCCTCCGGCGCGTACTCGGGCCGAAGCTCGTCGTAGTGGAGCGCGTCGACGACCTCGAAGCTGAACCGTTCCGGCACGACCTCGATGGTAGCCGTGCTCGATCAGGTGTCCGTCAGGTAACGGGGGGCCGTCGGGCAGATGTCCTTCAGCGGACAGACGTGGCAGCGAGGGGTCGGCGCCTTGCAGATCTCCCGGCCCAGCCTGATCAGCGCGACGTGCAGCTCGGTGCGCATGCCGTCGGGGATCAGCTCGTGGAGGATCCGGTCGGCCTTCTCCGCCGACGCCGTCGGCGGGACCCACCCGAGCCGCCGGGTGACGCGATGCACGTGCGTGTCCACCGGCATCGCGTCGCGATCGAGGGAGAAGGAGAGGACGACCGCCGCCGTCTTCGGCCCGACCCCGGGCAGCGACATCAGCTCAGCGCGCGCCTCGCCATCGGCCAGGTATCCCAGGTGGGACAGGTCGTAGTCGCCCCGGCGCTCGTGGATCTCCCGGAGGATCGCCTGGATCCGCGGCGCCTTCGTGTCGGCGAGGCCGCCCGAGCGGATCGCGTCCGCGACCGCTCGGGCGGGCGCCGCGACCACGTCGCCCCACGTGGGGAACGCGGTGCGGAGCGCTCGGAACGAGCGCTCCGCGTTCACGTCGCTCGTGTGTTGCGACAGGACGGTGAGGATCAGCTCCTCGAGCGGGTCCGAGCGACGCGGCGGCAGGAGCTCGCCGAACCGCTTCCGCAGGCGTCCGAACACGGTGCGGGTGTGGCGCCGCAGCGCCGCCGGCGAGGCCGGCTCGGTCACGCCGGGATGTCGCCGCGCGCGGCGTTGCGGAACTGCGTGAGCGACGGCTCGAAGCTGAGCTTGATCGATCCGGTAGGGCCGTTGCGGTGCTTGGCCAGGATCAGCTCCGCTTCCTTCTTCTTGTCGGGATCGGAGTCGTCCCGATGGATGAAGGCGACGACGTCCGAGTCTTGCTCCAGCGAACCGCTCTCGCGCAGGTCCGACAGCTGTGGGCGCTTGTCGGCCCGCGTCTCCGGGTTGCGGTTGAGCTGCGAGAGGGCGAGGACGGGGATGTGCAGCTCCTTGGCGAGCAGCTTCAGGGAGCGGCTGATCTCCGCGACCTCCTGCTGACGGTTGTCCGGCCGGCGGACCGCGGCCGACGTCATCAGCTGGAGGTAGTCGACGATGATCAGCGCGAGGCCCTGTCGGCCGCTCTTCATCCGCCGCGCCTTGGCCCGGATGTCGACGATGTTGACGTTGCCGGAGTCCACGATCGACAGCGGCGCGTCGTGGAGCCGCTCGGCCGCCTGGACCACGCGGACCCAGTCGTCCGGACCGACCCGCTTGGCGCGGATCCGGTCCCAGGGGACCCGCGCCGCGGAGCAGAGCATCCGCATGCCGACCTCGTGGCGCGACATCTCGAGGGAGAAGACCGCGACCGACCCGCCCTCGGCGGCGACGTTGTGGGCGATGTTGATCGCGAGCGACGACTTCCCGATGCCCGGTCGGGCCGCCACGATCACGAGGTTGCCGGGCTGTAGGCCCGAGGTCAGCTCGTCGAGGTCGCGGAACCCGGTCGGGAGCCCGGTGTAGGCGGCCTCCCGGTGCTGGATCTGCTCGAGCTCCACCATCGCTCCGTCGATCAGCTCGCGGAGCGAGGCGACCTCGTCGCGGTCGTCGCGCCGGGCGACGTCGTAGATCCGTTGCTCCGCCTCGTCGGCGACCCCCTCCGGATCCTCGGGGGCCGAGTACGCCATGTCCATCACGTCGGCGGCCGCCCCGATCAGTCTCCTGAGCAGGGCGGCCTGCGCGACGATCCGCGCGTAGTGCGCGGCGGAGGCCGGGGTGGGGACCTGGTCGGCGAGGTCCCGGATGTACAGAGGGCCGCCGACGTCGTCGAGCTTGCCCTTGCGCCGGAGCGCTTCCACCGCGGAGAGCTGGTCGACGGGCTCGCCACGCGCGTAGAGCTCGTGGAGCACCTCGAAGATGCGCCCGTTGGCCGAACGGTAGAAGTCATCGGCGCGAAGGATCTCGACGACGTCGGCGATGGCCTCGGCCGACAGCATCATCGACCCGAGGGCAGCCGCTTCCGCCTCCGCGTTGTGAGGCGGAACGCGGGGATCCCCGTTGCGGGGAAGGCGGACGACGTCGTCAGCCGTGCGGACGATCCCGCTCACCCCCTGTCTCCGTTGCCCCCGACCTCCGAACCGCGCACGCTACGCCGCGAGGAGAGGCCGGAACAGTGGACAAGGGATGTGGATTGCTCCCCGGCAGGTGGGGTCCGCAGAAAGGTTGTCACTCCGCGCCTGACCTGGGGGAAGGGCCTGTGGAGATCCATGTGGAAGATTGTGGACGGCGAGAGTGACAAAAGATCCGGGGGGCGACCGGCCGGACCTTCGGTCCGGCCGGTCGCCCCCCGTCGGAGGCTGCGCCTCAGGCCTCGGGCTGGACGTCGACCGTGATCACCGGGTCGACCTCGGGATGCAGTCGCACCCGAACCTCGTGCGTGCCGACCGATCGGATCGGCTCGTCGAGGTGGACGTCTTTCCGGTCCACCGTGACGCCCGCCTGTGCGGAGACCGCGTCGGCGATGTCGGCCGCCGTGACGGAGCCGAACAGCCGACCCTCCTCGCCGGCCTTGGCCGTCACCACGATCGGTGTCTGGATGATGCGCGTGGCGAGGGCCTCGAACTCGCTCTTCAGCGCCGTGATCCGGGACTCGTGGGAGCGCTTCAAGCTCTCGGCGTGCCGCACGGTCCCCTTCTCGGCCTTCACCGCCAGGCCGCGAGGGATCAGGAAGTTGCGGGCGTACCCGTCGGCGACGTCGGCGACGTCGCCGGGGTCGCCGAGGCGCTGGACCGTCTTCTGCAGGATCACCTTCATGGGATGACCTACCGACTCGAGTACGGGAGCAGCGCCATCTCCCGCGCGTTCTTCACGGCGGACGCGACGTCGCGCTGGTGCTGGACGCAGTTGCCGGTCACGCGCCGCGCGCGGATCTTGCCGCGCTCCGACACGAACTTGCGCAGCATGATCACGTCCTTGTAGTCGACGCGGTCGACCTTGTCCTTGCAGAACTGGCAGTACTTGCGCTTGCCGCGCTTCTGCCAGCCCTTGTCGTCCTTCTCGCGCCGCCGCTTGGGCCCGCGATCCTTCGGTCCACCTCTACCCGGCATCGATCGGTGATTCCTCCTGTTCGGTCCCTCCGCCCACCGGCGCCGCGACCCGCTCGCCCCAGTCGCCGGAGCTGGACGCTCCGCCGGAGCGTGCCTGTCGCGTGACGGCGGCGGTCGCCCACTTGAGGCTCGGCGCGATCTCGTCGGCCTCGACCTCGATCGCCGAGCGCTTGTCGCCGTCCTGGTTCTCCCAGGTGCGGTAGTTGAGCCTGCCGGCGACGATCACGCGCGTCCCACGCGTGAGCGATTCCGCCGCGTTCTCCGCCAGCGTCCGCCACGCGTTGATCGAGAAGTACGACGTGTCGCCGTCCTTCCACTGCCCGCTGGCGTCCTGGTAGCGCCGGTTCACGGCGATCCGGAACTTGCACACCGCCGCGCCGTTGGGCGTGTAGCGGAGCTCGGGGTCGTCGGTCAGGTTGCCGACCAGCGTCACCTGGTTGTCCGTGGCCATGTTCAGTTCACTCCCCTTGGGGTGTCTCGTCTCCACCGCCGGAGACGGGGGAAGTCGCCAGTTGCTTCTCACGCGCCGGGGGCAGCACGATCACCTTGTAGCGGAGCACCTCGTCGGCGAGGTTCAGCGCCCGCTCGAGCTCGAGCTGGGCGGCCGGCTCCGCGGCGAAGGTCACCACGACGTAGGTGCCCTCGTTGACGTGTCCGATCTCGTACGCGAGGCGCCGTCGGCCCCAACGCTGGACGTCACGGATCTGCCCAGAATGCCTTGACGCGATCGCCGAGATCCGTTCCGTCGCCGTGCCCACCAAGGCCTCGTCGGCCTCTGCGGGCAGGATCAGCATGCACTCGTACTCCCTCAAACCCCACCTCCTCTGGTCTGGACGGCCCCCCAACGAAGGGGAGCAGGAAGTCCTGAGGGTCGTCCAGCAGTGTACGGGACCGGTCGCGAAGGTAGCACCGAGGTACGACAGGCGCTCGGCTACACTTCGCACCGACAGCCGTGCACTTCGCCAGGCAGCGTAAGGAGGCGCGAGCGATGATCACCGTCCACGACCTGAGGGCGTGGAAGGCGGAGGGACGTCGGTTCACGATGCTCACCGCCTACGACTTCCCCACCTCCCAGATCCTCGACCGCGCCGGCGTGCCGATCCTGCTGGTCGGCGACTCGGTCGGGAACAACGTGCTGGGGTACGAGGACACCCTGCCCGTCACGATGGAGGAGATGCTCCACCACACGCGGGCGGTCGCCCGCGGCGCCGAGCGCGCGATGGTGGTGGGCGACCTGCCGTTCCTCTCGTACCAGGTCTCCCTCGAGGAGGGCGTCCGCAACGCCGGACGGCTCGTGAAGGAGGGCGGAGCCCACGCCGTCAAGCTCGAGGGACCGCACCTCGATCTCGTCCACCGGCTCGTCGAGATCGGGATCCCGGTGATGGCCCACGTCGGGCTCACCCCGCAGTCGGTCCACGCGATGGGCGGGTACCGGGTCCAGGGACGCGGGGAGGCCGCGCAGCGCGTCGCGGAGGAGGCCGAACAGCTCGAGAAGGCGGGCGCGTTCGCGATCGTGCTGGAGGCGATGCCGGCCGAGCTGGCGGCCGAGATCACCCGGTCGCTCCAGATCCCGACGATCGGGATCGGCGCCGGACCGTCGTGCGACGCCCAGGTGCTGGTGATCAACGACCTCCTGGGGCTGAACGATCGCGTGCCGAGGCTCTCGAAGAAGTACGCCGATCTCCGCGAGGTGATCTCGGAGGCCGTGCGCCGCTTCGTGCGGGAGGTCGACGAGGGGTCGTTCCCCGACGCCGAGCATTCCTACGAGTAGCCGGAGGCACCGCCTACACTCGCCGCGTGGCTGAGGGCGAACCGAGCGGAGGGCCGGACCAGGCGGCCGAGCTCGTCGCGACGCTCACGCACGAGATCCGCGCGCCCGTGTCCACGATCCGCGGGCTCGTCGCGACGACCCTCGCGCACTACGACGGGCTGAACGACGGCGAGCGCCGCGAGTTCCTCGAGCTGATCCGACACGAGGCCCAGCGCCTCGAGCGCACCGTCGAGCAGATCGCGGCCGCGCTGAAGCTGGACGCGGGCCGGGTCCGGTGGGATCGCCGGCCGCACGATGTCGTCGCGCTCGTCCGCGAGACGGTCGAGAAGCAGGACCCGGGCGCCCATCCGATCGAGCTCGAGGCCGAGGACGGCGTGCGGGCGTCGGTCGACGCGACCCAGCTCACGTTCGCGGTCGCCCAGCTGCTCGATAACGCCGCGGGGTTCTCCCCGCCGGACGCGCCGATCTCGGTCCGCGTGCACGGCGACGGCGTTGACGCCGTGATCGACGTGATCGACGGGGGACCGGGCATCCGTGCGGATCAGCGCGGGGCCGTGTTCGAACGCTTCGCCGCGTGGCGGCCGGAGGGGTACGAGGACCGCCCCGGCACCGGCTTGGGGCTGTACCTCTGCCGCGCGATCGCCCGGGCGCACGGCGGCGACGCTTCGATCGCCGACGCCCGCGCCGGGGGTACGATGCTCACCGTTCGTTTCCCGGCTGAGGGGTGAGGTGGGCGCCCGTTGACGACCCTGTTGATCTGCGACGACCACAAGGTCCTCACGGACGCCCTGGCCACGGTCGTTGGCCTCGACGACGGGTTGCAGATGGTCGCTCCACCGGTGCACGACCCCGAAACCGCCATCGAGCTCTCGGCCGAGCACCTCCCCGACGTCGTCCTGATGGACATCGTCTTCCAGGGTGGGATGTCCGGGATCGAGGCGACGCGGAAGATCAAGGAGATCTCCCCCGCGACGAAGGTCGTGATCATCACCGCCCACGACGAGGACCGACTCCTGGTGGAGGCGGTCGAGGCGGGCGCGTCGGGCTTCCTCGGCAAGGGCGAGGCCGCCGAGGAGGTCCTGTCGGCGGCCAAGGCCGCTGCCGAGGGTGAGGTCCTGATCGATCCAGCGACGCTCACGCGACTCCTCGCGCAGGTGGCCCGGGAGCGGGAGGATCGCCGGGAGGCCACGATGCTCCTGGACGACCTGACGGACCGGGAGCGCGAGATCCTCCAGCTCCTCGCCGAGGGCATGCGCAACGACGCGATCGCCCAGCAGCTCTACATCAGCCCTCAGACCGTCCAGACCCACGTGCGGAACATCCTCGGGAAGCTCCGGGTGCACTCCAAGCTCGAGGCCGTCGCGTTCGCGGTCAAGCACGGCGCGATCACCGTCTAGCTCGTCGCGCCTCCGGAACCCCTGCGGGGCAACGGGCAAGTCTCCGACCGGCGGGGCTCAAGTCCCCGTCCACGGCGGACGAAGGGATATCTGGAGAGACCGGCGCCCTCGGGCGCGTGAGGCCGTCTCCCCTCGATGGCCTCGGGGACCTCCCCGAGCGAAGGCCCGAGTCCACCCCTCCCGGACTCGGGCCTTCCGCGTGGATGGCCTAGCGGAGATCCTTCCGGCGGACCTTGCCCGAGCGCGTCCGGGCGATCTCGGCGACGAGGTGGAGCTCGCGCGGAAGCTTGAAGCGGGCGAGGTGATCGGCCCCGAAGTCCCGGAGATCGTCCAGGGACGGTGGGTCGTCCACCGACGCCGGGACGACGAACGCCTCGACGCGCTGGCCCCACTCGGGATCCGGCCGGCCGGCCACGGCGACGTCGGCCACCTTCGGATGGACGGCGAGGACGCCCTCGACCTCGTCCGGCCAGACCTTCTCGGCGCCGGTCCGGATCAGGTCGTCGCCGCGGCCGAGCACCGAGACGCGGCCGTCGTCGTCGATCTCGCCGAGGTCGCCGGTCCGGAGCCAGCCGTCGGTCGTGAACGCGGCGCCGGTCGCGGCCGGATCGAGGCGATAGCCCTCCATCAGCGTCGAGCCGGCGACCTCGATCCCGCCCTCGGGATCGAGGCGGACCCGCATGCCGTCGAGCGGCTCGCCGTCATAGGCGAACCCGCCGCACGTCTCGGTGAGGCCGTACGTCGTGACGAGGCGGGCGCCGCGCGCTCGCGCGGCGTCCGCCGTGGCGAGGTCGATCGGTCCGCCGCCGACCAGCAGCGTCAGGCCGTGGAGGCCGAGGTCGGCCTCCACGAGCCGCCGGACCATCGACGGGACGACCGAGACGAACGCCGCCCCCTCGCCGTCGTGCACGACGCGCTCGGGCTCGAACCGCTCGTGCGCCACGACGGGCGACCCGAGGACCGCCGCCCGCAGCAGGACGAGCAGCCCGCCGATGTGCGACGGCGGCAGGGGGCACACCCACGGCGCGCCGGGGGTCGCGCCGAGGCGCTTCGCCGAGCGGGTCAGGGCCACGACGACCGCCACGCGATGGAGCTCGACCAGCTTCGGAGCACCTCCCGC
>Ga0075418_10005834_pt1 | contig 13891 bp, 11 predicted proteins | sample SoiMetdeltSBSDD2_FD_81776 | JGI IMG/M metagenome (GOLD analysis project Ga0075418, IMG submission 81776) | Bulk soil microbial communities from a Populus tree surrounding site in Tennessee, USA - Soil MetaG P. deltoides SBSDD2 | ecosystem: Environmental > Terrestrial > Soil > Tree plantation...
GAAGAATCGTGCAACGGGTCGCTACAGCCACTACAAGAACCTGCAGCCCGTTCAGAACGTCGCCGCACTCAACACCACGAATCCCTCGAATGCGACGGAGAACAACCGCTTCGTCGATCAGTACTTCGGCATCTACACGATGGTGCTGAACAACAACACCATCAACGAAGTGAAGGGCGGTCTCGCGTCAAACTACTACACGCTCGAACCGGTCTCCGGCTGGGGCCTGACCGGCAGCCGCCGTCCGCCTGCCACCGACAAGATTCTGTTCGACGTGTTCTCCGGTCGTGAAATCCAGGGGGGCGCTCCGGGGATCACCTTCTCGGGCTATACCATCGGTTCGCCGACCAACACTCCGCAGCGCACGGGCGAGCACAACTACCAGATTCGCGACGACTTCACCACGGCGTTCGAGCTGGGTGGACGCCACGACATCAAGATGGGCGGCGATTTCATCAAGTACGCGATGGCGCAGGGGTGGTGCAATGTCTGTGACGGCCTGTTCACCTCGAACTCGCGCGCGCCGGCCAACCTCGAACAGCTGCTGCCCGACTGGCGCGACGCGTCGACGTGGAACTGGAACGCGATGGCCGTGGCCAATCCGGCGATCGGATACACGGGCTTCCGCGATTACAACGTGACCATCGGCAACATGTCGTACGAAGTTCATCGGGAGATCTATGCGGCGTGGTACCAGGACGACTGGAAGATCGGCAACAAGCTGACATTGAACATGGGCGTGCGCTACGACATCGATCATGGCGCGCAGGGCGAGTGGGTGAAATTCCTGCCGTGGCTGTCGGGCCAGCGTCCGACGGATAAGAACAATTTCGCACCGCGCCTCGGCTTCGCCTATTCGATCAATGATCGCTCCGTCATCCGGGGCGGATGGGGCCTCTTCTTCACCGAGCTCGAAGACGACGCCCTGCACCAGTCGTACATCCTGACGCAGAACGCGAACATCACGCTGCCGAACAATGGCCGCGCGGACTTCGGCACCAACCCGTTCGGCGGACCGAAGCCGACCCTGGAGCAGATCGTCGCTCGACGGTGCGACATCGTCGGGTTGCCGTTCAATTCGCCGAACTGCTTCCCGCAGTCGATCCGCAATGGATCCGAGATTCCGGTCGGCGACCACCCGGTTTCGTACAGCAACATGGCGTCGATCGGCGTGCAGCATCAGTTCACAGGGAACATGGCGCTCGATTCGAACGTCGTGTGGACCGGCGGACGTGCCGAAGAGCGGCGGCAGAACCTGAACAGCTCGATCAACCCGGCGACGGGCGCCAACTACCCGGCGACTGGTCCGACGACGGACCTGGCGCACCTCCCGTTCCCGTCGTGGGGTCCGATTGCCGGCGAGATCATGAACGGCAAGTCGAACTACTACGGTTGGGAGAACACGGTCACCAAGCGGTTCAGCAATCGCTGGCAGGCGAACGCGACCTATACGCTGTCCTGGTTCAAGGACGACGGCGGTATCGGCAACCTGACGGGGCCGTACCTTACGACACTCGATCCGTCGGCGAAGATCACCACGATCCTCACGCCCTACACGGGAACAGTCGCCCCCGACATGGGTCCACTGTACCAGCTCGCGGCCACCGACCAGCGGCACCGAGCGACGTTCAACGGCATCTGGGATCTCGGCAAGGGTTTCCAGTTGAGCGGCCTCTACTTCTTCGGCTCGGGTGAGCGACGCAACACGAGCTGGGGCGCCGACCTGCGTAACACAGGTGGCGCCAACTACTCCATCCTGACGCCACCGGGCACGACGGCTGCCTCTCTCGGCGCGGTGTGCGGGTGCACCGTGAAGGGCGTCACGTTGGCTGACGGATCATTCCTCGTCGATCGCGCTCAGCTCGTTGGCGATCCGATTCATCGTGTTGATGCGCGTTTCCAAGAGCGCCTCCCGCTCGGTGGGCGCCGTAACGTCGAACTGATGTTCGAGGTGTTCAACCTCTTCAACCACGCCAACTACGGGGCGTACACCACCACGTTCAGCAGCGGTGCGCAGTATGGAAAGCCGTCGTTCAGCACGTCGACGGCCTACCTGCCGCGGATCGTCCAGCTCGGCGTGCATTTGACGTTCTAGAGCACGAAGAACACGAAGCGGATACTGTCACGAAGACCACGAAGGGGCGCACCGGTTCTTCGGTGCGCCCTTTTTCTTTGCGCTCGGAAGGTCCGGCTGAAGCCAGACCGCACTGATGTTTCCCGCCGGATGCTGGTGTGACCATCGACGAATTCACCCGCAAGCTACGGGCGCACGAAGTGACGGCGCTCGAGGTCACCAACGCGTGTCTGCGGCGTATCGAGGAACTCCAGCCGTCGCTCAATGCATTCATCCGCGTCATGGCGGATGAAGGGAGGCAGGGCGCGGAGACTGCGGATCGGGAACTCGCGTTGGGCCGCGATCGCGGACCGCTGCACGGCGTCCCAATCGCCCTGAAGGACATCATCGACGTCAGGGGCATTCCGACGACGGCCGCCTCCCGTGTGCGCGAGGGACATATTGCCGACGCGGATGCGCCCGTCGTCGCGCGTCTTCGCGACGCTGGCGCCGTGATCATCGGCAAGACCAATCTGGACGAATTCGCGTTTGGCACCACGAGCGAAAATTCCGCGTTCGGCGCCGTCAGGCATCCGATGGATCCGTCGCGGTCGCCCGGCGGATCGAGCGGCGGATCGGCTGTGGCAGTTGCCACCGGGATGGCGCTTGCCGCACTCGGGACCGACACTGGTGGATCCATCCGCATTCCCTCCGCCGCCTGCGGCATCGTCGGACTGAAGCCGACGCTCGGCGAAATCGAAACGGATGGCGTCGTACCGCTCGCGAAGACGTTCGATCACGTGGGCTCATTCGCGCAGACGGTCGCCGACGCACGGCTCATGCACCAGGCGATGTCCGCGAGCATTGTGGACGTTCGATCGGCCGGTGCGGACCTTCCAAGGTCCGCGAGGGATCTCCGCCTTGGAATTCCGCGCGGCTACCTGACCGACCTCCTCGACAACGACGTGCGCGCCCGCTTCGATGAGGCCGCGGCCGCGTTGCGCCGCGGCGGCGCGACGCTCACGGATGTCGCGATTCCGCATGCATCGACGACGCCGGCCGTCTACATCCATATTCATTCGTCGGAAGGCGCCACCTACCACGCGCGGACGCTCGACTCCGAGCCGGAGCGCTACACACCAGTGGTCCGACGGCGACTCGAACTCGGCCGCTACGTGCTGGCACAGGACTATCTGCGGGCAATGGAGGGGCGGGCGGTGCTGTGCCACGAGGTAGACGCGGCGCTCGCGGGCTGCGACGCGCTCATGCTGCCCACGCTGCCAATCCCGGCGCCCCCTATCGGCGCCGAGATGATGATGATGGGAGATCGGCAGGAGCCCGTCCGCGCGCTGATGCTGCGTCTCACGCAGCTGTTCAACGTCACCGGCCATCCGGCGATTTCCATCCCGTGTGGGGTCACAGCAGACGGACTGCCTGTGGGCCTCCAGCTCGTCGGCCGTCGTTCGCAAACCAACGATCTGCTGTCGACGGCCCTGCTGATCGAGCGCTTTCTCTAGCGCGCTGTGGACTATCTCGTCTGCGTGACCGCGCCTGCGACGATCGGCAGATCGATGTAACTCGCCAGTCCCGGAGCCGCATGATAGACACGCTGAGTGGCCTTCACGTAGTCACTGGGTTTCGCGAAGAAGATATTCGCCACGAACGTCTGCGGGTTCCGGTCGTACAGCGGGAAGAGGGACGACTGGACCTGCACCATGATCCGGTGCCCGGGTTTGAACACGTGGTTCGTTGTCGGCAACGCGAACGTGTACGCGAGCGGCTTGTCCGGCGTCAGCGCCTGCGGGGGGTTGACGCTGTCGCGATAGCGTCCACGGAAGATGTCCAGCGCGACGGCAAGCTGGTAGCCGCCGAATTCGGGCTGACTTGGCACCTGGTCGGGGTACACGTCAATTAACTTCACCACCCAGTCCGCATCGGTGCCGCTCGTCGACGCAAACAGATGCACGACCGGAGCGCCGCTGATTCGCACCGGCGTCGAGAGCGGCGTGGTGGAATACGTCAGCACATCGGTCCGATCGGCAACGAAGCGTTGATCGGTCACGAGCCATCGGCGCCACGCATCGGCGTCGCTGAACCGCACCGGTCGGGGGAGATACGGCACGGGTTTGGCCGGATCCGACACGTACTCGTCGTAGGCCGCAGCGGGTTGCGTTGTCGCGGGCGCGGTGAACGACAAACCGAACGACGGCGCGAGATAGAGCGGCGTCGACTGAGCCGCACACCCTGAGGCGCAGGCGAGCGGCCACGAGGACAATCGATCCCACCGATTCTCCCCGGTGTTGTAGATCAGGACGGGCGGGGTGTTCGCCTTTGGCGCGCCGTCTTTCAGGTACTGATCGAAGAATGGCTTGAGGATGTCGCGCCGTACTTCCAGCGTCGTGTCCGTGCTCCATCGCAGCGGTCCCAGCGCGGTACCCTCACGATTGATCTGGCTGTGAAACCACGGCCCCATGATCAGAAAGTTCTTGTCGTTGCCGGTGTCCTTCGGCTCGACCGCGAGATAGCTGTGAATGGCGCCCCACATGTCCTCCTGGTCCCACAGCCCCTGCAGCCAGATCGTCGGCACGGTCAGCGGTTGTGCGGCCATGGTCTTGTCGAGTGCCTGCTGCTGCCAGAAGACGTCGTACGCCGGATGCTCGGTGAGCTTGCGCCACCAGGGCAGCTGATCGAAACCCGCGGCCTTCGCCCAGTCGCCCGCCGATCCGGCGCGCCGGAAATTCTCGTAGTCGTCGTAGCCCGCGCGCACCACCGCCTGTCCCGCACCTCGAACCGTCGTCTGCTCCGTGAAGTAATCGAGGTTGACCTGGCGGAACGCGCCATAGTGGAACCAGTCATCGCCCATCCAGCCGTCGACCATGGGACTCTCGGGCACGGCGGCCTTCAACGCCGGATGCGGGTGGACGAGCGCCATCACCACGGTGAAGCCCTCGTACGAGCTGCCGACCATTCCCACGCGGCCGTTCGATTCGGGCACGTTCTTGACGAGCCAGTCGATGGTGTCGTACGCGTCGGTGGAATGATCGACGTTGCTGTTGTTCAGCGGTCCCCGCAGCGGACGCGTCATCACGTATTCACCCTCCGACCCGTACTTTCCGCGCACATCCTGGTAGATGCGGATGTAGCCGTCGGCGGCAAAGAGCTCATCGAAGAGCGCCAGCGTCGCCACGATCGAGGACGAGGCGTTGCGCTGGGCGCGCGCCGAGGCGTTGTATGGCGTACGCGTCAGCAGCATGGGTGCGTTGCGAGCGTCCTTGGGCACGACGATGACGGTGTGCAGCTTTACGCCGTCGCGCATCGGGATCATCACCTCGCGCTTCACGTAGTCGTATCCAGTGGTCGGCGCCTCGAAGCGCGGCGGGATATCGGGCGTGAGCGGTATGGTCTGCTGCTGCGCCGCCAGTGATGACATCGCAATTCCGGCAATGCCGAGCGCATACGAAAACGAAGCGCGAAACGTCATAACGCCTCCACGATTATTTTTTCGTCGGATCGTCAGCCGGATTCACGTACGTCGTCGACGAGGGGCCGTACCCAACAATCTGAAGGACGACTTCTTCACGCGTCCTCGCAAAGTGCGCGGTGTTTGGCGGCTCCGTGTACGAGCTGCCCGGTGGCAGCGCTTTGAGCGCTTTCTCGTCGAACTTCTGTCCGTAGGCGAAGTACCACGTGCCCTTCAACACGGTCGCAACGCGGTCGTCTTGATGCGAGTGCGCTTGAATGGTGACGTTCGGTCCCGTGCGCAGCGCCAGCACATACAGACCAGGCTTGGTGGGATCGCCTTTCAAGACGACTGTCTGGATGCCGCTGGCGCCCGATGTTCCGGCGCCTCCCGCCTGCGCCGCGGGCCAGGGAATCTCGTCAAGCTTGATCGTCGCGGGCCCGTTCAGCCGCGCCTGCGCGCCTGTGGTCGCCGCCGCGGCGAGGAGCGCGAGCGGCAACACGCAACAACGGATAACTGCTGAAAAGCTCGGCATATAGAATGTCTCCTCCGGTTCGACACATGCTCTCACGGCAGATATAATCACGGACTGCTTTTGAACAAAACCCTGCGTTCTGCGTAAGTACTGCAGGTCCGGTTAAAGCCGGACCCCACGAGTAATCAGGTCTGGAGGACGAAAGAATGCGCCGAATTGGATTGGGCCCGGCTGGGATTCGCTGCGCGTTTGCCGTGGCGATTGCCGCCTACGCGCTCGTAGGACTCTTCTCGATTACCGGACATGCCGGCCAGGCGCGCGAAGTAACGGCCGCTGGTTCCTATTCCGACGCCCAGGCGATGCGCGGCAAGCAGTTGTACTCGGACCAGTGCCTCGCGTGCCACGGCGAGATGCTCGAGGGCGTCGTCGGCCCGCCGCTGGCCGGCATGGACTTCCTGACCGATTTCGGCGGGCATCCGGTCGCTGACGTGATCCAGAAGATTCAGGGCACGATGCCGCAGCAGGCGCCCGGTACGCTCACGCGGGCTCAGGCTACGGATATCACCGCCTACATCCTTCAGTTCAACAAGTATCCGGCTGGTCCCGACCTGACCGATGCCACGGCCACGCAATTCACGCTGCCGGCAGGCAAGGCGGCGCCTGCGCCGGTTGCGGCGAATCCGACCGGGGCGCCGACGGTGACTGCGACCGCGAACCTTGCGCAGTTCATGCGCGCCGTCACGTTCCCGAACGCGAACATCATCTTCAACACGCAGCTCTACGACCCGGGCAAGGAAAAGCCGAAGATGCCGGTCCCGTACGACTACGTCCTCTGGGGCAAGACGGTGTACTACGGGTGGGAAGCGGTGGATGAAGCGATTCTCGCGCTGCGCGATACATCGCCAATGCTGATGTTGCCCGGACGCAAATGCCAGAACGGCCGGCCTGTGCCGATCCAGAACGCCGACTATCAGGCGGCCGTGAAAGATCTCGTCGCGTTCACCGACGAGCTCTGGAAAGCTGCGCAGACGCGCAATCAGGAGACGGTGAGCGCTCTATCCGAGAAGCTGAACGACACGTGCGCGAACTGCCACAAGGTGTATCGTGACGTGTCGGTGTCAGGTGGCGCGTCGACGGGTTCGCTGACTGCGGATCGCTGCAATGCGAATCCGAAAGGCGGCGGAGTCGCGCAGTAGGCAGTAGGCGGTCCATCCGAGCGGCGCCAACATGGATCGCACGTTCCTGCTGGTTGGCGCCCTCGCGGGATTTATCGGCGTCGCGTTCGGTGCCTTCGCGGCGCATGCGCTACGGAGCCGGCTCTCACCGGATATGCTGGCCGTGTTCGAGACGGGCGTCCGTTATCAGATGTACCACGCGTTCGCCGTGCTGATCGTTGCGCTCGCGGCTGCGCGTTTCGATGGTTGGATGGTCCGTGCCGCCGGCTGGTCCTTCACCGCCGGCATCTTCCTCTTCTCAGGCAGCCTCTACGCGCTCGCGCTCACCGGCATCACGACCTTCGGTGCGATCACGCCGCTCGGTGGACTGGCCTTCCTTGCCGGTTGGGCGTTGCTCATCGCGGTGGCGATCGTCTGAAAATCGTTCGAAATGACTGTTCACAGCCAAGATCGTCGAACACTACCTATTGCGCGCCGGGATCGATGCGATCCGGACGAACCGCAGGCTGGCCTGGCGGTGCGGGCGCCTGTCCGCGGCGCGGCGGCGCTGGAACCGCGTGGTCAGGCTCGTTCAAATAGAGGTACTGATAACGAATCCCGCGGCCGTTCTCATCGAGCCAGCCGATCGACTGCTGCATGATGGTTGGCGGCGGGAAGCCCTTCGGCACAGTCGATTCGGCGATGATCAGCCGATTTCGGTGCATGTAAGCGGACGCAAACGTACGTGACTGATCCTTGAGATTGGTGAACTGGATTTCCTGCCCGCCCACCATCTCCATGAAATTGAACATCAGATGCGTGACCTTGACGTCCTTGTCAGCGATGAGTTTGTTCATCGCATAGGTCACCGCGCCTCGAACATCGTTCTTCCAGTAGCCGTAGCCGGTGTCGCCGACGCCGATGCACGTTTCCGCACCCGCCGGGCACTTTGTTGCCTTCTCGACGAGTACCCGTTCAACCGGCGTGTAGTCGACGACGGTCAGCGTGTGCTTTCCCGTGACGCCGTTGATCGTGTAGACCTTCGACGGCAGGTTGACGAAGTACTCCGTCAGCCATGTCCCTTCGGTCATGACCGGCTTGCCCGGGAATGTAATCGTGAAGAAGTCTTCCTTGTTCACGAACTCGGTGTAGTCGTCCTGCGCGAAGGCGGGCGCTGACAAGGCCAGAAGGAGGGCCGACGCGATTATTACGTGGAAGCGCATGATGACGTCTCCTGCCTACGTGCTACTTGAAATCAACCGTGGTCTTGAGCGTATTACTGTCGGCCATCTTCGAATCGCTCGCACGGAGCTCGAGGTCGCAACGATTGTTCGGCGGCGGCGCGAACGGCTTCAATTGGGTCCGCGGGTTCGGAATGGCCGCTGTGACGACACCGTTGGCGAACTTGCCCTTCACCACTCCGGACTCGGGTTCGCCGCCGCATCCGAGAAAGAACCAGACATACGGCGCAGTGCCTATCTCGTTCGGGGTTTCCGTCATCGCGAACTGAAATTGCACGTCTGGCTGATTGACCGCCGCGGAGACGATCTTCGGGTTCGAGATCGAGGGCACGTGCGCGTACACGGTAATCGGCCTCGGCGCGGTGCGCCCATTCGGGTTGACGGCGACAATCGTGCGGTTGCCGGGCATCGCGTCGCTGGCGACATCGATCGTGACGTCCCAGAACAACGATCCTTCCCTGACATCGCCGCGCTTGATGTCTTTCACGGTGACGCCGGCCGCCGGGCTGATTTCGACACCCGTCACTTCACCGCGGCCGGGGATGCCAACATGGAGCACGTTGCTCTGTCCCGCCGCGAGCTGCGTCGGGAAGAAGCCTTCGATGACGTTCGGCAGCCCCTGCCCGCGCGTGAGTGGCGCGGTCGCGAGGACGATCAACGCCACGAGCCACAGCGGCTCAGAGACACGCATCCCTCTCATTTTGTTCCTGCCTGTTCCAGAGCGATGACTCGCGCCGAGGCGCATTCGTCCATGATTTTCCAATACCGTGTGGCGCGCTCTTTTCCGTAGAGCAGCGGATTGCTCCCGCCCGGGTTCTTCCGAATCGTCTCCATGTCGGCGAGCGTGTCCTGGTAGATGCCGGGATGGGCGTTGAGAATTCCCTCCGCATTCATCTTCAGCGCGTAATCCCTGATCACGCTCTCGAACCGCGTCAGGGAGTCGCGATTCGGGTGCTGGAGCCCGCCGCCGTGCAACAGGACGACGTGCGGCTGGCCGTGCCACTTCACGGGGATGAAGATGCCGAGCGTTCCCGGCGTGTGGCCGTAAAGGATCGTCAACGTCAGCGTTTCGTCGCCGAGATTCAGTTTGTCGCCGTGCTTGATGTCGACATCGCGCTGCGCCAGCGGACGCTCCGGCTTCTGCGCCGGAAGCGTCGCATCCCAGTCTTCCTTCGCCATCAACACTCGCGGGTGATACGTACGCTGCAGGAAGTTTGCGCCGCCAGTGTGATCCGTCTGGCCCGGATGGCCGTGGGTCAGGACGACGTACTTGATCTGCGCGGGATCGAGGCCGACCTTCTGCATGCTTGGGATGAGGAGGTCGCGCGCCTCCTCGGTGGTGTTGAGCGTGTCGATGAGAATCAGACCCTGCGTGGTCGTGATCACGAACGCACCCTGTGACGCCAGCCCCATGAACCAGACGTTGTCGAAAATCCTGGTCGGCTCGACGGTGTAGTCCTTCATCGGCGGCAGGCCGAGCCGCTCACGCTTCAGCGCCGCGCGTTCGGGACCGGTAAAGGAGCAGGTATTGTCGAACTCCGACTGGAGATCGGTGCCGGCCAACGCCTTCGCGGCGGCGACATGCTTCTGCGCTTCCGCCGAGGCCTCGAATTGCTGTTTGGTCGGATAGACGGGTGGACGCGGTGCGCCGCCGCCCCGCTGGGCGCCGAGCGGAGCCTGAACGATGAGCACGGCGCTGATTGCGAGTGCGCCGATGGGGAACTGTCGCATTGTCCATTGCCGGGTCCAAAAGGACCCGGCCTCCATGTGTCTAGCGGGTCGGAGAGCTGGCTTTTGCGGTTTCGTCGGCGATGTACTTGTCCGCGACCGTCTTCAGCCGAACCAGCCACTGCTGCCACGATGCAGGATCGACGAACGGATTCGGCTCACCCGGCTTGCGGGCCTGCAGCTTCACCATCCGTTCGAAGGTACCGCCGTTAGGATACGTCGACATGGCCAGCCAGCTGTGAATCAGCAGGCCGACCTCGACATCCGGCTCCATCTGCGCGACGCGATTCACACTCGCCAGAAACTTCTTTCCACCTTCGACGCCGTCGCGCGGCTCGGGGCCGCCGAACATGAACGCCTTGTGCGGCCTTCCGTTGTCGTACACCGTGAACTCGAACGACGCGCTCCCCGGCGTGTGACCTGGCGTGACGAACACCTTCAGCGACGTTTTGCCGAGTGTGACGACGTCGCCGTCCTTCAGCACGAGATCCTCGGCGTCACGCTGCGGCGCCCGCTGAATCGGCGCGAGCGCGGGCGGATTCGCCCGCTGCTGGGCGATGTAGTCGTCGACCATCGTCCAGTCGGCGTCGGTCATCCCGACTCGTGCGCCCGACAGTTCCTTGATTCGAGCGGCGCCACCGAAATGATCCAGATGACCGTGGACGATGAGGACGTACTTCACGTCCTTCGGGTCGAATCCCAGGTTGCGGATGTTGTCGAGCACGTGATCGACGTACGGCTCCTGCGAGCTGTCGATCATGATCAACCCGGCGGTCGTCGGGATCAGCCAGGTCGAGACCGTCCCGACGCCGACGTGATATAGATTGTCGAAAATCTTGAAGCCGGGCAGGCTCAGTTGGTACGCGACGTCGCGCCCGTGACTTTCGCGGAAGGTCTGGCTGAGGGTCTCGTTCGTCGCCGCGCCACCCTGGCGGCCCTGCGCGAACGCAGGCGCCGCGACCACGGCAACAAGACTGGCGATGACAAATGCTCTTTTCATAGGCAGTGGAGGCCGGGTCCTTTCGGACCCGGCAGATTGGTCCCTTTCGGACCCGGCAGATTGACTAGCGAGGAAGCGGCTGACCCCTGGTTTCAACCGTGAAGGGAAGCAGGAACAGGCCGGCGAACAGCACGATCGACGTCAGCGCGATCGGCGTGCCGATGTTGCCGAAGTGGTTCACGCCGGCCGCGATCAGGAACACCATGCCGACGCCGACGAAGCGGCCGATCGAGCTGATGAAGCCCATGCCACTGCCGCGGCTGCTGGTTTCGAACAGTTCCGGCAGCCACAGCGTGTACATCGCAAAGTTCGCGCCCGCGAGACCGAGCAGCGCCGTCATGACGAAGAAGATGGGAAGCGCGTTGGGCCCCATGATGAAGAACGCCCAGCCGAACGACACGGCCGTCGTGACGGTCAGCAGCGACATGTAAATCGCCATTGCGACGCGGCGTCCGAACCGCTCGGCCAGGATTGGGGCAAAGAGACATCCGATCACCGTGCCGATCGCGAGCACGCCTCCGCCCCACGATGCGATGCGCGCCGCATCGGCGGCGGCGGCACCCTGCCGGACCGCAATCTGTGTAAGCGCGGTGGGAACGTAGATCGAACCCGCCCACTGCCCGATGATCGACACGAGGTAGACGAGCGACATCACGATGGTCCGGTTCTTGTACTTCGAGGTGAAAAGCCCGCCGAACGCCTTGATGATCGACGGCTTGTTCGTTTTCTTCATCTCCTCGAACTTGTGCGACTCCTTGACGTTCGACATGATCCAGCCGACGAAGAGCGCCGGCAGGCCCCCGAACGCGAACATCCAGCGCCAGCCGAAATTCGCGCCGATGGTGTAGTTCGCGATCGACGCGAGGAGGAAGCCGACGTAGTAGCCGGTGTGGAGGTAACCCGCGAACTTCACGCGGCGATCTTCGGGCAGCGATTCGGCAACGAACGTCGAACCGACCGGCTGCTCACCGCCCAGGCCGAAGCCGCAGAGGATTCGCAGAATTGCGAGCTGGTACACGTTGGCCACCAGGCCGCACAGCAGCGTGAAGACGGAGTAGGCGACGATCGTCAGCGCGAGCGCTCGCACGCGCCCGATGCGGTCGCCAATCATGCCCCAGAACATCGACAGGCCCCATCCGCCGAGGAACATCGCAAACAGTATGCTGCCCCAGATGCCGATGTTCACCTGCGTCGCCGCGATGCCCGATGCCGGCAGCAGGTCGCGCAGTGCCGGGACGAGCACGAGCCCGTAGATGAACGCGTCCATGCCATCGAGCGTCCAACCAGCGTAAGCGGCGAGGAACCCTTTCTTCTGAGCGCCCGTCAGCGGCGTCTTCGTGCGGACCGGTTGCGTATACGTCGTGGTTGCTGTCACCGCCATAACTGTCGATCCCCATTCGCTCGAAAATTTGGCTCATTCTATGGGCCCTACTGGTGTTGGTCAAGGAACCGCAACCGCAGTTGCGGGTGCTGCAGCACGTCCCGATTCACCACGTAAGTAGGAGTTCGGCCGCCGGCGACGGCGGCGACGGAACGAAATGCGCTCTCGGCGTTGTTGCGGAAGAACTCGTCGGTCCAGCAGATCGAGTGCGGCGTGACGATGACGTTGTCGAGCGCCACGAGGGGATGGTCCTGGCCGATCGGTTCCTGCGCAAACACGTCGAGCGCCGCGCCAGCGATGCGCCGATCGGCGAGCGCGGCGTAAAGGGCCTGCTCATCCACGACAGGCCCGCGGGCGGTATTGATGAAGTACGCAGTCGGCTTCATCAGCGAAAACTCTTTGGCGCCGATGAACCCGCGTGTCTCCGGCGTCAGCGGCGTGTTGACACAAACGAAATCCGATTCGCGGAAGACTGTTTCTTTGTCCGTGAGGCGGACGCGCAGTTTCGCCGCGTCCTCCGCCTTCGCGTACGGGTCATACGCCACGTGCACCATCTCGAGCGGCGCGAGGAGGCGAAACAGCTCGCTGCCGATATTGCCCACGCCAATCGACCCGACGGTCTTACCCGTCAAACCCACGCCCATGTAGTTGGTCGTCTCAGCCCACCGTCCCTCGCGCGTGATGCGATCTTTCGTCAGCAGCTTGTGCGAAAGAGCAAGGATGAGCGCAAGGATGCTCGTCGCGACCGGACGACGCACGCCATCCGGGGTGTTCGTCAGGATGACGCCGTTGGTCGTGCAGGCCTTGACGTCCACGCTGTCGTACCCGACACCCATGCGCGCGATGATCCTGACGCGCTGGTTGGGCCCCGCCACAACCGCTTCCGGAACCTTCGGATTCAGCACGCACAAGGCGTCGTACGTCGCGCCGTGCGCCGCGGTCAGCTCCTTGACGTTGTCAGGAAGAAACTCCCACCGCAGCTTCGCAGCGTCGAAGATCTGCAGCGCGCTCTTGTCGAAGATGGAACTGCCATCCGCGCGCAGCGTGTCGCGCGTGATACCGACTTTGAAGGTTTCGAAGGTCATGTGGATCGTCTTGCAACACGAAGGTCACGAAGTCACGAGCCGCAGAGACTCAGAGACACAGAGGCAAAACTTTTCTCTGAGTCTGTGTGTCTCCGAGACAAAAGACTGGTTTCGTGATCTTCGCGAATTTCGTGATCTTCGTGGTTCGTGGTTAACTCCTCGGCCCCGCGAATTTGTCCGGGTCCTTGAGATACCACTGCTCGTACATCTCGCGCCCGTTCCAGACCAGCACGCCTTTCTGCTTCAGCACGTGGTCGTAGATCTGCTCGAGATACTTGAACGCGTGGGCCTGGCCCGCGGCGTACGGATGGATC
>Ga0075418_10005835_pt1 | contig 13891 bp, 9 predicted proteins | sample SoiMetdeltSBSDD2_FD_81776 | JGI IMG/M metagenome (GOLD analysis project Ga0075418, IMG submission 81776) | Bulk soil microbial communities from a Populus tree surrounding site in Tennessee, USA - Soil MetaG P. deltoides SBSDD2 | ecosystem: Environmental > Terrestrial > Soil > Tree plantation...
CGGCGCCCTCTGGCTCCAGCTCGGCATCAGCAACCCCGAGGCCCGCGCCATCGCCGAGGAGGCCGGCCTGCGCTACGTCGAGGACCACTGCCTCAAGGTCGAGCACGCGCGGCTGCTGGGTCGGTCTCCGGGCCGTCCGGCGGCCGACTGATCCCCCCTGCCTGTGACGAGGGAACGCGACCTTGCGTCCTGATCCCTGTTCTGATCGTCGTGTCGACGCAGGTGCCGATCAGGCGCCTCAGCGGACCTGGTCGACCTGGTTGACGGCGTCGCCGGCGCCGGCCAGGTACTCCTCGACCGTGTCTTCCCGCAGCGCCCGGTACAGCTGCTGGCCCTTGGCCGGGTCCAGGTAGACAACGCTCTGGCGACCCTCGGTCCCTGTGCCGGCGACCGGGGCCGTGGCAAAGACGACGTCGCCTGGCCGCACCGAGCGGAACTGCAGCGCCATGGTGCGGAGCATGGAGATGGTGAGGGACTCATCCAAGCTCACGGCCTTGGTCAAGGCCTCCAGCAGCGTGTTGAGCTTGAGCGGGTTGGCCAGCGTGCCCTGCTCCACCATCTGCCCGGCCAGCGCCTTGAGGAAGGCCTGCTGGCGCTTGATGCGGCCCAGGTCACCACCGGGCAGGTTGTGGCGTTGACGCACGAAGTCCAGCGCCCGCGCACCGTCCAGATGGAGGGTCCCGGCCGGCCAGAGCACCTTCTGCGCCGGGGCCCAGACGGTCCGGGTCACATGCACGTCCACCCCGCCAAGTGCATCGGTCATGGACTTGAAGCCCTCGAAGTCGAGGATCGCAAAGTGGTCGACGCGCACCCCGGTCAGCCGCTCGATGGTGGCGATGAGCAGCGGCGGGCCGCCGAACGAGAAGGCGGCGTTGAGCTTGGCGTTCCCGCGGCCTTGGATCGGTACCCAGGAGTCGCGCGGCAAGGAGACCAGGTAGGCGCGGTCGCGGTCGGCGGGCAGATGAACCAGCATGATGGTGTCGGCACGCTGGGCCCCATAGCGCCACAGCAGCTGGTTGGCGTCCCGGCCGGTGGTGGCCCGGTCGGCTCGACGGTCGGAGCCGACCAGCAGCCAGTTCTGGGCGCGCCCCGGGGCTCGGACCGGGCGGTTCGACTCGGCGGGGAAGGCGTCAGGGATCCGCCGGATGTTTCGGTCGTACGTTCGCTGGCGCTCTAGGAACAGCCCGGCGGCGGCCCCGACGAGCAGCATGGCCGCGGCGGCGGCGACCGCCAGCACGCGGATCAGCCGGCGCCAGCGCGGGGCTCGTGGTCGGGCATCTGGCTTGAGGCTTGGCGGTCGAGCCGGCCCTTCCGGGGTCAACGAGGGCGCCCGGTCCGCGCCGGACGACCCGCGTTGCCGTCATCGTCATGGTCCCGGCTTCCTGGCGGGCGGTCCCCAGAAGCTCTCGCAGGCGCAGGCCCGCGGCGGCTGGCGATGACGCCGATCGCGCCGAGCAGCACGAACAAGGCGCCGCTGCCGGCCAGTGGGAGGGCGGCCGGCGCGCCCGAGCCGGGCAGTCCAGGCGACACCTGCAATGGTCCGGAAGATGGCGGGGAGGTCGTGCTCCTGGTGGCCTCCACTTCGATCATCTTCGGTGGCGCCGGTGCGCCCAGCCGGGACTGGGAGGCAACGGTGGTCGGCGATCTCCTCGCCGTCGGCTCACGGCCCGAGCCAGCAGCCGCCCGCTCTTGCATCGCCACGGAACGGAGCGCGTAGTAGGCGGGAAGTCTGACCGGCTGCGCGTCCGCTGACGCCCTACGGACGAATCCGAACCCGTCGACGTTGCTGGCGCCCTGTCTGGTGATGTCGGCCCACTCGTACCAGACGTAACAGAAGATCGGCGCATTGATCCCTGTCTCACGCAACCTGACGATGGTCTGAGCCAGGTAGTTGGCCTTCGTCTCCTCGTTGGGCACGTACATGAATGAACCGGCCCAGGTCGACTGCCAGCCGAACTCGGTGATCCAGACCGGCTTGGACGCCATCCCCGGCACCCTGCTCATGTGCTGCCGCGCCGATCTGACTCGTGCCACGACGCCGAGGGGGCTGCTCGCGTACGGGTGGAGGCTCATGGCGTCGAAGTGCCGGTAGGCCCGCTCATCAATGAGCCGGTCGATGTACCGCTCCATGTAGTGGCCCGAGAGGCCGCCCAGGAGCACGGTGGCAGATGGATCGGAAGCCTTGATCGTGGAATAGGTTTCCGCCAGGTGCACCACGTACCGATGGACGCCTTCGTTCCAGCCGGCCTCGCCGGGCGCCCCGGGAATGTTCCAGAACGGCTCGAGGTTGGGCTCGTTGCCGACCTCCCAGACGCGGATCCGGTCTCGGTACCGGGTCACGGTCTGTGAGAGCCATGACAGATACGCCTGGCGTTGCTCCCTCGTGCCGTAGTCGTTGCGAGGCACGGGGTACACCGCGGGGAGAACCTTGATCCCGTGAGCCGCGGCCGTCCTGACAAGCGAATCCAGGTAGGAGTGGCCGGTAGCCTGAAAGAACACGCCGACGCGCACCCACTTCACGCCCGCGTGCTGCATGTCCTGCAGGTCGGTGCTCTGGGCTCCCGAGTCGAACCAGTCGACTCCGACCTCCCCGCCACTCGCGAGCGCCGCCGGCGCGCGAACCACCGACCCGAGCAGCAGCAGCAAGCCCGAAAGCACGACAGCCACGACAAGTCTGGCGAGTCTGGACAGCAATGACCAGCTGACGGTCATCTCTCCGCCTTGCTGAGGAGCGTGGGGGGGGCAATTCAGAACCTAGTGGGGGAGCAGCAACTAACCACACTGCCTGTAGGTTCGCAACTCGGGCATGCTAGCGACGGTAACAGACGCCGGCGGTCCGACGTTCCTCGGTATGGACGTCAAGCGGTGCGCGCAGAGCTCCAGGGACGGGTATTCTCCCGAGGTGCTCGTCGATACTCCATCGGGGAGGTGGCAGGTAACCGGTTCACCTGCACTGAGCGGCTCGGCGTGGTCTGGAGGCCGGCACCATGGGTGAGACGGCCCAGGTCCTCCGACTGCTGCTCAAGCGATGGCCGATCATGCTCGCCGGTGTCGCCTTAGGCGTGGGCGGCGCGATCCTGGCCAGCTACCTGATGCCGCCGTCGTACAGCTCCAGCAGCTACGTCCTGGTGGTGCCGGTCCGAGACGCCGACGGCAGCAACGCGATCAACTACGCCCAGGCGTACGCCAGGATCACCACCAACCAAGCGGTGGTCCAGAAGGCGCTGAACGACTACGGCATCGCGGGGGAGCCCAGCAGGATCAGGCAATTCGTGACCGCGTCGGCCTCACCCGACGCTCCCCTGATCGAGATTACGGCCCGGGACCGGCAACCAGAGCGTGCGGCGCAGCTCGCGAACGTCGTTGCCACGGGCCTGACCTCGTACAGCACGGCCCGGGCGCAGGACACCGGATATCGCGTGCGGCCGTTCACGCGGGCGCTTCCCCCCAGCCGAGCCAGCTCCCCCAATCGCGTCTTGAACACCATCGTGGGCGTCTCGATCGGGCTGCTGGTGGCGGGCCTGGTCGCCCTCACCCTCCCCTCCCGCCGAACCAAGAGGCGGTGGCAGGAGGTGCTGGGCGCATACGGGTACCCCGTCGTGGCAAAGCTGCCGCGCTTCAAGACGCTCGGGTCGACCCCGGAAGAGCAACTCAGCTACGCCGGGGTGCGATCGGCGACTACCCGGCTGCTGGAGCGGATCCAGGCGGGGCTCGGTGGACAGGTCAGCGGTGCGCTCGTCGTGACCTCGCCGCATGGAGGCGAAGGCAAGACCACCGTCGCGCGCCTGCTGTACGGGCTCCTGGCTGAACGGGGTCGGCAGGTGGTGCTGGCCGATGCCGTCCGCCAGAGGTTCCTGATCGCCGGTCGCGCCGAAGAGTTCTCCGCAACCGAGCACCGGCTTTCGGGGGACGGCTTCGCCAAGGTGCTGGACGGCCTTCGATCCGATTCTGAGGTGCTCATCGTGGACGCGCAGCCCTTGGCCCTCGCGGCCGATCTGCGCGAGTCCCTACCACTGGCCGAGGCCGTGCTCGTGGTCGTCGAGGACCGGAATCCGGGATACCGGCTGCAGGAAACCCTACCCACGATCGATGAGATCGCTCCGCCATTCGTCGGCATCGTCCTGAACCAGCCAGGCCAGCGGCTCATCTCCGCCAAGCGCGCCCACCAGGAGCCTTCGGGGAAGCGGTACGGGTCACGGGTTGCCTCGTAGGGCGCCGGCAGGCCGTCCTTCGAGGGTCAACCGCTCGTACAGCGTGTCCACGGCCCCGCTGCACGCCGAGATGGCATATCGGTTGAGCTGCGTCGTCACCCCTGTGCGAGGCCGCCGCCCGGCACGGAGCTGCTCCAGCACAGCCTGGCGGAGCTCGTCGACGCTGCCGCCGACCTGACGCGCTCCGGTCCCGGGAAGGCCGTCGAGCGCAGGGCACTGCACGTAGAGCACCGGTAGTCCCGCCGCGAGCGCCTCGAGGACGGCGACGCCGAAGGTCTCGTCATCGGACGGCGAGACGAACAGGTCCATGGCCGACAGGAGGGCGTCGATGTCCGCCCGCTCGCCGGCGAAGATGACCCGATCGGCCACACCGGCGGCGTCCGCGAGCTGGCGCAGCCGCTGCCGCTCCTGGCCGTCCCCGACGAGCAGCAGCCGACGGCCCGGGCCGAGGAGCGGCGCCAGGGCGGCGATGAGCGCGTCGAACCGCTTGCCCGTCTCCAGTCGCCCGACCCCTCCGACCAAGTAGGCGCCGTCAGGGACGCCGAAGCTCGACCGGACCCTCCCGCGAGCCGCGGCATCGAAGACTAGCGCGCCGACGTCGATCCCGTTGGGGATGACCCTGATCTTGCTCTCTCGGATGCCCCAGTCCACCAGTCGCCGCCGAACGGCGTCCGAGACGGCGATCGTGACGTTCGAGAGCTTGTCCGTTGCCAGGTAGAGCGCCCGCACACCCCAGGTCTTGCGCCGGCCTTCGATCTGGTGGTCCCCGATGGAGTGCTCGGTCGTGACCACGACCGGTATCCCCGCCATCCTGGCGGCGATCCGGCCGTAGACGCATGCTCGGTAAAGGTGCACGTGCACCACGTCGTACCGCCCGGCGCGCATGAGACGTACCAGCCTGTACAGCGCGGACACGTCGCGATTGCTCCGCATGCCGAGGTCCAGCACGCGGGTCCCGTCCGCCTCGATCGCGTCGGCGATCAGCCCGCGGTTGTACAAGGTCACGACCTCGGCCTGATGTCGGGTATGGCGAACCAGGAGTCGCAGTTGCTGCTCGGCTCCTCCCGCCATGAGGCCGGTAATGAGGTGCAGGACCCTCATCGACGCCGGCCGACGGTCTGCGCGTAGGGCCTGTAGAGATGCCGTTTGGCGGTGAGCCGCAGGAAGCCGTCCCGTTCACCGACGTGCGTGCGCGGCAGGCTGAACCTGCTCACCGACACCGACGGCACCTTCACCCCGCACCCATAGGCGTAGCCAGCCTCCTGGACGGCGCGCACGGCGGGGCCGTCCAGGCTGCCATAGGGATAGCAGAAGCCATCCACCGGCTCACCCAAGAGCCCGCTCAGCAGTTCCCTGCTGTCCTGGATCTCTCGCCTGAGCGTGACGTGGTCCAGCCCCGCGAGCCGCACGTGCGACAGCCCGTGGGAGCCAATCTCGATACCGCGCGCCCTGACCTCATGGAGCTCGTCCTTGTCCAGCAGCCGCAAGTGCGGCCCATCGTCCCATTCGTTCTCGCCGCCCAGCAGGCCGGCCACGATGAACAAGGTGGCGGTGAACCCGAATCGTTCCAGGATGGGGAGCGCCGAAGTCAGAAAGTCCCGGTATCCGTCGTCGAACGTCAGGCCGACCAGCCTGGAGGCTGCGCCGCGCTCCCTGGCCTGGCAGAGCTCGCGGATCGACACACCCCGCAGGCCGTTCTGATGGAGCCAGGCAAGCTGCTGCTCGAAGCGCTTCGGGGAGACGCAGATCCGGTTGAGGTCCGGATCCATCCGGGCGATCGAGTGATACATCAGGACGGAGGGTGGCCGGTGCAGCGCACCGCCACGATCGCGCCGCCATCGCCGGCGAGCCGCGCCGATGAGCTCGTCGATCTCGCTGATCCCCAGCAGGCGGCCGGCCGCGACGTACAGCACACCCATGACCAGAGCTGCAAGAGCGAGCGCCAGGAGGGCAGCGGTTCGACTGGCCAGGAACTGGATGAGCGCGAAGCAACAGACCGCGGCGATGCCGGCGGCCACCGTCGCGCGAAGCACCAAGGCCCTTATGGCTCCAACATCGAGGAGGCCGACGTGCTTGTCGGTCGCGCGCAGCAGCAGGAGCGCCAGGACGGAGATCCCGGCGGCGTTCCCCGCGGCCAGGCTCCGGACGCCGAGGAAGGGGAGGGCGGCCACGCTCACGACCGCCGTGACCACGAGCCCGACCAGGGCGGCGCGGGCCGGATACCAGGCCGTCGGCCGAAGGTGCCGGATGGAGAACAACGGCAGGACGGCGATGTTCACCAGGGTCTGGCCCAACAGGCCAAGCGCATAGATCCTCAGGATGGACGCCGTCGCCGCCGTGTCGGCGGGGCCGAAGGCTCCTCGCTCGAAGAGGACACCGACCATCTCGGACGCGGCAACGATCAGGAAGGCCATGGCGGGCAGAATGAGCACGGCCATCACACGGGCGTAGCGATGGATCATGAGCTTTAGATCCTCAAGCCGGCCCGCGACCGCGGTGCGGGCCACGGTCGGGAAGGCGACGACGGCCACCATGCTCGCGAGCACCATCGGGAACTGGCCGACCTTGGCCGCGTAGTTCAGGTGGGAGATCGCCCCGGGGTCGAGGGATGATCCCAGGAACCGCTCGATGTAGACCTGCGCCTGGCGCCCGAGGGTGAAGAGGCTCAGCGGCACGAATGCCACGAGACTGGTGAGCAGCTCCCGATCCGGCCGCAGCCGCAACGCCGGAGGTCCGATGTGCCTGAGGTAGCTCGGGAGCTGGACCAGCAGCATCAGGGCACTGCCGACGGCGACGCCGAGGGCGGCGCTGTAGACCCCGAGGCGCCCTTGCAGGCAGAGGACCGCACCGATGATGCTGATGTTGTAGGCCATGTACACGGTGGCGGTGATGGCGAAGACATGCCGAGCCCGGAGGGCGGCCGTCACATAGCCGCACAGGCCGAGGAACACCACCGTGAGCGCCGTCGTCCGCACGCTGCGAGTCGCCAGCTCCGGCATGGCGAGGCCAGGTGCCAGCGCCTCCACCAGCCACGGCGCCGTGAGCACGATCGTCACGGTACACAGGAGCAGGATCGTCGTGATCAGGCCCAGGGAGCGGCCGACGAACTCCCGGAGGCTGCCCTTCTCCTCGAGCTCACGTGCGAACAGCGGCGTGAGCAGCAGCAGCATCGATCCTTCCATGACCAGGGGGACGGCGGTCTCTGGAATCGTCCACGCGACCAGGAAGGCGTCGGTCTCACCCGAGGCACCGAAGTCGCGGGCGATGATCAGGTCTCTGACGAAACCGAGCAACGTCCCCACGCAGGTGATTCCTGCCACCAGGACGGTCGTCCGCAGCAGTCCCTGGCGTAGCTGCACGGTCATCGCCGTGGCGTCGCCGCCTTGCCGCCGGTCACGGCGGTGCCAGAGGCCCACCAGGTCACACAGCCGAGCAGCACCGCGGTGAGCACGGTGGTGGCGCCACCCACGAGGTCGCCATAGAGTCCCCCCACGAGCAGATTGAGCAGGACGCCCACCGAGGTCAGGCCGAAGATGCGCACGACCGGTGGCCGCTTGATGATGGCCGCACGCCTGATGCTGGCGATCGCGAACGAGATCAGGTAGATGGCGAACGCCATCGCGCCGACCATGCCCAGCTCGCTCAGCACCAACAGGTAGAAGTTGTGCGGCGAGAGCAGCTCCACGCGCCGGAATCCCCGGGTCGCATCAAGCACGTCACTTCCTGACGACAGGCTCACCGGCGCGTAGGTGTCGCGGAACAACGGGAAGTTCCGCAGGCCAACGCCCGTCACCGGATGGTCGTGCCAGATGGCACCGGCGACCTGCCAGAGGTTGTAGCGGTCCCTCACCGACTGGTCGGGGCTGGACACTGCCGAGGCGATGCTGGCAAACCGTTGCGCCACCGAGGTCGACGTCTCCTTGGAGAGCGTCAGCAGCAGGGCCATGATGACGACGCTGGTGAGCAGCAATATCAGGCCGGCCCGGAAATTGGCGACCAGGACCATGGCCAGGATCGCGATCACGGCCGCGATCCAGGCGCCTCTGCTCAACGAGACGGCGAGCGGCACGGCCAGCCCCACCACGGCCGCCGCGGCCAGCGCCCGACCGGGCCCGCGCCCGGCGATCACGATGGCGACGGCGACCAGCAGCGCATGGGTGACGACGTGGGCGAGCGACAGGATCTCGTAGGCTCCGAACGAACCGACAGCGCGGATCGCGGCATCCCCGAAGCCGGCCCCTGAGCCGGTGGCGAACTGGTACACGCCCAGGGCGCCCTCGCCGATCCCGATGGCCAGGAACGCACCCAGGATCAGGCTCAGGTCGCTGCGACGCTCGAGCGCCAGGTAGGTGGCCAGTGGGATGGCGATGAAGATCTCGACGAAGCGTGCCATGCCCACCAGGCTGGTGAGCCCGTCGGCCGCCGTCACCGTGGCCGCCCCGCACGCCACGAACACGGCCGCCAGCGGGAGGAGCACCCACGAACGCAGCCGCACCATGTCGCCGACGATCAGGGTCCGGGCCAGGAGGAGGACCATCAGGCCCACGGCGGCGACGTCGGCCAAGCTGAGACGCACGACACCCTCCCCCTCGCCTCCGCCTGTCCAGGGAACGACGACCAGGAGCATGACCGCGGCGACCAGGAAGACGGGACGGCGCCACAGCGTCCGCCCGATGGCCAGCGCCAGGGCGATCGGGACGAGCAGCACGGCAAGGATCAGCTGGGCCGGGTTGTCCCATGGTGGGGTCTTGCGCGGCCGCGGACGCTGGGGGACGAGCGTCGCGGTCAGGCCCTCGGCACCGACCGGTCGGAGCCCGAAGGGGACATGCATCCGGTCCTCCTGGCCGGCCCCTGGTCCGTTCAAGTGGGCTTCCGTCTGCCGTCTGGCAGGCCGATCGTGCTCCGCAGCACGGCCCCGACCGTCCGGATCAAGACGACGATGTCGAGCCAGAGCGACCAACTCTCGATATAGAGGTTGTCGAAGCGGGCGCGCTCGTGCATCGAGGTCTCGTCCCCTCGTAGCCCGTGAACCTGCGACCAGCCGGTCAGGCCGGCCGGCACGCGGTGGCGATCCCAGTAGCCGGGGATGTCCGCGCGGAACTGGTCGACGAAGTGTGGTCGTTCCGGGCGAGGACCGACCAGGGACATGTCCCCTCGCAGCACGTTCCAGAGCTGGGGCAGTTCGTCAAGGCTCGTCCGCCGCAGCCAGCGGCCGACCATGGTCTGGTCCGTGCTGGTCGCCGCCCAGGAGGTGGCGCCGTTGTGACGGACATGCATGCTGCGGAACTTGAGCAGCTCGAACTCGCGACCATCCTGGCCGACGCGACGTTGGCGGAACAAGATCGGTCCAGGGCTGTCGGCCCGGACGGCAGCGGCGATGAGCCCGATGACCGGCGCGCTCACCAGCAGACCGAGACCGGCACAGGCCACGTCGAAGAGGCGCTTGACCCGCCAGGCGCCGCGGCGCAGCGCCGACTGGCGCACTCGGCACAGCGGAACGCCCCAGACCTGGTCACTGACCACCCCGGACGGAGCGATGCCAACGTCAAAGAAGCGCGGCACGATGTGGACCTCGACACCGTTGACGATCGCGGTTCGCAGGATGCTGACCCAGTCAGCTTCCCGGACACGCCCGTATGCCACCACCACATGCTGGACGTCGAACTCGCGCAGCGCCGTCTCCAGGTCCTCCACCGGGCCGAGGTAGGGAAGCGGCAGCAGGCTCGCTTCGGGGAGGTTGTCCATGAACCCGATCGGCTTCAGCCCGTGCTCCGGGTGTTCCGCCATGAGCCTGGCCAGCGTGGCGCCCAAGCCTCCCGCGCCGACGATCACGGTGGTCTCGGTCAACCGTCCGCGCGTCCGAAGGAGACGGATGGCAGCGTAGGCAGGCACCCGAGCCAGCCCCACGCTCCCGATCGTGACGAGGACCTGGACGTAGACCACCCGGTCGAGACCGGTCAGTGCGAGCGGTACGAGCAGGACGGCTGGGACGGCCAACCGCTGGAACAGAGCGGGCAGCTCGTTCAGCAACTGGAGCGAGATCCTCGGGCGGTAGGCGTCGGAGATCGCGAGCGAGACCAGGGCTCCGCCGGCGTAGACCCATGCGGGAAGCGTCCAGGAGCCGACGACCGCCATCGAGAGGATGATCGCGCCGACGTCGGCCAGGACCAGCACGGCCTTGGCCCCCAGGCGACCCGGCGAGCCCCGCGCCCGGCGCGGGTGGAGTCCAGCGGCACGATAGATGGTCTCCTGCTCCGTTGCTTGAAGGAGCGCCTCGTGCCCTCCTCCAGACCGAGGAGCCAACCCGACCACGTCGGCGAGCACCGTCCTGGTGCGCTCGCCCATGCGGCGGCTGTCGTCGGTCAGTGGCCTGGCCGATCTCACCGATGTCCTCCTACAGGAGCGCGGAGACTGGACCGGACGTCCCTTGCTCCGCTCAAGGGGGGATGAGGGGGATGTTTGGGCATGCTGGGTGTCCACCGTTAGAACGATCGGGCCCGCATCTGCATTACACGCGCCGGTACGCCTCCGGCGGCGCTGGAACCTGCCCGGCGATTCGGCGTCGAGCCGGCAGCTTGTCTTCCGTGGAGCGGCCAAGGAACATGTGGCGCCGACCACGAGGGCCTGCGGGTGACGGAGGCATGCCGATCGACACGCCTGTATTCGACACGACCGTTCCGGCCCTCGTCCTCAAGGCGGACAGCTACGCGCTTCATCACGGCGGTCTTGGGGTGGTTCGCAGCCTCGGGCGTCTGGGCATCCCGGTCTACGGCGTCTACCAGGAGCGCTTGATGCCGGCGGCTGTCTCCAGCTATCTCAGCGGCCGGTTCATCTGGCGGGGGGTGGCAGTGGAGGAGGACCGGTTCCTGGACGGCATGGCCATGATCGGCGAGCGCCTGGGACGTCCGGCGGTCCTGGTGCCAACCGATGACCTGGGCGCGATCATGGTCAGTCAGCATGAGGCGACGCTGAGCCGGTGGTTCCGCTTCCCGCAGCCGCCGCCCGGCCTGGCCCATCTCGTCGCCAGCAAGAAGGGCCTGTATGAGCTCTGCGGCAAGCTCGGCATCCCCTGCCCGCAGGTGTCGTACCCGAGCACCAGGCACGACCTGGAGGAGTTCGCGGCCAGGGCGGGTTTCCCCCTCATGGCCAAGGCCATCGAGCCGTGGCTGCTGCCGGCGGGCGCCGGCCTGAAGAGCACCTCGATCATCCACAGCCCCGAGGACCTGCTCAACCTCTACCGGAGGCTGGAAGGCCATTCGGCCGGGAACCTCATGCTGCAGGAGTACATCCCACGCGACCGGGCCCAGGACTGGTTCTTCCATGGCTACTGCGACGCCGGGTCGAGTTGCCTTGTCAGCTTCACGGGGGTGAAGTTGCGCTCCTACCCGCCCTATGCGGGAGCCACCAGCCTTGGTTGCTGCCAGGACAACGAGACCCTGCGCGGCCACGCCGAGCAGCTGCTGCACGCGATCGGCTACCGCGGGATCATGGATCTCGACTATCGCCTGGACCTTCGCGACGGCCAGTACAAGCTGCTGGACTTCAACCCACGGGTTGGTGCGCAGTTCCGGGCCTTCGAGGACGCCGCCGGCGTTGACGTGGTGCGCGCGCTGCATCTGGACCTCACCGGGCGGCAGGTACGCCGCCGACCGCAGCGCGACCGCCGGGTGTTCGTGGTGGAGCAGAGCGATGTGCTGGCCAGCTTCGGGTACTACCGCGCCGGGGACCTGAGCCCACGCTCGTGGCTGTCCTCGCTGCGGGGAGCTCGCAGGGAGCTCGCCTGGTTCGCCCGCGACGACCTGGCTCCATTCCTCCTGATGTGCGTCCGGTTCGTGCTCAGAGGCGTCCAGCACGGACTCCGACTTCCGCAAGGCCGTCGGCGCAACGCCTCGACACCAAGGTACGTACCGGTGAGGCGTCGGCGATGACGACCGTGACGGCCGCGCTGCACGGCCCGGTCTCGCCCGCGCGGGCGGCACAGCTCACCGCAGGCCTTCCTGCAGCGAATAGGCAAATTCGAGGGCCTGTCGTTGCGCCGCGGGCTGATGACGCTCGGCGAGGTGCCATGAGTGTGTCCGCAGAGCGTCCCGGCGCCGGGCATCCACAAGCCCCCGGAGCGCGGCCACCAACGCCTCCGGGCTGTCGCACAGCAGCGGTAGCCCAAGCGGTTCCAGTGCGGGGATCCGCCGGGCCACGATGGGCAGGCCGAGGGCGGCGGCCTCCAGGAGGCTGACCGGGAGCCCCTCCCATGCCGCTGTGTGCACGTAGACGTCGGCGGTAGCCAGCCAGCCGAGCGCCTGCGACCGCGACAGCCATCCGGTCACCTCCGCCCCCGCCTCGCGAAGCGCCCGCTCGTCCGCGGCCTCGCCGCCGCCGATCCAGATCCACCTGAGCGGCAAGGCCGAGGCCTGGCTGAGCTCGACAGCACGCCGGAAGAAGTCCGGGCCCTTCTGCGGTGATATCCGTCCCAGCATGGCGAGCCGCAGCCTGCCATCCGCCGACCTGTCCTGGACCGAGGCTGGAGGAGCCGGCCGCACGCTCCGGACGACGTTCGGGAGGTGGACGACGACCTGCCTGCCTGGGAGGCGCTCCGCAAGCTCGGCCTCACGTGGGCCGACCGCCGCCACGCACCCGCCTCGCAGGCTGAGGACGGCCTCCATCAGCCAGTACACGCCTCGTAGGGCCGCCGGTATGTCGCGACGCTCGAACGGGTAGGCGTGCGGCGTGAAGACGAACGTCGCTGCGGGTGCGCGGACGAACAGCCTGACGTAGATGCCGGCGTAGGTGGAGTGGGCGTGGATGACGTCAGGCCGGAGTTCCCCGACCCACCGGCGTACGGTCCGGATCTGGGCCAGACGGCCCTCTGGGAGCAGCAGCACCCGCGTTGCCAGGTGCTCGAGCCCGTCTCCCGTCTGTGCGCCGGGACGCCGGTACCCAAGAACCGTGTGCGCGTAGCGGGGGGTGCTGCGGATGTAGTCCTCGAGTGCCGTCGCGATCCCGGAGGAGAGGGCTTCGGCAACGTGCAGGACCCGCTGGCCAGGGACGGGCTGGTTGGCGTGCGGGGGGTCGACTCCTGAGGACCGCAGGTCGGCGCCGGCCACGCGGCGAGCGCTCCGTGCGGCGGCACGATTGACATCTAGAGGTCTCAGAGACTTGCCTCTCCGGGCCATGATCACTCGCTGACGTCAGGCACGCACGGGGTTCCCGATCATGCCGGCCGATGCCGAGGGCAGGGGCGTCGGAGAAGGACCGCCCCTGCCCTCGAGGAGCCGTGGACCAGCTGTCCGCTGCAAAGAGCGTCAGCCGAGAAATTGCGTTACGGCCACGCGCTCAGCGGCCACTCGGCGATCCTGTACCGAAATCGCTCTTCCCCTGACTGGGGGCGCCGGTGCTGGTCGGCGGGTCACCTTGTCCCTGCCCTCCCCCGGGCGGCTGCTCCTTCTTGTCCTTCGGCTCGGGGTCGCCTGGCTGGATGCCGTGGCAGTAGGCAGGGATCCCGCTCTCCCCTCCGGCCGCCTCGACCAGCCGCTCGAAGGCCGCCGACTCCATCTTCTTGCCCTGCTCCTTGTCCCGGCTTGCCAGGTAGGCCTTGCAGAGCCCTTCCTTGCTCGGTACGGCGGTCGGCCCTGCCGCCCCTCTGGGACCAGACCCGGGGGCGGTCGAACCGGTCGACCGTGGGC
>Ga0075418_10005836_pt1 | contig 13890 bp, 15 predicted proteins | sample SoiMetdeltSBSDD2_FD_81776 | JGI IMG/M metagenome (GOLD analysis project Ga0075418, IMG submission 81776) | Bulk soil microbial communities from a Populus tree surrounding site in Tennessee, USA - Soil MetaG P. deltoides SBSDD2 | ecosystem: Environmental > Terrestrial > Soil > Tree plantation...
ACCTGACGGGTGGCCTGGCACAGCGCGAGGCGCGCGGAATGCAGATCAGACGGCGCCTCGTCGCCCATCGGCAGCACCCGACAGGAGTCGTAGAACCGGTGGTAGTCGCCGGCCAGGTCCTCCAGGTAGCGGGAGACACGATGCGGTTCACGCAGGGCCGCAGCGGTTTTCAGAACACGCGGGAATTCGCCGAGGTTGCGAATCAGCGTGCCTTCCTTGTCGTGCGTGAGCAGCTCCAGGTGCTCGGCGCTGGGACTGAGGCCTAGCTCGGCAGCATTGCGGGCCAGGGCCGACAGCCGGGCGTGCGCGTATTGCACGTAGTAGACCGGGTTTTCGTTGGACGCCGACGACCACAACTCGAGATCGATGTCGATCGGAGTGTCGACCGAAGAGCGGATCAGCGAATACCGGGCGGCGTCGACGCCGATCGCCTCGACGAGGTCGTCGAGCGTGATGACGGTGCCGGCGCGCTTGCTCATCCGGATCGGCTGGCCGTCGCGGACCAGGTTGACCATCTGCCCGATGAGCACCTCGACGGTTGCGGGGTCCTCGCCGAGGGATGAGGCGATGGCCTTGAGCCGGGCGATGTAGCCGTGGTGGTCGGCGCCGAGCATGTAGATGCACAGGTCGAACCCGCGCTCGCGCTTGTCGAGGTAGTAGGCGATGTCGGCGGCGACGTAGGCGGGCGCGCCGTCGCTCTTGATGACGACACGGTCCTTGTCGTCACCAAAGTTGGTGGTGCGCAGCCAAACTGCGCCGTCCTTCTCGTAGACCTTGCCGGCTTCGCGAAGCTTGGCGATGGCCTGGTCGACCCGACCGGAGGTGTGCATCGAGTCTTCGTGGGTGAAGACGTCGAAGTCGGTGCCGAAGTCGTGCAGCGACTGCTTGATGTGGGTGAACATCAGGTCGACGCCGATGGCGCGGAAGGTCTCGCGTTGCTCGGTGTCGGGCAGGCTCAGCGCGTCGGGCTCCTTGACGAGCACCTGGGCGGCGATCTCTTGGATGTAGTCGCCGGCGTAGCCGTCGTCGGGCGTCGGCTCGCCCTTGGCTGCGGCGATCAGGGAGTTGGAAAACCGGTCGATCTGGGCACCGTGGTCGTTGAAGTAGTACTCGCGCACAACCTTGGCGCCCTGGGTGGCGAGCAGCCGGCCCAGCGCGTCGCCGACGGCGGCCCAGCGGGTGCCACCGATGTGGATGGGCCCAGTCGGGTTGGCGGAGACGAACTCGAGGTTGATGTTGGAGCCCTTGAGCGCGTCGGAATCGCCGTAGTTAGCGCCTGAGGTGATGACGTTGTTGACGATGACGCCCTGGGCGGAAGCCTCGATGCGCAGGTTGACGAACCCGGGCCCTGCGACGTCGGCCGAGGCGATGCCGTCTTGGTTGGCCAAGGCGGTCGCCAGCCAGCCGGCCAGCTCACGGGGGTTGGCGCCGACCTTCTTGGCGAGCTGAAGGGCAATGTTGGTGGCGTAATCACCATGCTCGGGATTGCGGGGACGCTCGACGGTGACGGTCGCCGGCAACGCGGAGGTGTCAAGGCCATGCTCGGACAGCACCGCGGCGGCGGTGGTCTTGAGCAGCTCGGCCAGGTCGGCGGGGGTCACGAGGGTCCATCCTATGGTCTTGGGTGATCAGCCCCCGAATCCGTTTCCCGTCGTCTGAATGCGTTAGGCTGTCGGAGCCCATCGGCGCACTCTCTTCGATATGCGCCCCCGTAGCTCAGGGGATAGAGCGTCTGCCTCCGGAGCAGAAGGCCGCAGGTTCGAATCCTGCCGGGGGCACCCACGTTTGCCCTGGTAAGACAGGATCAAGCGGATCGGAATGTTTACCCCACCGCTGCCCTTCGGCTTCTTTCATTCGCTGGCGACCGCCGCGTTTCGCGCCCTTGGCTGACCTGGCCGCTGCTACCTTCACGCCTGGCACTGGAAGGAGCGGACGTGGTCGAAGACGGAACGGGTCTCCGGGGCCAGCACTGGCTGGAACTCATGGAGGAGGCTGGAGTCAGCCCGGCCCGGCGGCGGGTTCACGCCCGCCTGTGGCTTGTGATGATGCTGCTCACCGTTGCCGCTATCGCGCTGAGCGTCGTCAGCATCTTCGTCCGCGGCGCCCTGGTCGAGATCGGGCTCGCATCGTTGGTGGCCGCAGGCGCCCTGTGGTTCACGACGTTTTGGTGGCGGCGGCACGTCATCGCCAAAATCCGGTGGCTGGACGGGACTGTCACGTTCCGCTCGGTCGAACCTGGAGGAGTAGGCGACGATGGTCAATACGTCGTCTGCCGGGTAACGCTGCGTCCACCGGTAGACATCACCCGGGTGGCGACGACGGTAGGACCGCTGGACGCCCAGCACCTCGCCGTCGGCGGGACTATGCGCTGCCTGATCGACCGCACCAACAGTTTCAATGTCCTGCGCGTGTTCCCCTATGCCCAGCCCGACGCCAAGCTTCCGTCCGGTCGCATGCTGAAATTCCAATGGCTTAGGCGCTACGAAGTCACCGTGACGCCAAGCGAACTCAACAGCTCGCGGACACGCGCCTCGATCTGGTCGCGCACAGGCCGCACAGCGTCGATCGGCTGCCCAGCCGGGTCCGGCAACGTCCAATCCTCGTAGCGCCGACCGGGGATGAACGGGCACGTGTCGCCGCAGCCCATCGTGATCACCACGTCGGCGGCCTCAATCATTTCGTCGGTCCAGCGCTTCGGATGTTCGCCGGTGATGTCGATGCCCTTCTCGGCCATCACCGCGACGGCAGCCGGATTGATCTGGTCGGCCGGTTCCGAACCACCCGAGTACGCGATCGCACGATCGCCCGCCGATCGGTTAAAAAATCCGAGCGCCATTTGCGAGCGTCCGGCGTTGTGAGTGCACAAGAACAGCACGGTGGGTTTGGTCATGGTTCACTCCGTGATTCCGCGCTGCGGCGCGCGTGCGGAATGACAGCCTGATCGGCGGTCTCTGCGGCGTCGGGATACAGCGCGACGACGAGCGCCAGGCCGATCAACGCGCCGACGATCTGCGCAGCAATGAACGGCAGCACCGAGTTGGGCGCGATACCCGCGAAGGTGTCGGAGAACATTCGGCCAAGTGTCACAGCGGGATTCGCAAACGACGTCGAGCTGGTGAACCAGTACGCCGCGCCGATGTACGCACCGACAGCAGCAGCCGACAAGGCTGCTCGGCCAGTTCGGGCCAGCGCGAAAATCAACGCGATCAGTCCCGCGGTTGCGACCACTTCACCGATGAGATGACCCGTGGTCAACCTGTCCTTGGTTGCGAGTTCCAGCGCGGCCCGGTTGTACATGACGTTGGCGAGAACCGCGCCCGCGATTCCGCCGGACACCTGCGCGCCGACATAGGCGGCCGCCGATCTGCCACTGATGCGCGATTCCGCACGCCGACCCAACAGCCAGTCAGTCAGCGACACAACAGGATTGAAATGCGCCCCCGACACCGGGCCGAAGAGCAGGATCAGCACGCCAAGACCGAACGCTGTCGCGATCGAGTTTTCCAGCAGCTGAATACCGACATCCCCCGGCGACAGTTGCGCGGCCGCGATGCCTGACCCGATGACGACCGTCACCAGCAGCGCGGTCCCCACGAACTCGGCGAGAAGCGCTCGCGAGGTTGCGCTGAACCTGCGGTTCACGCCGTCAGCAGCACGACGCCGCTGCGGCAGGCTTGTCGTCTGACTGTTGGGGGTTGTCACACGCATCGCACGAACATCCGCCGCTCGGGTCGGCAGCGAGCGACTCGGGGCTGGCGCCGAACGTGTCGGAGTCGGCCAGCACGGTGTACACCTCCCACTTTTCGCCGCCAGGCCCGGTCACCCACACCTTGTCCTGGGTGGCGAAGCAACAAGTCGTGCCCATCTCCTCCTCGGTGAACAGGCCTTCGCCGGCCAGCCGGCCGATTTCGGTGTGCACCTTCTCGCTGGATTCGACTTCGACGCCGAGATGGTTGATGGAACCGCCATGGCCGGGGTTCTCGATCAGAACCAGCTTGAGCGGCGGCTCGGCGATGGCGAAGTTGGCGTAGCCCTCTTTCAGCTTCGCCGGTGGGGTGTTGAACAACTTCGAGTAGAACGCGACCCCTTCGGCCAGGTTGTCGACGTTGAGAGCGAGCTGAACACGAGACATGTCGGCCTCCTACCTGTGTGACATATATCGAACTCTGGTGCGGTCAATAATGCCACCTCTTTGATATATGTCAATCTTTCTGGCAGGATCGATGTATGCCGAAGACGTTGCCGATGGTCGACATCTCTGCGCCTGTCTGCTGTGCACCGGTTGCGGCCGGCCCGCTTGATGACAACGCCGCGCTCGAGATTGCGTTGCGGCTCAAGGCATTAGCCGATCCGGTGCGCGTCAAGTTGGTGTCGCTTCTGTTCGGCTCAGCCGACGGCGAAGTGTGCAGTTGTGACCTCGCGACGGCGGTAGGCCTGACCGAATCGACGGTTAGCCATCACCTGACTCAACTGCGCCGGGCGGGCTTGGTCGAGTCCGAGCGGCGGGGGATGAACGTCTATCACCGCCCGCAGCGCGACGCGCTTATCGCCCTGTGCACGGTCCTCGACCCGAACTGCTGCCAGTAGGCGCTCCGGACACTCGAGACTTTTCGGTAAGCCCGGTCGGCTTTGCCGTCTCCCCTCCGGTCGTCGCCACGGCAAGGTCTGCGACATGCCGCGGAGTGGGCCGAGATTGCTCACGGCGCGCGTGGCGATAATTGACGCCGCCTACGCGACTCGAAATCGCCCTGCTCGCAGCGACATTCGGCTCGGCTACGCCTATTGTGAGCGCAGTCGACTCTAGGAGTGATCTTGAATTTGCGGCTCATCGTGGCCGGAACAACCGTCGGAGGCGCGATGAGCCTAGGCGCGCTGCTCGTCGGCATCGGTGTGGCAGGCGCCGATCCCGCCAACCCGCCGATCCCCGCCGAGCAGGCGGCGGCTTCCGACGCTGTCACCCCCGATAGCGACAGCCGGAGCGACGAGCAGCAGGCTGAGCCCGTTCAGGACAACGGATTGCCTTGGCCATTGAACGGGCTCGATCTACCACCGGCTCCGTTCGACGTCCCGCCTCCCCCACCGCTCGACATTCCGCCGCCCGTACAGGTGACGGTTCCGGTCGGGGTGTCACTGGGCCTTCCGGCGATTCCGTTGGGGCTGCCCGCGCCACCTCCACCGCAGCTGCCTCCACCGCCCGAGGTGCCGTTGCCGCCCGCTCCGGCAATTCCGCTGCCGGCACCGCCGTCGATCCCGTTGCCGCCTCCGCCGTTCTGACAATCAGTACCGGACGTCGCTGGCGAGCAGCGGCGGATACACGGTCGAGGTTTCACCATCCACCGTGGTGCCCGCGAATTGCAGCATCGCGCGCGTCGCGCCGTTCACCTCCGCCGGGTAATTGAGCCCGGGCGCCGACACCTCGTCGAGGACGCGGAGATGCTCTGGGCTCAGCTTCACTTCCAGCCCGGCCAGGTTGCCTTCGAGGTGTTGCAGCCGTCGCGCCCCGACGATCGGTACGACCGTTTGTGGCCGCGCGAGCAGCCACGCCAAAGCTACTGCTGCAGAGGTGCTTTCGAGCTCATCTGCGATTGCGGCGACGGTATCGATGACATCGAACTCGGCGTCACTTGGACCGGCGACGAAGGCCGCACGCGCCGAGTCGATGACGTCGGCGCCCCGCCGGTACTTCCCCGACAGGAAACCGTTCTTCAGCGGGCTCCAGGGCACCAGCGCCATGCCCTGATGTTGTGCAAGTGGCGCGAGTTCGCCCTCAACGGTTCGGGCCAGCAGCGAGTATTCGACCTGCAGCGCGATCAGCGGGGTCCAGCCTCGCAACAACGCGGTGGTCTGCGCTTGCGCTGTCACCCATGCCGGCGTGTTGGAGAACCCGATGTAGCGAATCTTGCCCGAGCGCACCAAGTCATCGAGCGTGCGCATGGTCTCCTCGATCGGGGTGTGGCGGTCCCAGTTGTGTAGCCAGTACAGATCGAGGTAGTCGGTGTTCAGGCGGCGCAGGGTTTCGTCCAGCTGAGCAATGATCGACGCACGGCCCGCCCCGCCGCCGTTTGGGTCACCGGGATACATGTTGCCGAAGAACTTCGACGCCACGACGACGCGCTCTCGTCGGCCTGGATGGGCGGCGAACCAGTCACCGAGAATCTTCTCGGAGTGGCCATTGGTGTAGAAGTTGGCGGTGTCGATGAAGTTGCCGCCGAGGTCGAGATAGGTCCCGAGGATCTTCTCGGACTCCTCGACGCTCGTGCCGGCGGCGCCGGGGTCTTCGCCGAAGGTCATGGCGCCGAGCGCGAACGGGCTGACCCGCAGCCCAGACCGGCCGAGCGTGACGTAGTGATCGAGTGGCACGATTGCGCTCCTTATCGCTGAAATGAACAGTCTCATCACACCGCTATGGGCCCGGCCACCGGTAGATTAATCGACGCGCGTTCTTGCACAATCCTGTCGAACTTGTCCTGATCGTGTTGCACGCTCATCGCCGGCCATGTTTTCGTGAGCTGTGCCCAGTACCGGCGGTCTTCTCGACGAGATCCGTGGACGCATCGCAGCCCACGCCAGGCCAGACCTGGTGACCGCCATCGACGGGCTGCTCCTGTCGAAAGTGGTTACGACCGCGACTACGGAGTACTCCTTGACCGAGCCGCTACTGGTTGTCATGGCCCAGGGCGGCAAGCGTCTCTTGCTCGGCGAGCAGCTATACGAGTACGGGGCGGGCGATTGCCTCGTCGTCACCGCCTCCCTCCCCGTCACTGGCCACTGGATCGACGTGGACGGAAGCGGAGAGGCTCTGGGCATGGGACTCGTACTGCGCCCACCCGCGATCGCCGCGTTGCTCGTGCAGGCCCAGCCGGGCCCGTGGTCGCGCGGAACACCAGCCGGGCCCGCGATCGCAACCGGCAAGGCCAGCCCCGAACTACTCGACGCCGCCGCACGGATGCTGCGGCTACTCGACCATCCCGCCGACGCGCCAGTGCTCGCTCCGCTGATCACCCAAGAAATCTTGTGGCGGCTGCTCGCCGGCCCGCTGGGAGAGACAATCCGCCAGATCGGCCTGGCCGACAGCGACGTGTCACACGTCAGCCGCGCAATCGCCTGGATCCGCGACAGCTACGCCGAGCCGATGCGCATCGACGACCTCGCTCGGCTGTCAGGGATGAGCGCCTCGGCGTTCCATCGCCACTTCCGAGCGGTAACAGCCATGAGCCCGTTGCAGTTTCAGAAACGCATCCGCCTGCAACACGCCCGCTCGCTACTGGTCGCCCATCCCCGGGATATCGCAGGCGTCGGGCACCGCGTCGGCTATGACAGCCCGTCACAGTTCAATCGCGAATACCGGCGGCTGTTCGGCGCACCGCCCGGTCAGGACGCGGAACGCCTTCGCGCACAGGCGCCTACGGCCGCGTCGCTATAGACAAAACTCCTGAGGTGGATGAAACATATGGTGCGAATGTGGAACCAGGCCCCCCTCCCCCCGGCGGGGCCCGGCCACGGATCAATTGTGGCTCAGTGCATGCCCAAAGGAATCGGGTGTTTCCCTAGCTTGAGTGGCCTGAGGGTGGTCACCTCCACCACTTCCACGGTTGGTCCCAATGACCGGGTGGCGGCACCCCCGGTAGTTGACCAATATGTCCAGGCGTCGGGACAAAGTGCCCAGGCGGCGGCACTGCATCACACCAGCCCCACCAGCACCAGTCATCAGCTTGTGCCTGGCCTGCGCCAATGCCGATCGATGCGAGTCCGAGCGCCCCTGCCACAGCCGCTCCCGCTGCGATCCCCTTCAGTCTCATCGTGAACTCCTCTATCACCTGGCTGCCCTGCCGCTACCAAGGAAGGCGCCTTGCCCGCACAGTGGCGAAAACGGCAAGGCGCTCACGACTATTTCTGATGTGTCTATCGCCCCAGTCGACCTGCGCGTTAGCCACCAGCAAGGGGCAGCGACCGTGATCGCTTGTCCCGTTTCGTTTTTTGGATAGCGATGCCCGCATCAGCGGTGTTCGGTTGTCGTGTCCTGCGCGGCGGTCGCGGCAGCCACCTGACCAAATGCAGAGGGCGGCGGTGCCAGTGTGCCGGGCCGCTCAACCACTTCGGTCGCACGGTCAGCAGCGGTGACGACCATGGCGCGATCAGCCTCCTCCGGGAGCTCGCGCTCGGCCATCCGAACGAGGAGATCAATCTGCGTCTTCACCGCAGCGCGACGCGACGGATCCACGCAATTTTGGGCCACCGCGCTGAGCATCTGCAGCAATGCTGCGAGGACTAACGGCTCGTGAATTCCGTACCTGCGAATCTGCGAACAACCGACATGCAGGTAGGTGGCGAAACCTGGATAGGGCAGCCATACCAGCACGTTGCCCGCGTCGTCACGCCGTACATCGTCCTCGATTGCCCGCGCGGCCAGGACCGCCTCGACCGCCGAAACATGATGCACGACTTGGACTCCCGTGTACGGGTCATTGATTGCCGGCGACAGCGCGCGCAGCGCGATGTCCACCATCTGTCGCAGACCGAACCTGACATCCTGCTGCAGTGTGCGTTCGAATCCGATATGGACGTGCCGCAGAATACGTTGCAAGACAATCGGATCGGTGGACTGGTCCGCCTGGCTCCTGCGCCAGCACCAGCCAAGGATCGCGCCCGCAGTGACGTAATCACCGACGAATACCACGAACTGCATCGAGTGCGCGGTCTCGACGGCCAGATCCGCGAGGTCGTCAACGTCCACCGTCTGTACGTAGCCCGATTTCGGCGCGAACAGCGCGACTGCTGTCACCGGTCGTTCCGGCGGGACCGTCTCGGCCGCTTCGGCAGTATCGAGCTCTGGAAAGAGTTCGTCCACCAGCGCGAGCGTGCGACTCTGAGCACCCTCCATGATCGAGTCGATCTGAATCGAGTGCACCAGGTGGTGCAGGTAATAGACCAAGGCGCCAATGCTGACGAACGCGAGCGCCAGCGACCCGGTGACCGCAAGCTTGGGCACGAATTCGCCGCCACTCGCGCGCTCCCCCACCGTGAGGAGCCCACCGGTGCTGTACGCGAATGTGCACACGAAGATCGCCAGCACCACTTGGTTGGGCACGTCACGCAGGAACGTGCGCAGCAAGCGCACCGAGAACTGGCTCGAGGCGATCTGCAGGGACAGCACCGTCAGCGAGAAGACGATGCCGGTGGTGGTGATCATCGTCGCGGACACGACGATGAGCACCCCTCTGGCGTCGGCCCCGGTGCCCTGGAACATGAGCTTGTCGATGAGCGAGCCATCTTTCACCTGGATCATCGACAGGATCGCCCCAGCGCCAACGCCGACCGCGATGCCGAGCGTCGGCAACACCCAATAGGCGCCGTGCAAGTACTCCCTCACCACGCTGCGGCGGCTCAGCAAAGTGGTTGCGGCCACGGAATAAGCATGCACCTGCGGCGAGCGCCGGATGCAGAGTTTGCGTCAGTAGGAGTCGTGCAGTCGCATCCACTCGTACGGCGGTTGCTGCGGCCAGCCCTCCGGAGAGTCCTCCCACGTTTCCTGGCGTCCATATGGGGTGAGGTCGAGCAGGTCGAACACCACCATGAACGGCTCCTCCCCACGATTGAACGCCTGCCAGGTGTGGAACACGCGATCACCGTCGCGCAGGAACACGCTGACCGAGTGAATCTCTTCACCGTCGACGGTTGCACCGAAGTCCTCGTTGAACGTCGACGGCGCTGACGACACCCACGGCAGTTCCCAGCCCATGCGCTCGCGGAAATCCAACAGCTTGGCCAGCCCGGCACGGGAAACCAGTACAAACGACGTGCGTTTCGCGTGCAGGTGCGACAGCGGCCCGATGTGGTCGGCCATCAGCGAGCACCCGTCACAGCCCTGCTCCCAGTCGGGACCGAACATGAAGTGCTGCACGATCAGCTGCCTGCGTCCATCGAACAGATCCAGCAGTGTCGCGGAGCCCGTCTCGGTCTCGAAGATGTAGGGCTCGGTGATCTCGACCATGGGCAGGCGCCGGCGCGCGGCGCTCACCGTGTCCTTCAGCCGGGTGAGCTCCTTCTCGCGCACCAGTAGGTCCGCACGCGCCGCCTCCCACTCGCCACGCGACACGATCGGCGGCAATGGTGTACTCATGCCGCGAGCATGCCACGCAGAGCCGACACCGCTGATACGTTCTGCCCGTGCGCACCAAGTTCGAATTCGACTTCGTGACGACCGCGACACCCGATCAGGTCATCGAGCTGATGACCGACTTCTCCCCCAACCGCCCGCACCGCTGGCCGGCGTCCTCGGTGAAGCCGTTCGAGGTGTATCACCTCAGTGAGACCGCGGCCGATATCCGCGAGGGCCAAGACTTCCCGAAGCTATGGGCCACTTGGCATTACGACTGGTCGACTCCTGGTTCGGTGACACTGACAGTGACGGACAGCGACGCGCTCCAGCCTGGCGGCTACATGACACTGACGGCGTCGCCACGAGACGGCGGAAGTGCCGTACACGGCGAATGGGAACAGGCCTCGAAAAGCCTCAGAGGGCTCACCGCGGTGACGATGATGCGGTTCATCGGCCCGCGGTTCCTCGCGTCGTACAAAAAGGTCTACGACGGGTTATGACTCCGAACCGGAGATCTGGTCTGGTGCGACTCCACCGTGAGATCCCGCGACGACGCACTCGTACCGGATATCACATTGCAGGGCTGGACTTTTCGAAGCGAAGGCGGCAGACGTCTGTCGCACTACTTCCACGATGGTCCGTTCGCAGGAGCAGATGGTCGTGCCCACCGAGAATGCCATCTCGCTGGGCGATGTGGACGTCACGGATGTGTCGCACTGGACGGCCATCGGGATTCTGCTGGTGCCCTACGGGGGCCTGCTGGCTGCGGGTCTGGAAGCCGGCGAGACGCTGCTTGTGAGCGGCGCGACGGGGAACTTCGGTAGCGCAGGCGTCGCGGTCGGTTTGGCGATGGGCGCATCGACGGTGATCTGCCCCGGTCGCAATGAGGCCGTGCTCGCGGATCTGGAGTCGCGATTCGGCGACCGGATCCGAACGGTCAGGCTCACCGGCGACATCGACTCCGACCGCGCCGCCATGCAAGCCGCGTCACCCGACCCCATCGACGTGGTGCTGGATCTACTCCCCCAAAACGCTCCACCGACAGCGGTCCGCGCCGCGGCGTTGACCGCGTGTCAGTACGGGCGGGTGGTGCTGATGGGTGGGGTCGGCATGCTGGGCGGCGATGACTTCGGGCTGCCCTACCCGTGGCTGATGCTCAACTCGGTCACCGTCCGCGGCCAGTGGATGTACCCCAGAACGGCCATCCCGCACATGATTCGGCTCATCCGCAGCGGCGTGCTCGATATCGACCATGACCGGGTCACCACCTTCGCACTCGACGATGCCAATGAGGCCGTTGCACATGCCGCGGCACACCCAGGGCCCTTCGATCGAACTGTCCTGCTGCCGAATCCGCCGCAGTGACGGCCAGCAGCTAGGCGAAATGCGTTGCGACGTCGGCGACGCGGCGCAACTGGTCGATGTTCGAGCTCGTGGGGATGAGGTGCACCTCGTCGGTACCGATGTCCTGGAAGTTGCGCAGCACCGCGAGAAGCTCCTCGTCACTGCCCGCCCATCCGGTGGTGGGTGCTATCGCGTCCACCACCTCGGCCGGAATCCAGTTCATGTAGCGCAGTAGGTGCCGGTGTATCTGCGCCCTGGTCTCCTGCGGGTCGTCTCCGATGGCGAACCAGAACGAGGTCGCCAGGTGCGGTCTGGGCTTACCGGCCTGCGCCCATGACTCGCGCGCGACGTCGAACAGCTCGTTCTGCTTGGTGACGTCGAGATCGAGCGTGGTGCCCGCCAGGCCGTCAGCCCAGTCCGCCGCGCTGCGGACGGTTTTCGGGCCCATCGCGCCGATCAGCAGCTGCGGCCCACCGGCCTGCACCGGGGGCGGCCCGACCGGGACGATGGACTCGGTGACCTTCTCGCCGGCCCAGATGTGCTTCATGACCGCGACGCTGTGGGCCAGCCCGGCCCTTGTCTGCGTGGCGACGTCGGCGCCGACGGCGTGGTAGTCCTCCTGGCGACCGCCGACGCCGAGGCCGACGGTCAGCCGGCCGCCGCTGAGCATATCGCCGGTGGCCAGCTGCTTCGCCAACATGACGGGGTCGTGCAGTTGAGGCACCACCACCGTCGTCACCAACCGGACGCGATCGGTCCATGCCGAGAGCGCGCCGAGCAGCGTCAGGCACTCGGGATTGTCGAACGCGATGCGCTCGCCCCAGCACAGCGACGAAAACGGGCCACCGTCGATGGCCTGGGCCCAGCCCTTCAGCGTTGCCGCGTCCAGGCTGGGCTCCATCACCGGTATGGTCATCCCGATTCGCACGACGGCGATTGTGGCATGGTCAGTCGGCGGTCCCTCGAAGCCCGACGATGCGCAGCAGTTCCGGGCGCCGCATCGCGAGGCCGATCCACATCAGCACGCCGAGGTACACGGCGAACAGCGTGTGCGAAAACAGCGGGGCCTCGACGCGCATGTTGGCCGTGACCGCACCGCCCAGATACGCGGTGATGCCGAGCGCGCCGAGCACCGCGGTACGCGGAATCACAAAGACGACGACACAAACCGCCAGCACGACTCCGATGACCAGCGCCTGGCCGGCCGGGAATCCCAAGGCCTGGGTGCCCTCCTTGACCTGCGGCGCACCGGCAAGCTTGCCGGCCGCATCGAAAGTCAGAAACGCGGTAACGAGGGCACTGATGACGATTCCGGCCTTGTGGGCCTTTGATCGACGATCGGCGCGCTCAAGACCCGTGTGGACGGTATCGGTGGAAATGACGCTCATGATGATGCTCCCCTTGCTGATGTCGAGACAGTGACGCCTAGACAGACCGGGGCGGTGCCGGAAAATCATCGCGCGGCCGCGACTGGCAGCATGGGCCAATGACGATCAACACCAGCTCCATCGCGCATGTCCGGCTCACCGTGACCGACATCGAGCGATCGCGACAGTTCTACGAGAGCGTGTTCGGCTGGCCGGTGTTGATCGAGTCACCGGAGAGCGCCGATGCGGCGACCCGTGAGGCGCTCGGCTTTCTGTTCGGCGGCGTGATCTACGACCTGGGCGGGATGCTGGTCGGCCTTCGGCCCGTCGCGACCGATCGGTTCCACGAGGACCGGTGCGGACTTGACCACCTGGCCTTCCGGGTGGCTAGCAAAGCCGAATTAGATGATGCCGCAGCACATCTCGATGGGCTCGGGGTCGAACACGAGCCCATCAAGGACATCGGGCCGTCATTCATTCTGGAGTTCCGCGACCCGGACAACATCGCGCTGGAGCTCACCGCCCCGAAGTAGTCAGGCGGACGACGTAGTGGCGGGCGGATCCTTGTGCGCCTTGACGGGATCTGCCGATGGCGGCGCGAAAATGTTGCCCCGCACGCCGCCCCGGAATGTCCTGACCGCCACCAGACACCAGGTGCTAAGCAGGCCGACGTAGGCAATCGCGGCCGCGACGCGGAACGACGGCAGACCCGTGTGGACGGCCAGCTGCGTGGTGCCCGTGACGAAGGTGCCCACCGGGAAGGTCAGGCTCCACCACGTCAGAGCGAACGGCATGCCGCGCCGGAGTGTGCGGATCGTCAGCGATGTGGCCAACGCGATCCACAGCACCGCGAATCCCCATACCGGAACGCCATACAAGATCGCAAAGACGGCCATGCCATCTGCGAGGTCCGAGTCGACGGCCAGAGCGGCGTTCGTACCGAGAAGCCCTGCGGCCGTGATGGATTGGCCAAGCGGACCCAACACGATCCACAGCGTGGGCACGCGGGCGGTGCCTGAGGTGCCGTAGTGCGCGAGGCGGCTCCACACCATCGTGATGATGATCAGGGACGCGACGAGC
>Ga0075418_10005837_pt1 | contig 13889 bp, 16 predicted proteins | sample SoiMetdeltSBSDD2_FD_81776 | JGI IMG/M metagenome (GOLD analysis project Ga0075418, IMG submission 81776) | Bulk soil microbial communities from a Populus tree surrounding site in Tennessee, USA - Soil MetaG P. deltoides SBSDD2 | ecosystem: Environmental > Terrestrial > Soil > Tree plantation...
GAATCCTTCGTTGAGCGCCTGAAATGTAAGTCCTCCATCCCTGCTTTTCAGAATTCCGCTTCGGTCGGTCGCCAGATAAAGCTGGTTGTGATCGGTCGGATCGATGGCAATGGAGTTGATCACATAAGGATAGGGGTTGGTCTTTTGCCAGGTGGATCCCCCGTCCGGAGATTTCCACAGTCCCTGAGTGGTTCCAGCGTAAATGACCTTCTTGTCCACGGGGTCCTGCAGGATGATGTGAGTTCGTCGATTCGTACCGGGAATGCCCTGCATCTTTGTCCAGAGGTCCCCGCGCGAACTGCTTCGATAGATGCCGCTGCAGGCACTGGCGAAAACGCGCTGAGTATCGGTTCGATCGACGGCGATCGAAAACATGTCGGAGTCATCAATCATTCCCTGATGAATCGACGTCCACGATGCCCCTCCATCCTGAGTCCGCCAGGGCAAATGGGGCGTGCCTGCATAAACCACCTGCACATTCGTCGGGTCCAGAGCGAGAGAGACAACTCCCTTGAGGTCTGGATGATTTAGCGGTGAGATTCGTTTCCAATCGGCGCCCGCGTTCTCAGATCGAAAAACCCCCTGCAGAGTTCCTGCGACGATGACCTGCGGCTGTTTCGGATGAATGGCCAGGGAGAGTACCGGCCAATCCCGTGTAGCGGGAAGCAGTGTCCAGCTCTGCCCTTCGTCATCACTTCTGAAAACACCACTAATTCCAGAATTCAATGGCTGGGCAGAATTCTCGGCGACTCCCAGATAGAGGACATTTGAGGCTTCCGGATGAATCACAATGGCGTGCAGCGCCGCGTTCGGATTGAGTCTGAACGGCAGTGACGTCCAACGAAGGCCACGGTTTGTCGAGTGATACACCTGCCCGTTCTTGGTTGCCACAAACAGGTGGCTGGGGTCCTTAGGGTCGAGGACAACCTTAAGCGCATGCCCCCCATACGGTCCAAGCGATTCCCAATCTGCTTGCAGGAATACTGGCGACGCAAGAACGAGTAACGTTGCCATGAAACGGTGCAAAGAGCTTCTTGAACAAAGGTTCATAGTGAGCGTCCCTTTCTGGGTGAATCTGTGACCCCTGTAGGTAGCGATCAGCAGCTGAATTTGCGACTGATATGGGTGTTCTTTCAGAGATTTCACCTCAAAGGGAGACTGCAACTCAACTTCCGGATGCTGAATCTGGTCTAAGTTTATACGCCCAAGGGAGTTAAGCGCAAGGGTGATGACCCATTGCGAAGCCTGGGAGTTTCAAAATTGTCGCAGGAGCGCTGATGTGGAACAACTGAGGGAGAAGTGCTGGAAGAAAAAACTCACCTATCACAGTTGGGAAGCTGTGCTCCGGACGGTGATTTTTTTGCCTCAGTTGTCTCAGGTGTGCCGCGCGGAGGTCGTCTCGAGTGCTCCGCAGCGATGGACCTCTTGAAAGGCGAATCGCGTTATGACGCTATGATGGCAAAGGGAGACAACTGTGCAATTGGGAGTGTTCAGAAACCGGAGAATAGTGAAGGAAGGCAGACCCGTGAGACGTTCAGGCCTGCCTTCATGCTTCTAATGGCGCCCCAAATTCCTACTTCGGGCACCCCTTCAACTGCACCTCATCGCGTGGTACATCTTGAATGTTCCCCGCACCCGCTGGCGTGCCAGCTCCCTTCGGTACGAGCCAGATCTCGACTCGACGGTTCTTTGCCTTCTCGTCGGCACTCGACACAGCATCGGTTTTCTTTTCCTTCGTGCTCGCGTCGCAGAACGTTGACTTATACTCGTCCGTCTGCTGCGTTCCCACCCACGCTAACTTTATGCGACTGAGTTCGATGTCCTTGCACGTATCTCCCTTGCCGCTCAGGAAAGCCACAGCATTCAGCACGCGTTCGCGGTCTAACGTGGTGTTCTTCTTGCCCCGGATGGCTGGTTTCTCACTCGCATCGTGATGGCCAATCAGCAGGACATCGTAATCGCGATATCGAGCGTCTGTCATCTGCGCATAGAGTTCGTTCGCCAGCACCCGCTTCGCACAGTTATTCACGCGCGTGCTGTTGGGCCCATAATTGATGTCCGACAACTGGATGGCCGTGGGCGCCGGCGGAGGAGGTGGCGGGGCCGTGTAGGTTACCACGATGTCCTGGAATGCTGTCGCCTTCCCACCCTTCTCATCCGTTACCTCGATGGTGGCGCGGATCGTCTTCTCCTGAAGCCCCTGCTGAGTTTCTGAGAAGGTCAACGACGATGTATCGAGTTCAGCTCCGGCTTGATTGCTGCCGCTGCTTATCCGTCCTTGGTCCACAGTCCATCGGTAGGACAATGGACCAGAGCATTCGGACCCGACGGTATTGCTGCCGAGCCTCACCCTTTCACCGCGTTGAACTCTGTTACGATCAGCAGTGGCTGTGACCTGAGGCGCTTTGTATTGTTTGGCCGTCAATTGAATCGTCCGCTCCGCGGGCGTCCCAGGATTCTTCTTGACCGCCTTCAAACTTCGCTTGTCCAACCCAGCCGTGTCGTAGAACACTTTTACTCCGACGTCATAGGTCCCAGGGTCGCCTGGAGCCGTAAATGTGTATTCCGGACTGCTTCCCACAGGCTGCCCCTTCACGGTCCAGGCATAGGTCAGCTTGTTCTCCGGAATCGAATCGGACGCGCTGATTCGCAGCGTAGTCGTTTCTCCTGGACACAACGAGGTCTTACCGGCCTCGATCGATGGTCCGGCGTTGAACGTGTGCACGATGGGTGGCTTTGTGTCTCCAAACATGAACAGCAATCCACCCTGTAATTGCAGGTTATGCATCCAGTCGCGATCCGTCGATGAAGCGCCGAATGTGGGAGATTTGTGGATGAAATCCCTGACACTGAAGTCAAGTCCAAAGTGGTCCGTCAGTTTGAATTTCAACCCCCCACCAAGGTTGTACATAAACTCGTTGCTGTTGTCGACGGACGGTGTGGGCAACTGCGCCGGCCTGGGATCGTCTGATGGGTTAAACATCGAAACGCCAACACCCCCGCTGAAATAGGGGCGCACTCGTGACTCGTTGTCGTAGCCAATGAGGTTGCCGTTGAAGTAGAACTGTTTGAGACGCGATCCAACTGCCGCTCCGGGAAACTGCACATTGTTGGTTCCCAAAAATGTGAACGACTGTTCAAGTCCAAAATGTTCCGCGAGGTTTTCGCGCGCGCGAATCCCTAGAACGCCTCCGTTCACGAATTTGTATCCATTATTGGTGTTGGGACTCGGAGTATTCGTCACGAAGTTTCCCGGCGAGAAAAACGAACCTCCGCCATACGGACCAAACTCAAACTTCTGCGCACGAAGCGTCGTCAAGGTTCCGACCATTAAGAAGAAGCCTAATGTCGTCCATCGTACGAGCCAAGTATGTCGCATCGAATGCCTCCTAAGGGTTTGATTTGACTACAACAAGACGGATTCTAAAACAATCTGAGCAATGATCCCACTGAACAAATATGGCCTCGCAAGCGAGCAGATGTTCTGTTCCCCTGCTTCCAGTGCCTCACCGGCTTGGGCCATAAGTCGTCAAGTTGTCGAAGGTGGTTGTCCTGCGTCCTTCGATGTGGAACCTGACAAGTGTAAGGTTCCAGAGTTCGTTCGTCAGAGCGCAATGAGAGCGCTTTGAAACGTCCAAAGTTTTTCACTGTCGGCTGGCTGCCGGAACTGTATGAGATGGCAGGTTTTGGATAACCACGACGGCTGGCAACAAGGGTTCAGAGGGTAAGCGAGAGCGGTGATTGTCAGACTACGGTGGTCAATTGTGCCCTGAGGTCAAGGACTCTATAAGGTATGCAGAAAAGCCAGAAGAGCCGCTTGCTCGGCCTCCGAAAGCTTCTCAAACTGATCCCGGCTGCGTGCGGACTCGCCAGAATGCAGCTCGACCGCCTGTCGCAGGGTCGAGGCTCTTCCGTCATGCAGAAAGGGGGCTCGCAGCCGGACGCCCCATAGAGGCGGGGTACGAATCTCCTCTGGCCGCGCATCGCTCTGGCCGATACCGTCTCCAGTGCCGACGTCATGCAGGAGGAAGTCGCTGTATGGAAAGAAGCGTTTGGCGCTGAGTGCTTTGACTGGACTTTCGCCGGTGACGAACGCGGGAGTGTGACAAGCTGCACACCCGACAGCTTGGAAAAGTCGCTCCCCTTCGAGAGCTTGGTCAGTAACCGGTCCGCGTGGCGGCGGTCCCAGCAACCTCATGAAGTTTTCAAAGTTATCAATGCCCCTCAGACCTGTATTCGGGTTAAGGGCATCTTGCAGCCCGGGAACAGGGTTGAAGAAAGCAATTTTCGTGCAATCGCCGCCGGGGCAAACCTCCGCCGGAAAAAGATCGTTGGTAATTCCCATTTCATCGCGGTATGCCTCTGCTCCGAACGCCAAGAGTGTTGCCTGCTGGGCTTTCCATCCGAATCGCCCAATTCGGATCTTGTCTGATGCCTTGTCGTGAACTCGGTGAACCCGGCCGCTGACGCCGTCAGCGTTCTGATCCTCCGGATCCTCCAGAGCAATCAGCACCGCGTCGGGTATGGCTTCCACCAGGCCGTTTCCAAAGAGTGGAAGCGACTTGCGCCGCGCGATGACGTTGATTTCCGGTGGAATCGTGATCTGAGTCTCATGCGGTGCGATGGAGAACATCTGCATCACGGAGCCGCCCGGATACTCCTCGAAGGAACCATCGTCCTTGCGAATGCCCGCACGCACTTCCGTGATGGAGCTGGACCCGCCAATCCGCGGCACGCTGTGGCACTCCGCGCAGGAACGGCCATTGAATACAGGTCCCAACCCTTCATCCGGGTTCTCAACTTCAGTAAAGTCCTCCAGACCCAAACGAAATAGCTCAAACTCCCGGGAAGTGATGCCTTGGACCGGATCGCCAAACTCAGTTCCGACCACGATGCTTTCCTGTTGGGCGTCCAGTCTTCCGCTTCCGAGAAAGCGGAAGGCCAAAACACCAACTGTGACACCGAAGAACCAAACAGCTCGTCTGTAAGACATAGGCCTCCTTACTCCACAGTGATGACGCCGCGCATCATCGTGTGACCGGCACCGCACGGGCGGGAACATTCGAACGCAAACGATCCTCTCTCCTTGGCATCGAAAAGAACCTTCACACTTCCCCGCCCTCGCGCTGGGATCAACTGATTGACCTGCATCGAAGGAATGCGAAATCCATGGAAGGTGTCGTCGCTGGTAAGTGTGATCTCTAACAAAGTTCCTTGCTGGACTTTGATCTTCGACGGAGTGAAGTTGAATCGCTCAGCCACGACGTTCACTTTTTGGATCTTGCGGCCCTTGTCGTTCTTGTCGCTGGATTTGGCTGGGGTTTCTTGTTGCCCCATACTGATAGGCACCAATATGCAAAGACCCGTCAGAGCCAGCGCCAACCCCTTACTCTTCATCTTGAAAAACTGCATAACCGATCTCCTTGAACTTGCCCTTGCCCTCGTACTTTGAAAATCGATTCCAGAAACGAGCCTGTCAGAACCACCATCCCACGCCAAAGTTCCAGCGATTGGGTGTCCGCACGACTTCGCTGGCATTGCGCATGAAGTTGTAGTCGAACTTAAAAGCAATGTCCGGGTATGGGTAATAGGTCAACCCGAGTATATGGGCCGAGCGATCAAATTGCTTTAGCGGCAAAAAGCCGGCCGGCATGCGGTACTGAGTATCAAAGTTCTCGTAGCGATAGAACGCCACCAAGTCATGCTTGAACCGCGTTGGAAACAGATGAGCAGCACCCTCGAGATAGAACCCACGCATGGCCCGAGCAATGTTGGGGTTTACACCGGTTTGCCGCTGCAAGGCGCGGTTGATTTCGGCCGCGTTGTCGAGTCGATTAATTGCGAACTGTCCGCGCCCGTCGAAGCGACCTTTGCGATAGCGTCCATCAAATTCGAAGATGCGAGCCTGGCCCTTGATATCCCGGAGATTGAATCCCGTCCGCCCCGTCCAGAAGCTCGTTCCCAGGTTGAGACCCGGTAGTCCACGATATTCCAGCCTTCCCACCGGAGCCATGTGCTGCGCATTCTCCAAGAAGCCATTCTGCCTGCCGCCGCTAAATCCCTCGTCAGCCGAGAATCCTGTGGAGTCCAGAGAAGTCATCAGATACGCCTTATAAGCAAACCCCTTTCCGAGATCTCCCACAAATCCGCCTCCCGATCCAAACCAGGTGGTAGGGATGATAAACGTATCCACAAACGGCCGCTCGACACCGTTGAAACTGGGTGGTTCATGGCGTTCGTTAATGATACCGACCGGCGACAACAGCATGCCCGCCCGGAAGTTCAGTTTCGGATGGATTAGGAAATCGAGGTAAGCCTGTTCGAGCGCGACCTCGCCGCTAACCTCACGCCCTTCCACAAACGCATGCTCAAATTCGAGCTCAGACCAAAATCGAATCCGATCGCCAAATCCGTGCCCGAAGAGCAAAACGAACCGGTGAAAGTCGAACGTCGTCGGGTTCAAGCCGTCGTGATTCACGTGGGTTTCCATGTAGCCCGCGTAGGGAACGTTCTGAATCTCGGCTGCAGCGTCGGTGACTGGCGTCGAAGGAGACGCAGCAACGAGCGCGGATTGCTGAACAGGTAGTGCCGTGGGTTCAACCTGTGGGACGTTCGCTGTTTGCAATTGTTGCAAATCGCCGGCAAGCGGTTGGGCTGCGTCTTTGACTTCCTTCACGGCCTGCGGGTCAAGCGGTGACGCACTTGAAGCCTTCTGCAGGAGCAATTCCAGATTTCGCTCCAAGCGAGACAATCTCGCCTCCAAGGCGGACAGGCGTTCCTCGGAGATTTCTGCTTGCAACAAACCAGGCTGGAGCAGCGCAACAATCAACACCAGCCACGCCCAAAGAGATCCGCGACCCACACCGGTAGACATAGCACCTCCAGAAATAGCACCCGAAGTCAGGGTTTCTGCCAGCCGAGCAGTTTATAAATATCGAAAGTAATATTTTGATAAATCGAAACATTTGTCAAGGGACATTTCCGGGCAGAAATGTCTAGAATCAAAGCCGCACAAGGTTGCAGCTTCCTTTCGCGAGAACGTCTCGCTGAGGAAAGTTTGGAGAGTTAGAGTGAGTCCTGGTTTCGAGGGTTTATGCGAAAGAACGCAGTGACCAGCACAGCCGAAGATTATCTGAAGACCTTCCTAAATCTTGAAGATATGCACGAGAAAGCGAGTACGTCGAGCGTCGCCCGGCGTCTGGCTGTCGCTGATGGCACCGTGACCGACATGTTGCGTAAACTGCAATCGGCAGGACTATTGGAATACACACCGTATCACGGTGCCACGTTAACCCCACGGGGGCGGGCCATCGCACTAAAGATCCTCAGACGCCACCGCCTGATTGAGCTTTTCTTGCACCGGATTATGGGGTACGGATGGGAGCAAGTGCATGACGAAGCGGAGCGGCTGGAGCATGCTGTATCCGACTTCTTTGTGGAACGCATCGATGCGTTGATGAACTACCCCTCCAAGGATCCACATGGCGAGGTGATTCCCGACGCCCGGGGGTTCCGGGAATCTGAGGATTACGTATCATTGGCGCAAGCTGAGGAGGGACGGTTCACAATCCGCAAGGTCATCAATGCGAGTCCAGAACTGCTAACCTACTTGAATCAGGAGTCACTCGTACCAGGCCAGAACTTTACAGTGCTTGAGAATGCGCCCTTTCAGGGCCCACTAAAACTCCAGATTCGTAGCAAGAAAACGCCAACCTACGTCGGGCACGAAGTCGCTAACTGCATCTTTGTTTGCCGAGTCACGAATGGGAATCGAAGACCAGGCGGATCAAAGCGAACGCTATTGGCATTGGCAGGAAAAAGAATCACCTCACGAAAAAAAGGAAAATGAGAACCCGCTGGACTGATGATAAGCAACAGCTTTCAGACCAATCAGCTCAAAAATAGACCTTCACGGCAAGCTGGATAAAGCGCGGATCGCGCGCCGCACTGTATTCGCCAAAGTAAGTTCCCAGAACATTCGTATTGCCGGACGGGCGTGTGTTATTTGTGATCGAGAGATTGGTAAAATCATTGAAGATATTCGCGCCCGTAACACCTGCGCCGTTGGTGATGTTGGTGGTGCGATTCACCGCAGAATACTGGGTGTGGTTGAAAACGTTGAACATTTCACCTCTTGCACTTTCATCATCCGCTCCGCCGCCGCTTCTTCCTCGACCTGTGCGGACACTTCATTTACTAATCCAACCGGACAAATCATGTATAACAAGACGAAGGTCGATTCTCTTGACAAGCTTCTGAGCGATTTCATATATTCGCTCGGCGTATCGAGCTTCCCTCAATGATCGCGCTCACCAGAATCGGTGGGCTCTTTTTTTTGAGGCGTTAGTCACGGATCTCTCAAGCCGACGTAGCTCAGTTGGTAGAGCAGTCGATTCGTAATCGACAGGTCACCAGTTCAACTCTGGTCGTCGGCTCCAAATTTTCAATCAGTTACAAGCAAATCCAACAACCATCAAAACTCTTGGGTGCGCCTGGGGTGCGGATTCAAAGCAAATTTTTTTAGCCTTTGGCTGCCGCGCTGAATTCCTTGCGTTCCGGCTCGAGAGTTGGCAACCGGTTCACTGCCTGCCGATTTGCCCCAGGGACAAGGTGTCCGTAAACATCCACAGTCACTTTGATGCTGGAGTGACCGAGCTGTTCCTTGATATAGGCCAACGACTCTCCATTTTGAATCAGGATTGACGCGAAGGTGTGTCGCAGGTCGTAAAACTTGATCCTCCGAAATCCTCAAACGCGACCATACCTGACTGCGTCCCTGCAGGGATTGGTCGGGGAGTTGAAGAAATGACATGCCCAGCTTGCAAAAGAAACACTGGTGGTGGGGCCTTCTGTATTCATTGTGGTCGTCGCCACCGCCAAGCTTACATGCTGAACCTATGGTTGAGTGTTGCGTTGGCCGTCAGTAGCCTCGCATTAGCTAGCGTTAGCATTGCCTGGTATTGCCTGAGTAAATAGTTTGAAAGTAGATCTTTTTTGAACAGAACGTTTTTTCGCGCAGTTCGAAAATCGAAGTGGCGAAGACAGCGATTTCCTTCTTTGCCCCAACTCTGGCCGTGCATCCCAAAATGGATTGGTTAAACTTCTCACTCAGCATTACCTTTGCGCTCGCTTTGCTCTGCCTAGCCGTCTTGTATAGGCTGGAGAGATAATTTTGAAGCATAGATACATCGTCAAACATCCTCTTAGGGCCGCAAAGGTTGGGAACCGGGATGAATCCAGAACCTTCAAACCTGGCGAATCGGTTTGGTGTGAGGCAATTCTCTGATCCAATTATCTTCGAAGTAGATGCAGTTCAATTCGAATCGGAGCGTATCTACTTCGCCAAAAGCATTGAACTCTGACCGGTCTGGAAACTTAGCCGTCTTTTCCAAAGGATGAAGATCAGTTCATTGCAATGAGTAACACAAGAGAGGAGATGCATATGTTCCGAACGGCGACAGCAGCAAAGACAGCTTTATCAAGAAGAGCGTCTCTTGTTGAGAGCGCAGAGCAGATCAAGATCGAGACTGCGATTTTGACAGAACTGAGAAAAGGCTTGTACTCCGTCAACGAAGCCGTGCTTGCAAAAGACGAATCGGACCGCAGTGCAGCACGATTCGATGCGACAGCGGCCTATGAAAACGCCAAAGGTCTGCTCAATCGCTCACCTTTCCCCATCACTGAGCCCAGTATTCAGGAAAAGCTGCGGAGACTTGAATCAGCGATCGAAAGCTATGTCTTGTTTGGCCAGCGCCCGTAAACAATTCCTTGATAAACTCTCTCACTCATCTAAATTCCTACCGGTTCCTTTAGGCTTGGTCCTTCCAAAGAGAAAGAGCAAAAGCAGCGTTCATTCCCTCCAATACCATTTCACCTGATTAGGAAAATCTGGATCGCCCCTGGCCCTAGTGGCTTCCCCCCTGCAACTCTCCAAGTCCTCCTGGTTACTAATGCTTCAGAGACTCAGAATAGAGGTCTCAGCGACTTCAAACAGTTCCAGTTCCCTCGACATTCGAACTCTTCCTTGATCAGGTTTGCCTTGAACAGGTCGATTTTCCAGGGCCCACCGATGGAAGTCTCGCAAAGAAAGACAAAGTCACGTGCCACGCTTGAAAATTGCTCATCATCGAGTTCTTGAAGATAATCCCTGAAAATTGGTCCCTGTACCGTGAAATTGTTAAAGTCCGTCCATGAGTGCTGTCCTCCATCGATTCGTGTATTCGCGGAAGGTAGCAAGTCGCAAAAAGTCGCTGTCAAGGGTTCATTCTTTTTCCGGGTAGACGCTCTCCTCTGCTCTCCAGCCGTTTGCGTTTCTTTCCGGGTCAGAGTACGCTCTTGATCCTCAGCAAAGAGTTTCATCATTGCATCCTCAAATAAAGCCCGACTCCCGGCGGGTCCTGAATGTCTGCGTATTCGCCAAAGACTTGCGGATTCTGTGCAGGTAAGCCAATGGAAGACGGTCCGTGTCCCGTATGCCTCGGGAAGGGCGAAGTTCTGGTAAGGCTGCCAATTCGCAGTTGCAAGCGCTGCAGTGCTTCTGGTCGGGCAATCCCAAGCGACCCTTTCTTGGTTGTTAAGGCTGGCCGCAAGCTTTGCTCTCTATGCCAAGGTACCGGCTGGTTGTTCCCTCAACTTGTGTCAAACCCGCCGAAGTAGCGTCCTGACTCATCTCAACCCTTCGATCTAATCCGCAATTCGCTCCTTAGGGTGATGGCTTTCTCCGGAGCGCGACCTATATTCTTGGCCTCCGGGGTAGGAGGTCCTCGACCGATGATGTTCAAGCGTATCCATGACAGAGGTACGGAATCTGTTCTTACCCAGTATTCCGACGGCTGGCGCATCCGGCTTCACCTTAACGAAGCTGGCCAGCATCCCGTAACCATTGCGGGGTATCTCAGTTCTACTCTCCAATCAGCCAAGCAGCTGGCCGACGCTGAACTTCTGAAGCTTGGCCACGTCTGCAATTCTTCGTGCCGGAGTTGGAAAGAGCTCAGCCTGAGCCAGCCCTGACACTTCCGCCTCGCTACTTCTCCCGGATTGAAGTAGGCTGTCGGGCATGGGGCTTTACTCGCAAGAACAATTCGACAAGATAGTGCAAGATTGCGAGGCTATAATCCGGAGGTCCAGAGAACTGATCGAACAGTCCAAGGCCCTAATCCGAAACGAACAATCACCTACCTCTCAGCACTCCCCTTAGCCGTCCCACCCGGAGAAATGAGCGCCCCGCGCACTCCTTGGCTTCAAATAACAATCCCACTCGATGGAATAATCATTCACTGGCCCGCATAAGTTCTTAGTCAGGAAAAACCCCTCAGCTAGCTTCAGGTTTTGCCTCATCGACAAACAAAGTTCCCTGCGAGACTATTTCCGCCCTGGAGGGCTGGACCGCTGAGGGAGTGCTTATGCTTCGGACGCAATGGCCCTTCTTGGTCGTAAGACGGTCCAGCTACACTATGCGCCATCCGGCCGACCCTGCGACAGATTTCTTGAATCCTTCCTTAGAATCGGCCCTTTCCTCTGTCAGCGCGCCCATCTGGATCTCCCTCTCTCCCAGAGCGGGAGGTTCTTTCCTTTGAAAAATTCAATTTCTCGTCCAAAACTGACCGGCCCAGAATGGATCGCCCCTTAAAAATCCTCTTTTGAGGGTTGGGACCGGGACGGGTTGCGCTGGAGCTTCCTGTTATAAACCTGGCTCGGCCCTCACTCTTTTTCTCGTTCAGCGGGTTTGGCTGGCTAGGGATGATCCTTTTCCGATAGCGAGTTTCTCCTTCTCGCTTCGTTCCGGTTCCTTACCCTAACACTCTCATGAAGGACCGAATCCGAGACCGGCTTCGGGAAGTTGCCGCGCACCACCGCGAGACTGTGGCCGAAGCTAGATCGATCATGACTGAGCTGATACTTACTGAATTGAAGATCGGTCTTCAGTTCGCCCAACTGGCTCGTGATTCCTTTCTTACCAAATCCAATTCCGCGGCCCGTAGACAGCAGGATTGCGCTCTCCGGGCATATCAAGCTGTCGAGAAGTTCCTTCCGCGCGATCCGCTCCGACCAGCGAACAACGAGCGATGATCGAAAAACAACTGGCTGACTTGAAAACTGCCATTTCCGAGCTTAGAGACCTTTCGAAAGAACCCTTCGATTAGTTCCTGCGCAAAAACTAAACCGTTCGTTGGTTCGTTCCGAAACGTCCGACAGTATTTTCCACTCAGTCGGCCTAGGGAACCCGTCATGAAACCATTGAAAAGCATTGTCTGTTGGATCATCGGTCACAATTGGCTTTCTTCCCGCCACGATCTTCGTCACTCGCGAGGAGGAACTTGGGAATGTGGTCGGTGCGGGATGCTTGCTTACAGCCTGAAGCAGTAGCACTCCAAGCTACTAGTGTCTTGTTACGCGGGCGGTTTACGTTCTGAATTCCCACATTGCTTTGTGCTTCAATCTGCCTATCCATTGCGTTATGCTTCGCGAAACTTTTTCTAGAACGAACCCGATGCCTCTTCAGACAGCAGACGCAGAGACGCTAGCGAGTTGGTTAAACGAAGAACTGAGAAAGCAACCCGGCTGTGCTTCTTGCTTAACACCGTTCGCGGCTAACACATCATTGGACTCACTTCAGGAGGCCCTCCGTAGTAGGACCTTTATAGATTCGCTACGGAAACGCACGGCAATCCGGCGCACTTCAGAATCAGCACTAGCCTCGATTCTCACTACTACGGCCACCGTTTCATACACCGGTTTGAAAAACGCGCTTTTTCGCATGGCTCGGGGCAGCGGTAAGGAAACCTTTAGCCGTGTGCCTCTTTTCAGATCTTGCTTCAGCAGGAACAACGCTCCGTTGGCGTTGACATCAATCGAGCGGCTCAGTTCTTCGAACTGGATCCCACTCGAATTCTCCCCGCGAACCCTAACTGGTAGGCTGAATTGAAATCGTCGCAGTTTCCTCTTGTCTTGAAATGACGAGTCTGCCATTGGTCCACCTCAGGAATTTTCTTGCATGATGTTTGCCAAACTGTAAGTTTTGTTTTACTAATATCTTAGCTCCAGGAAGGGCCTACCAATAGGTCAAATCGTCCGGAAATCGGAAGCCGAAAATTATGTCCTGACCCATGATTGCTGCCCTCCGTTGATGGTTTATTCGCGGAAGTCGCCACTGCCGCAAACCAGCCCTCCCATGCCCAAGAAATCAAATGAATCTGCACCTCAGTTGCCCCAGAAGAGGCACAACTATCGACCATCTTGCAGTTGCTCCACAAGATTCTCTTGAACGGAACGAACGAAAACCAAAGGTACTGTAGCTATTGCAAAGCCAAGATGATCATGCTTGGCCAATTGCGCGCCAGTAGGGCACCAGCGGCGACATAGGAAACCCTTTGATCGAGATCCTCCAAGCGTATTAAGAGCGGTTGCTCCTCGTTTTCCCACTGAATCGACTCTCCGTTGGGATGGATGCTCGGCGGAAACATAGTCTGCCCACCACTTCCGCGGATTTCCAGAATCTTCTTGTCGTTGAACACGAATGGAATGACTCGCGGAATAGGCTCGGTGCGATACAACCAATGACTAGATGGGTTGCTCTTTCGTCCGAAGGTTCGGGTAGGTGGGAGCAATGAACGGGCTAGGGCAAGGGCTTCAGGAACGTCGAGGTCAATATCGACGAGTCCGCTAGATGGCTCGCCGGTCAGAACTCCGATGTTTTGGGGCCTGCAGTTGAAGTGCTCGTTGACTAGCTCTGCTGTGTTAATCCGCAGTTTCTGCCATCCCGCCATAATGGGCACCTTGGCTTTGAACGGTAACGGAATTGGACTCCAGCCATTCCTTATGAAATCTAGCGCAGTATTTCGGATAACCACGGGGTTTACCTCGGTCTTTGTCGGATCAACCAAACTAGA
>Ga0075418_10005841_pt1 | contig 13882 bp, 7 predicted proteins | sample SoiMetdeltSBSDD2_FD_81776 | JGI IMG/M metagenome (GOLD analysis project Ga0075418, IMG submission 81776) | Bulk soil microbial communities from a Populus tree surrounding site in Tennessee, USA - Soil MetaG P. deltoides SBSDD2 | ecosystem: Environmental > Terrestrial > Soil > Tree plantation...
TCCGGACACCAGCGGCAGCGACGGACGCAGCCGATCGCAGGATCACTATAGCTGTCTGATTCGCGCGTTCCGGACCTACACCGTGCCGGCATCGAATCTATTTGTGGCGCGTGAGGTCCAGTCCCAGCGTGCAATGGCGTGCAAGGGCCAACGGCATCGCTGGCATTCCTGGCATTCCCGGCAATGTGGTTTCTGCAACTTGCAGAGTCTAACGGAGGAGTCTTGTGGTTTCCCGGTTTTGGATGGTCGTCCTGGCCTCGGGCGTCGGACCGGACCTAAGCCGCGGGCCCGCCAGCGGCCCAGGTTCACTTGGCGGTATTGAGCTTGTCTCGCAGCTCCAGATCCTTGTCCGTGCGGAACATCGTGCTGAACAGCTCGTCGAGCTTGTTGGTCGCCTGCTTCGAGAACAGGCCCACGAGCGCCGCGACCGCGACGAGGCCCCAAGGATTCAATGCGGCTGTGCCGCTCGCCGCCGCGAAGAAGCCGCCACGAATCACCAGGTAGACAACCATCGCCAGCGAGGACCCGGTGAATGGTTGCAGCACGTACCACCAGCTCCAGCTCGGCCGCAACCGCCGGTTGCCCTTGAAGTCGACGAACGATCGGGTGGTGTGGACGAAGCTGCCGAGCGCGCCCGCGAGCAACACCAGCACGAACAGCTTCAACTCGTCTTCCCTGTTGTCGGCCTGCAGCTTCCGCTCGGCGGCCGCCGCGGCCTGCTTGGTCGCGCGGTCGCGTTCCGCGTCGCTGTGCGATTTCGTCGCGTCCGCAAGGGTCGACTGCAATGTCTCGAGACGGCCGCGAAGGTTCTCCGCGCGAGCAGCGTCAGGCGTCGCGCCGGAGGTTGCCGCTTTGAGCGCGCCCTGCAGTTGGCTGAGCGCGGCGGTCTGCTTGTCGACCGTTTCCTTGCGCTCGGCCGCGATGTTCGCGGCGTCAACGGCTGCGGCCTCGGCAACCGCCAGCTTGGCGCGATCGCCCGGTGGAGGCCAGATCCCGTACAGGAAGTACACGACGAACGCGAGCACCAGCAGCCAGATGCCGATCAGGCGCGGTCCCCACCCGACCCACTCGTCGGCGAGCAAAGTCACGGTAGCGTGGCCGACCAGCTGGGTTTTCTTGGAGATCGCGGTGATGACGATGCGAGCATCCTCGCGCATCGCCGGGGGGGCCGTAAAAACGGTCGTGGCCGCTACCGGCGGCGTGGAAGGCAGTTGGCCTGCCTCTGGCGATGTGACCCACTCGACCTCGTTGGAAGGATCGCCCTGAACCAGCGCTGTGAACCGCTGCTGCTCCTTGGCGCGCAGCGTGACCTCGGCGGGGACAACCCGCACCGCGCCCGCCGTGAGCACAACGAATGCCTTGTCCATCCTGCCGCCGGTGTCGGTCGCGAGGGCGATGACCGTACGCTCGGCGACGATTTCCGTCGGCGCCGAGTAGACCCCGGATGCCGGATCGATGGCGCCGACGATCTCCCTCGAGAGTCCACCGGTGCCGAGCAGCGACCATGTCACCGCGACGGGCTGACCGTTGGCGTCGCGGGCCTCGAATAGTTGCGTTGCCTTTGCCGCTAGAACCGCCGATGGCGGGGTGACCGATATGTCGCCCGACGCTCCAGCTGGCGGTGGTGTCGCACCCGGGCCGGCGCTCGAGAGAACCGGTGTGATCGCCGCCGCCGCCGTCAGCGCTGGGTCCTGCGTATCGGCCGCAGTCACGGTGATCACGTCGACCGAAGTGAAAGCGGCGGGCGCCGTATACAACCCGCTCGCATCGATCGCGCCCAGCGCACCGGTCGCGAGGTGGCCGGCGCCGGCGAGCGACCACCTGACGGTGGCGTCCGCGCCGCCAACACGCTTCGCCGCGAACTGCTGCGTGGCCCCAGCCGCAACCTGTGCGCTGGCGGGGAGTATCTCCAGGGGGTCGGCCGCCGGAGCCGACTCCGGCCTAATCGTGAGGGTGGCGGAACCGGAGTCCGCGCCAGCCCGCGCGACGACCCGGACGTCCACCGGCGCCGTTACGCCTGCCGGCGCCGTATACATGCCGTCCGCGTCGATGGTCCCGCCCGCATCGCCTTCGAGCGACCACGCCAGTGACCCTGCCGCGATGGCTGGATCCGCGACGCGCAACCGCATCGTCTGGCCGGGCGCGAGTGTCGCCGTTGGTGGTTCAAGGATGAACGTCGCCATAGGAGCGCTCCCGAAACACGCACACTGCCTGACGCCACACGGACCGCCTCGTCCGCGACTACCGGCGCCCCTTGACCCGTTCATGTAGGTGAAGGGCTGCACGATATCGCATCCGCGCAAAAATCGACAAATAGGCCGCGATCTCAGTAGACGGACCCACCAGCAGAATTCCGGTCGCGAATCCGAGCGCGTTCGCCGAACATGCCAGAGTGTGGGCGAAGCCGCGGGCGTCTCGAGAGATCCACGCCGACCGCGTATCAGGCGCGAGTTGCCACGCACATCGACGTTGTGTGGCCCCGGCATCTTGTGCAGGTAAACGAACGCCTCACCCATCCCCTGTGGTTCCGCGCTAGGTGCAATCATTTGCGGTTGCCCGGACCCGCATTCTGCAGCCTGCAACTGTTCTGGAATCTGGTGTACGCCTGCATCTTTCGATACGATTCCGCGTCCAACGAAACCGAGAGTACCGAGGTTCCTTTGCATGGCCCGATGGGACGAATACGGCCGCGCTCCTGATGGCACGTACCATGATGCGCCGCGGGATCAGTCAGCTGCTAGGTTCGAGTTGAACGCTCTAGGTGACTCGCGCTCGCCTGGATTCCTAGTCAAGGTCTGACGCTGCGTCCTTTGGACACAGTCCGTTAGCGGGAGGGCGAGCCTGCTGCTACGTAAGTCTGAATCCATTGGCCACGTCGGTGTAGTCACGAAGCGACAGTTGGTACTTGTGCTTCGTCTCCATGGCGTGAGCGTCTTTCGAGTAGGTCGAGGTCGTCACGAGTATGGCTTCATCGGCGACCACAACGACATCTGCAAGCACCAGGTCGCGTATGCGCTCTTGAAGGCCGTGGCCACGGTATAGCCGTCAGGCCGGCGCCAGTCGCGGCGCACGCGAGGGCGGGTCGGCGATCACGCGCGTCGACAGCGTCTGCCAGGTGGTGTGGTCATCGCCCGGCACCACATCGATCGTCGTCTCTCCCGCCGCTGCGGGCTGCAGCCAGGGCAGATGATAGAGGTGACACGGCGCTTCGTCCCGTATGCGTGTGATGTTCTCTTCGCCGTGGAAGAACGCCAACACCGTCCAGTCCTTCGGATAGAACGTGCGAAGTTTCGCCAGCGCTCGTCCGAGCGTAATGACCGTGAGCTCGTCCATGTTCTGCAGCGGGTCGTCGAGCACGAGCAGCCGCAGATCGTTCGGTAGGCGAGGTGCGAGCAGCAAGAAGAGCACGAGCGCCGACGCGTTCAACTCGGCCGTGTTGAAGAGCAGGTCGGCTGGCGCACCCTCGACGGTCTGCAGTCCGAGCTGCGGGGACCCATTCGGAAGATCGGCACGGAGCCTGATGTCGCGATAGGCCCACCGCGCCGGCGTCATCAATGCCAACAGCTCGTTGAATGCGGCGGCCAGGGCGTCTTGTTCCTGTCGATCGCCGTGCGCGAGCCGATAGAAGAAGTTTTCCGGCAGCTCTTTCGAGACCTTCTGGAGCTCCCGCGAGAGCTGCACGAGATCCGACGTGAGTTGGTTCACCTCCGCTCCCGACGGAGCCGACTTCGCGCTCGACTGCTGCAACGCCTCACAGGCGATCTTCATCTCGAGCATTTCCTCGATCGCGTTGTCGAGACCTCCCGCTCGTCCGATCCTTCCGTCGGCGAGTCCTTCCTCACGCCCACTGGCCAACGCGCGATTGAAGCGGAGCCCGAGCGGCTCCTCACTTTTCGTCGCCTTGAGAAAGACCCCGACGCGGTTCAGGGACTCGACCTCCGTCGGCAGCAGCCAACGGCGCGTCGGGGCCGGAGAGGGTGCCAAGGCCTCCGTCCCGGGATCGCCTCCGGCTTCGACGCGCCAGCGGGCATCCAACAGCTGCTCGGAGATCTCGCTCCGGCGCTTCGCCAAGTCGGCTGCCAGCGACGGAGGTGTGGCGACGGATGCGAGCAGTGCGTCATGCTGATCGGGAATCCACTGCCGGGCGACAGCTTCGCCGACGGAGGTGGCAATCTCCGCGTATCTCCCGGTCAAATCCAGGAGCGCCTGCAGCTCCAGCCAACGCCGCAGATTCGCTTCAAAATCACCAACCGGACCGCGCCGGCCGACATTCCACGATCCGAATTCCTGGAAGACGCGCAACACGGTGGTGATATCTGCGATGTGCAACGGCAACGAGGCGCGGACCACATTCAACGCCGATTCGAACCGCGCCAGCGCATCAGGCAACGCGCTGACATCGGTCACCGCCAACAGGGCATCAACCCGCTCCTGCACTGGTGAATGAATCTGCGCGATTTGCTGCAGCTCGCTCTTGCCAATCGGCAGAAGATTCTCGAGCGCCGCCGGGGACAGCGCCGCTTTCGCGGGCTCGGTTGCGTTCGCTCCTGCGGGTGGAGGGGGATACAAGTCGCCAAGCTCGCGTATCACGAACGATGCCATCTGGTCCGGCGACAACGCCACTGCCGCTGGAGTGACGGCGTTGGCGGCGCTGCCAACAGTCGCCACCTCTCGTTCCGCTTTCCGCCGCACGTGCTCGGGAAGACCGTCCCAGGCGGCTCGCACCTGCTCACTGAGCTTTTGCACGCTCTGGAGCTCGCTGGCATCCTCGGGTGAAAAGGCGTTCAAGAACAGCTCGGCACGGACGGCGGATTGCGAGCGAATCAGCTTGTCCATGAACACCTGGTCGATGCGAAAGGAATTGGTCTGGAGGATTGCAGAGGGTTTCTTCCCCGCGCGCCCGGGATCCTTACCGGGTTCAACTACGATCTTCGTGATCTCACCGCCATCGTCGCTCAAGGTCACGGCGCACGAACCGAGCTGGGCCAACTGCGCGTCGCTCGTGCCGAACGGCCGATGGCGAACGATCCGAAAATAGTCTTTCTCCTTGGCGTCGTCCAACCGCTGAATCCGAGCGGTCAACAACAGCTCGAGGGCCTCGGCGATCGAGGATTTTCCAGACCCGTTGTGCCCGTGCACGAGATTCAGCCAGGTGTTCCCTGGGCAGCGGAAACGTCGTTGCCCGGCGAGCCGATAGTTGTTCAGCGACAGCGTCACCGGCGCCTGCGCGTTCCGCCACGGATTGGTGGCGTTAGCGGGATCGACGCGCTCGAACCAGTCAGACGTTCCTTTCAGTAACCACGCGAACGCCCGCCGCAAGACGTCGCCCGTCAGCGTGGAATGGAGCGACCAATCGAGCACGCTGACGCCGACCAGACGAAGGTAGCCGGTCTCGCGGGCAATTTCGGTCAGGCAGGTGCGAACCCCATCGGGCTCGGTCGCGGGGTTCGAACCGGACACGAGCAGCACGACCTCGACTTGCAGCGGAAGTACGCGCGTGCTCGGCTGGGCCGGCGTCCCGGGGCTGGGCGGCGCGTTTCGCAGTTTCTGTTCGCGAGTCGCCTCGTCGATCAGAATCTGCCGCACCGCCGTCGCGCGTTCAATCGCCGCCCATGCCGCCTTCTTCGCCGCATCCTCGCCGCGCTTGATGTGCTCGACAAATGCCAGCGTTCCCAGGCCCGGATCGAAGATCGTGATTGGTGGCTCGATATCGTAGTGATTGCCAATCCGCACCTTCCGATTGGCGACGAACCCGACCTGCGGCGGCTCGAGCTCACGTAGCGTCTCGACGCTCGCGCACTCCACCAGTTTCAGCGTCGACGTCAGCGCGGCGGTCAGGCGTGCCAGCGGGTCAGGCGGAGTGTCGTTGCCGGACATCGGGATCATCCTTGAAGAAAGTCGCCGGATCGAGATCGGCCTTCTCGGCATCCCCCGAGAAGGCGGCCCACTGCCAGATGGTGGTGGCTGGCGGCGTCTTCGACGGCAGGCCCGGGTCTTTTTCGGTCCACCATGGCACGGTGTGTGGTTGCAGCTCCCACACGATCGGCGTTCGCGCCGCGAAGAGGCGCTCGGGATCGTCATGACCGAAGCGCCGCCAGAAATTTGCCAACTTGATCGTCAGCGCTCGACGGACCGGCGGCGATGCCCGGCGTCTCCCGCGGAGCGGCTCAGCGCGAAACGCGATCGTCGGCGAGGCCGCGTCGACGACCTCGATATCCGCGGTCGGACGGAGCCAATCGCGTGGACGGCCGATGTAGCTCGCGACCGCACGGCGAATCGCCATCTCGAGAATCGCGCTCCAGGCCGTCCATTGCGGCGTTTCGGTGAGCGGTCGGTACCATGGGTATCGCGCCGCATCTTTGATCTGGGCCGTGTCGGTCGGAAAACGCAACAGCGTCTCGCCCAGCTGGTACTCGCGCATCAGCGACACGCAGAAGACCGACGTCCAGCGCGTCATGAGTCCAAACCATCGCCGACCCTCTGCCGCCCTCGCTTCAATCGCCGCTGTCTCCGCCGGATCGACGGCGGAGGATGCGCTCGAAGACGCCGGCTGCACCTGCAGATCGAAGCGGCGTGCATGCGCGGCTTCGTGCGCGCGCAGGCGCCCGAAAGACTCGATCAGTCCTTTCACCTCGTCGTCCGGACAGCGGCGGTCGAACAGTTGATAGCCGATCCGGCCGACTTCAGACTCGAGGGCCTGCGCCTGCAGCTCGCGCGCCGTCAGGTGGTAGATCCACGTGAACGTCTCATCGAGGGTCGGGAATGACGCCTCGTCTGTGAAGAACGTGAGCAGGTTGACGTGATCGGTGAGGTCGGTGATCGGGTCGTCGCCGGCCGCCTTGCTCGCGGCACGCAGAATCTCCAGACCATGAAAACTGCTGACGCCGGCGCGGTCGGTGAAGAAAGCGCGGGCCCGGCGCCCGTCCTTGTGCGTCGGGTTCGTCGATTGATGCTCATCGGCCGATTTCGCGCGATAGTCGCCGACTTCCTCGTACACGGTTCGAAAGGTGTTGTGAATGACCGGATCCACGGCACTGTAGCCCGCAAACACGATCGTCCGGGTCCGCATCAGCGTGACCAGGTGATCTCGGGACCACGAGTCTTCGCGCCAGTTCTGAATCTCGCGAAAGGTGAAGACGATCGATTCGAGCGTGCGACGGACTTGTTCCCAGTCCCTCGTCTTGCGCGCGAGCCGATAGGTCTCGACGCACCCATGAATCTTGTGGATGAGCGCACTCTCGTGCGCTTCACCGTGGGAGAAGAACTGTGTCGCCTGGGCGATGCGCGTGAAGTGGCGGTAGCGGCGGTTGAGCGGCAGGCGCAGATCCTTGGCCAGGTCGAGCGGAGTCTTCGACTCCGTCCACAGCCGGCTATCGGGCCGAAGCGGCTGCATCCCTGCGAGGCGATAGGCCAGGTCGAGCAGCAGATCGTAGTTCGTGGTCACCAGCGCCGCGGCGAGGCCCTCCGCGGCCAACCACGCGAGGACGCGATGGCGTGGACGCAGGCGCGGCGCGCTCTTCGCCACGTTCTCGAGTTTGGGATCCAGGGGTTCCCCCGCCATCACCTTCGGATTGTTGAAGCCCAGCGTGTCGAGGAACATGGCTTTGCCGGCGACCGCGCGTTCCCGCGCAGGGCCTGGATTCAGGCTGGCGTACCTCAACAACTCGAGGTACCAGCACATATCGAGGTCGTCGAGCGTGGCGCCGGGCACGTACCGCTGCAAGAGGGCATCTTCGTCGGTTCGCACGGTCCGCTGGAGGTCTTTCATGGCTTCGCACGTCTGGTCCGGCGGAATGTCTCCCTGTTCGCGGCGAAGCGACACCAGCAGCGCATCGAAGGCACTGCACATCCAGTCGTTGATCAAGTAGTAATTGGGAGCGAGCGAGGCCAGCGTCATGTCGAGCCGCGACGGTTGCCCGGAACCGCGCGGCGTGGCATCGAAAATGTCGATCAGGTCCTCGACCGGTGGGCGCCGGTCGTCAAGGTCAAAGGTCTTTCGCAGCCCCTTCCGCAGGCGATTTGCGGTTTTCGCGGTTTCGCTGTCGCGGGACTGTTCCAGACGTCCGGCCATCGCTTCGAAGCGCGCGAGCAGCCGGGCGATCAAAACCTTGGTGGAATTGCCTTCGCTGTCGAGCGAAAACCCGGCGCCGATGAAGAACACGACTTCGCCGGCGCAGACGCGCGTCGACAACCGCTGCAACTTCTCCTGGCGGGTCTCGGGTCGGCTCATCGCGGCCCCTGCGGCTTTCCCACTTTGCTCGGGTACAACGATGTCATCCATGCCATCCACAGTGGTGGAGGCTCGATCCCTGGACGTCTGCTCTGAAGTGCTTGCAGCACGTCCTGATCGGGACCGAGTTGCAGCTGTGAACCAACGCCTGCGAGCGCCGACTCGTCGAGCGATTCGAGTACCGCCCACAGCTCGGGCAACTCGAGCACGGCCAGATAGGCGAGCCGCAGGCGGTCCTCACCCACTGGCAGTGGCCGCTGTGTGGTCAGGTCGATCGATCGTGCGGACACCACGCCGCTCGCCGTGCCCCAGACGATGCGCGCGCCGTCCGGCGTGACGGCGATTGCCGTCGGCGGATCGTTCGCGAACGGCCACTCGCGAAGAATCGCTCCGGTACTGAGGTCGATGAGTTTGATGGCATTGAACGCGGCGACCGCGGCACATTTGCCGTCCGGCATCGGCGCAATGCCGCTGAGCGGAGCGGCCGAGACGAGGAAATCGCGGACGTGGCCCGGGCCGCCGGTCATGACCTGAAGGTGGCCATCCGCCGAACAGGACACGTATCGAAGGCCGTCCGCGAATCGTTGAGCATGAATCTGGACGATCGGAGCCTTTGCGACCTTCGCAGTTGCGGCAAGCTCGCTGCCCTCGTAGACGTCGCAGTCGCCATCGGCAAAGCCTGCCACCCATCGGTTGCCACTCTTGGAGCCTGCAACTGTGGTGATCGGCGAGCCCGCCCTGACGGTAAGTGCGTCTCCTCCTGGCATTAGAACCACGTGCTTGCTTGTGGCGACCAGAGTGCCACCAGAAATCTCCGAAATAGAGACGATGGCGTCCGCCGGCGTTTCTGTTGGCGCCCGTCCGAGTAGAGTTCCAACGCGGAGGTCCCAGTGGCACAGTTCGTTTCCGTTGGCCGTCACGACGGTGTCATCGTTCGAAAGCAGCACGTCAGTCACGGGGCCGCCCCGGTGCCTCATCACCGCCGTGGGTTGGAGCGTGGCGAGATCCCAGACCACCGCCGTGCCGTCGTCTGAGGCGGAAACCGCACGAGTGCCCCGCGGGTTGATCGCAATTCGCCGGACGCGGTCGGTGTGACCGCTCTGACTCGGGTGTGCCTGCGGGGCCGGGCTGACCACGATCGCCTTGACAGCCCGCGCGATGTCGGAGATGGCGTGCTCCGGGTTCTTCCACGTGCTCACCGGCTTGGCATCGCTGGGCAAGGCCATGAACCTCGCCAGTGGACTCGTTGCCCAATCGCACGGTTTCAGAATGATCGGGACCAGACGCTTGCCGGTCGAGCGCAGGCCGATTTCCATTTCACGCTGGCAGTACCGCGACTTGAGGGCATCCGGCGACAGGCAGAACAGGACAATCGATGCCTCATTGAGACGCTCCAGGAGCGTATCGCTGATGCTGTCACCGGGGCGGATTTGGACGTCATAGAAGAGGTCCGCTTGGGTGACGACCGCACGAATTGCCTCGAGCATCTGCTCCACGAGCTTTCGATCGCGTCTCGAGTACGAGACGTAGATCAGGGGTCGCGATGAGGCGGGAGGCTGAGGTTTCTGGTCGGCCATGGCTGCACAGAATACGCGTCACACAGACGCATTGATCGAATAATTAGACGGACCCACGTGGCAGGTTCCGGGTCGTGGACTTGGAAGGGTGGCACAAGGGTCGGGAGAATGCTCAGGAATAGCGGCTGACGTGGAGTGGCGCGGGCCATTCAGGAGCACGTTGTTCCGCTACCCGGGCAAGGGAGGCTGGGTGCTCGCGCCGATTCCGAAGAAGATCGCGCCGCCTGCGACGCGACCGTGGGGCCGCACGCCGGTGCGTGCGACGGCGCGCTGTGCGAATGTCTCCACGACTTCGGGAGAATCGGGAGAACCAGGGTGGACGGCAGTGAACGAAACGGAGCGACGTCACTGCCTGTGACTGAAGCGCTTGGAACCAGAAGTTGCGCGCCATCACCACGTTAGAAACAGGCCCTGCTCCGAGTTCGAATCCCTGCCTCCCAGCCGTTTTAGAATCAACAACTTACGGCGATCACCCCTCCGTCCGGTGCGATCCGGTGCAACGCGTGCTAGACCCGTCGGCACTCCGGTGCCGAAATCAGCTTGCAGTTCTATCGTCGCCACCGCCCCGAAGCCGCGCGAGTCGGCGAACTAGGTGAGCGCGCCGCTATCGGCTCGGCCCTGACCTTCCAAAAACCAGAACTTGCCGTATTGCCGCCATTCCAGCTGGTAGCGGTTCTTGAGCGTGATGCTCACCTCTTTCCCTCCGATGGGCGTGTCCAGAATGACCGGCCCAAAGGTCGCCCCGTGGAGATGTCGTAGCGACAGCACTTTGCGGTCTTGTCGCGGGGGCGCACCAAGCGTTCCATGTTCTCATGACCAAGGCCAGCCCTTCGTTGACGTGGCCACACTCGACATAGCGTTCAAGGATTGCGAGATCTTCGTAGACATCTTTCATGAAGATGTCTGTCGCACCGCGCTTGCCACCCGACCACGCGAGCGTGCGGTAACACTTCAACTCAACGGCGATCCGGTGCTTCCGAGATTGGGAGGTGCCCGTAAGCAACACGTCGATTTCGCTGAAAGACCCGCCGATCTTGGCGCCTGATTCCAACTCCACTTCAAGCTGCTCTGACTCGTGGAACGTGATCAGTGGCAGTATTTGCTGCAAGACGTAACCGAATTGCAGCTGCAATGACGCTTCTTTGTGGATCGCGATGAGACCGCCTCCAATTTTTTCGCGAGCAGCGACCACCCTAACGAAATCGCGGCCCTCATCCGAAGGGAAAGGTCCTCAGACTCGATGCTTCAATGGTTGGTTGACAAGTCGCTCGGCGCGGGTAGGGGCATTGATGGCTGCCATTTCGGCTCTGTACGGCCTCATGTTCCAGCCCGTGGGTCGGGTGTGCGGAGCCTTCTATCAGGATTTGCCGCGGATCGAGCGCGACGATCGACAGCGCTTGCTCGGCTACTTGGATTGGCTGGAGATCCTTCCTGCTCGTAGGCAGATCCGGCCCAGGTCTCGCTCTTCGAAGGGCGCGGCGCTATCACGCCACGCGCCGTCGGCCACCGGGAATCGGTAAGAGCAGCCGATCAGGTATCCGTTTCATATGTGCGTTCACCGGGATTCATTCGGCGACGCGACTCCTGCCGGTCAATCCTGCCTCGATGCCGATCTCAACCGGCGCAAGAAGGCCTGGGCCCAATGCCGCACCGGCGATAGCGTGACAGTCCGCTCGATCGCAAGTGCGCGCAGCGAAGTGGACTTGAGATCGGAATTCTGCAAGAAGTTCAGCACGCTAACCAGCCGGTGTCGCTCCCACTTGGTACGGAGACACCGCGGGTGCAAAACGATGCCGACGTGCCCATCGGCGACGAGCTGTTGCTCCAAACGCTTCCGAAGCTCGTCGCGTCGCAGGGCGCGCTCCTCCGCCCAGTTCCAGATATCGATTCCCGCGTGGACCAAGGGGACCGGCGATTCCGCAACGCGATGCGCGTTGATGAACGAGACGAACGCTCCTCCGTGGCGATGCCAGGCCGCGGGAAGCCAGGCCGGCATGGCATCGAATGGACTGGAGAAACCGCCAGTGAACCGGTTCGGAAAACGGCGAGTCAGCGCGCAGTTGCCCAGGTGAATGACGTTGTCGTCCGATTCCGTTGGCGAAACGCTCTTGGGATCGAACTCATAGCGGCGGTTGTCGCGCGTCGTTCGCGGCACGTGGGCGTAACCGTGCTGGGACACTTCGAACAGCCTTCTGCGGCTATCGAATCGATCGATGCACTCCTCATCGATGCGCATCAGGTACGGGACGACTTCGAGCGACGCGCACAGATGACGTGATGCGAGCAGCCCGAGCAACCACAGCAGCGTATCCTCCGGAACCGTGACATCGTCGACTCGAATCGTCAGCAGTCGCGCGCCATGTTTGCGCCGCGTCAGCGGTCGTCCGTAGACGCGTCGGGAAACCGGGAACTTCGTCGGGTGGTAGTCGGCAGCGGGCAGACCAACGTCGCCACCGGTGATGAGCCGCTGCAGAAGTCGCGCCTCGGGCTCCCCACGGTGCGTCTCTACGATCGTATTCGACTCTCGACGAAATGCGTCCCGCCATGTGCCGGCATTCCAGAACGACTCGACGTCAGCAGGAATCAGCCCGCGTGCCTCCAGATTCGACACGCGCTGCGCTACCGGCTCGCCGAACGTCGATCCGATGAGCGGAAGAAATGGAGTCTGCCCAACCAGGCACTCCCACATCGTGTTGAACCCCGCGCGAATGACCGCCCCATGTGCCGATGCGAGAAGAGCAGCCATCCGAGGCTCGTGATCGACGATCAAGAAATCTGGCGGGAGGGTTAGGTCCTCCGCGACATAGGGTCCCTTGACGAAGATGAAGCGGGCCGAGCGGTCCAAACGTCGAATCTGTTCCGCGACATCCAGTGACAACACCCTGAAGCGCTCGATGTCGCTGTCGTTGTTCCTCTGAACGCCTCCTCCTCCCATGGTGAAGACGCACACGCGTTGCTCGAGCGTGATGTCGAATCGTCGGCGGACCTCCTCGATGTCGGCTTGTCCAGCGCAGCGATAGATTGGCCCGATCGAGAACCACCGCTCCCATCCATTAACGGCGTCGGTCTGAGCCTGTGTATAGGGCCAGCTTGGCGAACCTGGGGCATCGCAGAGAACGAATGCATCGTAGATGGCGCCGTAGTTCTGGTTTAGCTGCCAGAGGTACTCGAATGACGTGGGGCGAACCATCAGCACTCGCCGCACGTACGACGGCAACCTGATGGGATTGGGGTGAGTGTCTTCGACGACGACAGCGGGAAGCGAGATGCCCGCCATCGAGTGGAGATCGGACGCCACCTGACGACGGACGTCGTCTGAAGCGCGCCACAGGGACGGGACATATCTGCCTGGGAACTGAGAGGCGCCATCTGGCTGATCGTGCCCTTGAGAAAAGATGATGGGCCGTTCTCCAGCCGACTGCAACGCCTGGCACACGATGGTGGCTCTTACCAGGTGACCGAGCCCCACGCCATTCAACGCTAGCATCACAATCGCCACGCGATGCCCCTTCCAGCCGGCGCGCGGCCTTTGTCGGTGCGCAACTGCTCTCTGAACGCGCGGTACCGCCAGATGCCCGCGAGCATACCGACGGCGACCAGCCGCAGCCCGTTGAGCACGCGGCCGCGCTTGCGACGCCAGGCTCGCCTCATATGATCACGGATTATGCCGTAATGTCCGGAAACTGCGCCGAGGACTTGGCATAGACTCGGCGGTGTGGCCGCTGCAGCTCCTCGTCGTATCCCTCCTCGGCTGGCTCCGACGCGAACAGCATGACATCATCCATTATCTGCGCGAAGAGAACCGCGTGCTCAGAGCGCAGCTCCAGAACCAGCGTCTGCGGCTCACCGACGACGACCGCCGTCGCCTAGCTTTCCGTGGCGCGGCGACCGTCCGCGGGCTCGTCACGTACTACACGCTCTTTGTGATCGAACTGCATTCGCGCCGTGTCCGGATTGTCGGGTCCACGCCGAACCCGAACGAGGCGTTCATGCGGCAGATGGTCCGGGCGGTCACCGATGCATGTGACGGCGAGCTCAGCGATCGGCGAATCCTGATCTGCGACCGCGACCGGAA
>Ga0075418_10005843_pt1 | contig 13881 bp, 13 predicted proteins | sample SoiMetdeltSBSDD2_FD_81776 | JGI IMG/M metagenome (GOLD analysis project Ga0075418, IMG submission 81776) | Bulk soil microbial communities from a Populus tree surrounding site in Tennessee, USA - Soil MetaG P. deltoides SBSDD2 | ecosystem: Environmental > Terrestrial > Soil > Tree plantation...
CGTGCCGCGCAGCTTGTTGACGACCAGCGTCGCCAGCGCCTCGCCCTCGACGTCCTCGGCGATCAGCAGCAGCGGGCGGCCGCTCTTCGCCACCTGCTCCAGGAGCGGCAGCAGGTCGCGCATGTTGGAGATCTTCTTCTCGTGGATCAGGATGTAGGGGCTCTCGAGCACGCACTCCATGCGCTCGGCGTCGGTCACGAAGTAAGGGCTCAGGTAACCGCGATCGAACTGCATGCCCTCGACGATCTCGAGGGAAGTTTCGAGACCCTTGGCCTCCTCGACGGTGATGACGCCGTCCTTGCCGACCTTCTCCATCGCCTGGGCGATGATCGCGCCGATGGTCTCGTCGTTGTTGGCGGAGATGGTGCCGACCTGGGCGATCGCCTTGCCGCCGACCGAGCGGCTCAGCTTCTTGACCTCCTCGACCGCCTTCTCGACCGCCTTCTCGATGCCCCGCTTCAGGTCCATCGGGTTGGCGCCCGCGGTGACCGCCTTCACTCCCTCGCGATAGATCGCCTGGGCGAGAACGGTCGCCGTGGTCGTGCCGTCACCGGCGACATCCGAGGTCTTGCTGGCCACCTCGCGAACGAGCTGGGCCCCCATGTTCTCCCGGGAATCCTCGAGCTCGATCTCCTTGGCCACGGTCACGCCGTCCTTGGTGCTGGTCGGCGCGCCGAACTTCTTCTCGAGAACGACGTTGCGGCCGCGCGGACCCAGTGTCACCTTGACCGCATCGGCCAGCTTGTTCACGCCACGGAGGATGGCCTGCCGGCACTCCTCCGAATAAACGATTTCCTTCGCGGCCATTGTTCAAGACCTCCTTGAGAGTTGAGCGTTCATGGGCCAGTCGCTGCGGCGTCCTGCGCGCCTCAGCTGACGATTCCGAGGATCTCGTCCTCGCGGAGAATGACGTGCTCGACGTCGTCCAGCTTGACCTCGGTGCCGGCGTATTTGCCGACGAGGACGCGGTCGCCTGCCTTGACCTCCATGGGGATCCGCTTGCCGTTCTCGTCCAGGCGCCCGGCCCCGACCGCGACCACCTTGCCCTCGAGCGGTTTTTCCTTGGCGGTGTCGGGGATGATGATGCCACCCTTGACCTTCTCCTCCGGGTCCATGCGGCGCACCAGAACCCGATCGTTGAGAGGTTTTACCTTCATCTTGAGCCTCCTCCTTCAAAACCAGTGAATGGGTTAACGCATTGAGGTGTAATCACTTCTCAGACTCACGACCCGGTCACGCAAAGCACCGCGAACTTCGACTGCACTTCTGGCACTCACCCTTATGGAGTGCTGATAGTAGTCTGACCCCAGATGCGTGTCAAGAGGGTCGCGGCTCCGAAGGGCTCGTGCATCGACGATCTATCCGAAGCTCCGGATTCCCTTGCCAGGTCCGTCGCTGAACCTATAATTATCGTGCTGTTAATCGGTTAGGCAGGTCCTATGGCATTGGACGAAGGCACCGGAACTCTGGGCCCGGAGGCCATGGAAAAACGGCTCCGGTCCCTGGCGGCCAAGATCGCCGGCGGCGTCTCGGTCGACGATCTGGAGTTTCGCCACCTGCTGGACCTGCTCCGGAATCCCCATTTGCTGCTCCGGGACGACTACGATCCCGCCACCCTCGATCGCATCATGCTCCGCGAGCGGCCTCCCACCGCGCTGCTGCTGGAGGAAGGTCCGAGCGGCGCGCCGTCGTACGGCGGGCGCTCGCTGCGGGCCTTGAGCGTCCCCGACACGCTCCGCTCCACGGGCGACCGGTGTCTCTACGACGTGGGGCTCGCCGGACGCACGGCGTTCCGCGGCATTTCCTTGCAGGAGCTCGGTCCGCGCTCGTACGAGCTGGCCGGTCACGTGCTCGAGCTGCTCGCGGCAGACAGGACCTTGCGGAAGTTCTACGAGCGCAACCAGATGCAGCCGCTGCCGATCGAGGAGGAGATCCTCTTCCTGCGACAGTCGGCCAGCCGATTTCAGTTGTACGCCCGCATCCTCCGGGCTTTTTGCGGCACTGTCGAGCCGCGGCCGACGGCGCTGGTGCGCGCCTCCGTCACGGGGCCGGCGCAGGTGTCTCCCGCGTCGGCGTCGCCGTTGCCCTTCCCGCAGCGTCCCCCCGCAACCCACCCGCGGAGCGCCGAGCGCCCCGGGGCGGCCGAGCGCCGGGCCGATGCCGACCCCACAGCACCGCGTCACGACGAAACACGCGGTCTCGATCGCGAGGAGCGGCTCGCCGGGTACGAACGCGCGCTCCTGCTCGGAAGCCTCGACCTCGATCGGCTGCGGCGCCGGCTCAAAGAGGAAGTCGTCGATCAGGACGAGGCGGTGAACCGGGTGGTGGACGACCTGTCGGTGTTCGCGTGCGGCACGCGCGCCCGATCGCGTCCGGAGAGTTACTTCCTGGTCGGGCCGACGGGCGTGGGGAAGAACTACCTCATGGAGCGTCTGGCCCGCCTGCTGGAAGCCGCGTGGGGCGTGGAGATACCCTTCCTCATCCTCGAAGGTCCGCAGTATTCGTATCCGGCTGACGTCAACGAACTGAAGGGAGCGACGCGAGGGTTCATCCGCAGCGACGAGCCCGGCCTCCTGGCCGAGTTCCACGAGCGGTCGCGCATCGCGCCGTTGTCGATCCTCCTGGTGGACGAAGTGGAGAAGGCGCACCCCCAGCTGGCCCGGTTCTTCCTGTCCGTGATGGACCGTGGCACGACCCTCGATAACCGGGGTCGGCTGCTGCGCTTCTCCAGCTCGATCCTCGCCTTCACCTCGAACCTCGGCTACAGCGAGATCGAGCGTCTGGCGAGCCCGATCGGATACGGCTCGCGCCGCACCGGCGCCGGCCGGCGCCGGGCGGCGGCACGGGATCTCAGACGGGGACTGCCCCCGGAGTTCCTGTCGCGCCTCAAGGTGATCCACTTCGCCCCTCTGACGCGGCCGTCGGCCGGCCGCATCCTCGAGCTCGAGGTGGGACGCATCGCGGCTCGGTACCGGGAACAACGTGGGGTGGACCTCCAGGTGACGAGCGCGGCGAGGGAGGCCATCGTGCAGCAGGCCTTCAGCGAGGAGGAGGGAGCGCGGCACCTCGTCGACCGCGCCGACCGCGTCTGCAACGTCGAGGTCAGCCTCCGCCTGAGGTCGCGCGCGGAGCCCCTGACGGACTCCGGTCGCCTCCTCCTCGAACGGATCCGCGAGGCCCGCCGCGGCGAGCGCGCCGTGGACGAGGCGGCCCTGCGCGGCGACATCGAGCGCGAGACGCGCGGGCGGCGGCTGGCGCGGCGGTTGGTCGTCGACTGGGTGGCGGGGGAGTTCCGCTACGAGGTGGAGGAGGATTGAGCCAGGTCCTCCTCCCGATCCTGCAGTCCGTCATCGAGCGCAGCTACGGGATGCCCCGCGTCGTCGGGGACGCGGGCCGGTTCCTGATCGGCGATCGCGGCTATCGGCTGCTGTATGGCGGCAGGCCGTCGGAGGACGGGGGGGAGCAACCCCGCGCCCGGCTGCTGGTGCGCTCCCTGGATTCGGGCCTGCGCGCCGCCCTCTACTATCCGGATGCCCTGGTGCTTCAGCTGGAGCGGCACGATCCCCGGGCCGGCCTCGGCGACGACAACATCGACGCCTTCGCGACCTTCGTGGAGGAGCTCGATCACCTTCTTCTCGTGGCCTGCCGCGCCGCCGCTGGAAGGACGGTCACGCTCCTGGAGCTCGAGCACCACGCGGCAGTCACCAAGTACCTGCTCGTCGTGCACTTCCTGGGACGCCTCACCGGCCGGCGCCGGCTGTCGGAGTTCCACCGACTCTGGGCGCGGCATCACCTGTTCGAGAAGTACGCCGACGGCCGGGACGAGGAAGGGGAGCGCTATCTCGAGGCGGCCCGTCTCGCGGGGCGCTACGTACGGATCCTGGAACGGCTCAACGGGGATGGGCGCCGCGACGAGCTGCTGGCATTCCACGAGCGATCGTTCGGAGAGCAGGTCCGGCTGATCGCCGCCTCCGGCTGATCGGGACGGAGGAGGCGGGCGGCGGTCAATGGGGCGGGGCCGCCTTCTCCTGGCGTGGAAGGGCCGCGAGCTGCTGCGCCTCGGGGAAGAGCTCGATGGCGCGCTGCGCCTGCCGATCGAGCTCGAGGCCGATCTTGAATCCTTCCTCCATGCCCCAGAGCGTCGAAGCGACGGCCTGGCGGATCTCGACCTTTAGACGGCTCCTCTCCGAATCGATCTCGGCCGCCGACCAGGTGACCTTCTTCTGATCCAGGTAGCGCTGGAACTGATCCATGACCTCCTGGCTCACCTCGAAGCCGCGCGACACACCCTTGTTGTGGGTGTTGAAGTCGACGGCGAATCCGAAGAAGACCTGATTGCGCTGCAGGTTGTCGATGAACTTCGAGGTCGGCTCGCGGTCGATGATCACGTCGGGACGGATGCCGCCTCCGCCGTACACCGGCCGGCCGGAATCGGTCTGGCGCAGCTCGTTCGAGGCCGGCGGATCCTCGGTCTCCGCCTCGTCGTACGTCAGGTAGTCCTCCAGCGACTGATAGTCGCGCTGGATCAGCCGGCCGCTCGGCGTGTAGTAGCGCGCGGTGGTCAGAGCCAGCGCGGTTCCCTGGCTCAGGGGATAGACCGTCTGAACGAGCCCCTTGCCCCACGTCGGTTTCCCGACGATGAGCCCGCGGTCGTGATCCTGGATCGCCCCCGAGACGATCTCGGAGGCGCTGGCGCTGAACTTGTCCACCAGGACGACCAGTGGCAGGTCGGCGTAGCGGCCCGAGCCGGTGGCGCGGAACTCCTGATCCGACCCCCGGATGCGTCCCTGGGTGTAGACGATCAGCTGCCCCTTCTGCAGGAACTGGTCCGCGACGCGCACCGCCTGCTCCAGCAGGCCGCCCGGATTCCGACGTAGGTCGATGACGAGCTGCGTCATGCCGAGCTTGCGGAGGCTCTGGATCTCCTCCTCCATCTCGCGCTCCGTCGTCCGGGTGAAATTGTCGATCTTGACGTACCCGATGCCCGGGCGGACCATGAACGAGAAGCGGATGCTGTTCGTGGGGATGTCGTCACGCGTCAGCGTGAAGTGCAGCATCTCCTCGTCGCCCGGGCGCGTCACGGTGATGGTGACCTTCGTTCCCTTGGGGCCCTTGAGCCGCCGCAGGGCCTCGTCGATGCTCATGTCGAGGGTGTCGGTGCCCTCGATCTGGGAGATGATGTCGCCCGCGCGGATCCCGGCGTTCCAGGCCGGCGTTCCCTCGAGGGGCGAGATCACCGTGAGGGGCTTGTCATGGCCCGGTTTCGAGATCACGATGCCGAGGCCGGAGAAGGACCCCTGCTGTTCCTCCAGCATGTGGCGGTAGTCGTCGGAATCGAGGTAGTTGGTGTGGGGATCGAGGGTCCGCAGCATGCCGCGGATGGCGCCCTCGATGGCGTCCTTCGATTCCACCGTCCCCGAGGCCCGAGCCTGCACCAGGCTCAGGATCTGGGAGAAGGTGTTCAGCTGATCGCCGGTGCGTTCCGGGAGCGCCATCGAGCGCCCGCCGAGAAGGCCGCCGGCGAGGCTGCCGGCCAAAATAAAAAAAGCCCCCGTCAGGAACGAACGCTTGCTCACGGTTCCTCACACGCTCGACAGCGTGTCGTTATTATAGTGCCCGTTCGCAACCCTGTAAAGGAAAGGAAGGAGGCGGAGCCGGTGCTAAGATGGCGGAGCCATGTTCGGATCGATCGGCGGGCCCGAGCTCATCGTCATCTTCGTGGTGGCGCTGCTGATTTTCGGGCCTCGCAAGCTCCCGGAGCTGGGGCGGATGCTCGGCAAGGGGCTGTCCGAATTCCGCCGCGCGGCCGCCGACCTCAAGGATTCCCTGGAAGTCGAGGTGGCGCGCGAGGCGTCCTCCGCGCGCCCGTCCCGAGGAGAGGACGGGCCGACGGTGGCTGCCGGGGCTCTTCCGCAGGGGACAGCCTCGGGGTCGGGACCGGGAGAACCCGCACCGGAGACCGCCGCCGGCGGCACACTCTCCGCCGGGACGACGGGTGTTCCGGATGACCGCCGACCCGAAGAGCCGACCTGACCTGCCGACGATGGGGTTTCTGGAGCATCTCGACGAGCTCCGGAAACGCCTTCTTTGGAGCCTCCTCGCGGTCGGCCTCGCGTTCGCGCTGGCGTTGACCAAGGCGAGGGCGATCCTCGAATTCCTCCTGCGCCCGATCCGCCCGTACCTGGGGGCCGAGAAGCCGGTATTCATCGACCTCACCGAGCCGTTCCTTCTCTACATGAAGGTCGGCTTCCTGGCATCCCTGTTCCTGTCGGCGCCCTTCGTCCTGTACCAGATCTGGGCCTTCATAGCCCCGGGTCTCTACCCGCGCGAGCGGCGGTACGTGGTGCCGTTCATTGCCTTCGCCACCATCTTCTTCGTGGCCGGCGGGGCGTTCGGCTACATCATCGGCTTCCCGGTGGCCTGCCGTTTCCTGCTCTCGATCGCCGACGGATTCCAGCCGGCGCTCCGGATCAGCAGCCTGTTCGCCTTCGAGAGCAAGATCATCCTCGGCATGGGCCTCGTGTTCGAGCTGCCAACCGTCATCTACTTCCTTGCGAGGCTGGGCCTGATCACCCCCGGGTTTCTGTGGCGCAACTTCCCCTACGCCATCCTCATCATCTTCATCGTGGCGGCCGTCATCACGCCGACCCCCGACGTCGTGACGCAGTGCATCTTCGCGGCTCCGATGATCCTGCTCTATCTTCTCGGCATTCTGGTGGCCTCCGTTTTCGGAAGGCCGCGCCGCGAGCCTTCCGAAGGAGAAGCGGCGTGACGCCGCCCGGGTACGTACGCAGCGAGACCGCGAGAGGCACCTGGCTCGTCAGAAACGATGTCGCCGGCGCCGTCCCCGCGCTGGGCCTGGCGGCGCTCCTGAGCGGGGCGCCTGGGAAGGCCGCCACGCCCGGCCGCGGCCGGTCCGACGTGGTCCACCTCGATTTCGCCGGCGTCATGGGCGTTGGCAAGCGGGCCCGCCACGGAGGGCTGCTGGGCCCGATTCTCGGCGGACTCTACTGGGGGACGGGACGCGGCCGGCGGCCGATCGAGCTGGCTCGGCGGCTGCGTGGTGCCGGAGTGCCGACGCCCGACGTTCTGGCGGCCGGATGGCGGCGGATCGCGGGGCCCTTGAACGCCATCGCGCTGGTCACGGAGGCCGTTCCGGGCGCCTGCAACCTTCAGGAAGCGCTGCTGGGAGATCCCCCGGTGACACGGATGAGAGCGCTTCTCCACGCCGCGGCCGACACCGTGCGGGCCCTGCACGAGGCCGGGTTCGTGCACGCCGATCTCAATCTCGCAAACCTGGTCCTCGAGGACTCTGCCGCGGGCCTGCTCGCGCACGTGGTCGACCTCGATCGGGGACGCTTCGTTTCTCCACTGACTGACCGGGATCGCGCGCGCAACCTGTCGCGCTTGTTGCGTTCGCACGAGAAGTGGGTCGCCGGTCGGTCCCCGCTCCGGGCGCGCGATGCGATCGCCTTCGTGGCGCGGTATGCCCGCGGCGATCGGGTCATGGCGCGCGACCTCCTCGGACGGCTGCGCCGCTACCGCTCAAGGCTGTGGTGGCGACGCCTGTTCTGGAACCGGCGCGCCTGGGGCGCCGGCGCGCGTCGTCTGGCGCGCCCCGCGCAACAACGCTAGCGCCGCCGACTCGACCTCCTCGACGCCGATCTCTTCCAGGCAGAACGGCTTCCCCGACGGCGCAGGCGGGCATTCGCGGAAAAAATCCTGCCGGCAGGGGGAACATGGATAGTCCCGGCCGATGACCGCGACCCGACCCTCGGGCCCGATCGGCCCGGTGGCCCGCGGCGAGCCGGGTCCGAAGATGCCCAGCGTCGGAACGCCGAGGGCCGCCGACAGGTGCATCGGACCGCTGTCGTTGCCGACGAACAGGTGGCAGCGCTCCAGGAGCGCCGCGGTGTCCCGCAGCCCCGCATCGTCGGGCACAGTCAGGAGCGAACGGGGCGGCAGTCCCTCCGCGATGCGCCGCAGCACCGCCGCGTCCTCCGCGCCCCCGATCGGCAGCAGCACGGCCCCGTGGCGTCGACAGAGACGCTGAGCCAGGGCCGCGAACCGGTCGGCGGACCAGGCCCGGGGCGCCTTCGAGGCTCCCGCGTGCAGGGCCACGAGGAGCGGCGCCTCAGCCAGGCCGGCCGCGGCGGCCCGGACCGCCGCGCGCTCCCGGTCGGCAGGGGAAAGGTGGAAGAACGGCTGCCGGTCGCGTATCGGGCAGCCGAGGATCCGAGCGAGGCCCAGGAAGGCATCGACATGGTGGGTGCCGGCCGGTGGGAGGGGGACGGCCGAGGTCAGGAGCAGACTGCGCCGATCGGTGGCGTGCCCGACGCGCGCCCGGGCCGCCGCCAGCCACGCGATCACGGCCGCGTCGAAGGCCTTCTGAAAGAGGATCGCGAGATCGATGCGGCCGCCCCGGCGCAGCTCCGCGGCCAGCCGGAGCCGGCCGGACAGGCCGGCGTGGCGTCCCGTGTGGTCGTACTCGACGAGGTCGTCGTAGAAGGGATTGCCTCCGAGCGCCTCGAGCACCCAGCGCTTCGCCAGGATCGCCACGCGGGCACGGTGGAAGTGCTCGTGGATCGCCCGCACCGCCGGTGAGATCATCACCACGTCGCCGATCCAGTTGTTGGCGCGGATCAGAATCCGTCGGACCTCCTGCGGATCCGGAGGGATCATCCCTGCCCCCGTAACCGACCTCCGATCGCCACGGGGCCGGCCGGAGGACCGGGCGAGGGCGTCCGGCGCTCGACGAGCGTCTTTTGGATACCCTCCAGGACCGCCCGCGGATCGAGATCCTCCATCTTCCCGCTCGAGGCGCGGAACACCCGGTGCCCCTTCCCGAGGGGCGCGTTGAGCCGCGGATCGGTGGGACCGAAGAGAGCGACGACCGGGCAGCCGACGGCCCACGCCAGGTGCATGGGCCCGGTGTCGGCCCCCACGAACAGCGAGGCGCGCCTCAACATCGCGGCGAGGAGCCTGAGCGAGGTCGCGGGCGCCAGGAGCGCGCCTCCCTCGGAGGCCGCCACGACGGAGCGGGCCAGCTCCTCCTCCCCCGGACCCCAGACCACCACCAGCCGCGTGGCGTGGTCCCGGCTCAGCCTGGCCGCGAGGCGCGCGAAGTGGGAGCCCGGCCACCTCTTGTAGGCCTGACGGCGGCTGGCGCCAGGGGAGACGAGCACCCTGGGCTCGCCGCCGGAGAGCAGGCGTCGCAGCAAGGCCTCCGCCTCCTCACCCTCCTCTGGCCGTTCGGGAAGCGGCAGCCGGGGATCGGCGGTCGAGGCTCCGACGGCCTGCGCCATCTCCAGATTGCGCTCCACGCGGTTCAGCCAGCGCGACGTGAGTCCCACCCATTCGTTGGTGAACACGAAGCTCATCTCGCGGCAGTGGGCCGGCGAGAAGCCGACCCGGCGGGCGGCTCCCGACAGCAGGGTCAGGAGCCCGCTCTTGAAGCTGGCCTGCAGGTCGAGCGCGACCGTGAAACCCTGGGAGCGCAGCGCGGTCTTCAGGCGCGACAGATGGTCCGCCGCGACCCACGGCCGCCGCCAGGCGCCGAGCTCCCGGCGGGGAAACCGCAGCGTCTGATCCACGTCGGGGTGCCCGTCAATGAGAGGGAACGAAAGATCCTCGACCATCCAGCTCAGGTGGATGCGCGGAAAGGTCCCGCGAATGGCATGCACCGCAGGGATGGCTCGAAGCACGTCCCCCACGGCCCCCAGTCGGACGATCAGCAGCCGGTCGGACGCTACCAGTGGCCGGACGGAGCGCTCCATCGGAAGCGGTATCTTAGCCCGGAGTCGGCCCGCGGGCCGTTTGACACTGATTTTCCGCGGGTGCTATAAGGTCCGTCATCCCGGAGGTCCATCGTGGCCATCGAACCGAAGCTGCTCGAGATCCTGGCCTGCCCCCTGTGCAAGACCGAGGTGCGGCCCACCGCGGACGGCCTGGGCCTGACCTGCGTTACCTGCCGCCGGCGATATCCGATCGTCGACGACATCCCGGTCATGCTGATCGAGGAGGCCACCATCGAGCCGGAGCCCCGGCCCGGTGAAGGGACGCCCTGAGCCCCGCTCCGCCCGCGCGGCCTCATCTCGATCCGCGCCGCGCCGCCGCGATCGCGGCCCGGTTCACCGGGGTCCGCCTTGCGATCGTCGGGGACCTCATGATCGACCGGTTCATCTGGGGCAGCGTGACCCGCATCTCGCCCGAGGCGCCGGTGCCGGTTGTCAGGGTGGAGCGCGACAGCGCCTCGCTCGGCGGAGCAGGAAACGTGGCGCGCAACGTGGTGGCCCTGGGCGGACGCGCCCTGCCGGTCGGACCGGTGGGGGACGATCCCGACGGGGAGGCGCTCGCCGGTCTCTTCAGGGAGGCCGGCATCGGGACGGAGGGGCTGGTGCTCTGCAAGGGCCGGCCGACCTCGGTCAAGACGCGCATCGTGGCCCACCACCAGCATGTCGTCCGGTTCGACCGCGAAGAAGACGAGCCGGTGGGCGCCCAGGTCGCGGAGATGCTTCGAGCGGCGACGGCGGCCGCGCTCGCCGGGGCGGACGCCCTGATCGTCTCCGATTACGACAAGGGCGGATTGTCTCCCGGGCTGCTGCAGGCGATCCTCCCCGATGCGCACGGCCGAGGCCTGCCGATCGTCGTCGACCCGAAGATCCGGCTGATGCCGCACTTCCACCCCGCCACCGTGGTGACTCCCAATGCGCGCGAGGCGGCCGAGGCCGCCGGCGTGAAGGTGCGCTCCGTGGCCGACCTGCACGAGGCGGGCCGCAGGCTCCTGTCCCTGCTCGGCTGCCCGCACCTGCTCATCACGCGGGGTGAGCACGGCATGCTCCTGCTGTCCTCCGAAGGAGGTGCATTGGACGTTCCCACCGTGGCGCGCGAAGTGTTCGACGTCAGCGGGGCGGGCGACACCGTGGCGGCCACGCTGGGACTGGCGCTCGCGGCGGGAGCTGCCATCGAGGAGGCAGTGGTCCTGGCGAATCTGGCGGCCGGCGTGGTCGTCGGCAAGGTCGGCACGGCATCTCTGTCGCGCGAAGAGCTGCTCCAGGCGGCGGGGGCTTCCGGTTGACATCCGCTCGGGATGTCGGCGCTACTCCTCCCCGGGACAGCGACCGATGATGCCGAGCGTCAGCATGGCCCACAGGAACCGGCAGACGTCGAAGTCCTTGAGGTTCGATTTCCGGCACAGCTCGCGCAGGGTTGCGGGCCGCTCGCATCGGGACAGCAGGGTCCACTCCTCGAGCGACAGGTTCAGATCGCTCGAAAGCTTCTCGACCCTCCCCGTGGCCCGATAGCGGACGTCCAACCCGCCCAAGGCCTCCCAGATCCGCGACACGCTCTCGACGCGCCGTATCCCCTCGAGGATGAGGTCCCCGGCGCTCAGCTTGAGCGTGATCACCTCCTCCGTCGGCAGGGGACCGGGCGCGTAGCGGTACCTCCCGCGGGTCCATTCGAAGAGGCTGGTGATGATGTTCCTCACCTGGTAACGGACTCCCTCGACCAGGTCGTGAGGGGTGATGAGGCGCTTCTCGACCAGGACCGCTCCCAGGCGCTTGCCGGACTTCAGAGCGATCTCCACCGATTCGGTCAGCCCCTCCAGCGAGACCTTGCCGCTCCGGAACAGGACCTCTCCCAGCCGATCCTCCCGATCGGTCGAGGTCGCGAAGATGGGCCTTCCATCCTGGATGTAGATCGACTTCTCCACGTCCTGGCCGGCCAAGGAGACGACGCCGGTCTCGTCGCGGCTCAGGATGGAGTAGATGAGGGTCGGGAACGTGGCGCTGGCAAGGACCCCTTCTCGAACCTGCGTGCTGGGCAGCATGGTCCCTCGAGTGCAGGGCAACGTAGGGGTCCTGCCCTGAATTGTCAAGATCCGGGCCCCCGGCCGTGGGGGCCTGCCCGGTTCGGCCTGGGAGGAATACCCGGGGGGGATCCCCCCCACAATCATATGGGGGGTGCTGCATTTTGCCCGCAAGGCGATTACAATAGCTTCTTGACAGGGTTAGGCTCTCGCCGCACCCTATTCGGTGACTTGGAGCGGGGTGGACCCGAGTTGACTTCGCCGCCCCCCTGATTCCCGGATTCCCGAGCCACCCGCGGGCAGCGGAGGGTCAAACGTGATGGAGATGGACGGCGACATCCGAGGCTCCCAGCGCCTGGGAAACTACCTCCGGAGGCTGAGGACCGGCTACGGCCTGTCCCTGCGGAGGGTGGAGGAAAAGGCGAAGGCGGAGGGCGGGGAGATCGACAATTCCCAGCTCTCCCGGTACGAACGCGGCAAGTGTTATCCCTCCTTCGACAAGCTGTGCCTTCTCGCGAACATCTTCAACGTCTCCATCCAGAACTTCTCCGACCTACTGGAACTGGAACGCGTGGAGCCCTTCGAGCCGGCGGAGGAGTCGTCCTACGACGCGCTCCGGGCCGAGGGGAATCGCGAATGGGAGCAGGGCAACTTCGCCCGATCGTATGCCATCTATGAACGCGCCCTCGCCCGGCTCGAGTCGGGCGATGAGGCCGGCGTCGATCCCGATCTCCTGGCGCGCGCGCGCTTCAACCTGGCGCGATCCCTCCTGAGGATGGGGAAGGTCAGCCTGGCGGAGACCGAGCTGCGCATCATCCTGAGGCGCCATCGCGACATCAGGCCCGAGACGACAGCTCTCGTGCTGCTCTGCCTGGCCGACGCGCACGACGACAAGGGGGACGGCTACCTCGCCGTCCTGGAAGCGGAGCGGTGCCTGGAAATCGCGCGGGCGGCCGGACACGCGGAGTACGAGGGTTACGCGCTGCACCGGATCGCGCGCACCCAGTTCGAGTGCGGTGAATTCGACAAGGCGCTCGAGAACTTCCGAGCGGCGCGGGAGAAGCTGGAGCCGACCGCCAGCAAGCACGACCTGACGCTCATCCGGACCAACATCGGCTTCTGCCACGCCCAGGTGGGGAAGATCGAGCGCGGACTCCGGGAGCTCGGAGAGGCCCTGCAGACCGCCCAGAGAGAGGGCTTCCGCCGGTGCGCCGCCTACACCCTCCTCTATACGGGACAGGTTCACCTGCTGCGTCACGACGAGAGGAAGGCGCGCGATTTCTTCGAGCAGTCCGAGATGATGGCCCATGGCGGCGACGAGCGCTACGTCGACATCCTGTTCCAGACGGCGTTCCACCTCTGGGAGCTGGCGCGAGGGGGCGGGAACCAGGTCCAGGAGAAGGTCTATTTCGGCCGTCTGAAGTTCCTGCGCCCGCAGATCGATCGACGCTTCCCGGAACTGGAGACGTTCGATCGATTCATTGAAAGCGGCAGGGGGGAGGTGCGGATATGAACTGGCGGCTGACGGTCCCATTGACCGGTCTCGTCCTCCTGCTCCAGCCGCTCGTCGCCCGGGCCGAGGTATCGGTGCAGCTCGATCGCCAGGGCCAAGTCAAGCGGGTGATCTATCTCACCGGGCATTCGCGCCAAGGAGCCGTCATCTGGGGTCAGGTCAGGGCGCGGGTGCCACTGGAGAGGATGCTCAATCCGCTCGGGGACACTTACGGCGATCTGGCCCCGACGATCGCGACGCACCCGGTGACAGGCAACCCCTGGGTGGTCTGGCCGAGGAACGAGGGAAACCAGAAGCGGCTCATGCTGTCGATCTGGGAGGGACAGCGCTGGAGCGTCCCGGTCCAGGTTGCGGTCCCCGACCTGATGGGATACGACCAGCTCGAGCCGAGGCTCGTGTTCGATACCGCGGGAGCTCCCTACCTCGTGTACGCCGAGAAGGCCCCCAAAGGACGCGTCCTCTTCACGACGCTGGCCCGTGGGGCCTGGACTCCACCGCTCCTCCTGAGCCGGCCTCAAGTGGACAGCAGCCAGCCGGCCACCGCGATGCAGGGTAGCGA
>Ga0075418_10005844_pt1 | contig 13880 bp, 14 predicted proteins | sample SoiMetdeltSBSDD2_FD_81776 | JGI IMG/M metagenome (GOLD analysis project Ga0075418, IMG submission 81776) | Bulk soil microbial communities from a Populus tree surrounding site in Tennessee, USA - Soil MetaG P. deltoides SBSDD2 | ecosystem: Environmental > Terrestrial > Soil > Tree plantation...
TCCGGCATGCGGCTGGTCGGGCCGAACTGCATGGGCCTGATCGTGCCTCACCATCGGCTCGCGCTCTGCTCGTCGGTGGTCCTCGACACCGACCGGCTCCCCGACGGCGCCATCGGGCTCGTCAGTCAGAGCGGCGCGCTGATGGTCTCGATCTTCGACCGCGCCGCCGCCGACGGCATCGGCTTCCGCTACGGCGTCTCGCTCGGCAACCAGGTCGATCTCGAGATCTGCGACTTCCTGGACTACATGATCGCCGAGCCGCACACCGCCGCCCTCTGCGTGTACGTGGAGGGGCTGCTCGACGGCGGACGCTTCCGCCGCAGCCTGGCCGCCGCCCGCGCGGCCGGCAAGCCCGTGCTCGTGGTGAAAACGGGACGCACGCTGGCCGGCGTGAAGTCGGCGCGCTCGCACACCGCGAGCCTGGCCGGGGCCTGGGAAGTCTTCGAAGCGGTGTGCCGCGAGGAGGGCGCGGTGCTCGCCAGCGACCCCGACGACATGGTACGCGCCGCGCATTTCCTGGTCCGTCATCGCGCGCCCCGGCGCGGCGGCGTCAGCATCCTGTCGTCCTCGGGCGGAGGCTGCGGCATCGCCTCCGATCGCGTCAGTGAGCTGGGAGTGCCGCTGGCCACGCTGACGGAGGCCTCACGCGCCCAGCTGAGCGAGCTGCTGCTGCCGCCGCAGGCCGACAATCCCGTCGATCTCGGCGGGCGGCGCAAGCCGGAGGATGTCGAGATCGCGGGCGATGTCGCGCGGATCCTCCTGAGCGATCCCGGCACCGCGTACGGGCTCGTCATCCTCACCTCGATGCCGTTCTTCGCCAATCGCACACGAATCATCGGCGAGGCCGCGCTGGCCTCCGACAAGCCGGTGATGATCGCGCTCACGCCCGGCGCCGCCGCCGAGGCACCGCGTCGCGCGCTGCGCGAGCTCGGACAGTTCTACTTCGACCGCAGCGAGGACGCGCTGCGCGTCCTGGCGCTGGTGGCCGAGCACGATGCGCGACGCGCGGCACCGCTGATGCCGCCCACGCGGCCTGGCGGGCTGCCGGATGCGCGCGCCCTCGTGCTCCCCGAGGGCGCGCTGACCGAGGGCGAGGTCAAGCGGCTGCTCGCGGCGTACGGCGTACAGGTGGCGGCGGAGACGATCACGGCGCCCACCCCGGAGGCGGCGGCCGCCGCCGCGACGGCGCCCGGGACTCCCCTCGTGCTCAAGGCGGTCTCGCGCCGGATCGTGCACAAGAGCGACGTCGGCGCGGTGCGCCTGGGGTTGGCCGGCGCCGAGGCCGTCCGCATCGCGGCGCGCGAGATGCTCGAGGCGCTCCGCGCCGCCGGACTCGACGCCGGCCTCGAGGGCTTCTCGGTGCAGCCGATGATCCACGGCGAGGCCGAGGTCATCGTGGGCGTCCGGCGCGATCCGCACTTCGGCGCGGTCGTCATGGTCGGGCTCGGCGGCCTCGCGGTCGAGATCCTGAAGGACGTGGTGCTCGCACCGGCGCCGGTGAGCATCGCGCGGGCCCGCGCGATGCTGGCCGCGCTGCGGGTCGCCCCTCTCCTGACCGGCGCGCGCGGCCGCTCGACCCTGGACGTCACGGCCATCGCCGACGCGATGGTGCGGGTGTCGTGGTTGGCCGCCGATCTCGGTGAGCGGCTCGTCGATCTGGAAGTCAATCCGCTGATCGTCCGCCGGGACGGCGAGGGCGCCGTCGCCGTCGATGGTCGCGCTACCCTACGCCCCGGCAAGAAGGAGGAGGAGTCCCGTCCATGAGCCTCACGCGCCTGATCACCCTCACGCTGGCGCTCACGCTGCTGATCGCCGCTCCCGTCGCGGCGCAGAGCGTGCTGCGCATCGGGCTCAACGACGACCCCGACGCGCTCGATCCGACCATCAGCCGGGCCTACGTGGGCCGGCTCGTCTTCGCCGGGCTGTGCGACAAGCTCTTCGACGTCACCCCCGACCTCAAGATCGTCCCGCAGCTCGCCGTGAGTCACGAGTGGGCGCCCGATCAGAAATCGATCGTCATCAAGCTGCGCCCCGGCGTGAAGTTCCACGACGGCGAGCCGCTCAACGCCGAAGCGGTGAAGTTCAACATCGAGCGGCACATCAACACCACCGGCTCGTTCCGCAAGACCGAGATCGGACAGATCTCGAGCGTGGACGTCCTCAACGACCTCACGGTGCGCTTCAACCTCTCGGAGCCGCTGGTGCCGCTGCTCGCCGCGCTGACCGATCGCTCCGGCATGATGGTCTCGCCCAAGGCGGCCAAGGCGCTCGGTGACAAGTTCGGCCTCAAGCCGGTGTGCGCGGGGCCCTACCGGTTCGTGGAGCGCGTGGCCCAGGGCAAGATCGTGCTCGAGCGCTTCCCCGACTACTGGGACAAGGCCAACATCCACATCGACCGCGTGGAGTTCGTGCCGATCACCGACTCCACCGCCCGTCTGGCCAGCCTGCGCTCGGGCGATCTGCAGATGATCGAGCGGGCCTCGCCGACGGACTTGCCGGAGATCCGCGGAGACAATCGCCTGAAGGTGACCGGGGTACCGGAGCTCGGCTACCAGATGATTCCGCTCAACGTCGCCAACGGCGCGAAGTCGAAGACGCTGGCCGACGCGCGCGTGCGGCAGGCGATCGACCTGGCCATCGACCGTGACGCGCTGGTGGCGGCCGTGTTCAACAACGAGTACATCCCGGGCAACCAGTGGGTGAGCCCGTCGAATTACTACTACAACGCCAAGTTCCCCGTGAGGAAGCGCGACGTGGCGAAGGCCAAGCAGCTGCTGCGCGAGGCGGGCCAGCCCAACCTGACCTTCACGCTCATCGTGCCGCCCGAGCGCGACCGCCAGGAGGCGGCCCAGATCATCCAGGCCATGCTGGCCGAGGCCGGCATCACCATGAATCTGCAGACGCAGGAAAACGTCACGATGCTCACCAACGGCCGCAAGGGCGACTTCGAGGCGTACTTCACCTTCTGGAGCGGCCGCCCCGATCCCGACGGCAACGTCTTCACCCAGAGCACGTGCAAGGGCGCGCAGAACGACAGCCACTACTGCAACGCCGAGGTGGACGCGTTCCTGACCAAGGCGCGCCAGGTGCCCGATCCGGCCGAGCGCAAGAAGCTCTACGATCAGGCGACGGAGATCTTGATGCGTGACATCCCGCGGCTGCAGCTGTGGCATCGCCGGGTGTTCACCGGCTACACGGTCAAGCTGACGGGCTTCACGGCCTATCCGGACGGCATCATTCGCTTGCGAGGGCTGAAGCTGAACTGATGCCGCTGGCGCTCTACATTGCGCGCCGGGTGGCGGTGCTGGTGCCGACGCTGTTCTTCGTCTCGGTGCTGATCTTCTCGCTGCAGAAGCTCCTGCCCGGCGACGCCGCCCTGGCGCTGGCCGGCGAGGAGCACGATCCGGTGGCGGTGGCAGCGATCCGCGCCAAGTACCACCTCGACCGGCCGGCACCGGTGCAGTACGCCATCTGGATGGGCAAGGTGCTGCGCGGCGATCTCGGAGAGTCGCTGCGCAACCGGATCCCGGTGACCGAGCTGCTGGCCGCCAAGCTGCCGGTCACGGTCGAGCTGGCCATCGGCTCGATGCTCATCGCGCTGGCGATCGGCATCCCGGCCGGCGTGATCTCGGCGGCGCGCCGGGGCACCGTGATCGACGCCACCGCCAACCTGGTCGCGCTCTCCGGGCTCTCGGTGCCCCACTTCTGGCTGGGTATCATGCTGATCTTGCTGTTCGCGGTGCGGCTGGGCTGGCTACCGGCCTCGGGGTACGTGCCGCCGTGGGAGGATCTGCGCCGCAATCTCACGACCATCCTGCTGCCGTCGATCGTCCTCGGCACCGGTGTGGCCGGCGTGATGATGCGCCACACGCGCGGGGCCATGCTGGAGACGCTCGGCGCCGACTATGTGCGCACCGCGCGGGCCAAGAGCGTGCCGGAGCGCCTGGTGGTGCTCAAGCACGCCTTCCGCAACGCGCTGATCCCGGTCATCACCCTGGGGGCGATCGAGTTCGGCCGGCTGCTCTCGGGGGCCGTGCTCACCGAGCAGATCTTCGCCATTCCCGGGTTCGGCAAGATGCTGGTGGACGGCGTGTTCAACCGCGACTACGCCGTGGTGCAGGGCGTCGTGCTCGTCTCCGCCGGTCTCTATGTGCTGCTGAATCTCATGGCCGACGTGCTGTACTTCCTGGCCAACCCGCGGCTGCGCGGCTCGTGAGCGACGCGGCCGCCGTCACGGATGCGATCGTCGCGCCGACCCGGCGCCCGCATCTGGTGCGCCGGGTGCTGCGCCGCCCCGTCGCGCTGACTGCGACGCTGGTGGTCGTGGCCTTCGTCGTGATCGCGCTCGGGGCGCCCTACTGGGCACCGTACGATCCCATCAAGACGGACTACCGGGCCATCCGCAAGGCGCCGTCCGCCGTGCATCTGCTGGGCACCGACGAGGTCGGTCGCGATGTGCTGTCGCGGCTGATCTGGGGCGCCCGCGCCTCGCTGCTGGCCGGTGCCGTCCCGGTCACCATCGCGCTGCTCGTGAGCCTGCCGCTCGGCCTGCTGTCGGGCTGCGCGGGCGGCTGGCTGGACGGGCTCATCATGCGCGTCACCGACGCCATGCTCGCGATCCCGTTCCTCATCGTGGCCATCGCGCTGGCGGCCTTCCTGGGTCCCAGCCTGATCAACGCCATGCTCGCCATCGGGATCGCGGCGCTGCCGACCTTCCTGCGCCTGGCCCGCGGCACGGCACTAGCGCTCACCACCGAGGAGTTCGTCGTGTCCGCGCAGGCGCTGGGCTGCTCGCGGCTGCGCGTCGCCGTGCGCCACGTGCTCCCCAACATGCTGCCGCCCCTGCTGATCCAGTCGAGCCTGACGGTGGCCGCCGCAATCATCGCCGAGGCCAGCCTGTCGTTCCTGGGGCTGGGCCAGCAGCCGCCCGCGCCGTCGTGGGGCAGCATGCTGAACGCGGCCCAGCGCTATCTCTCGCAGGCCCCCTGGATCGCGCTCTACCCGGGGCTCATGATCTTTATTGTCGTGATGGCGCTGAACGTCGTGGGCGACGGCCTGCGCGACGCCCTCGACCCGCGCGTGCGCTGAGGGGAGCACCGCGATGGGGTTCTTCGACATCTCTGACCTGTTCCCCGATCAAAAGCGCGCACGGCTCCTCAAGATCGGCCTGCTGGTGGCCACGCTGTACCCGTTCTACCTGCTGACCTGTTACATGGCCGCCAAGGGCTTCTACGCCTACGAGATGTTCGGGAGTCTCGCCGGCCTCGTCGTCCCCGTGCTGTTCATGGCGCTGGTGTTTGTTCCGGTTTTCCTCGTGTTCATGGTCATGGGCTGGGGTGGCGTCCTGCTCCTGCTCGATCGATTGTTCATCGATACGGCGGCGGCTGGGCCCGAGGGCCCGGAATCGTCCGGGTCGCGGAATCCGGCCAGCTCGTTCAGCGAGGTGGCCGGCGTCCTCGCCGTCAACGTCGTGGTGCTCGGGTTGCTCCTCTATGTGCTCGTCACCACCGACGGCGTGGTCCGACCCCTGCTGACCGTCATCTTTGGATCGCTGGCGCTGGGCGTGGGGCTGGTGATCGGGCAGCACACCCCCGCGACCGGCCGAGCCGCTGGCTGCGGATTGCTGCTGATCCTGGCCGTGCTCGCCCCGATGCTCGGCGGCGAGTACACCACGAGCCTCGTCGAGACGATCCTCACCCAGTTCCGACTGGGCGGGGTCATGGTCACCGTCGTCCCGAGCGATCACGTGGGTGACGCCGTCCCCGAGTCGGCCCTTCACGGCCGACTGGTGTTCCTCTCCGCCTCGAATCTGTATCTGGAGACAGGGTGCCCGAGAAAGTTGATAATCGTTCCACGGCGAGACTCGCTGCGCCTCGAGTTCGCCGAGATCCGGACCGCCGGGCTCAAGGAGTTCCGGTGTGAGGGCGCCCCGAAATCTCAAGGAGATAGCCGTCGATGAGCTCGATCTGCATGACGCCGATAACGGGACCCAAGGCGTGGCGGGGCGACCGCCTCGCGACCGATCAATCCTGGATCGTCACCTTCACCGAGGCCGAGATCGCCGAGATCGACCGCGCGCTCGCCGCGGCCAAGGCCACCGGGCGGCCGCTGGCCGAGATCGGTCGCGCGCACTTTCCGCTGCCGAGCCTGGCTCCGCGGCTCGCTCAGATCCTGGAAGAGATCCGCAGCGGCCGCGGCTTCGTGGTGGTCCGCGGCCTACCCGTGCGGCGCTACAGCGATGACGACGTCGGGGTGATCCTGTGGGGACTCGGCCGCTATCTCGGCGCTCCGCTGCATCAGAACCCGCAGGGCGATCTGCTCGGCCACGTCTACGACCACGGCCGCACCTACGGCAACATCGATGTGCGCGGCTACGAGACCAATGCCTACCTGCCGTATCACACTGACGCCGGCGACATGGTCGGGCTGCTGTGCCTGCGGCGGGGGATCGAGGGCGGACTCAGCAGCATCGTGTCATCGGTGACCGTGCACAACGAGATCCTGACACAGCATCCGGAGTATCTCGGACTGCTCTACAACGGCTTCTACTACATCCGGCGGGAAGCGGCGCTGACCGAGCGCGGGATCTCCGAGCGCCCGATCCCGATCTTCGGCTACGCCGGGGACATGGTCTCGTGCCGCTACATCCGCAACCAGATCAACGCCGGCGCAGTGAAGCGCGAGGTGCCGCTGACGACGTTCGAGCGGGCCGCGCTCGACCACCTCGACGAGCAGACGCGTCGCGCTGACCTCCGCCTGGACATGGATCTCGAGCCCGGCGACATCCAGCTCATCAACAACTACACGATCCTGCACTCGCGCACCGGCTTCGTGGACGGTCCCGAACCGCACCAGAAGCGCCACATGCTCCGCCTCTGGCTGAAGTTCCCGACGCCCTGGCCGCTCAGCCCCGAGTTCCCGACCCACATGGGCTACAAGCCCGCGCAGGACACCCCGATCCTGATCGAAGCCGAAGCCTAGCGCGCTCGGGGGAATTGGGGGGCCCGCTCGGGGTCCCCCATCTTTCTAACGCCGGCCTCGGTGGTCGTCGTGGATCTGGCCGCGGATCTCGCCGGGCGGGAAGAGCGACGAGTGGACGTTGGCGTAGGCGCGGCCGGCGCGGATCGCCGCGACCACTTCCTCGAACTCGCCCGGAGCGATGCCCTGGCCGACGGCCTCGAGAACCTGCGCCGGCATGATGGTGCCGCTCACCGCACCGGACGCCGGACACGTGGGCGTGGATTGATTGACACTCGCCGGCGCAGGCGCCGCCGCCGTCTGGCATAGCCACACCACGATGCCGCCGACCGTGTGGCGCTGCCCGAAATGGATGTGCGCCTGCGTGACGGTGCCTTCGAGATTGTCGTAACGGAGCGTGTAATGAATCGTATCGTTCTTGTCATCGATCGTGGCTTCGAACTTGCCGCTGGCCTTCGTCGACACGGCGCCCCGCAGTGCCGGGGGGACGACAGGGGTGACGGTTGGGTTCCCCGCGATGAAGTGGACCTCGTTGTAGCCCGACAGCTCCGCTTCGACCCGATCGGCTCTGTTGTGCCGGTCGTCGGCCAGCGCGGATGGAATCGGTCCGGCGAGCAGGAACAGCGCGAGAACGAGGGAAAAGAATTTCATGGCGGCTACCTCCAGCAGGTTGCGGACGGTGCACTGCGTGGTAGACGCCACACTAACACGCATCTCAAGGGGAGGGTTCCCGTCGGAGTCGATCCGCGGTATCTATAGGACGCGAGGAGGCGGACCCGATGCCGAAGGTTCTGACCGAGGCCCAGATCCGGTCGTTCGAAACCCAGGGATTTTTCTCGCCGGTTCAGGTGTTGAGCCCCGAGCGAGCCCGGGGGTATCGCGAGCGCTTCGAGTCACTGGAGAAACGTCACACTGCCGACATCAAGAAGATGAAGACCAAGTCACACCTGCTGTGTCCGTGGGTGCTGGAGATCGCCGAAGACCCGCACATCCTCGACGTCTTCGAGGACCTCATCGGCCCCGACCTCCGGTGCTGGAGCATGGCGTGGCGCGTGAAGAACGCGGACGGTCAGACCTTGGCTGGCTGGCATCAGGATTCGGCGTACGGAGCGGCCGTCCCCGTCGTGCTCGGCGCCCTCGCCCTGTCGGACTGTGGCACCGATCAGGGATGTCTGCGCGGCATTCCTGGATCGCACACCTGGGGGATCCTCAAGCACGAGGAGAGCGACGATCCTCGCAGCATCCTGGCGCGCGGTCAGTACATCTCCGACAAGTTCGACGAATCGACGGCCGTGGACTTCGCGCTGAAGCCCGGCGAGATGGCGATGTTCACCAACTCGCTCGTGCATGGGTCCGGAACGAACCTGGGGCCGGACCGTCGCTTCCTGCTCCTCGTCGAGATGCTGCCGACGTGGGCCAAGCCACCGCGGGTCCGGCAATCGGCCCTGCTCGTCCGCGGCAGCGACACGTACGGCAACTTCGATGACGAGCCGCGGCCCGATGGCGAGTTCACCGAGGCCGCGCTCGCCGGCTGGGCCGGCGTGGTCAACAAGCGCGCGAAGCTCATCTTCGAGGACAGCCGCTATGGGCCGAGCGAGGCGTACGGCGGCCGACGGCCGGCCACATGACATCGGTATGACATCAGACGGGAGGCGACCATGAGCGATGGCGTCTACAAGTTGCTCGGCGGCGTCCTGGTGCTCGCGCTGGTCATCGATTTCATCTGGGTGATCAAGACCGCGCTGAGCGTCGGGCATTAGAACATGGGGGGCCACGACATGGCCCCCCCATACCCCCCACGCTCCGCGCCCCGGCGGAGCCGTGGCGCTTCGCGAGTGTTTTTGCGAGCGTTCTAGTCACCTACGGGGCTCCGACATGGCTCGCCAATTTCCATGGGGGCGGAGCCGTGGTGCTCCTCGATATTGCGTGCCCTGCTCGAGGGCTTCGCATGGCCCCCCACTACCGGCTCGGCCGCGAAGTAGCCCAGTCACTCGAATGTCGAATGCAGTCGCCGTTCGTGCGGTAATGATCACCAAGACTGTCGAATCGGCCTGACGGAGGCGCGGCAATGCGTCGGATCCTGATCCTGCTCGCTCCCCTGCTCCTCGTCTCCACCGTTGCCGCCAGGCCTCTCTATGCGCCTGAGAGCCTGGAGCGCTTCTTCCACCTCGAGTGGGATGTGCGGCCCGGTCCGGCCGGCCCGCTGCTGCAGGGCTACGTCTACAACAAGACCGACATGCAGGCCGAGCGCATGCAGGTCAGCATCGACCAGCTCGACGCGGCCGGCACCGTGATCGGCCAGACGACGTCGTGGGTGCTCGGTACCCTACCGCCAGGCAACCGCGCCTACTTTGAGACACACGTGCCTATCGCAGCGAGTTACCGGGTGACGGTCCTGTCCTTCAACTGGCTCAGCAAGATCGGCGGGATCTGACACCGCATTGGGGCCGGCGTCGCGCACGAGCGTGTGTCAAAGATCCTGACGCCTCACGGATCGACGTAAATGGTGTTGACACACCCCTCGATAGTTCTTGAATCGCGTCCCACGATCGAGAATCAGCTCAAGGACTCGCTGGAGAGGGTGCTGTCCAACCGTCGCAACGTGTCGGGCGCCTGCACGCTGCTGAACGCCTTCGTACACGCTGGTCCGCGCGCAGAGCGGCCGGGCGATGCCCGTGCCCAAGGCCACCGCGCTGATCAACCAGGCCAACCGGATCAAGGTGGTGCTGGGCTGCTGAGGCGAAGACCCGCGGGTCTATCTCGGAGCTTGGTGCTGGAGCCGGGACGCCGACGGCAGGTCGCCCCCTTGGTAGAAATTCAGCCGATGCAGCTCCATCCGGCATCGCCGGGCCTGCTCGCTCGCCCCGGCCCGCGTGTAGGCGATCGCCGCGGCCACGAAGTGCACGCGCGCCTGCTCCGGCTCGCGCAGCGCTTCGCAGGCCCAGGCGGCGGAGCCGAGCGCATCACCGATCTTCGTGCGGACCGTCGCTTCGCTGAGGCGCGCCGGCAGCGTTAGCTCGCCCTTCAGCAGCTCGTCGTACTCGCCGGCGATCTGCTGCAGCTCGCTCACGATCTCGCGCGTGACCCGCCCCACCGTGATGTTCGGCAGTGCGAACAGATAGCGCCGGTCCAGCGCCAGCAGGCGGTGTCGCATGAGCACGACGTGGCTGTCCTTCATCGTCATCCCTCCCATCGAGAACCGACTGGAGATGACCAATGGCACAGGCCGTGCCAAGGCCCCGGCCGAGCAAAATCAGCGGGCTAGCGCTCCTGCCCCCGCCTGGGCGCGGGAAGCCTGCCGGGCGCCGGGCATTCCGCCCGATCGGGGCTCCGATACGATCCCGGCCAAGGAGATCCCATGGCGAAGAGCAACATCATCTTGGTGGGCGACGTCGAGATCATGGCGCTGTCGGACGGCATGCTGGAGTTCGACCTCTGCAACTTCTTCCCGACCCATCCCCGAGGCCGAGTGGAGCCGCACGCCGAGAAGCTCACCGCCGAGCACACAAGGTCCGCTTCAATCTGGGCTCGTACCTCATCCGCTCGTCCGGGCGCACGATCCTCGTCGACACGGGCCTCGGTCCGCGCCCGGCCGACACCCCGACGTGCCGTGGGGCGAGCTGCTGCGCGACTTCTCCGCCAACGGCGCGCGACCCGACCAGGTCGACATGGTGGTCATGACGCATCTGCACCGTGATCACGTGGGCGGTGCCCACGCCCGGCCACACGCCGGGGCACGTCAGCATCCTCGTCACCTCGCAGGGCCAGCGCGCGCTGGTGCACTCCCACAGCGCCAGCCAGTCGAGAGGCGGCCAGTTCACGGTCAGCCTCGCGCAGAGGTTCGGGTGGATGGACAATCTACGGTGAGACGACCTCAGGTAGCAACGTGAGGTCTCGTCAGGGTTTTCCCGACCCGCACCCAAACCAGGCCGGGTGCTATGCTGCGGCACCAACCCATGCCGTTGGAGGCTTTTCGATGGCGTATGGCTGGCTACTACCTGTGGCTGTCCTCGTTGATTCCATCCTGATCGCCTTGGCCATCGCCACTCCGGCGATCCTGGCCTTGCGTGAGGATTGAATGCGGAGAACAACGTGCCGCTGCGCGAGGGTACCCGACGGTGCCGCCGATCATTATTGGGGCGCTGTGCACATCCACTCCAATCGCACAGTGTTGATCCTTGCCCGCTTTCTGAAACTGTTGCTGCTCCTCATCGTTTTCCCCGCGCCGGCGTTCGCTTGCAGCGACTTCGCCAAGGCTCCGAGCTCACGGTGGCGGGTGGAAGCAGAACGTGGCGTCGCCTGGTTGGTGACTCCGTGTGGAGATCGTTTTTTCTCGATCGGCGTCAATGTTATCGACGGTGGGTCACTGGAGCGCGATGGAGTGCACGGTTATGCCTGGAGTTCTTTCCAACCGAGCTTGGGTGCATGGGCCCAACGAGTACGCGAGCGACTGCTCGGGTGGGGCTTCAATACGGCTGGCGCCTGGTCACTCATCCCTCAGTTTCTCAACATGCCAAGCACGATCGAGCTTTCACTTGGCCGCTCGGTCGGTGCCGTCTGGGGTGATCCCTTTCATCCTGACCTTCCGGCGCGGCTGAGGGCGACGGCCGAGCAGCTGATCGCTCCCTACAAGGGTGACCCGCGCCGGATCGGTTATTTCTCCGACAACGAGATCGGCTGGTGGAATGGTCCGCTGTTTACAGCGTATACAAGCTACGCACCGAGCAACCACACGAAACAGCGGTTGATCCGGATGCTACGGGAGCGGTACGGCAATGACTGGCAGGCGTTCAAACGCGACTTCAAGCCGCCCGAGAACAACCGGAGTTTCGACGATTTGCTGCAGGAGACGCGCGCCATCACGCGGCTTCGGCCCGGCCGGCAGGGGTTCGCTGCCGTACGGGAATGGACGCGTCTTGTCGTCGAGAACTATCACCGCATCATGCGCGACGCCATTCGAACCGTCGACCCCGAGGCACTCTATCTCGGTGACCGCCTTCCCATCTACTATGATCCCGATGCCGTGAAGGCCATGGGCCGTTATGTCGATGTCATCGCGACGAACTACAACGCTGACGGACCCGACGGCTGGATCGCGCGGTATTACTTCGAAGGATTACGCCAGCTTGCCCAGAAACCCGTGCTGGTCACCGAGTGGTTCTTCGCTGCCATCGAGAATCGTACCGGAAACCTGAATCGTACCGGGCCTCCCAAGGAGGCCCGGCGCGATCTCCAACCCAGCAACAACATCAACCGTACCGGTCATCTCATGACCGTGGGGACACAGAAGGCGCGTGCGATTGGCGCGGTCGCCGCCGCCCAAGCCCTCGCCCGCGAACCGAATGTGGTCGGACTCCATTGGTTCCAGCTTTACGATCACCCCAGAGGCGGCCGCCTGGATGGGGAAGACTACAACTTTGGACTGCTTGATGTCGGTGACAAGCCGTACGAGACGCTCCTTGACGCTTTGAGCCGCATCCATAGAGTGCTACCGAAGCTCCACAACGGACAGCCAAACCCGATGGTCCAGCAAGGTGAAGCCTCATTGCCTTACGCGGTGATCGATGCCCGGGACAGTAGCCTCACCGATTGGCCCAAGGCGACCGCCCTCATTCCGTTGCAAGCCTCACCCGGCGAGGCGGTCTTCGGCGACGTCTACCTATCCTGGGACCAGGAGGCGATGAACGTCGCCCTCATTGCCATGGATTACTACGACCCCCACCTCATGACCGGCAGTGGCGCCTTCCCAGTCGAGGAGGCGTTTCGGCTCGATATCGGCGTCAGACTGAGAGAGCGCGCGCATCTCGTACGGCTTCACGTCATTCCAGAGTCGACGGCAGCCGACAGCGACAAAGTCCGGTTCCACGTGCGCGCCTGCCGTGTCGTGCGAGAAGCTTGCCCGGAGATCCCGATCACGTCGGGCTTCTTTGGTGTCGCGATGGACCAGCCGCGTGTGATCCTCGAAGCGAAGATCCCTTGGGCTCAGCTCGGTGGACGGCCCGTGGCCGGAACCGAAGTGGGTCTCGCCGTCGCGGTGAGCTCATTCTACCGCTCCCGGTGGATGTCGTTCGGCGGCGAGCCATTCGGCCTGTCGATGAAGCAGCCGACCCGATGGCGAAGAGTGGTACTCGGCGCATCGCCTCACCCGCGCTAATGATCTGGCTCCTTCAGAGGTGCCGCGGGTTTGACCAGGCGCGATATCAAGATCTCTAGCTCGACGCCATCCTTCACGCCTCGGATCACCTCTTCTGTCTCCACCTGATATCCGACGTTGCGGAAGAGATCATGGTAGGTGCGGATGATCCACGGCAGGAGCAGGGGGTGCTCGATGCCGCACATCGTGTTCGCCATAATCATTCGCCCGCCGGCCTCCGTCGCCGCAAACAGCTCGGAGGCGAGCCAGGCGACATTGAAGAACGGGTAGAGCCATCCGAGGAGGTAGATCATCTCGTTCATCACGACCAAGTCCCATGGGCCCTCGGACCGTGGATTGAACTCCATGACATTGGCCACCCTAAATGCGACGGCGGGGCCAAGGTTCAGGGCGCGCGCCCGCTCGATCGCGGCCGACGCGATGTCCAGCGCGAGCACTGAATCCGAGATCGTGGCCAGGCGGCTCGTGAAGACCCCGGCCCCGCAGCCGATCTCCAAGACTCGTCGGTATCGCCGCCCCTCCACGAGTTCGATGAGACGCGCGTGCTCTCGGCGGGTGAGCTCGGCCGTCTCGATAGCCCAGGGGTCTCCTTTGGCCCAGAGGCCGTCGAAGAACTCGCGCGCCCGCCGTCCGACCTGCTCAGACTCGGTCACGATGCCTTCCGGAACACCTGGTGACCCCACAACCACTGGTCCCGCCACACCTCGACACCGCCAAGGGCACGCAATCTGGCGAAGGTCGGCTCAAA
>Ga0075418_10005846_pt1 | contig 13878 bp, 11 predicted proteins | sample SoiMetdeltSBSDD2_FD_81776 | JGI IMG/M metagenome (GOLD analysis project Ga0075418, IMG submission 81776) | Bulk soil microbial communities from a Populus tree surrounding site in Tennessee, USA - Soil MetaG P. deltoides SBSDD2 | ecosystem: Environmental > Terrestrial > Soil > Tree plantation...
CGTTTTTGCTTTCACCCGCGGAAACGAGAAATTACATATTTGTGGCGTCGATGATATTTGGGAAGGTGATATTCGACTGGATGTGGTTCTCGACAAATTGACCGATGACGCCGCGGCCATCCTGCTGGCGCATGAGCCCGATTTTGCCGATGTAAGTTCGATATCTGGAAGATTCGATTTACAAGTATCCGGACATTCTCACGGTGGACAGGTAGTCGTACCGTTTTATGGCCCACTGGTTCTACCGTACCTGGGACAAAGATATCCAAGTGGTCTCTATCAGGTACGGGATATGCTTCAGTACACGAATCGCGGTGTGGGAATGATCAATCCACCCGTGCGGTTCAATTGTGCCCCGGAGATTACTGTGTTTACTTTGGAAGGTATTCAGTAAAGTCAGAAGGACTTCATCATGCCAGCGAAAGAAGATATGCTGCTGGCAAGCGGATAAAAAATCCACAGCTTCTTGTTGTTATGCCTGAGGCTTTCAAGGATCGCCGGCAAAGCCTGGCGCCGCGCCATTTTTAGATGTCCTAATTTCTGTGCCATCCAAACAGGGACGTTCCGATGTGCAGGGAGCGGCATAGCGGAGCTAAAATCCACTTCACGACCATTGAGTTCATACTTATAGCGTGATATCTTTTTCACGTGCGTCTCAGTCTCCATAAATTCACGAAGTGACTCAAGATTCTCTCGATGCATCCAGCGCGGCAAATCGGAAGTGGCCTTGAAGTCTGAGATCGTACCCAGATCGAGTAATAATTGCTTTTCGTGTGCCATGAGAGTATTATGCATTGAACGGAAGAACATAACATCTGGATCGATGTTGACAATGGGCTTCATCCATAGGCGATGCAGGCTCGTGCGAATGCCGTTTTGCGTGGAGGTATCGTTGGGGTTGTTCAACCAGATGCTCAGCGCCTTGTTCAACCAGAATGGGGATACATCGGGCCCCACGCGTATACCATCGCATAGACCAAGGGATGGAATAATCGGCGCGCCACAGGCAAGAATGTAGGCATCGCCCGCGGCTTCTCTGATCACCTTCATGGCATTTCGATAGACGGCTTCACGAGGGATATCATGATGCCGTTTGCCAGGAATGGCTCCAGCATACAGAAAGTCTATTTTCAAATAGCTATATCCCCATCCCCGGATTTTTCGAATCAGAGCGTCGATCCATTCCAAGACGGCTGGATGACTCACGTCCAGCGCATAGGGAACCCCTTCCCATGTGAGGCCGACGGGAATCGGGCGATTCTGTTCATCACGTAATAACCAATCGGGGTGATCACGATAAATACTGGATAGTTTCGTTACCATAAAGGGCGCCAGCCATAATCCGGGCATCCGTCCGGTGGCGGCGATGCGATTTGCCAGTTGATCCATGCCGGAATGGAATTTTCGGCTGGGCTCCCAGTCGCCGTGCGTGATCTGCCAGCCATCATCAATCTGAAATACATCAAAAGGCAAATCCTCAAGGCTATCAAGGGCATGTAGCATGACATGCTCATTAATCCATTTATAGAGACTATACCAGGAACACCAAACTCGTGGGGCGCGCTCATAGCGAGTCTTGCCAAACTTCTTTTCGAGAAGGGAAACGTATTCGGCAAAGACTTCGTCTTCCTTACCCCGCTTGATCAGCCATTGACTTTCATGTCCATCCTCGTAGAAGCCTCTAAGTGTCGAACCATCCAGTTCAACGCGACCACTTAAATCGAGTGCGCCCAGCAAAAGAATATCATCGTCGGCAAGTTCTACGGCTCCCACCCAGGCACTCACATGATTTTTCGAAAAGGTGAAAGCAGGATCTTCGTCTTTGGCACGGAATTGAGGCGCACGGATGGGCAGGGGCGGGTCGGAAGGATCGAGCCAGGTTGTCAGTGTCCAAGATTGCCATCCGTGGCGGAAAAAGCGACTCGGAGGCTGGGGCAGGTCCACGTCGATGTGGGAGGCGCTGACGATCTGCGGGCCAAAGGCCGGGTGCAGGGAATCGAGATTTAGTTCTACCGCTTGTCTCATAAATGAATAAACCTTTTTAGTGCTTTGTCCACAGGACTGCTTCGCTTGTAAGCCAGATTTCAAATCTAAGCTTTATCTCATGCTGCGCCACGCTGTAAAGCCGGCATGCAGACGATTATCCCGCGCAATTTGTTGACGGTCAATTTAATTTGTGGCATAATTCTTAGAGTTTCATATCAAATCGGTTAAGTCCTGAAAGGCTGTGAAGAGAACGAGTAAATCTGCCGAGGCTGTCAGCGAGTGTGGCGGAACGGGTGAGAGCCACATCAGATAGGTAGATTGAAAATCATCTCGGAGCCGCAAACTGAACCCTGAGCCTCTCGACACTTGCATCTGGCGCACACCTGCCTTGGTGGGCGGTGCCAGGGAGTGCAGGGGAAAGGAAGTAAGCAAGCCGAAGTTGTTCCTCGTTATAAGAACAAGACGATGTTAGTCGTCTAAGGATACTGAGAGTCTCACCTTTGGTGGGGAATCAGGGTGGTACCGCGAGCGACGCTCGTCCCTGTGTTGGGATGAGTGTTTTTGTTTAATAGATTATCATCCGTATTGCGAGCCCCGACTGGGCATGGAAATTGCTTCTTGCAGACTCGCGATAACGGGTTAAATCGGAGGCAGTATGTTCAAATCAATTTCACCGAAACTCAACGTGACTTCCATGGAAGAGAACGTGCTGAAGTTTTGGAAGCAGCACGAAATCTTCAAGAAGACCGTGGAGCAGCGCGTGGGCGGGCCCGAGTACGTTTTCTATGAGGGTCCTCCAACCGCGAATGGAAAACCGGGCGTGCACCACGTGCTGGCGCGCGCGTTCAAGGATATGTTCCCGCGTTACAAGATCATGCGTGGATTCCATGTATCGCGACGCGGTGGTTGGGACACGCATGGCCTGCCAGTTGAAATCGAAGTGGAAAAGCAGCTGGGCTTTAACAACAAACAACAGATCGAAGAATATGGCATAGATAAATTCAACGAACTTTGCAGGAAGTCCGTGTTTACATACATACAAGATTGGGAAAAACTCACCGATCGAATCGCGTTTTGGGTTGACCTTGAAGATGCGTATGTGACGTATACCAACGATTACATCGAGTCGGTGTGGTGGATCTTAAAAAACTTCTGGGATAAGGACTTGCTGTTCAAGGGTTATAAGGTTGTACCTTTTTGCCCGCGTTGTGGCACGCCTCTTTCCGACCATGAAGTCCATTACCCGGACGCGATTCAGGATACCGATGATCCGTCGGTCTTCGTGCGCCTGCCTCTTGTGGATAAACCGGACACCTCCCTTCTGATCTGGACCACTACTCCATGGACATTGCCTGGCAATGTGTCTGTGGCTGCACATCCGGATGTGGAGTATGTGACCGTTGAACATGAATTAGATGATGGTGTAAAAGAAAAGCTTATCCTGGCGAAGGCCCTGGTCGAAAAAGTCTTTAGAGAGAAAGAAGTTAGGATACTGGAAACGTTCAAAGGCAAGAAGCTTAAAGGTGTGAGATACCAGCCATTATTCACCTTCCTGCCTCCTAATAAGCCGGCCCATTATGTCACACTGGCCGAGTACGTGACAACCGAAGATGGAACCGGTTTGGTGCACATTGCGCCTGCCTTCGGTGCTGAGGACATGGATGTAGCGAAGGAGTACGATTTGCCCGTGTTGATGACCGTTCAACCGGATGGCAGGTTCGTCTCTGATGTAACACCTTGGCGGGGACAATACATCAAGGATGCTGATCCGCTGATCATTCAGGATTTGGACGCACGCGGTTTATTGTTCCGCGCTGAGCTCTACACCCATGCGTATCCGTTCTGCTGGCGTTGTAAGACACCCTTGATGTACTACGCGCGTGAGTCATGGTATATCCGCACCAGCGCTCATCGCGACCGTCTGGTTGCATTGAACAATACGATTAATTGGGTGCCTGAGCACACCAGGGAGGGCCGTTTTGGGAACTGGCTGGCCAACAACATTGATTGGGCCTTGAGTCGAGAACGCTACTGGGGCACGCCGTTACCCGTATGGGAATGCGAGTCGTGCAATCACAGGGAATGTGTCGGTTCGGTTGCTGAGTTGTCTGAAAAAGCGGGCCGCGACCTGAGTGAACTCGATCTACATCGGCCCTATGTGGATGCTGTGCATTGGGCGTGTCCAGAATGCGGTGGGCAAATGACCCGCGTCAAGGATTTGATCGATGTGTGGTTCGATTCGGGCTCCATGCCCGTAGCACAATGGCATTATCCGTTCGAGAACAAGGACAAGTTCGAGTCGCAATTCCCCGCCGATTACATCTGTGAAGGTGTGGACCAGACCCGCGGCTGGTTCTACTCCCTGCACGCCATCAGCTCATTGCTGTTCAACGAAGTGTCTTTCAAGAATGTCCTCAGTCTTGGCCTGATCCTGGATGGCGACGGTCAGAAAATGTCCAAGAGCAAGGGCAACATCATTGCGCCCTGGGACGTTTTGAGCGTGCACGGAGGCGATGCCTTCCGCTGGTATCTTTATACGGCGACACCACCAGGGCAGGAGCGTCGCTTCTCTACCGATTTGGTAGGGGAGGTGATACGTAGCTTCACCCTCACGCTATGGAACGTCTATTCGTTCTTCGTGACTTATGCGAACCTCGACAAACCCACCGTGACCACCCGCCCGATAGCCACCAGTGACCTTGATCGCTGGCTGTTATCTGAACTGAATGTGCTTGTCCGTGACGTGACGGAGGCGTATGAAAACTATGATGTGACGAACGCGACTCGTCCGATAGAAGCCTTTGTGGAGAAACTCTCTACGTGGTATTTGCGACGCTCCCGTCGCCGCTTTTGGAAATCCGAGTCAGACTCTGATAAGCAGGCTGCGTACTCAACCCTATACACGGCTCTCGTTACTGTCTCGAAACTGCTCGCTCCCGCTATGCCTTTCCTGGCCGACGAGCTGTACCAAAACCTCGTCCGTTCAGTGGATACAACCGCGCCTGAATCGGTGCATCTGGCAAAATGGCCCGAAGTGCTGCCTGAGATGATCGATGAGTCGCTGAACAGCGATATGGCTCTGGTGATGAAATTCGTGTCGCTCGGACATTCCGCTCGGCAAAAGGCGAATCGCAAAGTCCGTCAGCCGTTGGCAGAGGTGGCGTTCTCGGTCGGAAATGTCAACGAACGCAGGGCTGTCGAAAAGTATGCGGATTTGTTTATGGACGAATTAAATGTGAAACACGTCCGCTTGCTGGATGCCGCGACGGAGGCTGTCTCGCATACGGTCAAGCCATTGCCCAAGCAGCTGGGACAGAAGTACGGCAATAAATTCCCTCCATTGCAAAAGGCGATCCTTGCTATGAATCCGGAGGATGTGGCAAAAACCCTTATGTCCGGTCAACCGTTGAAGGTTACTCTGGATGGAACGGAATACAGCATCCTGTCCGAGGAAGTGGAAGTGAAAGCACGAGCCAAGGAAGGTTTTGCCGTTGCTGAGGAAGGCCCTTACGTCGCCGCGCTGGTGACGGAACTTACACCTGAACTCGTGCAAGAAGGATTGGCGCGCGAGTTTGTCCGCAGGGTACAGGACCTGCGCAAGAGTGCGGAACTGGACGTTGCTGACAGGATAGAGTTGTTCGTCGAGGCCACAGCCAGTCTCCGGTCTGCGGTAGAGGCGCATAAGGACTACATCACAACCGAGACGCTGGCAGCCAACCTGCAGTTTGGGAGCCTACCGAGCGAAGCCTCCGTTGCCGAAGATTCCTTCGATGGTGAAACGGTCAGAGTTGGATTGGTCAAAACATAGACTGTGGAGCGTTTTTACGGGTGCCAGCTCCCAGATCCTAATAGCATCAACTTTGAAAGACGCGCCGCACGGCGCGTCTTTTCTTTTATAATTGGCCTACTACCCTCGTGAGGTGATGCATGTTCGAGAGATTGCCATTCTGGCTCCGTAAAACATTGGCATGGAGTGTACATTTATTTACTGGTACTGGTGCGGTATGGGGATTTCTGACCCTGCTGGCAATCTGGGAATCAAATTTTAAGCTGGCCATCATCTATATGATCGTCGCCATGTTCGTAGATGGATTTGATGGAATGTTGGCGCGCTGGTTCCACGTGAAGGAATATGCCAGAGAGGTGGATGGTGGTTTGCTTGATAACATCATCGATTATTTGAACTATGTGGTTGTAGCGGCATTGTTGCTTGTCAAAGTTCCAAATCTGTTGCCGGAGGGTTTTGAAATGGCGGCGGCCATCTCGATCCTGCTGACTTCCGGATATCAATTTGCTCAAACGGATGCCAAGACCGACAGCAATTCCTACTTCTTCAAAGGCTTTCCATCGCTTTGGAATTTTCTGGTAGTTTATTTGATGCTCCTGGGATTGAATCCGTGGATCAATCTCGTGGCCCTGGTAATTTGTAATATTCTTGTGTTTGTGCCTGTGAAGTATCTGTACCCCAGTCGTAACACCCGCCTGCGCCGCGTGACTCTGGCCTTTACGTACCTTTATGGTGTGTTGGGAGTCTGGGGGCTCATGCAGTATCCTAATGTCCCGGATTGGGTCGTACCCGTATCGTTTGTCTATGTGGCCTATTATGTACTGATGAGTTTCTTCCCAAATATTGGCGCCACTCGATCGATTTGATATGTATATTGAAAAGGTCGTCGAAGTTACCGATGAGGTCTTTGCGGCGATTCTTAGATTGATTCCTCATCTCACGTCCAACAAAGGCCTTCCTACCCGCGAAGAAATCGTCTCGTTGATTCAGTCAGAATCGTCCACAGTATGGATGGCAAGATATCCAGATCAAAACGGTGAAATTACAGGCATGCTGACGATCTCGATTTATCGCGTGCCGACTGGATTACGCTCCATTGTAGAAGATGTTGTTGTCGATCCTGAATTTCGGCGCCGAGGAATAGCCCAAGGACTGTTACAGGCGGCCCTTCACTTGGCGCGCGAAGCGGGGGCAAATGGAGTAGCACTCACCTCCAATCCGAAAAGGGCAGCGGCCAATTTGCTATACCAATCCATGGGCTTCGAGAAGCGCGAGACGAATTCATATTTCTACCGGTTATAAAACAGAGAAGGCAGGTCATTGACCTGCCTTCCGCTTTTTCCATTACCACGGGCTAATTATTCCTTCCACGACCTTGACCTTCATTCTGCCCGTTATTGTTGTTTTCGTCATTATGGTTATTTTGATGAGTGTTGTTACCGTTTCCCTGACCACTGCCGTTCCCCTGACCATTGCCGTTTCCCTGACCATTTCCGGTACCGCTACTGTTATTCCCATTTTCCTTTTCTTTATCAGACATCACAATACCAAGGATATTTTTCTTTTCGCTATCGAGTATGAGTTTGCGGAATTGTCCCCAGTTCTGAGGGATCGCGGCGCCCTCTTCATACATGAAAGCAGTGTAATCGCCGGTCTGCCTGGCTAGCAGGATGGCACGGAAGGTTTCGGTATCTCCATCCAGCTTTTTCGTGAGCCACAAGACTTGAGCGATCACGCCAAAACCCGTTCCATTTTCATGAGCCATCATGATGGCGTCATAAGTGGTAATCTCGCTAAAGAACGTAGCCAGGGCAGCGCCAACAGGATGTTGTTTTTCTACCTCATCTGAGAGAATATCCGCTGCGTCAATCCTGATTTCCATTCCAATGGCAGCATCCAGCAGCTCCGGACGGCAGTCTGGATTTCCGTCCACAGTAAGCTCGATAAGGCCAAGAGAATCTGCGGTCAGTTGATCGATTCGGACCGTTTGTGAGCTCCCATCCATCACTTGTAGCGTGACCAGGAATGTCTTGCCAGCAGTAACTGCGTCTGTTTCACAAGTCAACGAGGTGACCATCCCGCTGATAGATTTTTTCAATACGGGAGCACCAAAAACGGCTCCCACTTGAGAGACCAAAATTGCAATTGCCATTACAGAAGCGGCCAGGATTTTGGAAGTTTTCATAGATTGCTCCAGCTCATTTATCTATGGATGATGGTGCGGATGCAGGCAATCGATTGCTAACAGCGACTGTTACAGAACCCTAACCATTATGCAAGGTTTGCTGACATTATTTTACTTCCGCCGTCAAGAACTTTTCGTGATTTGTAACCTTTTCGTAGGTTCCATGATACTCTGGTGGCATTAACTCAGCGATCCGGATCATCATTTCATCCGCAATTTGCTGGCGAACGTCACGTGTCACCTTTACTCCATTCAGTTTTAGCCGGAATGGTCTCCCGACGCGTATATGAAAATCGGTCCTTTTGAACTTGGCAAGATTCCTCAAGAAATTCTCCCCACCCCAATGCGCTACTGGCAGGATGGGAACTCCTGAATGGAGAGCCAGCATCACTACGCCCGGGTGTGCACGGTTCAATTTGCCGGTCTTGTTTCGGGTTCCCTCCGGCGCGATCCCAAAAATATAGCCCTTTTCAAGCGCCTTGATTGCTTTCCGCAAAGCGGATGTATCGCCTTCACCACGTCTGATTGGGATTACTCCCCAAAGGCTGAAAAGCCAACGCAAAAAGGCGTTGTCCCAGGCCTCCATTTTGGCCCAGCCAGTAATGGGTCGGGGCTGTAATTGCGCAAAGAACACGGCCACTTCCAACTGGCCGGTATGGTTTGAGATCACAATGAGCGGACCACGCTTTGGTATACGATGAATTTCAGGCGCGTCGATACGGCAAAGGATTTCCGTGCCAATTTTTACGATCCATGCGATGATCTTATACAGCATCTGTTTGGCCAATCCAAAGGACGAGTATTAGGGTCGTGACGCGCGATATTTTTCAGGTGTATCCAAATCCTCCAGGATGCTGGCCGACCCCGTATCTACATAATGAATATTTTTATCATGGGTGTTGAGGAAATCACGCGGAGTTTGGGGTACACCCATTTCAAGAATCTGGTCCCATAATGGACGCGCCACCAGCCATGGATGCCCTCTCCGCATCTGAAAACTTGGCACAACCAGATGATTTCCGGTTTGTAGAAACGCGTCCCGAACAGCCCGTACGCTGCTTTCCTGAACCTGGGGCTGGTCGCCCAGCCCAATCATAGCCGCACCGAAAGCTTTTTCGGTGAGATCTCTCAGCCCACACTGGATTGATGACAGCATCTCGCCATTTTCGTAATCTTCGTTATAAATGCTTCGCACCGGATAATTTTCGCTGCATTTCAAAATAATCTCTTGCATCTGTTCCTGTGCCCCACCGGTAACGATCAAAGTATCTTCGATCCCGGCATTTGCAAAAACAGCGATAACATGTTCAAGAACCGTCGTGCTTCCCCATGGCAGCAACAGTTTGGGTCGCCCCATCCGCCTGGATTGGCCCGCAGCGAGAATGATGGCAGAGATCATGAAGTCTCATCCGATATCAAGCGCTGATATTGTTCAGGCGTATCCACGTCCAGCAGCAGGCGATCATCATGCCAGGGCAAGTATTCCACGTTATGCTTATGCAGGATTGCCCTCCCACCAACATCGCCTTCCAGTTCCAGCAAATCAGGAAAGGTCACCCGGTCAAACAAAACTGGATTCGCGCGCCGATCAATAACGATTGGAGCAACGACCGGATAAAGTCCCTCGGCGTGCTTCTCTATCAACGCCCGCAAAATGGAGGCAGTAACCTGCGGCTGGTCAACGAGAAGGAAAATCGCGGCACCAACAGGGTTTTCAAAATTCAGAACTTGCACGCCTTTTTTTATCGAACTTCCCTGGCCCTCGGGCCAATCTTTGTTTGCCATAACCTTTGCGGTCAGATCCTCAATCGCTGCCTCTACATTTTCTCGATTTGCGCCTGTGACAACGATTACCGGATCAAGACCGGCCTCCAGCGCGGTACGCGTGACGGCCCGCACAAACGGTTGACCCCTCCAATCCAACAACTGTTTTGGCTTTCCCAATCGCCTTGACTCGCCTGCGGCCAGGATAATTCCCGCGACCGGTTCATGGACTGCGAAAACTTCGCCCTTTTCCAGGGAGCAAATGACGACAGAATTAAAATCCTGCAATAAACTGCGCATCATGTTCTGAGCGACTGCCTGAAGTTCTGGCGTATTAGCCTGATTTAACAGAACTGTTTTCCGTGCATGAGAGGGAATGTTTTTCCGCCCGCCATCTGAGTGCTTTGCTACTCGCGTTAATCCTTCAGGTGTGATAACTTCATCTGCGTGCAATCCACTTAGCTTTGAAAAAATCTCAGGTCTATGCACTATTTCGTCGTTTAGAGGCTTTCCGATTCCTGAGAGTCCCACGACGTACACCACCTGCCGTACAAAAGACGGTATAGGTGGTTCGTGTTCCGCCCAGGCTTTCAATGGTTTTTGGCGTGAACCGTCGGCTTCAATTAACAGCGGAATACCGCGCCGTTGGCAAAATTCATTTAGTGCATTCAATGTCTCCGGGCCCAGTGGTCGGGTACGTTCGCCTTCCAACTCTCCTGTGAAGAGAGTTATGCCCTGCAATTCATCTTCGAAATCTGGGAGGGTTATGACTGAGTTAGTGACAACATGTTTGTCTGCCAGTGAAACCTGCCACGCGCCCAGATGAGCAGAGGCTGTCACCACCACGGGAGACTTCGTGCTTAACTCGCGTGCCAGTTGGAACATGGCTGTAGTTTTTCCACCTGAGCCGGTAAACGCGATGCTGGATGAATTAGAAGCGCGCAGTGCGTGCAGCAATGTTAAAACCATATTTTCGATTATACATCTTCAATCATAAACATCTCTAAGGTATAATGATTGCGCCGCGCCCTAGAAGCGCGAGTGACATGAATTAAGGCAACGGAATGGTAAGCGACTCCTATACTACTTCAACATACTGGGACGATTTACAAATCAATCGGCAAGACGTCGAATATCTGCATACCCATCTTTTTGAGAACGAGACTCCTCTCACCACTCGCGAACTGGTTACGATTTTTGTGCATGAACGTGTGCGCGCTGAGCGCCTCGCGGAGCAGACCCGCCGACTGGCAGGTGGTCGCACGTATCTTCCCAGGGAATCCTATCAGGTTGGCGAGAGCCTGGTTTTTCCTGCGCTGAATTGGAGGCATGGTAAGGTGACTGCCTCACGTGCAGGGCAAAACCCGGAGATTGGCGGCTTCGACGTTTTAACCGTTCAACTGGAAGATGGCTCTGAACGGCTCTTTGCTTCGAGCCTTCCGCATCACACGCTCAACGATCAGCCTGCTACTTTGGAAGATATCGGGTTCGACCCTCACGACATTCTCAAGGAATATGGGCGCACCATCGAAAAGAAGCTTGAAGAGGCATTCGCGGCCAACGACGATCTGGTGCGGATTGCCGGTCGCTGGTTCCCGCGTGCGCTGCTGGTAGATGTCAATGTTGGACATCTCAATTTGGCCGAAGCCGTCCTGGATATGTCTGGAGGGGAGCCACTCCCCCCTGCAGCCTTGCTGAAAGATGTGGCGCTCCCCGACGGTGTCAACCCAAAACTGGCTGAGTTTTCACTGAATTATGCCTTGCAGGAGGATGATCGTTTTGATGAGGTTGGTCCGGCTGGTCAGGTGTTATGGAGTCTGCGACGGCTCGAGCCAGAAGGAGTACGTGAGATACCTTTATATTTACGGTATACAGGCATAGATTATGATCGCAACGCGCTCAGCCCACAGATGATCTCCCTTGAAAAGCAACTCGATGATGAGTTAAGCAATGTAGAGGCAGGTGGTAGTGCTGATACAAAAGAAGTGACTGTTTCATTGATCTTCCCGCATTTGCGGGCTGGAACTTTGCCGCTCTCAGGCCGAGTCAAACCCTTATTCCCGACGGCCTACGAATCGCCTAGAGTTCGTTTTACGCTGGTGGATGGCAGAACCAGGCAAAAGATGCCAGGTTGGGTAGTACGTGAACATGGCTATGTCTATGGCTTGCGGGATTGGTATCGATCCAATGACCTCATTCCTGGCAGTTTGATCCAGATTCGGCGCGGTGAGAACATGGGTGAAGTGATCATCGAAGCGCAGGCCTACCGCGCCAAAGACTGGGTGCGGACGGCCATCATCGGTGCGGACGGAGGAATTGTATTTGCAATGTTGAAGCAATCCATTTCGGCCGCATTCAACGATCGCATGGTCTTTGCGATTCCCTCTCCGGATGTGGTTGATCAGCTATGGTTGCAGGATCATAAAAGGCCGTTTGAGCAGCTGGTCGTGAGTATGATTCGTGAGCTGTCCAAATTAACGCCTCAGGGACACGTCCATGCGCAGGAATTGTATTCCGCCATGAATATTGTAAGAAGAGTTCCGCCAGCACCGTTATTTGCGCTGTTGGCGAGCAAACCTGAGATTACTCACGTGGGTGATCTGCATTTTCGCTTGAGTGATTAGGAGAGAACCTTGGAAGGCAAACGTTCCAGCCTGGTAAAGCCGGGTGTACATACACCGTTCCATATTGACTTTGACTGGTGGAAGAAAAATGAACGTGACTGGCACGTCTATTTGCGCTCCCTCTTGTGCGCTGAGCATCAGGAAACTTTTGCAGATGTGGAGCAGGGCCAGACGATTGACTGGGTCGACCCTGCGACGGCTGAAGTAAAACCCGTGGAGGGTGTGCAGAACGCCTTGATGACACACTGCGTAAAGCAGCCTGATTTTCTTACTCAGCAAACGGCCCTGGTGGAAGCGGTTTTTCGGCTTTTTGTTTCCAATGGCAATGTGCCCATGTCATCCAAAGACCTGAGCGCTAGGCTGCAGCGCCCGGCCGAGACAATTTTGCGAACACTGGCGGGTCCGCGTGTGTACAAAGGAATACGACCTTATTCAACCTGACGAATGGATGGTGGGGCAATTTGCTTTATAGACAAGGAAGGAATACAATTGCGTTAACCTGCCCCTGTAGCTCAATGGACAGAGCACCAGCCTTCTAAGCTGTTGGTTGTGGGTTCGAGTCCCGCCAGGGGCGCACAGAAAATGTAAACTTCTCAAGTTTACTTCACGAGCATTAGCAGGAGAAAGATTATGCCGACAATTATTCGTAAAGCACTTCCGACAATAACGGAGGCGCGTCGTGAGATATACCATGCGCTTAGCTGGCATGTGCGAGCCAGTGTGTGGGGTCCGCCTATTGATATCTATGAGACGGAAGAGAATTTCATCGTGCGGATTGAGATTGCTGGAATGAGGGATGAAGATTTTGAAATTGCGGTGGAAAATAACTTGCTGATGATCAGCGGCAATCGCCCGGACTTCAATGAGCGCCGCGCCTACCATCAAATGGAAATACGTTTTGGTAAATTTGAGGTGGCCGTCGAGATTCCCGTGCCGGTGGAAATTGAAAGGGCGGCGGCAGAATACAAGGATGGATTTTTAATGATACAACTTCCAAAAGCAAACCCTAAAACAATTAAGGTGGAATAATTTATGCCTGCCTCCCGCTGGCACTCAAACTTCAATGAACTTTTTCAATGGATTGGCGCTGACGATGAATTGCTGTCGATGATTATGCCGCCACTCTTTACCCAATTAAATAAGAAAGATTCTGGTTCATCTGAATCCGATTCAGACGAAGTGTCCAATCTGAAAAAATATCCTGATGTCTTGCCGATCCTCCCGTTGCGTGGGGTGGTGGTCTATCCTCAAACGGCGGTGCCGTTGACGGTGGGCCAACCGCGCTCGATTCGCTTGGTGGATGAGGTCGTTGGTGGGGATAAACTCGTGGGACTGGTCGCTTCAAAGAACCCTGAATTGGAAATGCCCGGTCCGGCGGATCTCTATTCTATCGGAACGATTGCTACTGTCCATCGTTTGTTGCGGGCTCCGGACGGCACGATCCGGTTGCTGGTGCAGGGTATGGATCGGTTTCGGGTGGGTGAGTTTGTCGAAGATGAACCTTACCTCAAGGCAAGGATCGAACTTGCTCC
>Ga0075418_10005847_pt1 | contig 13878 bp, 13 predicted proteins | sample SoiMetdeltSBSDD2_FD_81776 | JGI IMG/M metagenome (GOLD analysis project Ga0075418, IMG submission 81776) | Bulk soil microbial communities from a Populus tree surrounding site in Tennessee, USA - Soil MetaG P. deltoides SBSDD2 | ecosystem: Environmental > Terrestrial > Soil > Tree plantation...
CAGCCTGACGCTGGGCACGCAGCTCGAGGTCTCGGCGAAGGGCATCGTCGTGAACTCGTCGGTGATGGGCGTGATCATCCTCGCGCTGTCTCTGGCGTTCTTCTATTTGTACCTGGTGTACGTCTACCCAATCAGCGACGTGCTGTAGCGGGCCGGCAGGGCCCGCCGGTTGCGCTGTCCCTGCTGAAAAGTTGATCTCCGCGCCGCGATACTGGCACGCGAGGCGAGTTCACCTCGTCCGGAAGACCAGCCTGAGAAGCAAGGCGAGACAAGTGTGGCGTTGGTGCATGAATCGACGGTCTGAGAGGTCCACGGACGGGGATTCGCTCGATCGTCCATGCGCCGCGACCACACTGAAAGAATGAATTCGAGAGTACGCGCGGCTGGAAGAAGCTCCATCTTGATGTTGACCGATCGGGGATGATCGTCGCCCACGCATTGACGGAGGCGACGATCGATGACGCGACGACGGTCATCGACTTGATCAGAGCCGTCGACGGTGGCCTCACCAGCGTCACGGGGGACGCGGCCTACGACACGGTCGCCATCTACGACGTCGCGGGTGCGCGTGGCGCGACGGTCGTCATTCCGCCAGCTAGGACGGCCACCGTGTCGCGACGGAAACCGCGGTCGACCGCTCGCGATCGCACGATTCGGACGGTGCACACGGCGTCTGGCTACCATCGGCAGGCGCGCGTGGAGAACGCCTTCTTCCGGTACAAGTCGATCATCGCGGATGGTCTTCGAGCGCGCTGCGCGCCAGCTCCGTTCCATGCACCAACGCCCCAAGTAAGGCGTCACCGAGTGGAACGCATGGAGGTGTCGGGCGCGAGCCTGTCCGGACGCGAACCTCCGTACGCCGTCAGCCTATCGCGCGGCGAACCCCCGGTCCGCGAGGATCTCCGCGACAGATGCCGGCGTCGCCGCGAACTCGTACTCGCGACATCGCGCGCAGACAGATGGTTGCGGGGGCTCGCAACCAACATTATCTGCAGCTCTGGCGCCCGGCGGCGTAGGCAACCTGTCGCCGACCGCTGTCATCACGTCCGGGCGGTTCAGGCTCTGACCCTCCTGGGGCGAGGAGGATGCAGCTTTAGCTTGATTCGCCTGTCAGCGCAATCGCTCGGCACACCAGATGTCGAGTCCGCCGAAGCCGTCGGGGCGAAACGCCATGAAGCACACTTCCCTCCCATTGCCACGAAGTGTCGGCATCGCTTGGAAGAACGGCGAGTTCAGCGTATCGACGTTGATGGGAGTGCCCCATGGATCTGCCCTTTTCTTGTTCTTCCGACGTTCAACCACCCAGATGTCGATCTGGCCAACGTTGCCCGGCCTGCCCGACGAGAAGAACAGCTGTCGTTCGTTGTGGCTGATTGCCGGGCCGAAGTCGGGTCCAGGAGTGTTCACCGGTGGGCCCAGGTTGACTGCTGGTCCGAAGGACTCGCAGAGCGCCTCCCGAGCCGCCATCCAGACATCGAAGTCGCCCAGGCCGTCCGGCCGGTTCGAATCCCAGTAGAGTGTTTTGCCGTTTGCTGAGATGCTCGGCTGGCCCTCGAAGTACGGACTGTTGACGGTGGGGCCGAGATTCTGCGGGGGCTCCCACGGATCATCGGTCGACTCGCGCGTCGTGACGTACAAATCAGCCAGTCCCAGCCCGCCGGGCCGGCTGGAGGAAAAATACAACGTCAGCCCGTCGCGCGAGAGCTCAGGGGAATAGTCGCCGAAGCCGAGAGCGTTGACCGGGGCGCCCAGATTGCGGGGCGGGCCAAACGGTTGGGACGTCGTCTCACGCGTCGCCGTGTAGATGTCTTCATCGAGCTGGCCGAGGCTGTTCGGGCGTGCGGCGCCGAAAAGTAGCGTCAGACCATCCTGCGAGAGGGATGGCCCACCTTCGAAGTTCGCTGTATTAAGGAGCGGGCCGACGTTAATCGGCAGGTCGAAACACAATCCGGGACCGGCGGCGCAATCGGGTGCCCACTGCGGTCCGGATTGGGCCGATGCCGACGAGAGAGTACCAAACCCCACAAACACGGTCAGCAGCAGCAGGTGTTTTTTCCCGAACCGATGTGACGTCATGGCGTGCCTCCGAATCAGTCATCCAAATGATGAAAGACCAACGGCCCTCGATGGCTCTCGGTTTCCGCTATCATCTGGACCGACAGGTGCCGATGTCTTGACGACACGCTGACGGATCGCTGACGAAACGATGGAGGCGCGGCCGCCACAGATTTTCATGGGGCAATTTTCCGTATTTCGGTTCGGCGATTTCGTGCTGGACGAGTCCCAGCGCCGCCTGCTCCGCTCGGGCGAAGACGTTTATCTTCCGCCGAAGACATTCGAGCTCCTGCTGCACCTCCTCCAGAACAGAGGTCGGGTCCTCACCAAGGCCGAACTGCTCGAGGCTGTCTGGCCGGACGTGAACGTCGTCGAGAACACCTTGGCCCAGCGGATTCGGGAAATTCGGGAAGCCTTGGGTGATGGCGCTCACGGCGCGCGATTCATCAAGACCGTTCCAAGAGTTGGCTATCAGTTCACGACGGAGCTCGAGGAGCTGCCTGCCGTCACGACCCCGCCGCTGCTTGGCGCCCGCATTGAGGCATCCGGTGCGCAGGCTGTTGGCGACAGTGAAACCGAGGTTCCTGCGAATCGGCGTCCGCGACTGCCTCTGCCGGTCCTGTTCGTGTGCGTGATGCTGGCCGGGCTGACCGCGACTGGCTACTACTTCCGGACCACACGAATAGGACTGCCGGCTGGCTCGCCTGCGATTACGTCCATCGCGGTGCTGCCGTTCAGGCCGCTGGTGGCCGAAGGCCGCGATGCCTCCCTTGAGTTGGGGATGGCCGACAGCCTGATCATGAAACTCGGGGGTCTGCGACAGATCACGGTGCGCCCTCTCAGTGCGGTACGCGGCTACACAGACTTGGCTCAGGACGCAGTCAAGGCCGGTGAGGCATTGCGTGTCGAATCAGTACTGGACGGTCACATCCAGCGGGTGCAGGACCGGATAAGAGTGAGCGTCAGCCTACGAAGGGTCCGCGACGGACAGCAGCTCTGGGCAGATCAGTTCGATGAGCAGTGGACAAACATTTTCGCCGCACAGGACCGTGTCTCACAGCGGGTCGCCGAGGCGCTTGCACTCACGCTAACCGGCGAAGAGCAACACCAACTGACCAAACGCTACACCGAGAATCCGGAAGCATACGCGGTCTATGTCCGGGGCCGCTATTTTTGGAACACCGGAACGGCAGAAGGCTATAGAAGGGCGGTCGAAGACTTTCAGCGCGCGATCAGACTCGACCCCGGCTACTCGCTCGCCTTTGCCGGGTTGGCCGACTCCTACAATTTGTTGGGCAGCTACGGCGAAATGCCGATGCGGGAAGCAAAGCAGAAGGCCAAGGAGGCAGCGCTGAGAGCTGTCGATCTGGACGACCAAGTCGCCGAAGCCCATACATCGTTGGGCGCGATCATCGCATCGTACGATTGGGAATGGGCGGAAGCCGAGAAGCATTTCCTGCGTGCCATCGACCTTAAGCCACGCTATGCCACGGCACACGAGTGGTATTCAGAATATCTCTCATGGATGGGGCACCACGAGAAGGCGATTCACGCGGCGCAACAGGCGCTTGATCTCGATCCGGTCTCGCTTCGTGCAAACTCGCACGTCGGGCTCGCGCTGTACAGAGCGCGCCAGTACGACGCGGCGGTCAAACGGTTCCGAGAAACGCTCCATCTGAATCCGGACTTCGCCGATGCCCACGTCATGCTCGGAGTCACTCTGGTGCAAACGGGAATGCACAGGGAAGCCATCGCAGAGTTTCAAAGGGCAGGAGAGCTGACGGCTAATAGCCCCGAGATCTTGGGTCTGCTGGGCTACGCGTACGGGATGTCCGGCATGAAACGCGAGGCACGAGACGTGCTCAGAGAGTTAGATGACCTGACACGGCAAAAGAGGTATGTCTCGTCTTTTTCTCAAGCGACGATTTATATCGGCCTGGGCGAGATCGATCTCGCGTTCAAGTGGCTCGAACGCGCTTATGAAGAGCGACTCTGGTACTTGGCGTTGCTTGCAGTTGACCCGATGTTCGATCGGCTAAGGGCGGACGCGCGATACACACACCTGATCCGGCGGATGAATCTCACGACGGCGGCTGAATCCTAAGCGGCTCGCGCACTGTACGCCAATGAACCGAGGCTCGTCGCCTCGATCCGCAGCAAGCTGCGGGTTCAAATCGCGTCCTGCTTAGCGACTCCCGTTATTTCGAGAGTCATCTTGCTTCTTCGCCAGCCGCGCCATTTCCTCGAGCATGCCCGCGCTCGCACCAGAAGGATCGAACGACCGGCTCTTTTCAGGAGGTGAGATTAGCGAGACGTGGTCCGGCGACGGGAGAGACGCGGGGTCTCTTCATTACTGCGCGAACGGCGGACACTCAGGAGACCATTATCCGGCCCGTACTGAAGCAGTCGTTGCCTCTGCCCATCATCGATATCCGGCACCTTCGAGCATGCGGCCATCGAAGCGGCGCGCATCCCTGGGCGACGGAAGATGTGGAGCGCTCGGCAGGCCGTTCGCGTGTACCTCGCGACAATCCCAGAGTGCGAACCCTGCGGAGTTCGTCGAGGTGCGCAAGCCCATGCCGTTCTCGGTCGTCAACGGGGCGCTGGTGAACTTGCAGCGGACAGAAAAGGTCACGGCCGGGCCGCTCGTCCAGCGTGGGGGTCGCGGGCGCTTGGTGCGGAAGTTTCGGCTCGTGTAAATAGCCAGGCAAATCTGTACTTTGCACAAAAAATGAGCTTTGCATGGCAAATCCTCCTCGAGACCCCAAAGACAAGCCGTCGCGCCCTCCCTACGTACCCGCCGCGGAACAGCGAACTATGCAGCACCGCCTCCACACCGCCCCAAAACTCGCTCACACGTTGTCACCGGGCTCGAGGCGATAGACCTTGGCTTCCCAGGCGAAGATGGATTCACGATTGTGACGGCCGGTCTTCACGTGACGACCCTGCGTGACTTCGAACCAATGGCGTCCGGCCGGAGTGTTCGGCCAGTTGTGCACGAAGTATTCGGCGCCCGGTGACAGCGCCTGAGGGGTCGTGAAATCCGAGAAATTGGCAACGACGATGACGGGATTGGTATCTTCGCCGCGTTTCCACACGAGCACGCGCTTCCCGTCGAAATCCACGTGCATGAAGCTCGTTTCGTTCACCGACAGCGCCCGATGGGACGTCCGCAGATGGACCAATCGGCTGACGTACTCGAACAAGTCTCTGCGGTCCGGGTCGTCGACGCGACTGAAGTTCACCGGATCGACCTGCTTGCCACCTTGATGGGTGACGTTGCCGCGGGAGTCGAACAGGTCGTGCTGGTCGCCGAATTCCTCGCCGGCCAGAATCATCGGAATGCCAACGGCGCTCATCTGGCAGACGAATCCCAGCTTGATGCGTCGCAGGCGCGCCCGGTGCAGTATGACCTGACTCGCGCGGTCACGTAATTCGTCGGCGTCGGGCTCCCGCCCCTCCCGTCGTATTCTGTCGCGTATTTCGCTCTCGATCGTGCGACGGTCAAATAACGGTTCGCTGCTCGCCAGGGAGATCGTGGCCTCCATTAAGTTATAGAGCCGCTCTTTCCGTCGGCCTTCGACGTCGTGGCTCGTCAGGTAATTGATTGCCCGGGCGCCATCGTCGAACACGCGCTCGATTCTGCAGTCGATGGCGCGGCGGACCGTATCTTCGAAGTTCAAACCGCTGGCGTTCTCCCCCAGCAGGGCGGCGCGCACCAGGCCCTGAAAGCGCTCGTTCCAGAGACCATCCAGCCGCTTGGTGCTCAGCAACTCCGGAGGCATTTCCAACTCTTCGCCGACAACAAGGAACTTGGTATCCGCCGCCGCACCTGCCGCGGAGTACCGCTGCCTGAACAGCTCGCGGGCAGCATTCTTGAAATCGCGGATGAAGTCCCAATTCGCGACGTTCTCCACGCTGTCCATGCGGATGCCGTCGATCTGGAAGTCCTGCATCCATCGCGTCAGGAAGGTGAGCATGTGCTGTCTTGCCGGCGAGATGTTCTCCACCCGGCCCGAGATCGGATCGTAGGTGGTCTTCGTCCTCACATAGCGTGGGCACGAAGCGCCGAACGCGTTTCGGAGCTCCTGGCCTCCACCCTTGCGCGAATTGAATGCATCAGGATCGTCGCGATGTCTCTCTGGGTTCTCGAGGTAGAAGTCGTCGAAAGCAATCCGCCGATAAGGCTCATCCTTCATGAATCCGAGGACGACATCGAGAAAGATCCGAATACCGCGATCGTGGCACGCGTTTATGAAACCGGTCAGATCCTGATCCGCTGTCGGCGAAAGGTTACCCTCCGGGTAGCCGAGTTCGTAGTCGGCCGACAGGTAGTGAGAGGTGCCGTAGCCCCATTCGCGCGCGTAGATGCTGTCGGCCGGCGGCAGCATCTCCACGGCATTCACGCCGAGCTGGACGAGATAAGGCGGGTCCAGGTGCATGACCGTCAATTCGGAGAAATTTGCGCCCTCGAACCCCGGTTCGATCAGCGCTCGTGCGTCACGGAAGGTGCCGACAGCGCGTTCGAACTCATCGCTGCCACTGGAACGCGCCCATGCCGTGGGTAGTTCGTAAATTACCAGCTGGTTGTTGGCCGCCAGCGCCTCGAAGTTCGCGACCTTATGCGCGGGCACTTCGCCGTTTGGGTCACGAACGACAAGCTGCCCATCCGAGAAGCCGATCACTGACGCCGGATGGATCAGCGAGGGGTTGCTGGGCGCGTACAACCGGTAATCCACAACAGCCGCGAGTGGGTCCGTTGTCTGGACGCGGCCTGTGCCGCCTGGCGAGGTATCCTGGACCTCGAACCAGTAGTGGTACATCTGATCCTCGGTCAGGCCAAGGACGCCGGCGTCCAGTTCGAACAATCCCCCGAGTGCCCCGGCGTCGCCCCCAGCCCTCTGTAGCGCCTTCCGTGCGAGCGGCTTGAACCGGGGCGGATTGCCGTTCTCCAACTGGCCGATGATCAGCTCAGGCGGGCTCGCGACGGTCGCGGGGCACCAGAGGACGAACCGCGTTTGACGACGTGTGAGGATGTCGCTCATTGTTTATTCCCGTTCGGTGTCCGCGGCGCATGAGTGACGCTGGCAGGACTCAAGTGTTCCGAAGCGCCCGTGAGCATGTCGATCGTGAGGCGGAGGTGATCTCACGACATCCAATCAGAAAGGGCCTCGGACTTCGGCCGAGTTATGGGACATTGCGGTGTTGCGTTGAGTAGTAGCTCGGCACAGCCCTGCTTCAATTGCTGTTGTTTCGCATCCTCAGCGATGAGCTGCAACGGTGCCTCACCACACTGGGAGAGTCGCGATTGGATCAGGTCGTTGCCGAGATGGAGTCCCAACTCGATACCGATCGTCGTTCGATACAAGCCGGCGACGCAGTTCCGTTCGATGCCGTGCAAGACCCAGACGTCGTGAATGTGCTCGAGGAGTGGCTCGGGTTTCTGTGGTCCGGGGGGTGGCCAGGTGTCCGACACGGCGCCAGATCGTAGCGCGGTTGCTACGGCGGATCGAAAGGGGGTCGCTCGGCGCGCTATGCCAATGGGAACGTAGCTCGGTGGCCGCGGCGATCGGCCCGGCGAGCCTTCGCATCGCGAGAGCTGAGGCAGAAATGGTGGTACAGACGCACGTCGCGAGTGATGATTTCCCACAGGAATCGACGTCACATGATAGCTCGCTGCGGACTGGTTATCCGCCCACTCTGCTACCCCGGTGGCCCTCAACCGGACAATGTCGATTGTTCGCGTTAGTATCCCAGCATGCTGACATCCCCCGCTATCCTCGCGGCTCTGTATTTCGGCGCTGCTTTGCTGTTGTCGTGCGCCTATTACCTTGTTTGGTGGGTTAATCCTGACGCTTTTATCGTTCATCAAGAAATGAATCTGCGACCGTTGGCCCTGTGGAGAAGGGCCAACGCACAGCCACGTTCGCACGTTGGTAAGAACGCAGCGACCGGGACAACGTCGTTAGAACAGGTAAACGACAAGTACTCGAAGCTCGCTGCCGAGGAATTTCAACTTGAAGACGAGCTGTCCAAATTAAAGCCGGAATTAGATATCGCAGAACAAGAAGTGCGTCGGCTTGGGCACCTCCACAATGAGGCGTCGGCCAAGAACGTGAAGGACATATTGGAACAGGAACGTCGCGATACTCAGAATCGCCGCGACGCAGCATTGGCCGAATTCACGAAGCGAGTCCAGCGTAATCCGAACGAGCTCGAGGACGCCAAACGCGTTGTCGATAACGCTTTCAAGAGCATAGCCGCGGAACAAGGGTTGTCAACTGACGCCATGATCTCGCAGGCAGCAAACACCGGCCATCTTGCACAGCTGAACGAAACGATTCGACTACGGGACGACCTGTTGTCGCGGTGGGTGGAGACAGATCGAAAATTGCTGGACACCAGAAGCAATATAAGGAAGCTGATCGAATCATGGGAAAAGGAACGTCTTGCCAGACTATCCTACTTCGATTTTTTGTACTTCAGTATGGGTGTTGCGACGACTAATACTTTCGGTGATCTTGTTCCAAATGATCGGGTCGTTCGGTTCTTGATCGTCGTTCAGCTAGTGTTGAGTCTTGTCCTAATTGGGTTATTCGTTAACGCAATCGCATAGCCCGAATCGGAGAAAGATTCATGTCTTGACTGACGCCCGCGGTGAAAACATCGGCACTGCTCGACCAGCCGGGCTCCGACGTCCTTTTCGGGATCGAACCCGGAGAAAGACAAAGGGTGCACGAGCAGGAAGTCCGCGACGAGTTGGTGGAGTTTAGAAGGGAGAATTACATGGCAGGTTGTCCGGCTATCTGCGCAAGGTAGCTCTCAAGGGTCGGTGACCTCCGGAATCATGTCAGTAAAGAATGCGGGCCACGGTCGCGATGACGGTCAACGGTCCGCCGCACCTGCGGTGTTCCCTACGCGTGCGCGTAGCCAAGCCCAAAAGCAGGATGTAGCGGGGGGACGAAAATCTGAAGTAATACTCTCCAAAGTGGTAACGAACATATGGCGACGATCTGCCACTGTCTCGACGGCTGGATCTGCGAGCGGCAGTCTGACCAGCCGTGGCTCCACGATAACTGCGCCGGACCAGGAATGCCATGCGACAACCCGACGTGTCCATTCCGGATCGATCAGCGCCCGATCAGAACCAGCACCGGCTTGGTATGTCCTCAGTGTCGTCAGCCCGTCGCGATTATCGAAACCCGGACGGAACGGATGCTGGTCCTTCAGTGTCCCGAGTGCGGGAATCGGTGGTCAGCGAGTGAGACCGAGACCAAGGCGCATTGACGTCACTGGGCGAAGTTGTGGACTCAATCCACTGCCGAAAAGTAGAGCGGCGTATGCGGCGGGGGCAGAACCGACTTGGCTCACAGGTAGTGTCTCGAACCATCCCTGCCCAATCAAATCTGCTTTCACGCCGACGTCCGCAGAACCAATCAGACTTCAACAACCCTCGCCTGAAGGCGAGAAATTCTGAGTCGACTAACGGCGCGCCATCGCCTCGGCGATGCAGGCTCACGTATCGCTAATTCGAAAGCGGTCCTCGTCATTGGGCTCGGCACCTTGCAGTCGGATGTATTCGGCGATCACTTCGTCGGTCACGTTCCCGCTGCTGCACACAAAGTAGCCTCGACTCCACAGGTGCCGTCCCCAATACTCGGCCCGCAACTTCCGATGGTCTATCAACAGATGATGCGACGTCTTGCCCTTGATCGCCTGCATCACCCGGCTCGGCGCGAGGTGCGGAGGCACACTCAACAACAGATGCACATGGTCCGGTCGGATATGCCCCCGCAAAATCTCGATGTCCTGACTCCGACAAATCTCCCGAATCAAATCGCGCACCTCGGTCCCGACATCGCCTCGCAGCACCGGCTTGCGATACTTCGTGATGAACACGAAGTGAAGGTGGAAGCTATACACGGTATGGGCAGCCCGACGGTACTCGCGCATGGCCGCGCATCGTATCGCAAGCCTCCTGAAGGCGAGGGGGTTCACCCATCCCAGAACGCGACCCTCTAAGGGTGATTGAACGTTACGGAACGATTCTGACGCTGTCGACGCCGATGATTTTCGTTCCGTCGAATGTCATTCCTTCCAGAACGGCTGCAACGTTCCCGGTGCTTAGTTGGAACGATTGGGTGCTGACGTGCAGCACGAGGTCGTCGAGGCCATCGCCGTTCACGTCGCCAAATGAAGCCAACGGTGTTCCTTGTCCCCGCAACTTGACCGGCGCGCTCGCCAGCGTTACCGAATTCGGATCCACGGTTGTCGCATCGAAGCTCGGCGTGCTGAAGATGGCAACGGCCACCGTTCCATTACTGCCAAGATTGATTGAGTTGGGAAGCGCATTGGGCTTGATGTCGATCGCCACCAGCAGGGCGGTCGAGTTGTATGAGAAGAGTTCGGCGGTCGCCAACCGAGTTTGAGCGATGCCGCCCGGGTCACCTCCGGCGACGAGCACCCGGCCGTCGAGGAGTCGCGTCGCCGTGTGGAAGAAGCGAACAGTACTCATCGAGACTGTGAGCGACCAGGTGCCTGTCGTCGGATCGTAGGTCTCGGCGCTGGCCAGTCCGGGGACAGACGGCGGCCGAAAACTCCCGGCGACGAGCACCCGGTTATCCAGGAGGAGTGTGGCCGTGTGCGCCTCGCGATCCGTACTCATCGAGCCCTCGAGCGACCAGATCCCGGTGCCGGTCGTCGGGTCATAGACCTCCGCGCTGTCCAGGCCACCGGCCTCGCCGAAGCCCCCGGCGACAAGCACCTGACCGTCGGCGAGGCGAGTGGCCGTGTGCCCCTGGCGACCGAAATCCATCAAGTCAGTAGGCGACCAGGTGCCGGCCACCGGATCGTAGATGTCGGCAAATGGCAAGTAGAAGTGAATGTAGTCACTATTTTCCCCGCCGGTGACGAGTACGCGGCCGTCTAACAGCCGCGTGGCCGTGTGGGCGTTACGGCCAATGCTCATGACACCGGCCGGCGTCCAGGTGCCGGCCACCGGATCGTAGATCTCGGCGCTGGCCAAGGCACCGCTCACGTTACCCCCTCCGGCGACGAGCACCCGGCCGTTGGGGAGTAGCGTGGCTGTATGGCCTTGACGCACGGAACTCATCGAGGCGATAGGGGACCAGGTGTTCGCCAGGGGGTCGTAGATTTCCGCGCTCGCCAGGCTGGTGCTGCCGTTGAAACCGCCGGTCACGAGTACGCCGCCGCTTGAGAGCAGCGTTGCCGTATGAAACCAGCGGGCAGTGCTCATCGGCGCGGCCGGGGACCACGTACCGGTTGCCGAATCGTAGATCTCCGCGCTGGCAGTAATGGAGTCGTTCTCGCCTAACCCTCCGGTGACAAGCACGTGCCGGAGATCTGACAGCAGTGTGGCCGCGTGGTGGTGGCGACCAGTAATCATCGAGCCGGTCGGCGACCAGGTGTCCGCCGCTTCAGCGTGGCCGAACGTGCCGATGCAGCAGATGAGGAGGGCCACGAAGGCGGTTGATGTATTCAACGAGTTCTCGGATTTATGGTTCTGTCCAAGTGCTGTGGATCTGAGGCGTGGACTCGTCATACCAGTCGCTCCTCATCAGGGGGGGCGGTAGCTTACACCTTTCGGTCACCTTGATCACGGGCTGATCGAGCGTCGTTCGGCATCACACTAGTTATGCAAGTGCCACAGGATCACCTTTGTCGGTTGTTGTCGTAAATAGCTCATGAAAGATCGTCTTGGTTGCGCTCCTCCTCAACCAGTGGTGGCCTACAGTCGACAACCCTGCTGGGCTGACGCGTTTCGAGCTGTCCTTTCTCCGGAGTGGAGCTCAGACGAAGCGAAGATTCGTCGCGGCATTTCGTGGCGTTGGTGCATGAATCTTGTGGCCTGAGAGTTCCAGAGAGGGGATTGCCCGATCTTCTGTCGTCGCGACCACACTGCCCTCCGCCAGGCCGAGGGGTTCCTGCAGTCGCTCTTCGAGATGATGGGCCTCGAGCTCTCCGCGCCCGATCACACGACGCTTTCCCGGCGTGGTCAGCAACTCGACCTCAGGCTTAATCGAGTCCCGACCCACAAAGGCGTGCATCTGATTATCGATAGCACGGGGCTGTCGATTCTGGGCGAAGGGGAATGGGCTGCCGCGAAACACGGAGGGCACGGTAGGCGAGGCTGGAAGAAGCTTCATCTGGGTGTTGATCGATCCGGTGTCATTGTCGCTCACGCCTTGACGGATGCGACGGTCGATGACGCGACGACTGCCATCGGACTGATCGCAGCCGTCCACGGCGGCATCGCCAGCGTCACGGGGGACGCGGCCTATGACTCGATCGCCTTCTACGATGTCGCTGGTGCGCGCGGCGCGACCGTCGTGGTGCCACCGACCAAGACCGCACGAGTGTCTCGACGGAGACCGCGGTCGAGCGCTCGCGATCGTACGATCCAGAAGTGAAGAGGATCGGACGGCGACAGTGGAAGAAGGAATCGGGCTACCATCGACAGGCCCGCGTGGAGAACGCCTTCTTCCCGTACAAGTCGATCATCGGGAATGGCCTTCGAGCCCGTACTCCCAAAGGGCAGGCGGTCGAAGCACTCTTCGCGTGCAATGTCCTGAATCGGATGGCCGAACTTGGCAGGCCAGAGTCGTACCGCATCGGTCGGTGACGGACCTCTGGCTGGATGGCTGCCGGGTCAGTTCCTATTCATGCACCAACGCCAGTGGGGGCCGACGAGCGCAAATGCCGAACCTGCGCGGTTCGTGTTTCTTCGCTCAACGGAATCGAAGGAACGCCTCCGCCCCGCGCTGGCCCCGCTCAACGTCGACAAGACGATGACCGCTCCCGTCACGGTGATCGTGGCCTACGACTTGAAATTCTACGAGCACCTGCCCGAGCTATTCCCTCAGAACGTCGGGATGGCGAAGCTCTTTGAGAACAGTCCAGACATGGTGGAAACGACTGCAAAGCGCAATTCCAGTCTGCAGGGCGCATACCTGATCATGGCTGCGCGCGCGCTCGGTCTCGATTGCGGACCCATGTCCGGCTTCGATCACGCCAAGGTGGACGAGGAGTTCTTTGCCGCCGGCAAACCGTGTTTCGGCTGCGATCAGGAATTCTTCCCTGAAGGCCACGTCAAGGCGAACTTCCTCTGCAACCTTGGGTATGGGGATGCAAGCTCGCTGCGTCCACGGCTCGCTCGTTTGCCCTTTAACGAGGCGTGTTGGCTCCTGTAGAAGGTGCGTTCGACAGAGGCGGGATAACCCGACGGCTATGTCGCGATCTACTCCCCCGGTTGCGATCAGTACACGACCGCTCGAGCCGGCTCTCCACAGGTGACTTTCCAGCGACCTGTCACGATAAGTTGTTGTCGATTCACGGCGGTGATTGACGTCCGCGGCGGCAGAGCGATGTAGGGATTCCGCATCGTCGCTTCGATACGCGGCATTTCGTGATCGGGTCGAGCTGATGTCATACACACTCGCCCGGACGGTTGAAACAAAGGGCTTTGAAATGCACCTCTCTTGATTTGATCGAAAGGGAACCCGTTTCGCTGTAATGCTCGGAGCCCGTCTTATCGCCGAATGGAAGGGCGGCACTAAAGCTCCGCCACGACGTCTCTGAGGAGCAGCCTCATCGTCACAGCCACGCGCGAGGACGACGCGCTTCGGGTGCCTTAAATAAACGAGATTGCTGACAAGGCACGGGCGGAAGCCGCGCTCGAGAAAGCGCGTGACGAATTGCAACTGCGTGCTGCGCAGGGAACGGCACAACTGGCCCGGGCGAACGACGAGCTCTAGGCGCATTGCGCTCACGACGCTCGAGCCGGAGTTCGAGATCGTGAGTACG
>Ga0075418_10005848_pt1 | contig 13877 bp, 12 predicted proteins | sample SoiMetdeltSBSDD2_FD_81776 | JGI IMG/M metagenome (GOLD analysis project Ga0075418, IMG submission 81776) | Bulk soil microbial communities from a Populus tree surrounding site in Tennessee, USA - Soil MetaG P. deltoides SBSDD2 | ecosystem: Environmental > Terrestrial > Soil > Tree plantation...
CGATCCTTCGCTGCGCCGCCACCTCCGGCAACAGATCCGGTCCGCATTGCAACCCCAAATAGCTCCCACGGGCAAATCGTCACCCGCTGCAACGACAAGGACCGGTGAGGAGGGCGGATCATGTTCAAGAAGGTGCTGATTGGCGCGGTGGGCGTGGCGTTGAGCTCGAGCGCCGCCTACGCAGGCGAGAACAAGTTCACGAAGCAAGAGGGCGCGGGCATGGCCACGGGTGCGGCGGCCGGCGCGATCGTCGGCGGCCCGATCGGTGCCATGGTCGGCCTGATGATCGGCGGCGTCGTCGGCGACAACTTCGGTCAGGCCAAGCGCGCCGAAAAAGAGGCGATCGCCCACGCCGACGAGCTGCAGCAGGAGCTGGTCGACACGCGCATCGCGCTCGCGAAAGCAAGCGAACGCACGGGCGGCGATGAAATGCTGGATGCGCTCGCAGCGCGCCTGCACTCGGACGTGATGTTCCGCACCGGCACTGCCGAGCTCGACAACGAAGTGCAGCAAAAGATCGTGGAGCTCGGCCAGCTGCTCGGCTCGCATCCGCAGCTGGAGATCCAGCTGCACGGCTTTGCCGATCCGCGCGGCAAGTCGGAGAAGAACCTGGAGCTCTCGATGGCGCGCGCCAGCTCGGTCCGCGACGCGCTGATCAGCGGCGGCGCCGCGCCGGAGCAGATCCGCATCTCGGCTCATGGCGAAGATCTCACGACCGCGCCCAAGGACGATCTGGAGGCGTACGCGTGGGAACGGCGGGTGAGCATTTCGATCCGCCCGACCTCGCCGGCGGCTGTCGCGCAATCGCGCTGATGGCTGGAGGTCGCTCGGACCGCTGCTTTTCCGGCGGTCCACCACAGCCGGGCCAGGGATGGCCCGGCCTCCCTTTCGCAACCCTTCAGATATACAGTGAGGCTCATGCCATGTGTCTTGCGAGCATCGTCATGACCGAAGCCATTGCACCTCGCATCGTTGACTTCTCGACCGGCCCCGCCGAAACCAGCGTCGCACGACCTGCCGCCGACCTGCTGCTCGCGGGCAATCCCGAGACTACGACCCGCAACTATTTCAGCGACAGCGGCGGACGCTTCTTCGCGGGCATCTGGGAGAGCACGCCCGGCCGTTGGCGCGTGCGCTACACCGAGAACGAGTTCTGCCATCTCACCCGCGGACGCATCCGCATCGCAGACACGAACGGACAGCAGTGGACTTTCAAAGCGGGCGACTCCTTCGTCATTCCCGCCGGCTTCGCCGGCACGTGGGAAGTGATCGAGCCGACCGCGAAGCTCTACGTCATCTACGAGCCCGCTGCTTCATAGTGCACGCTTCAGTCGCGTTCGCCCTGATGTGGGGCGTACACTGCCCGCGTTCGGTCGGCGCCGCCGCGCGCGCGCACCGCGAGCGGCTGGCATGCTTGCTGCATTTCCGCAGCGGGCCCGTCGTCCGGGCGTGCTTCATTCCGGCAATAACAAGGGGACTGATCATGAGAACTGTGCGGATTCTGGCTGCGCTCGGGCTGCTCGCTGCAGCCGCAGCGGCGAACGCAGAAGTGTCATCCACCTGGACTCTCACGAACGACTACGATTTCCGCGGTGCTTCGCAATCGGCGACGGATCCGGCCATTCAGGGCAGCATCGACTACGCACACGAGTCGGGCTGGTACCTCGGCGCCTGGGCGAGCAACGTCGACTTCGGCGACGAAGTGGGCATCGACTACGAAGTTGACTTGTACACGGGCTTCTCCGGCGGCGACGAAGCAGGGCTGGGCTGGGACGTCGGCCTGGTCTACTACGCGTATCCCGACGATTCGGACGCCAACTACCCCGAGATCTACGGCAAGATCAACTACAACGTGTTCTCCGGCGCGCTGTTCTATTCGAACGACTTCGTGAACAGCTCGGAGAGCGCAATGTACGTCTCGGGCGACGTGAACGTGCCGATGCCGGCGAATTTCTCGCTGCTGGCGCACGCCGGCTACAGCTTCGGCGATTTCTGGGATGGGCCGGCCGGTGAATCCGGCTCGGACTACATCGACTGGTCGGTCGGCGTGGGCTACACGGTCGGCAACTTCGAGCTGGGGCTCAAGTGGGTCGACACGACGCTCGACGAAGGCGACTTCTGGTTCTCGAGCGACGACGTCAACAACACGGAAGGCCGCGTGATCTTCACGGTCGCGACCACCTTCCCGTGGAGCAAGGAATAGAGCTGTCGGGCTGAAGCCGACCTACACCCGAGCTGTAGGTCGGGCTTTAGCCCGACTCTTTGATCAGCTCGCGCAGCGTCGTCACCAGCTGATCGATGTGCGCGGGCTCGATGATCAACGGCGGCGACAGCGCGATCGTGTCGCCGGTCGTGCGGATCAGGATGCCCTTCTCGAACGCCTTCACGAAAATCTCGTAGGCCCGCGCCGCGGGCACGCCGGCCTTCGGCGCCAACTCGATGCCGGCGACGAGGCCGACGTTGCGGATGTCGATGACGTTCGGCAGCCCACGCAGCGAATGCACGGCGTCCTCGAACGGCTGCGCCACTTTCGCGGCTCGCGTCAGCAGGCCTTCCCGCTCGTAGATGTCCTGAACCGCGAGACCGGCGGCGCACGCCGTCGGATGCGCCGAGTACGTGTAGCCGTGGAACAGCTCGATGGCGTTCTCCGGTCCCTTCATGAACGCGTCGTAGATGTGCTTGCGCACGAACACCGCGCCCATCGGGATCGCGCCGTTGGTCAGCGCCTTCGCCGACGTGATCATGTCCGGCAGCACATCGAAGTACTGCGCGCCGAACGGCGCACCGAGCCGGCCGAAGCCAGTGATCACTTCATCGAAGATCAGCAGGATGCCGTGCTTGTCGCAGATGGAGCGCAGGCGCTGCAGATAACCCTTCGGCGGCAGGATCACGCCGGCCGAACCGGCCACCGGCTCGACGATCACCGCCGCGATCGTCGACGCGTCGTGCAGCGCGACCAGCCGCTCGAGATCGTCGGCGAGATGCGCGCCCCACTCGGGCACGCCGCGCGAGAACGCGTTGTGCTCGAGGTCGTGCGTGTGCCGCAGATGATCGACGCCCGGCAGCAGCGTGCCGAAGAACTTGCGGTTGTTGACCATGCCGCCGACCGACGTGCCGCCGAAGCCGACCCCGTGATAGCCCTTCTCGCGACCGATGAGCCGCTGCCGCGACGCTTCGCCGCGCAGGCGGTGATACGCGATTGCAATCTTCAGCGCCGTGTCGACTGCTTCGGAGCCGGAGTTCGTGAAGAACACGTGGTCGAGATCGCCCGGCGTGAGCTTGACCAGCCGGCTCGCGAGCTCGAATCCCGGCGGATGTCCCATCTGAAACGGCGGCGCGTACTCCATCGCGGCGAGTTGCTTGCTGACCGCCTCGGTAATCTCCTTGCGACCGTGGCCCGCGTTGACGCACCACAAGCCGGAGACGCCGTCGAGCACTTTGCGACCGTCCTCGGTCCAGTAGTGCATGCCCTCTGCGCGCGCGAGCAACCGCGGGTGAGCCTTGAACTGACGGTTGGCCGTGAACGGCATCCAGAATGCTTCGAGATCGGCGCGCTCGGTCGTTGCCATGGGTGAAATCCGGGTGGTTGGAGAAGCGGAAAAAGCGGCTCGAATGATAAGAAAATTCGACACCACCCTCAAATTCTCCGTAAGTTATTCATAGCATTCGGGTCGCGCTGTCGATTATCCTAAACACCCATCGACCTGACGGTTCGCGAGGCTTCAGCGATGACGATCGACGTGGGGGCGCACCTCAAGGCCGTGCGCACGATGTACGGGCTCTCGCAGCGCGAGCTGGCGAAGCGCGCCGGCGTCACCAACGGCACGATTTCGCTGATCGAGCAGAACCGTGTGAGTCCTTCGGTCAGCTCGCTGAAGAAAGTGCTCGACGGCGTGCCGATGTCGCTCGCCGAATTCTTCACGCTCGACCTGCAGCTGAATCCGCAGGTGTTCTACGCGCACGACGAGCTCACGGATATCGGCGACCGCGACGTGTCGCTGCGGCTGGTCGCGGCACAGCGGCCGAACCGCGCGATGACGATCATGCACGAGCGCTATCGGCCGAAAGCGGACACCGGCTCGGACATGCTCAGTCACAAGGGCGAGGAAGGCGGCGTCGTCGTCGCGGGCCGCATCGAGCTGACCGTGGGCGCGCAGAGCCGGGTGCTCGGGCCGGGCGACGCGTACTATTTCACGAGCGCAGTGCCGCACCGCTTTCGTAACTTCGGCGACGAGCCGTGTGAGATCATCAGCGCCTCCACTCCGCCGACGTTCTGAAGCCATGAAAGTCACTCTCGCCGCTACCCAGTTCGCGTGCTCCGGCGATCGCGCCGCGAATCTCGCCGCCGCCGAGCGCACGGTTCGCGAGGCGGCGAAGCAGGGCGCGCACGTCATCCTGATCCAGGAGCTGTTCGAGACGCCGTACTTCTGCATCGAGCACAACCCGAAGTACTTCGAGGTTGCGATGCCGATCGAGGAGAACCCGGCGGTGCGGCGTTTCCAGCAGCTCGCGCGCGAGCTCAATGTCGTGCTGCCGGCGAGCGTATTCGAGCGCGCGGGCAACGTCTTCTACAACTCGGTTGCGATGATCGATGCCGGCGGCGCGCTGCTCGGCACGTATCGCAAGACGCACATCCCGGAGAGCCCGGGCTATCACGAGAAGTTTTATTTCTCGCCCGGCGACACCGGCTTCAGGGCCTGGCGCACGCGCTTCGGCACGATCGGCATCGCGATCTGCTGGGACCAGTGGTTTCCCGAGTCGGCGCGCGCGATGGCGCTGCTCGGCGCGGAGATCCTGTTGTACCCGACGGCCATCGGCTCCGAGCCGCAGGACCTCAGCATCGATTCGCGCGATCACTGGCAGCGCGCGATGCAGGGTCACTCGGCCTCGAACATCATGCCGGTGATTGCCTCGAACCGGATCGGCACCGAGCGCGGCGAGCGCTGGGAAGTCACGTACTACGGCTCGTCGTTCATCACCGACCACTCGGGCGCGATTGCCGCGCAGGCGCCGCGCACCGGCGAGGCGATCGTCACAGCGACGTTCGATCTCGACGAGATCCGCGCTTATCGCACGTCCTGGGGCGTGTTCCGCGATCGCCGGCCCGAGATGTACGGGCCGCTGCTGACGCTGGATGGAAAAGCGGCGCAACCGTAAATCTCGTGCAGTTTTTCGCCTCCTGTCCCCCTGGCGTCGCCGACCTGACAGCCGCTGAGCTGCGCGACTGCGGCGCGACGCATACCCGCGAGCTGAAGCTCGGCGTGCTGTTCGAGGGAACGCTCGCAACGGCCTATCGCGCGTGCCTGTGGTCGCGCACTGCGAGCCGCATCCTGATGCCGCTCGCGAATTTTCCGGCCGCGACGCCGGAAGCGTTGTACGACGGCGTCTACGCGATCGACTGGAGCCAGCACGTCGCGGCGAGCGGTACGTTGGCGATCGAGTTCGGCGGTTCGTCTGCCGGCATCAAGCACACGCACTTCGGTGCGTTGAAGACGAAGGATGCAATCGTCGACCAGCTGCGTGAGCGCAGCGGGCAGCGGCCTTCCGTCGAGCTCGAGCGACCCGATATCCGGCTCGATGTCCGGCTCGACCGCGAGCGCGCGACGCTCAGCCTCGATCTCTCCGGCGATAGCCTGCATCGTCGCGCCTATCGCGCTCGCGGCGTCGCTGCGCCGCTGAAAGAGAATCTCGCGGCAGCTGTACTGTTGCGCAGCGGCTGGCCCGCGATCGCCGCAGCGGGAGAGTTCGTCGATCCGCTGTGCGGCTCCGGCACGCTCGTGATCGAGGCCGCGCTGCTGGCGCTCGATATCGCGCCGGGGTCGCTGCGCAGCTACTTCGGATTCATCGGCTGGCGCGGTCACGATCGCGCGTTGTGGCAGAGTCTCGTCGACGAGGCGCGGGCGCGCCGGGAAGCGGCGGCTTCGCGGCGCATAGTCCTGCGCGGGTACGACAACGACGCGGCGGCAGTTCGGGCTGCGATCGAAAATTCGGAGCGCGCGAAGTTGCGTGGGTTCGTGCACTTCGAGCGGCGCGAGCTCGAGCAACTGGTGCGCGAAAGCGAGGCCGCGACCGGATTGCTCGCGACCAATCCGCCCTATGGCGAGCGCATCGGCGACCAGGAGCGGCTGCAGGCGCTCTACCAGATGCTCGGCGCAAGACTGCGCGAGCAGTTCCAGGGATGGAAGGCCGCGGTGCTGACCGGCAATCCGCCGCTGGCCAAGGCGATCGGCATTCACGCGCGCCGCAGTCACACGCTGTTCAATGGCCGAATCGAATGCCGGCTGCTGCGATTCGAGATCACACCGGAAGATTTTCAGCAACCGCGTCGTGCGCCGAGCGTTGACGCGGCCGAAACGCGCGCGCGGCCCGGCGCGCAAATGTTCGCGAACCGGTTACGCAAGAACATGAAGGCAGCGCTGGAGTGGGCAAAACGCGAGTCGGTCGATTGCTTCCGCATCTACGACGCGGACATGCCCGAGTATGCGTTCGCCATCGACCAGTACGGCGACGGCGCCGAGAACCGCTGGCTGGTGGTGCAGGAGTACGCGGCGCCGCGCACAGTCGACGCGAAGGCCGCGCGTCAGCGGCGCGACGAGGCTCTGGCAGTGATTCCGCACGAGCTCGACATCGCGCCGGAGCGGATGTTCGTACGCGAACGGCGCCAGCAGAAGCAGGGCGCGCAATACGAGAAGCTGGCGCGCGAGCGTGAGTTCGACATCGTCCGCGAGCACCCGTATCGGTTCTTCGTGAACTTCACGGACTACCTCGACACCGGCCTGTTCCTCGATCACCGGCTCACTCGCCGCATGCTCGGCGAGCTCGCGCGCGGCAAGCGCTTTCTGAATCTGTTTGCGTACACAGGTACGGCAACGGTGTACGCGGCCGGCAGCGGCGCGACTGCATCGACGACGGTCGATATGTCCCGCACGTATCTGGATTGGGCGAAACGGAATCTCGCATTGAACGAGCTGGCGAGCCCGGCACATGGCTTCGTGCAGGCGAACTGCCTCACCTGGCTCGCCGAGCAGCGCGACACCTCGCGCCGCTGGGACCTTATGTTCATCGATCCGCCGACGCACTCGCGCTCCAAGCGCATGACCGAGGACTTCGACGTGCAGCGCGATCACGTGCAGCTGCTCACGCGCGCGCGTGAATTGCTGACGCCGCGTGGCACGATCGTGTTCTCCAATAACTACACGCGCTTCAAGCTCGACGCGGCGGGGCTCGCGGCATTTGAAATCGACGATATCGGCCGCACTACAGTCCCAGAGGATTTCGCTCGCAATCCGCGCATTCATTCGTGCTTCGTGCTGCGCGCACGTGCCTGAAACAGGGCACTGCAGCGCGGAAAAGCCGGCGTTTTTTTCTCAAATAGGGGGTCGTGCTCATTGCCATGACAGGGGCGTTGCAGCACAATTGCGCCCGCGTTTCAGACCTCCCCCGGCCCTTTTTTCCAAACCGCGAAGTGCGTTATGAGCGGCGATGCGTTTCAGCTTTTTTTTCATCCCAAGCTCGGCGTGGTGATCTACGACCCGGTCGCGCAGATGGGTCTCGCCCGTGAGCAGATGCGCCTGTTCAAAATCGGCGCCATGGGCGCCAGCACGTTCGTTCGCGACATCGTGAGCAAGGATCTCGGGGCCTGCGGCGACGAACAGTCGCGGCAGAACGCTGCAGCCGTCTCCGCGTATCGCACGGCGCGTACCGGCCGTCGCAAGCCGTACTGCGAGCACTGCCGTCGCCACTTCGGCTCCGTCGATTTCACCGTCTGCAGCGATTGCGGCGCAATCCGTTGCACCTGCGGAACGTGCAGCTGCGCCTCGAGCTCGCGCCGGCGCAAAGCCGCGTGACGGTGCCGGGAGAGAAAAAGAGGGGAAACTCAGCAGTGCAGCATTAGCTGCCGGCCTGGTTCCTCCGCCGCTCTCTCTCCTTGATGCTGCGCCGCTGAGTTTCCCCTCTTTTTCTCTCCCGGCACCCATGCAGATCTTCCGCGCTTTCACCATCGAAGCAGCGCATCGTCTGCCGCACGTGCCGGCAGGACACAAGTGCGCGCGGCTGCATGGGCACTCGTTCCGCATCGAGCTGCACGTCGCCGGGCCGGTCGATCAGCACGCCGGCTGGGTGATGGATTTCGCGGACGTGCGCGCGGCATTTCAGCCGGTCTACGACCGGCTCGATCATCAGCTGCTCAACGAGATTGCCGGTCTCGAAAATCCCACCAGCGAGAACCTCGCGCGCTGGATCTGGCGCGAGACGAAGCCACGCCTGCCGCAGCTCGCAAAGGTCGTCATTCACGAGACCTGCACCAGCGGCTGCATCTACGACGGCGATTAGAGCAGGTCGCGCATCCGGTACCAGAGCATCGCGAGCACCAGCGCCGGCATTCTGAGCGCCGGTCCGCCCGGGAACGTGCGATGCCGCAGCCTGGTGAATACGTCGAAGCGCTCTGCCTGGCCCGCGATTGCCGCGGCGACCAGCTGTCCCGCGATGCCGGTGAGCGCAATGCCGTGGCCCGAAAATCCCTGCAGGTAGTAGACATTCGGCGCGAGCCGGTTGAAGTCTGGTGCACGGCTCATCGTGATGTCCACGTAGCCGCCCCACGCGAACTCGATGCGCGTGTCGGCGAGTTGCGGAAACACTTTCAGCATGCGCCGCCGCGTGGCCTGCGCCGTGTCGAAAGCGTCCGTTCCCGAATAGCTGACGCGTCCGCCGAACAGCAGGCGGTGATCTGCCGAGCGGCGGAAATAGTCGAGCACGAAGTTCGAGTCCGTGACGCCGACGTTCTCGCGCATCAGCTGCTCGATGCGCTCGCGGCCGAGCGACTGCGTGGCAATGATGTACGTTCCCACCGGCATGATGCGCGCGCGTAGTGCTGGAATCAGCGGATCGCCATAGGCGTTGCAACACAGTGCGACGAAGCGCGCGGTCACGCTGCCCTGCGTCGTCCTGACGACAGCTGGATCCGCGATGTGCAAAGCCGTGACCGCAGAGTTCTCGAAGATCTGCACACCGGCCGCTCGAGCGGCGGCGGCCAGACCGCGCGTGTAGTTGAGCGGATGAAGATGGCCGCTGCCCGCGTCGTACAGCCCGGCGCAGTAGCGCGTCGTCGCCAGCAGCGACTCCACTTGTGCGCGCTCCAGGAATCGCAACTGGCGATAGCCATAGCGCTCTTCGAGATCTTGCCGCTCCGCCAGCAAATCAGTGCGCTGTCGATCCTTGATCGCGACGTGCAACTGGCCCCAATGCAGGTCGCAATCGATCGCGTGCCGCTCGACACGCTCGCGGATCAGGCGCAGTCCCTCGACAGAGATGTCCCACATCCGCCGGGCGTTCTCGAACCCGACCTGCTGCTCGAGCTTGTGCTGGCCGCAGGCATAGCCGGCGATCGCCTGGCCACCGCTGCGACCCGAAGCGCCGAAGCCGATCCGCTGCGCTTCGAGGAGGACGACGCGGTAGCCACGCTCGGCGAGGTGCAGCGCGGTGGAGCAACCGGCGATGCCGCCGCCGATGACACACACGTCCGCCTCGACCTGTCCGCTCAGGAGCGGCAGGTCCGGCGCCGGGGCCGCCGATTGGACGTAGTAGGAAGTCTCGGCGATCGCCATCAGGCAAACTCTGTTTAATATTTGATAGCGATCGAAGGACCGCGGACGCCCCGCAGGATAGCGATCGGGGCTCGCGCCGGGCAAGGGCCGCCGGGCTGCAAAGGCCGGCGCAAGCCCTTGTACGGCCTAAAAATGGCCACATACGGGCTCTGCCGGGCGGGCGGGCTGCACGGTTTTGTGGTTAAATGCCGCGGCATCCTCACGCCGGCTCCCTCGCCGGCTGTTAAAGATCTTAAACGTGTCAACGCGCAAACCGGTCATAGGAATTCCGGCCGATCGCCGTCTGCTCGGCCGCCACTACTTCCACTGCGTCGGGGAGAAGTACATCCGCGCCGTGGCGGAAGGTGCGCACGCCGTGCCCGTGCTGATCCCATCGCTGGGGGAAGGCATGGAGCTGCGCGACATGCTGGCGGACTTCGACGGGATCCTGCTGACGGGCAGCCCGTCGAACGTCGAGCCGCACCGCTACAGCGGCCCGCCGAGCGATCCCGGCACGCTGCACGACGCTTTCCGGGACGCGACGACGTTGCCGCTGATTCCGCACGTCATCGAGGGCGGCATGCCGCTGCTGGCCATCTGCCGCGGCTTCCAGGAGATGAACGTCGCCTTCGGCGGCACGCTCTGGCAGAAGCTGCACGAGGTCGAGGGGCTGCGCGACCATCGCGAGGACCTGAAGGCGCCGCTCGAAGAGCAATACGGGCCGGCGCATGAAGTGGAGCTGGCCCGTGGCGGCGTGCTGCAACGACTGGCCGGCAAGGACCGCATCACTGTGAATTCGCTGCACTCGCAGGGCGTGCAGACGCTCGGGCGTGACCTGGAGATCGAGGCGCGCGCGCCGGACGGTGTCGTGGAGGCTTTCCGCGTGCGCAATGCACAGTCTTTCGCGCTCGCCGTGCAGTGGCATCCCGAGTGGCAATTCAGCGGGAACCCGTTTTCCGTAGCGCTGTTCGCGGCCTTCGGCGAGGCCGCCCGCGAGCGCGCGCACAAAAATCGATTGGGGCATCGCGTATGAGCGTCATCCAGCAGTTCTTCAAAGAACACGGCATCTCGGAAGTCGAGGCAATCCTCCCCGACATGGCCGGCGTGCCGCGCGGCAAGATCATGCCCGCCGCAAAGTTCGCGGAAGAGGAGGGCATGCGCCTGCCCGAGAGCATCTTCCTGCAGACGGTGACCGGTGAGTACCCGGACGAAGAGCGCGCAATCAGTCCGTCCGAGATCGACATCGTGCTCAAGGCGGATCCGAACACGATCCGTGTCGTGCCGTGGGCGGCGGAGCCAACTGCGCAGGTGATCCACGACAGCTTCTATGCGGACGGTCGGCCCGTGACCATGGCGCCTCGCTACGTGCTGCAGCATGTGCTGGACCTGTACGCGCAGCATGGCTGGGAGCCAGTGGTCGCACCTGAGCTCGAATTCTTCCTGGTCGAGCCGAACATCGACTCGGACTACCCGCTGAAGCCGCCGGTCGGCCGCTCCGGGCGCCCGGAGGCCGGTCGACAGGCGTATTCGATCGCGGCCGTGAACGAGTTCGACCCGCTGTTCGACGACGTGTACGCGTTCTGCGAGGCGCAGGACATAGAAATCGACACGCTGATCCACGAAGACGGCGCGGCGCAGATGGAGATCAACCTGCTGCACGGGAACGCGCTGTCGCTCGCCGACCAGGTGTTCCTGTTCAAGCGCACGGCGCGCGAGGCGGCGCTGCGTCACAAGATGTACGCGACGTTCATGGCCAAGCCGATGGCGCGCGAGCCGGGCAGCGCCATGCACGTGCACCAGAGCATCGTCGACCGCCGCACCGGCAACAACGTCTTCAGCGACGCCGAGGGACGGCCGTCGCCGCTGTTTTTCTCGCACATCGCCGGACTGCAGAAGTACCTGCCGGCCGCGATGTCGTTGTTCGCGCCGAACGTCAATTCGTATCGGCGCATCACGCGGCACTACTCGGCGCCGATCAACAGCCAGTGGGGCTACGACAACCGCACGGCCGGCCTGCGCGTGCCGGTCTCGACGCCGGCCTCGCGACGCGTCGAAAACCGCATCGCCGGCGCGGACGCGAATCCGTACCTCGCCATCGCGGCGTCGCTGGCCTGCGGCTATCTCGGCATGGTCGAGGGTCTGAAACCCTCCGAGCCGATCTCGGGAAGTGCCTACGACCTGCCGTTCTCGCTGCCGCGAAACATCGAGGACTCCCTGCGTCTGCTGCGCGACGCGCGGCCGCTGATCGACATCCTGGGCGAGCGCTTCGTGATCGCCTACGCAGCAGTCAAAGAGAACGAATACGAGACGTTCCTGCAGGTCATCAGCTCGTGGGAGCGCGAGCACCTGCTGTTGAACGTCTGAGAGCGACCATGGACTATTTCCGACGCTTCCGCTGACTCCCGTTTGTGCGCTACGCTGCGCCGCGAGCTTCCGGTGCTCGCTGGCGCCGGCCCAAGAGAATGGCCACTAACGGGGAGATAGCGCTCCAATGAACAGCCCGGTTCGCACCGTATTGACAGCCAGCGCCATCGCGCTGGCCCTCGTCGCCTGCGGCAAGAAGGAACAAGCACAGCAGGCGCAGCAGCCCGGTGCAGCTGCGCAGGAAGAGAAGGTCCTCCACGTCTTCAACTGGTCGGACTACGTCGCCGAGGACACCGTCCCGAACTTCGAGAAGCAGACCGGCATCAAGGTCACCTACGACGTCTTCGACTCGAACGACGTGCTGGAGACGCGCCTGCTGGCGGGCCACTCCGGCTTCGACGTGGTGGTGCCGTCGGCTTCGTTCCTCGAGCGGCAGATCAAGGCGGGCGTGTTCCAGAAGCTCGACAAGAGCCAGCTGCCGAATCTCAAGAACATGGATCCGGACATCATGAACCGGGTCGGCCTGCACGACCCGGGCAACCAGTACGCGATCCCCTACCTCTGGGGTACGACCGGCATCGGCTACAACGAGGACAAGATCAAGAAGATTCTCGGCGACGCGCGCCCCGACAGCTGGAACTACATCTACGATCCGAAGCTCGCCGCCAAGTTCAAGGACTGCGGCATCTCGCTGCTCGACGCGCCGGACGAAATCCTCAAGACCGTGCTCGCCTGGATGGGCCGCGATCCGAACAGTCAGAAGGAAGAGGATCTCAACGCCGCGGAAGCGAAGCTGATGCCGATCCGGCCATTCATCCGCAAGATCCACTCATCGCAGTACATCGAAGATCTCGCCAACGGCGACCTGTGCATCGCCGTCGGCTGGAGCGGCGACATCCTGCAGGCGCGCGACCGCGCCGAGGAAGCCGGCCAGGGCGTGAAGATCAAGTACGCGATCCCGAAGGAAGGCACGATCGTGTGGTTCGACATGCTGGCGATCCCGAACGACGCCGCGCACCCGAAGAATGCGCACGCATTCATCAACTACCTGATGGAGCCGCAGGTCGCGGCCAACAACTCGAACTTCGTCAACTACGCCAACGGCAACGCGGACTCGCTGGCGATGGTGAAGGAAGACGTGAAGAACGATCCGGGCATCTACCCGACGCCGGAAGTGAAGGCGAAGCTGTTCCCGTCGCTCGCCTACAACGAAGACTTTCAGCGACTCATGAACCGGATGTGGACGAAGTTCCAGACTGGAAAATAGAGAGGTCACGAGGGTTACGAGGGTTACGAGGGTCACGAGGGGCAGAACTTTTCGTGACTTTCGTGACCCACGTGACCTTCGTCACTTTCTCCGCCCAACCAGCGCCACCATGGCCAGCAGTCCATCACGCGCAGACTCGAAAACACCTGTCTGGAACGATCCCCAGGCGGCGCCGTACATCAACATCGAGAGCGTCACGAAGAAGTTCGGCGAGTTCGTCGCCGTCAACGACGTGTCGCTGAAGGTCTATCGCGGCGAGCTGTTCTGCCTGCTCGGCGGCTCGGGCTGCGGCAAGACGACGTTGCTGCGCATGCTGGCGGGCTTCGAAGAGCCGACCGCCGGCCGCATTTCGATCGACGGCGTCGACATGGCCGGCATCCCGCCGTACGAGCGGCCGGTCAATATGATGTTCCAGTCGTACGCGCTGTTCCCGCACATGACCGTGGAGCAGAACGTCGCGTTCGGACTGAAGCAGGACGGCGTGCCGAAGGCGGAGATCGCGACGCGCGTCGCCGACATGCTCAACCTCGTGAAGCTCACGCAGTTCGCGAAGCGCAAGCCGCACCAGCTGTCCGGCGGCCAGCGCCAGCGCGTCGCGCTGGCCCGCTCGCTGGTGAAGCGTCCGAAGCTGCTGCTGCTCGACGAGCCGCTCGGCGCGCTCGACA
>Ga0075418_10005850_pt1 | contig 13876 bp, 12 predicted proteins | sample SoiMetdeltSBSDD2_FD_81776 | JGI IMG/M metagenome (GOLD analysis project Ga0075418, IMG submission 81776) | Bulk soil microbial communities from a Populus tree surrounding site in Tennessee, USA - Soil MetaG P. deltoides SBSDD2 | ecosystem: Environmental > Terrestrial > Soil > Tree plantation...
CTCGACGACTGACATGCATGGTCTGGGCCCCGGCGTTTGCAAGCGCCGGGGCCGCTCGCTTTCATGTCGACCGGGTAATACTTTTCGTCCAGTCGGTTGATAACAATCACTGCCCGCCTGGCGAAAGTGCGCGCCCTTCGACTCCTAATCTCTGCATTATCCGGTTGAGAGCACCGCGCACCCGCTCAGGATCCAAATTCTCCTGCAGCATCTTGCGTGTCTTGTAGTCCTCCATCGCCGTTTGCATGATATTGGCAGGGTTGAAGCTCGGCGGAAACGAGCGCGGCGGAAACTCCTTGAAGGTCTCTACGAATTGGAAGACCTCGTCCATGACGCCGTACATCGTTTGAACGTGATTGAGCTGCCAGTCCCAGAACGTATTGGACGTGAGATCGGCCCGCTCGAACGGGTCTTGCATCACGTTGAAGATCTTTTGCAGGCGCAGCGTTGTAAATGGTTCCGCCCAGACTTCCATTGTGCCGGGTGAGCGCTGTTCGGAGAAGACGTATTTGTAATCTCCCTGGCGCATGGCGACGAGTTGGCCGTCGTCATCCGAGTAGAGGAACTTGTCGCGGGCGCTCTTGACGCCGTTGTTGTTGGCGGCGCTGCCACTGACGTTGCGGAGAAACTCCAACTGGTTGTGGCCGTCCAAGTGAACCTTGTAGTTGATGCCGTTGGCGGCGTAGCCATTGCGAAGCTTGGTCACGATATCGGGCTCGCCGGCGACGGCGCACAGCGTCGGAATCCAGTCATTGTGGCTCATCAGCTGGTTGGTTACCGTGCCGGGCTTGACCACGCCTGGCCAGCGCACCACGCAGGGCACGCGGAAAGCCCCTTCCCAGTTGGTGTTCTTCTCCGAGCGGAACCAGGTCATGGCACCGTCGGGCCAGGTGTTCATGTGCGGCCCGTTGTCGGTCGTGTAGACGACCATGGTGTTGTTGGTGATGCCGAGGTCGTCCAGTGCTTTGAGCAGTGTACCGACGTGATTGTCGTGCTCGATCATGCCGTCGATGTACTCGCTGTCACCGTGCGCATATCGACCGCGATGATCCGGACGCACATGCGTGCGAAGGTGCATACGGGTGGAGTTGAACCAGCAGAAGAACGGCTTTCCAGACTGTTGTTGACGCTTCATGAAGTCGATGGCCGCAGCCGAGGTCTCATCGTCGATCGTCTCCATGCGCTTCTTGGTGAGGGCACCGGTATCCTCGATGGTCTGCTTCCCGATCTTGCCAAAGCGCGGGTCGACCGTCGGGTCGTCGCGGTCGGTCGCCCTGCACCGTAGAACACCGCGCGGCCCGAATTTGGCGCGATAGGCCGGGTTCTTCGGGTAGTCCGGCAATTCCGGCTCTTCCTCAGCATTGAGGTGGTAAAGATTGCCGAAGAATTCATCGAAGCCGTTCACCGTCGGCAGTGATTCATTGCGATCGCCTACGTGGTTCTTGCCGAACTGTCCGCTGGCATAACCTAGATTTTTGAGCAGGCCGCCGATCGAAGGATCGAGTTGGTTCATACCCATCGGCGCGCCCGGAAATCCGACTTTGCTCAAGCCGGTGCGGATTATGTGCTGGCCGGTGAGGAAGGCCGAGCGCCCGGCCGTGCAGGACTGCTCGCCGTAATAATGCTGAAACTTGATGCCTTCGCGTGCGATGCGGTCGATGTTGGGTGTCTCATAGCCCATCAGGCCGTTTGAATAGGTGCTGACATTTGCGACTCCAATATCGTCGCCGAAGACGACCAGGATGTTGGGCAGGCGCCGACCGGGTGTCGACCCAGGCACTTGTTGGGCCTGCGCGATGCGCGAGGCCGTGCCAGTAGACAAGGCCGCCGCGGCCAGCGTGCTTCCACCGAGCAGTAGGTTGCGTCGGTTCATCGCGCCTGCCATCCGGTGAGTTTGCTTCTGAGAAGTCAGCCGATTGTGGGTCTCTTCGGTGTTCTTCATGGTCTGCCACTCCTTTGCACATGCAGTCAGCTTTGCTGTGCAAGCCCCGCAGCGGCCATTAGGGAAAACCCTCATCATGTGTTCGTTGACCACCGGAATCAGTTTGTTCGGCAGCGTGCGCGTCTGTTGCCGAGCATAACCTTTGCCTGGCAATGCACCTGGAGGGACATCAGGACCGCGGTCTGGGCAGCAGTTGTCCAGCTCCTCGCGGATGCTGAACCCCCTCGACGATCTCGGCTGGCACAGACTGCCTCCTTCGCGTTTCAGCTCTGGCGAAATTTGGCGTCACGCCACGCTAGCGCCGACTTCAGGCCTAGCTCGCGACGGATGCGATTGAATTCCGCGCGCTCGGGCCCGCCGGCTGCTTCGATGAAAATGTCGGTCTCCAGGGCGGAGGCCAAGGCTGCCCGCATCCCCATGGCCTCGTAGGTTCTATTGATCGCTCGCTTCGTGAGCCGGACGGCAGCAGGGGCAGCCACTGCCATGTCGGCCGCTATGGCCCTGGCCTTTGCGAGTTCCTCACCGTCGGCGACGACATGATTGACGATACCGAGACTGAGTGCCCGGGCCGCGGTCAGCTTGTCCTCGCCGGTCAGCAACAGCTCCTTGGCCGCTTTTGGGCCAGCGATCCACGGGAGCAACAATGCGACCGCACCTGAGCCGAACCGAACCTCGGGTGCTCCAAACCGAGTGCCTTCCGCCGCAACCGTCACATCGCAGGCAAGAGACAGCTCGAATGCGCCACCGATACAGTAGCCGTGCACGGCTGCGATCGTGGGCTTCGGACAGTCCCAGAAGCCCATGATGAACTCGAAGTCGGCTTCCAGCACGCGACGCCAATCGTCCGGCCCGTAGGGACCCGCCGCAACGCTGGCCTTCATATCGAAGCCAGCCGAGAAGGCGCGTCCCTCTCCGGCCACGACAATCGCGTTGATGGCGTCGTCGCGTCCAAGTTCTGCAAGCGCGGCCGTCGTTTCGCGCACCAGGACCGGGTCGAAGGCGTTGAGTACCTTGGGCCTACAGAACGTCAGCGTCGCAACACGGTCCTCGCATTCGATGCGGATTGTTGCGTAGGTCATCTGCCAGCCCTCAGCCAAGTCCGAAGCGGTCCAAGGCGCGATAGGCGGCAATCGTCGCCGACACGCCAAGCGACTTGAAATGGTGAAACGGTATGGGACGAACGGGTGTAAATGGGAAGAGCGGCTCGCGTCGGGGCTCGATGACGAGTTCGGCCAACTCGCGACCCATCGCCGTCTGCCAGCCGATGCCACGGCCCTGGCACCCGATCGCAACGAGAATTCCCGACGACGGTGCGTGCAGATGAGGCAGATAGTTAGTATGGATCGCGACGCGGCCACCCCACCGATGCGTGAAGCGAACGGGCCCGAGGAACGGGAACAGCTCGGTCACGTCACGCTTCAAGTGCGCCCAGTCGCTTTCGGTTGACGGCTCGTGATATGGACCGCGGCCGCCCATGACCAGTCGCCCGTCATCGCTCATGCGCCAGTAGCGGATGATACGCCTTGTGTCGGATGCAAGTTCTCCCCTCGGCAGGATGCGCTCACGATGCTCACTGGCGAGCGGCTCAGTTGCGATCTGAAGGGAATTCGCTGCAACGAACGATCTGCCGAGACCCGGGACAAAACGATCATCGGAATATGCGTTCGTGCACACGAGAATCGTGTCGGCGGCGATCGTGGTATCGCGCGCAGCTCGGGCGCACCATCCCTTTGCCGAGCGGGTCAGCTCGAGGATCTCGGTTCCCCCGCAGATTCGCGCCTTTGCCCGGAGCCCGCCCCTCGCCAGCTCGCGCGCATAGGAGAGCGGCTGAATGGAGACTGCGCGGCGGTCGACGAATGCTCCGACGTATCGGGCGGCCCCGGTCACCGCGGCAACCCGATTCTTGTCGAGGAAGCCGACGTCAGCGCCGCGCTTCGTCCACTGTTCGGCTCGTCTCCGGCCTCGGCTCGCGGCAGCCACCGTGTCAGCGGGTTGCACCCACGCGGTTCGCCGGGCCTTGGCGTCCAGACCATGCCGCTCAATGAGATCGAACACGATATCGGCCGTCGCTCCGGCGAAGCGCCAAAGTCGCTCGCCGATCTCCTGGCCGAAGAGATCCTCGAGTTCATCCGGATCGTACTTCAGCCCTGGAATTACCTGTCCACCGTTTCGGCCGGACGCGCCGTAGCCCGGGGCATACCTGTCCACCACGATCACGTCGATACCGCGCTCGGCCAAGTGCAGTGCCGCCGACAGCCCGAGGTAACCCGCGCCGATGACGAGCACGTCGGCTTTCAGATCGCCCTCGGCCGGCGGGGTTTCGGGTGCCGCGGCGGCGTCTTCTTCCCAGAGAATGGCGTGCCGGCTATGCACCGCGGTCGCCTCAATAGGTCGGTGGCGTTATCGCCCAGACGACTTCAGTCTCGTCCGGCCCGGGATTTCGATAGCGGTGCGGGCGGCTGCTCGCGAAGCCGAAGCTATCGCCGGCTTCGAGCACAAACAGGTTGCCGTCGACCCACAGCTCAAGGCGGCCGCGGACGACGACGCCCGCTTCCTCGCCATTGTGCGTGTAAGCGCTCTCACCGGAGGTTGCGCCCGGAGCGAACCGGCACGACAGAAGCTCCAGCGAGCTGTCAAGGGACGGGCTCAAGAGCTCGTCGACAATGCCGGCCGTAAAGTCGAGCCGGCGGCGGTGGGCACGGCGCACGACAATATCCCGCTCGGTCTCGGGGGCGGCTCCCGCCTCGAAGAACCAGCTGATCGTGACGCCAAAAGCGCGGCTGATAGCATGCAGCGCGTTGATGGAGGGAGTGGCAAGATCACGCTCGAGCAGACTGAGATAGCCAACCGACAACCGGGTCGCTCGCGAAACCTCGGCCAGCGTGTAACCGCGGGCCTTTCTCAAGCCCCTGATCTCACGGCCGAGGAAGCGCACCGCCTCGCCGCTGTCCAGTTTCGACCCGCGAGCCGACCGCGCTTTCGCCCGACGAGGGGCCGGACGAAAGCCATTCCTGCCCGCCAGACTGCTGTGCGTTCCGTTTTTCATTGACAAAAATAATGGCGATATTTTTTACTCAAGTCAAAGATGTTTACGGAGAGTTCGGTTGGCAGCTCGCTACGACGCGGTGATCATCGGCGGAGGGCACAACGGGCTCACATGCGGTGCCTACCTCGCCCGTGCCGGCTTGCGGACGCTGGTGCTCGAACGGCGACCGGTGATCGGCGGAGCGGCGGTCACCGAGGAAATCGTGCCGGGCTTCAAGTTCTCCGTCTTCAGCTACCTCATGAGCCTACTGCACCCGAAGGTGATCCGCGATCTCGAGCTGCGGAAATATGGCTTCGAGGTGCTTCCGGCTTCCGACATGTTCGGGCCTCTGCCGGGGGGCAACCACATCGTATTCTCCGATTCCGTCCCACGATCTCAGGCAAGCTTTGCCCGGTTTTCGAAGAAAGACGCTGAAATCTACCCGGAGTTCGATCGCTATCTCACGGAGTCGGCGAACATCGTGCGCAAGCTTCTGCTCGAGACGCCGCCGGATGTCTCTTGCCGCGACTGGCGTTCGTTCAAGGAGACGACGAAGCTTGTTTGGAAATATCGAAAAATCGGCGGCAAGTTCTTCCGCCTCGTCGACCTGCTGACGATGAGCGCGGATGACTACCTTTCCGAGTGGTTCGAGAATACGCATATTAAGGCGCTGCTGGCTTATTACAGCGGCATCGGCACCTTCGTCGGTCCGCGCAGCCCCGGTTCGGCCTACGTCATCATGCACCACGTGATGGGCGAGCACGCGGGCGCAGGCGGCTGGGGCTTCATCCGCGGCGGCATGGGCACGATCACCCAGGCAATCGCGGCGTCCGGGCAGGCAAACGGTCTCGAGATTCGCACGAACGCGCAGGTAGGTTCGATCGAGACCAACCGGGGACTCGCGACGGGTGTCACGCTCACCGATGGCACCAAGATCGAAGCGGCTACGGTCGCCAGCAACGTCAGTGCCAAACTGACGTTTCTTAAGTTTCTTCCCGAGAGCGTTCTGCCGGCCGATTTCGTTCGCGACGTCCGCGCTTACCGCACCTACTCGACGGCCTTCAAGATCAACATCGCCTGCGAGCGACTGCCGCAGTATACGGCGTTCGATCCGGCGACATGCGGCTTTGCCTATCCCACGTACACCCACATTGGCCCCTCCATCGAATATCTCGAGCGGGCCTACGACGATGCCAAATACGGCGACTGGTCGCGAGATCCCTTCATCACCCCCGTAGCTCCGAGCTTTGTCGACAACACCATCTCGCCGCCGGGCAAACATGTGGTCCACCTGTTCGGCGGCCACGCGCCCTACACGCTACGCGAGGGTAGTTGGGACCAGCGCAAACCCGAGTTCGTGAAGAATGTGCTGCGGGTGATGGACGAGCACGCGCCCGGCTTTTCGAACGGCATCATCGACATGCAGGTGCTGACACCGCCCGACATCGAGGAGAAGATCGGCTCGCCCCATGGCCACATCTTCCATGGGGAATTGCAGGCCGACCAGCTTTTCTTCGCGCGCCCGGCACCGCACTTTGCCGACTATCGCAGCCCGATCAAGGGGCTCTACCAGTGTGGATCATCCGCGCATCCGGGCGGCGGAGTTGGCGGCGTACCCGGACACAACGCGGCGCGCGAGATCCTGAAGGACCTGCGCCGATGATCACGATCCATCATCGGGGCTCGCCATCCAGAATACCCGCCGGTCAATCCTGGAAAGGGCGCTGGCGCGGATGATGCGGGTCGGAACAGCCCTGCTTCTCGCGCCCGCCCTGCTGGTGCTCGGCATCAGCTTCTTGTTGCCCCTCGGCCGCCTGCTTGTCCTCAGTCTGTCCTCGCCCGCAGGTGCAATCGCGCCATATGCGACGTTGCTGGGCGACGATATCTATCGCAAGGTTTTCTGGAACACGTCGCTGTTCGCAGTCGTGGTTACGGCGATCACACTCGTAATTGGGTGGCCAACCGCGTTCGCGCTGACCCGACTACGCGGGAGTGCACGCGCACTTCTGTTTGCCGCCATCCTGGCGCCGCTGTGGATCAGCGTTCTGGTCCGCACGTTTTCGTGGATGCTTCTGCTCGAGACGAACGGGCCGATCAACCGCGCCCTTCTGGGGATCGGGGCGATCAGAGCACCGATCGCCCTCCTTTTCAACAATGCGGGCGTCATTATCGGCATGGTGCACGTGCTGCTGCCCTATGCAGTACTCCCCATGTACGCCGCTCTCGTCCGCATCGATCCGGCCTTTCTGAAAGCAAGCGAAGGCCTTGGAGCCTCATGGCCAACGACACTGCGGCAAGTTCTCTTGCCGTTGTCGGCGCAGGGGATTGCCACCGCGGCGACGTTTGTGTTTCTGCTCTCGTTCGGGTTCTTTATTACTCCCGCACTACTCGGCGGTGCATCGAACATCACCCTTTCGATGCTGATCGACCATTTCGTCAGCGAGCGTCTCGACTGGGCGTTGGCGGGTGCGGCTTCGCTGGTACTGCTCGGTGCTACGCTGGCCTTCGTCGCGATCGCTGGACGCTTTGTCAGGGTTGCGCGTCTCATCGAGGTGCGATGATGGCGGGACGCGTCGTTCTCTCCGCTTTCTCTGCCCTTGTCGGTGCATTTCTACTGCTGCCGATCCTCGCTGTTGTACCGGCAGCGTTCAATGGCTCGAGTTTCATCCGGCTGCCGCCCGATAACTGGTCTGTGCGCTGGTGGGGGGCGTTCTTCGCAGATCAGACGTGGCGCCGCTCCCTAGTGACGAGCCTCCAGGTCGCCACTCTCGCCGCCGCACTTTCTGTCGTGCTTGGCACCGCAGCGGCGCTAGGCATCGAGCGGCTTGGTGGATGGGTCCGGCAATTGGCGCTCGCTTTGTTCGTGGGTCCGGTGATCGTGCCTGTCATCGTGCTCGCCGTGGCGCTCTATTCATTGGCCCGGTCGGTAGGCCTCGTCGGCACCACTACGATGCTTGCGATCGCCCACACGATGCTGGCCTTGCCATACGTCGCGCTGAACGTCGGTGTTTCCCTCGCGGCGCTCGATCCGAGACTTCGGCTGGCCGCTACCGGACTGGGCGCCTCGCCGTGGCACGCTTTTCGCACCGTGACTCTTCCGCTGATCATGCCTGGCGTTATCGGAGGTGCCGTCTTCGCGTTCGTCACGTCTTTCGACGAGGTGGTTCTATCCGTCTTTCTTGCGGGTCCCCAGGCCAAAACATTGCCAGTGCGGATCTGGGAAGAGATCAGGGTGGAATACACGCCGATCGTGGCAGTGGCTGCGACCATCATGATAGGGCTTGCGGTCGCGGCCGTCGCCGCGAGCCGGGTCATCCAGCGGAGGGACGCATGACGAGCGTCCGCTTCGCAGGTATCTCGAAGACCTTTGCCGAGGTCGAGGCGCTGCGCCCGACCAACCTCGACATCCCCTCGGGAGAATTCCTTACCCTGCTTGGTCCGTCCGGATCGGGCAAGACGACGCTGCTCAACATCTGTGCGGGATATCTGACGCCGACGGCGGGCCGACTTGTTGTCGGTGATCGCGACATCACCAATCTTCCCGCGCGCACGCGCAACATGGGAATGGTGTTTCAGAATTACGCGCTCTTTCCGCACATGAGCGTGTTCGGGAATGTCTCCTATGGACTGAAGGTGCGGAGGGTGAGCCGGCCAGAGATCGAGCGTCGCGTCAACAATGCGTTGGCGATGGTGCAGCTCGAAGGTTTCGCCAACAGGGCGATCGCGCAGCTTTCGGGAGGCCAGCAGCAACGGGTGGCGCTGGCCCGGGCGATGGTCATCGAACCCGATATTCTCTTGATGGACGAACCGTTGGGCGCGCTCGACCGGGCCCTGAGGAAAGATGTGCAGCTTCAGATACGGCGCCTGCACCTGGCGAACCCGCGCACGACGATCTACGTAACGCACGATCAGGAAGAAGCGCTGGTCATGTCCGATCGTATCGCGGTGATGCGGGCCGGATCAATCGTTCAAGCCGGGTCGGGTCGCGACCTTTACGAGAGGCCCGTGGACGCCTTCGTCGCGTGCTTTCTCGGCGAGTCGAACTTGATCTCTGGCCGTGTTGCCTCGGTTGGTGGCGGCAAGGCTGTACTCAATGCCGAGGGCCTAGACGTCTCGATCACGGGGCGGGCCGCGCCAGGGCTTGCCGCCAACGCGCCGGCGTTCGCGCTGATCCGCCCAGAGGCGGTCCGCTTGATCAAGGGCGGCATCCCAGCCTCTGTTATCGAGCGTGTCTACCTGGGTGAGATCACTGCCGTCCGCCTTCGCCTGCCGAATTCGCAGGAGCTCTGGTGCCGTCGCTTTGCCGCGGAGGTTCCTGATATCGAGAAGCACGAGATCGGATGGGATGAGACAGCCGTGTCCATCCTGCCGGACATCAATCCGGGCAAAAGGAGTGTGTTGCCATGCTGACGAGACGTCGCCTTCTACAAGTCGGGGCCGCGAGCGCGATTGCAGCTCCTGGCGTGCTATCCGGGCTGAGCACAGGGGTGCGCGCGCAAGGCCGGCCGATGACGTTCTGCTCATGGGGTGGCGCGTTGAGCGACCTGGAGAAGAGCGCGATGCTCGAGCCGTTCGCGAAGATGAAAGGCGTCGAGTTTGCCTATGCGTCGCCGACGGCCTACCCGAAGCTCAAGGCCATGGCGGAGGCCGGTGCGCCCGAATGGGACCTCGTTGATGTCGGCGGTCGCTACATCTTCCAGGGCGCAGATTTCCTCGAGCCGCTAGACATGTCGCTCATTCCGAACGCGAAGGCGCTCGACCCAGGCTGGGTAACGCCCAAGGGCATCTTCACGTCCACCGGTGCCACCATCATGGCCTGGAACACCAAGGCGTTTCCAGCCGATAAGGGCCCGACGAGCTGGAAGGATTTCTGGGACGTCAAGGCGTTCCCGGGGTCGCGCGGTCTTTATAAGCAGTTCTATTACAACTACGAAGCCGCGCTGCTTGCGGCGGGCACTGCACGCAAGGACATCTATCCGGTGACGGACGACAAGGTGAAGCTCGCAATCGAAAAACTCACCGAGCTGAAGCCGCACGTCAAAGTGTGGTGGACAGCTGGCGCCCAGCCACCTCAGCTTCTGTCCAGTGGCGAGCTAGCCATGGCGTCTGCATGGTCGGGCCGCATCTTTGCCGGCATCAAGGAGAACGCACCGATCGCGATGACCTTCAAGGACGGCATTGCCTGGGGTAACGCCTGGGTCGTGGTCAAGGGAACCCCACACAAGCAACTCGCCATGGAGGCGATCAATTACGCGATCTCGCAGGATGCGCAGATGAAGCTGCTCGACATCGGGACTTACGGCCCGGTCCTCGGTGCCGCGGCGGAGAAGGGTAACGCCACTCAAAAGACCTGGATGGTGACCGCACCGGAGAACGCCAAGGATATGCTGATCATCAACGAAGAGCAGGCGGCTCAGTATTCGGCCAAATACGAAGCGGACTGGAATAGGTTCCAGCTCGGCTGAACGAGCAGGGTGGCGTCCGCGATGTTTGCGCGGCGCCACCTCCTGTCACCCCGTCTCAGGCAATTGGCCCGTCGTCGTGCACGATCATCCGCTGCAGCCTCTGCTCGCGCCCCGCTCTATCGCCTTTATAGGCGCGAGCAGCCGGCCTAACACGCCGGGCCATGACATGATGCGCGCCATTCGGCGCAGCGGCTTTAGTGGCACCGTGCAGGCCGTCAATCCGAGGTATAGCGAGATCGAGGGTTATCCTTGCGTTGCGAACCTGGCGGCGCTCGCTACACGGCCCGATCTCGTCGTGCTCAGCGTCAAGAACGAGCTGCTCGAGGAAACCCTTGCGGAGGCTATCGCCGCCAAGGCCTGCGCTGCGGTGATTTTCGCCTCGGGCGTGCTCGCCCAGGACAGCGATCCGCCGCTCAGTGCTAGGCTGGCTGCCATGGCGCGCTCCGCCCGCATGCCGATCTGCGGCGGCAACTGCATGGGCTACTATAACGAGCTGGATCACGTCTGGATTTGCGGCTTCCCGAGCCCACGCACGCCGCATCCCGGCACGATTGCATTCATCGCTCACTCCGGCAGCGTCTTCGGTGCACTTTCGCACAATGACCCGCGGTTGCGGTTTGCGCTCGCAGTTTCGCCAGGACAGGAACTGACGACGACCGTCGCGGACTACTTGGCTTATGCGGTGGAACGGCCCGAGGTGAAGGTCTGCGGCCTCTTCATCGAGACAGCGCGCGATCCCGACGGATTTCAGGAAGCTCTCGCCAAGGCCGCCGAACGGAACGTTCCGGTCGTCGCGCTCAAGACGGGGCGCACCGAAGCTGCGGCACGGGCTGCCCTTACACACACTGGTGCGCTTGCCGGCAACGACGCCGCATTCGATGCCCTGTTCGACCGATACGGCGTCGTCCGGGTCGACACGCTGGACGAGCTTGCAGCAACCTTGCTGCTCCTCTCCACCGGCCGCCGCGCGGCCCATGGCGGCCTCGTCTCGATCCATGATTCCGGCGGCGAGCGCCAGATGATCATCGATCAGGCGGAGGCACTTGGTGTGCCATTCGCGACGATTGCTCCCTCGACGGCTTCATGCATCGCAGCGCGCCTCGATCCAGGTCTCGCCGCGGAGAACCCGCTCGATGCCTGGGGCACAGGTCGCGATTTCACTGCCCAGTTCGAAGGCTGCTTCCAGTCGCTTGTCGATGATCCCTCGGCCGCCCTTGGCCTTTTTGTCGCCGACGTCCGCGATGGCTCTTATCTTTACGATGGGTTCGCCAAGGCCGCCTGCGCAGTTGCTGCCCGAACGAAAAAGCCCGTCGCGCTGGCCACGAACTACACCCAGGTCCGTCACGACAAGTTGGCCCTTGCACTGACTGACGCCGGTGTGCCGGTTCTCGACGGAACGCACAATGCACTGATCGCGGCTAGGGGAGCTTTGTCGATCCGGAATTTTCGCGCCCGAGCTCCCGATCCACCGCCACGCGTCCCGCCGGCCGGACTGGCCTGGAGAAGCCGCCTCTCACGCGGCGACACGCTTGACGAGGCGGCTGCCCTCGACCTGATTGCAGATTGGGGCATTCCAACTGCACGCCGGAGGCTCGTGACTGACGAGGCCGGCGCGGCTGCCTCAGCCCAGGCGATCGGATTTCCGGTCGTTGCCAAGACGGCGATGCCCGATATCCATCACAAAACCGAGGTTGGCGGGGTGAAGCTCGGGCTCCAGAGTGAGGCGGATGTCGTGTCGGCGTATCGAGATCTGGCCGAACGGCTTGGTCCTCGGGTAGCGATATCCGCCATGGCTCTACAGGGCGTCGAGCTATCCCTTGGTTTTGTGCGCGATCCTCAGTTCGGTCCGATGGTTGTTGTGGGCGCCGGCGGCATCCTGGTCGAGCTCTTGTCCGATCGCGTGACAGCTCTCGCACCATTTGGGCCGAAGACCGCGCGCCGATTGCTGGACCGCCTGAAGGTGCGCCGCCTGCTCGACGGATTCCGCGGAGGTTCTCCATCAGACCTTGATGGGCTCGCGATGCTCATCTCGCGTTTTTCCACTGTTGCCTCGGAGCTGGGCGATTTGATCGTCGAGATGGACGTCAATCCGCTGATCTGCAGCGCGAAGATCGTCGCCGTCGATGCGTTGATCAGAACCTCGCAGGAGTTAGGCCATGGACCTCACGCTTCCCGCTGAAGATATCGGCTGGCAGAAGCGGGCGCGGGCTTTTGCGGAAACTGTCCTGTTTCCGCAAGAGGAGGAGCTGGAGCTCAAAGGCTCACTACCGCGCTCCACGAAGGACCAGCTCCGCGCCGCGGTCGTCGATCATGGCCTCAATGCTATCAATCACAGCCGCGAGGTTGGTGGCCAAGGATGCACCCAGCTCCAGCAGATTCTCATCAACGAGGAGGTCGGCAAGGCCACCGGTGCGCTTTGGGCCGTGATCTGGCATCCCGCCGTTGCGCTCAAGCACGGCACCCCGCAGCAGATTCGTGACTACCTCACGCCCAGTTGCCTTGGCAAGCGCCGCGCATGCGTCGCAATCACCGAGCCCGATGCCGGGTCCGACACGAGCCGGATCGCAACCCGGGCCGATCGTCGCGGCGATCGGTTCTTCATCAGTGGCGAGAAGTGGTTCGTAACCACCGGCGACGAGGCAGACTACGTCATCGTGCATGCGCATGTGGACGGCGACAGTGCCAAGCCGACGCTTTTTCTGGTCGACAAGACGGCGCCGGGCCTTTCCATCAAACGAGAGCCAAAATTCACACACACCTACGTGTTCGGCCATCCCGAGTTCCTGTTCGAGAACGTGGAGGTCGGTGAGGACAGCGTTGTGGGCGGCATCGGTCAAGGTCTCGAGCTCACGAAGGACTGGTTCGTCGAGGCCCGCTTGCAAATCGCAGCCAACTGTCTCGGAGCCGCATCCGTGGCTTCGAGTTCGCCAGCGATTGGGCTTCGCGCCGCATTCAATTCGGGCGGCAGCTTCGGCAGTTCCAGGGTGTGGAGTTCATGCTCGCCGACATGGCCGTGGAGATCATGGCGGCAAAAAGCCTGATCTATCGCGTCGGGTGGGAGATCGATCACGGCCTTGATCGTAAGGTCGCTCACGCCCGCGCCAGCGTGTTGAAGCTGTTTGCATCCGAAATGGCAGGCCGGGTTCTCGACAAGGCCGTTCAGATCTTCGGAGGTCGCGGCTACATGCGAGAAAATCCGGTCGAGCGGCTCAACCGGGACGTCCGCGTGGATCGCATTTGGGAAGGCACGTCGGAGATCCAGCGGGTCATCATCGGATCGCAAATCGCGAAGCGCGGGACCCGCCTGTTCACCGACTGGACCTAGCTCCGCCCCTAGTGCCGCAAGCTTAGCGCCATGCTCACGATAGGTCGCGCTTACCTTAGCCTAGCATCGGGCCGACAGAACCCCCGATCGTACGGCAATATTGGAGCCAGTGGCCGAGC
>Ga0075418_10005851_pt1 | contig 13876 bp, 11 predicted proteins | sample SoiMetdeltSBSDD2_FD_81776 | JGI IMG/M metagenome (GOLD analysis project Ga0075418, IMG submission 81776) | Bulk soil microbial communities from a Populus tree surrounding site in Tennessee, USA - Soil MetaG P. deltoides SBSDD2 | ecosystem: Environmental > Terrestrial > Soil > Tree plantation...
CGCGGATGCGGCGGCGACTTGGTGAAGCGGCCGACCGCGCGCGGGCCGCCGTTATAGACGGCGTACGCCGCGCGCGCGACGTGCTCGGGGTTGCCGGTCCGCTCGGCGAATGGAACCGCGTAGTCCTTGAGGTAGCGCAGCAGAATCTGCGCGCCGGCGCGGATGTTGTACGCCGTGTCCCAGCGCACGCGCTCCATGTCGTAGAAGCCGCGCCAGACGCGCTGGTTGATCTGCATGATGCCGACGCTCGCTGCCTGGCTGCGCAGGTAGCTCACCTTGCCGCCGCGCACGACGTATTGGCGCCAGCAGCTCTCGATGAGCGCAGTGGTCGGCACGAGGTGCCGGTAGACGCGTTCATGCGAGGGCGCGAGCTTGGCGCGCCCGAGCTCGCTCGTCGCGGTCTTGCCGAGCAGGCCGCCGACACGAGCTTCGTAGGCGGGAAGCTCGGCGCGCGTCGGCACCCACCGGTCGAGCGGGGTGTTCGCGTAGGCGTTAGGGATGAATAGATCGAGCCAGCTGCGCGTCGGCGGCGGCGCGGGTTCGGTTTCAGAGATCTCGTCCACGCCGAACACGCGGCTAAGCTCCGCATCGACGCTCCAGTCGTAGGCGAGTGGATCGGCCGCCGCGCCCGGTGCGAGAGTGCGCGCGAGCTGCCGCAGGCCGTCCGTGGAGACCGGCAGTCCGGGCGCTGCGCTCTCGAGCGCCGCGAGCACGTCGCCGGCGTCGACGAGGAGGGAATAGCGCGGCGCAAGGATCTCGCGCAGCTCGCTCCACGCGTCCAGGAAAAGCGTGCGCACCGGGTCGCCGGCGACCGTATCGCCCGAAAGCAGCGCCACGAGCTGATAGCGGCTCTCGAGAAGCAGGGTGAATAGGCGCTGGCGCAGCGCTGCGTCCTCGCCGTCGAGCGCGACGTGCCGCACGACGTAATAGAGAAAGGCGTCCCACGGCTCGAGCACCTTCTCCAGCGCTTCGACCTCGGCGTCGGTGAGGGGCGCGCCCGGTGCCGTCGCGGGCGGCGGCGCGACGAGCCAGGCGACGGCAAGCTCGATCGCCACCGGTACCACTACATGCGTGCTTTCGACCCGCGGCTGGCGAAGCTCTATGCCCTGCGCGGCGGCTCCGAGCATCTGGAGCGGGGTGCCAAGATCGTAGGCGAAGCGCTCGATGCGCGGATGGACCCGCTGCTTTGCGAGATCCCAGATGAGCGGCGCTACACCGCCGCGCTCGTCCGCGAGGCGCGAGTCGACTATGTGCACGCGCACGCGACCGCTGCGATCGATGCGCGGCTTGAGCGTGAAGTGCATCGTTCCGCGCCAGGCGGCTGCGGTCTGGCAGTTGCCGCCCATAGCGACGCCGAGCGCGCCCGACCCCGGAACGGCGAGCCGCAGGCGAACGCCGTCGGCCTGCACGGTGGGGGTCCCGAGCTTGAGATACCGGCACGGGCCTTCGCGGTACGACGCCGCGGCAAGCTGCGTGGCGAGCGCCTCGCTCAACGTCTCGAGCGACACGCGCACGGGGATCTCGACTTGCGCGCCAAGCGCGCGGCAGGCGAGCAGCACGCCGCCGAGAGCGAGGACTCGGAGCAGGGTTACGCACACTTCTCCTTCTTTACGCATCGAGTCATGAACTTGCTATCGGCGCGCCTGCGCAGATGTGACCACCGGGTAAGCTCTACGCGTGGCGAAATCGAGCAAACAGTGGCTGCACCGGCACGTCACCGACCACTACGTCAAGACGGCGCGCAAGCAGGGCTATCGCTCGCGCGCCGCTTTCAAGCTCCTTGAAATCGATTCCAGGGAAAAGCTGTTCCGTCCGGGTCAGACGATTATCGACCTCGGCGCGGCGCCGGGCGGCTGGTCGCAGGTGGCCGCGGAGAAGGTAAAGCCGGGCGGCCGCGTGCTCGCCATTGACCTTTTGCCGATCGTCCCCATATCCGGAGTGACCATCCACCAGGGGGATTTCCGCGAAATTGACCATAACGAGCGAGCCGACCTCGTCCTTTCAGACCTGTCGCCGAACCTGTCGGGTATTCGCAACGTCGACCAGGCCCGCTGGCTCGAGCTTGCCGAAGCAGCCCTCGAGCTTTCACGCAAATGGTTGAAGCCGGACGGCGTTTTCGTGGTCAAAGCCTTTCACGGTGAAGCGTTTGATACGCTTAGGTCGCGCCTGGAGAGCGCGTTCAAGAAGGTCAAAATCATTAAACCCCCGGCTTCCAGGGGTGAATCAACGGAGACATACGTGGTGGCACGCGCCTTGCGCGCCGGGTAAGATGGTTTTTTGCGTAGTGCAGTGAAGGACTTAGTTGAGGAGCGGCAGATTTGAACAATATGCTTAAGAACCTGGTCATCTGGCTCGTTATCGGGCTGGTGCTGATGACTGTGTTCAACCAGTTCAACACCCGTCAGTCGGCGCAAGCGCCGATGGAGTACTCCCAGTTCCTCGAGGAGGTGAAGGCGGGTCGCATCGCCAAGGTCACCATCGAAGGCCGCCAGCTCAAGGCGACCACGAGCGAAGGCAAGCGCGTCACGAGCTACTCGCCGGGCGACATCTGGCTCGTGTCCGATCTACTCAAGTACGGCGTCAAGATCGAGGCGAAGCCCGAGGAGGAGCCTTCGCTCCTCATGAACATCTTCGTCTCCTGGTTTCCGATGCTGCTTCTCATCGGCGTGTGGATCTTCTTCATGCGCCAGATGCAGGGCGGCGGACGCGGCGGCGCGTTCTCTTTCGGCAAGTCGCGTGCGCGCATGCTGGACGAATCGACCAACACCGTTACCTTCGCCGACGTCGCCGGATGTGAAGAGGCGAAGGAGGAGGTCGCCGAGCTCGTCGATTTCCTGCGCGATCCTTCCAAGTTTCAGAAGCTGGGCGGCCGCATTCCGCGCGGCGTGCTGATGGTCGGCAACCCCGGCACCGGCAAAACGCTGCTCGCGCGCGCCATCGCGGGTGAAGCCAAGGTTCCCTTCTTCTCGATTTCCGGCTCCGACTTCGTCGAGATGTTCGTCGGCGTCGGCGCCGCGCGCGTGCGCGACATGTTCGAGCAGGCGAAGAAGCACGCGCCCTGCATCGTGTTCATCGACGAGATCGACGCGGTCGGCCGGCAGCGCGGCGCGGGCCTCGGTGGCGGCAACGACGAGCGCGAGCAGACCTTGAACCAGTTGCTCGTCGAGATGGACGGCTTCGAGTCGACGATGGGCGTGATCGTCATTGCGGCCACGAACCGTCCGGACGTTCTCGATCCCGCGCTCCTGCGGCCGGGCCGCTTCGACCGCCAGGTCGTGGTGCCGCTGCCGGATATCCGCGGGCGCGAAGAGATTCTGAAAGTGCACATGCGCAAGGTTCCGCTCGCGCCGGACGTCAAGCCCGACATCCTTGCGCGCGGCACGCCCGGGTTCTCCGGCGCCGATCTCGCCAACCTGGTGAACGAGGCCGCGCTCTTCGCCGCGCGTGGCAACAAGCGCCTCGTCGACATGGACGACTTCGAGCGCGCCAAGGACAAGATCATCATGGGCGCGGAGCGCCGCTCGATGGTCATGCCCGAGGAAGAGCGTCGCAACACGGCCTACCACGAGTCGGGACACGCCATCGTGGCGCGCCTGCTGCCGAAGACCGATCCGGTGCACAAGGTGACCATCATCCCGCGCGGCCGCGCGCTGGGCGTGACGATGCAGCTGCCGGAGACCGACCGCTACAGTCAGGACCGCGATCGGCTGATGAACATGATCGCGGTGCTGTTCGGCGGCCGCATCGCCGAAGAGCTGTTCATGAACCAGATGACCACCGGCGCGTCGAACGACTTCGAGCGCGCCACCGAGATCGCCCGCCGCATGGTCACCCAGTGGGGCATGTCGGACGAGCTCGGGCCGATGGTGTACGGCGAGAACGACAGCGAAATCTTCCTCGGCCGCTCGATCACCACGCACAAGAACGTGTCCGAGGCGACCATGCAGAAGGTCGACGCCGAGATCCGCCGCATCATTGACCAGCAGTACCGCCTCGCGCGGCGCCTGCTGGAGGAGAACCGCGACAAGGTCGAGGCGATGACCAAGGCGCTGCTCGAGTTCGAGACGATCGATGCCGACCAGATCGGCGACATCATGTCGGGCAAGCCGCCGCGCCCGCCGAAGCCGAGCGGCGCGCAGGCGCAGGCCAAGCCGCCGGCGAGCGACGCCGGCGCCGAGGGCGCGACCGCGCCTGCAGCGGGAGCGTAGAACACTTATCGCCGGACGCTTCGAGTTCGCGCTCGAGCGTCCGCTCATCATGGGCGTGGTCAACATCACGCCCGATTCCTTTTCCGACGGTGGCCGCTTCTTCGGCGTTCGGGAGGCGCTGACGCAGGCGCGTCGCCTCGCGGACGAGGGCGCGGCCATCATTGACATCGGCGGCGAGTCAACGCGGCCCGGGGCCGAGCTGGTTTCAGAGGACGAAGAGCTGCGGCGCGTCATGCCCGTGCTCGAGAAGCTCGACGGCCTTTGCGTCTCGGTGGACAGCCGACGGCCGAAAATCATGAAAGCGGCGCTCGAGGCGGGCGCCTCGATGATCAACGATGTCGATGCCCTTACTGCGCCCGGCGCGATGGAAGCCGTCGCTAACGGCCGATGCGCGGTTTGTCTCATGCACAAGAAGGGCGAACCCGCCACGATGCAGCGCGATCCCCACTACGATGACGTGGTGCGCGAGGTACGCGAGTTCCTGAAGAGCCGCGTGCATGCGGCTCGCGCCGCGGGCATTGCCGCCGAGCGCATTACCGTCGACCCGGGTTTCGGCTTCGGCAAAACCGCGGCGCACAACCTCACCCTTCTCAAGAATTTGGCGGCCCTCTCCGACCTGCCGATCGTGGCGGGGCTCTCGCGCAAGTCCACACTCGGCCGGATCACCGGGCGAGCGGTGGAGGATCGCCTGGCCGGGAGTCTGGCGATGGCCTTGCTCGCGCTGCAGGCCGGTGCTGCAATACTTCGTGTCCACGACGTTAAAGAAACACGCGACGTGATCGCCGTATGGCAGGCTTATACCCGTGAGTCGTAAGTATTTTGGAACCGACGGCGTGCGCGGCACGATCGGCGAGAGCCCGATGACGCCGGACTTCGTGCTGCGCCTGGGGTACGCCGCTGGGAAGGTGCTTTCCAAACAATCCGCGAACCCTGCGGTGTGCATCGGCAAGGACACGCGCATCTCGGGCTACATGATCGAATCGGCGCTCGAAGCGGGCTTCTCGGCCGCCGGCGTTGATGTGCACATGTGCGGGCCGATCCCGACGCCCGCGGTGGCGTACCTTGCGCGCGCGCTGCGACTCGCGGCCGGGGTCGTCATTAGCGCCTCGCACAATCCATATGCCGACAACGGCATCAAGATTTTCTCCGGCGACGGTTTCAAGCTCCCCGACGAGGTCGAAGCCGAGATCGAGGCGCAGATGGACGCGCCCATGGGTTGCAACGAGGCTGCGCACCTCGGCAAGGTCTGGCGCGTCGACGACGCCGCCGGACGCTACATCGAGTTCTGCAAATCCACGTTCCCCACGCGGCTCGACCTCAAGGGTCTGCGCATCGTGCTCGACTGCGCGCATGGCGCCGCCTACAACGTCGCGCCGCACGTCTTCCACGAGCTCGGCGCCGAGGTGAGCGCGATCGGCATCACGCCCGACGGCATGAACATCAACGCCAAGATCGGCGCCACGGCGCCGGGCGCGCTGCGCGAGGAAGTGAAAAAGCAAAAGGCCGATCTCGGCATCGGCCTCGACGGCGACGCCGACCGATTGGTCATGGTCGATGCGAGCGGGCGGCTCTTCGACGGCGACCAGCTTCTTTACGTGATCGCGACGCACCGCTCGAAGGAGCGGCGCGACGGGGGCAAGGTGAGCGGCGTCGCCGGCACCCTGATGACCAACTTCGCGTTCGAGAAGGCGATGGCGCGCCTCGGCATCCCGTTCGGCCGCGCCAAGGTCGGCGACCGCTATGTGCTGGAGCTCATGCGCGAGAAGCGCTGGGAGCTCGGCGGCGAGAACTCCGGCCACATCATCTGCCTTGACAAGCACACCACTGGCGACGGCATCGTATCCGCGCTGCAGGTGCTCCACGCGATGTGCGAATCCGGCCGCACGCTCGCCGAGCTGACTGCCGACCTGGTCATGTATCCCCAAGTGCTCCTCAACGTCGCGGTGCCGCGCGGCTTCCAGTGGGACAAATACGACGAGATCCGCAAGGCGCAGACGGACGCCGAGCGCTCGCTCAACGGCAAGGGGCGCGTGCTGCTGCGGCCTTCGGGTACGGAGCCCGTGCTGCGCGTCATGGTGGAAGGTGAGCCGCGCGAAGTCATTGAATCCGCCGCTAACTCCATCGCCTCGGCGGTGCGCAGGGCGGCCTCGGCCTAGCGCCGGCCGTCGTACCAGACGCGGCAGGCGTCGCGGCTGCGCAGCGTGCGCCCGCCGAGGAGCAGCGTCTTCAGGATGAACGTAAAGTGCTCGCGCCTGGTGTAGAGCCGCACCTTGCGCTCGCTGGTGCGTAGCGGATGGCGATGGAGGATGACCACGCGCTGTCGCCGGCGGCGCGCGAGCCGCTTGAGGCGCCGCGAGAAGTCGATCTCCTCGCCGGCGTAGAACGCTTCGCTGAAGCCGCGCAGCTCGCGGAAGGCGGCGGCTTCGCAGAAGATGAACGACCCGGCGGCCCATCGCATGCGCCGGCTGAGAAGGTTCCAAAACCCGACCCAGGCGCGCGCCAGGGCGTCGTCGAGGTCCACTGCCACCGTCGCGCCGCCGCCGAGGCAGCCGGTTGCGATTTCGCGCATCACGTCGCGAAAGAGCTCGGCATCGGGGTAGGAGTCCGCATCGACGAAGAGGAGCCAGTCGCCCCGCGCGGCGGCGGCGCCGCGATTGCGGGCGCGCGCGATCTGGTTATGCGACTCGAATACGACCGTCGCACCGGCAGCGCGGGCGAGTTCCGCCGTGCGGTCAGTGGAGTTGTTGTCGCAGAGGATGAGCTCGGTACTCCATCCTGCATCGGTGAAGGCATGCATCGCGCTGCAGATGGCGGCAAGGGACCCGGGTAGCAGACGCTCCTCATTGAACGCCGGGACGATCACCGACGCCTTCATCGGCGCAGGACGAGGCCAAGCGCGGCCATGACAAGGGCCGCGCCGGCGAGCATGCCGAGCGTCACGCGCTCATCGAGGAATAGCCAGCCCCAGAGCACGCCGAGCACCGGCACCGCGAGACCCACCGTGAGCGTGCGCGACGGTCCTATGTCGCGCACGAGCGTGAAGAACGGAAGGTAGGCCACGCCGCTGCAGAGGATGCCCACGGCGATGAGCGCCGCGACGCCGGCGAGGGTCCACTCGGGAGGCGGCGGCGCGGTGACCCAGAGCGGCGCCATGAGGATGGCCGAGAAGGCGATCGACCCCGCGGCGAGTCCCATCGGCGGCATGCGGCCCTGCCGCTGCTTGATCATGACGCCGGCCCAACCCCAAAAACCCGCGCCCGCGATCGCGACCACAGTGCCCGCCGCCGTCATGAGATTCATTTCGACCGGACCGAGGTTGACGATGAGCGCGACCCCGGCGATGCCGAGCACGAAGCCGGCGATGCGCACAGGGCCTAGCCGCTCCTTCAACACCGGTACCGCGATCACCGCCGCCCAGAGCGGCACCATGCCATTGATGATCGCGAGATAGCCTGCGGGCAGCACGCTCGCCGCCCACGCGAAGCACACGAACGGCGCGACGTTATTGACCATCGCAACCGCGAGGTGGTCCTTCCAGTGCTCGAGCGGCGCGATGCGCTGGCGCGCGACCCATGCCGCCCAAGGCACCAGGAAGAGCGCCGCGAAGAGCGCCCGGCCTTCCGACACTGCGGCGGTGCCGAAGGCCGGAACGGCGACGCGCAGGAAGATGTACTGGAACGACCACAGGGTAGCCAGCGCAAGCCACCGAGCGGCGTCGTACCCTTTCAGAGGTATACGCGCTTCATGTTCTCGGCGGGATAACGCGTGCCGGCGCCGGCTCCGGGAGGCGCAGCCTCCGAGATCCGCTGCACATCTGCAGGCGACAGCTTGACGTTCAGCGCGGCGAGATTTTCGTCGATGCGCGCTTTCCGCTTGGTGCCGGGGATCGGCACGATGTCCTTGCCCTGCGCGAGCATCCACGCAAGGACGAGCTGAGCGGTGGTGCATTGCTTTTCGCGTGCGATGGCATCAAGCCGCGCGACGAGCTCGACGTTCTTGTCGAGCGCGTCGCCCTGGAAGCGCGGATGCTGCAGACGCCGGTCGTCTTCCGGCAGGTCGGCCTTTCCGCGCACCGTGCCGGTGAGCATGCTGCGGCCGAGCGGCGAGTAGGGCACGAGCGTGATGCCGAGCTCGCGCGTCGCCTTGAGCGTCTCTTCGCCCTCCTTGCGATAGAGGAGGGAGTATTCGTTCTGCACCGCCGCGATCGGGTGCACCTTGTGCGCGCGCCGGATCGTCTCCGGGCGCGCCTCTGAAAGTCCGATCGCGCGCACCTTGCCCTGCTCGATGAGCTGCTTCATCGCGCCTACCGTGTCCTCGATCGGCGTGTTGGGATCGACGCGGTGCTGGTAGTACAGGTCGATGACTTCAATGCCCAGACGCTTCAGGCTCGCTTCGCAGGCCTGCATGACGTATTCCGGGCGCCCGTCCACGCCCTGCTTGCCGTCCGGAAGCTTCACCTGCCCGAATTTGCTCGCGACGATGACGTTGTCCCGGCGGCCCTTGAGGGCCTTGCCGAGCAGCGTTTCGTTGTGCCCCCAGCCGTACATGTCGGCCGAGTCGAGGAAGTTGATGCCGCGGTCGATCGCGTAGTGGATGACGCCAATGGATTCATCATCGTTCGCGTTGCCGTAGACGCCCGACATGGACATGAGGCCCAGTCCGAGCGCGGAGACTTTAATACCGGTACGACCCAGCTGCCGTTGTTCCATGGTGTGTTCCTTCAAAACCGGGGTCAGAGCCCGAAATCGTTCGGGATTATGCCGTCAAAGGCAAATCGGGCTCTGACCCCGATTTCAGAATAAGTCGAAGTATTCGCGATGCTCCCAGTCGCTCACTTCGAGGTTGAAGCGGGCGATCTCGGCTTCCTTGATGCGGCAGTAGTAGTCGATGAAGGTGGCGCCGAAGCCGTCGCGCAGCGCCCTGTCGGCGCGCAGGTGGAAGAGCGCCTCGTCGAGCGTGCGCGGCAGCGGCTCGGCCTTGGTCTCGTAGGGCGTGTCGGCCGCGCGCGGCAGCACCAGCTTGCGCTCGATGCCGTCGAGACCGCAGTAGATCTGCGAGCCGAAGTAGAGATACGGATTAGCCGCCGGCTCGCCGATGCGGTTCTCGATGCGCGTATCCGGATCGCGCGGTCCGCCGACCACGCGCAGCATCGCGCCGCGGTTTTCCTTGCCCCAGATAACGCGGTCGGGGGCGAGCGAGTAGGGACGATAGCGCTTGTAGCCGTTGATCGTGGGTGTAGCGAAGGCGCTGGAGGCGCGCGCATGCGCGAGCAGGCCGGCGAGGTACTGCTTGCCGGTCTCGGAGAGGTCCTCGCGATCGGAGGTGAACGCGTTCAGCCCGTTCCGGGTGAGCGATTGGTGCAGATGCCAGCCGCTCGACATGATGTTCGGCAGTTTCGGGCGGCACATGAAAGTGGCGTGGTAACCATGGCGGCGCGCGATCTGCTTCACCGCGCTGCGCAGGAGAACCATTGCATCCGCCGCGGCGATGCCGGCGCGCGGCGCGAGCGTGAACTCGAGCTGGCTCGGTCCGAACTCAATCTCGAAGGAGCGCAGGGGAAGCTCCAGGCGCTCGAGGTTGTCGCGCAGCAGCTCGACCACCGGTTCAAGCTGGTCGTACTTGTGCTCGGTCAGGAGCTGGTAGCCAGTGGTGAGGAGCTCGACCTCCGGCGGATTACCCGGCTGCCCCGCGTCCGTGGGCTGCAAGCGCGGATCGCGGATGCGAAAGACATGGAACTCGACTTCCAGCCCGGCGACGAACTCGTAGCCCGCAGCCGCGAGCTTGTTGACCGCGCCCTTGAGGAGCGCGCGCGTGTCGAATAGCACCGGGCGGCCGTCGGGAAAGTGCAGATCGCAGAGGAACCAGCCCGTGTCGGGCGCCCACGGCAGGACGCGGAACGTCGACGCGTCGGGCACCATCATGATGTCGGCTGCACCCTGCATCTCGGGAATGCCAACGCCGGCGCCCGGCGTGAAGGCCGCGAACACGGTCTTGTGCGAGGTGTCCTTGAGGAGGAGCGTGCTCGTAACCGTTACGCCGCGCTCCATCGCCGCTTCGGCTGCGGAGCTCGAAAGGGTCTTTCCGCGCAGCACGCCATGCTGATCGGCAAAGGAGAAACGAACTGCCTTCAAGCCGCGCGGCAGTTTCATGCCGCCCAGGCCGATTGCCGCCGTCGTGTCTCGTCGGACTGCTTCCAGTACTCGTCGATGCTTGCGGTCGGGCCGATGCCGTCGATGGCGGGCGGCCCCGAGGCCTGCACCTCGACGACCAGCCCGCCGGCCTCGTTCTTGCGGATCGCGTCGACGAGCAGACGCCGGTAGAGCACGATGCCCTTGTCGGTCGTGCCGAGGTTCTCCTTGGTGCGGTCCTGGATGGAACCTTGCGACTCGCACGCCCACTGGTCGTGGATGTTGATGTCGAAACCCATCCCGGTGAAGGTCCGGTGCTTCTGCTCATCCAAGTTGAAGCCCCAGCCGTTGGCGCGCCCGTAGATCGGTTTGTAGTCGGGCGCCGGGTACGTCTTCAGCCGCTGCGCGCGCATCGTGTCCTTGTCGACCGGCGCGCCGAAGCTCGTGAAGATCGAGTACCAGTAGCAGCCGGTGTCGTCCACCGGCACATGCCACTGCGAGATTGTCATCTCCGCGTTCATCGGGATCACGAACGCCTGCGGGAAAAGGATATTGGTGACGCGGATGTGCGTGTGCGCCTCGCTGATCCGGCGCAGGGTGTGCAGCCGCATGCCGTAGGGCGTGCGTTCGACGCGGATGTCCAGCCGGTCGTACTCGCGCAGCACTTTGGAAATGGGCATCTGCGAATCCGAAGGCGTGCCGCGGAACTGGCGGCCGTAGCTCGTCGCCGGATCCTCGTCCTCGAAGAACCTATGCAGCCACGAGGCGTGCGCCGGATCGATGCCGACCTCGAGCGCCTGCAGCCAGTTGCAGTCCCAGTAGCCCTTGAAGGCGAACGTGTACTCCGCAGGCGCGACGAAGCAATCGAAGTCCGGGAAAGCGGGCGCCGCGCCTTCGCCGAGATAGGCGAACAGCACGCCGCTTTTCTCGACAACAGGGCACGAGCGCAGGCGGATGTGCTCGCAGAGCCGGCTGCCCTGCGGCTCCGCCGGTGTCTCGATGCATTGGCCGGCAACGTCGAAAAGCCAGCCGTGGAACGAGCAGCGCAGGCCGCCGTCCTCCAGGCGCCCATAGGCAAGATCCGCCCCGCGATGCGCGCACTGCCGCTCAATCAATCCGTAGCGGTTCTTGTCGTCGCGGAACAGAACGAAGTTCTCGCCCATCAGGCGGACGGGCTTCACAGGCCGCGATCCCTGCATCTCGTCGACGAGCGCCACCGGCTGCCAATAGCGGCGCAGGAGCCTCCCGGCGGGCGTGCCGGGCCCGACGCGCGTCATGAGCTCGTTCTGCTCCCGGCTGATCATTGCTCGGAAAGGATTATTCCTCGCGCCAGAGCGCGAGCGCTTTCATTGCCGGGAAATCGTTGAAGGAAAAAAGCACGGCCTCGCCATGAGCGCCGTGCCGATAGCGGGCCCACGAGGGCACGACGAAGATGTCTTTCTCCTGCCATTCGAAGCGCTGGTTTCCGATCTCTGACCAGCCGCGGCCGCTCGCCACCTGGTACACGATGCTGCCGGTGTGGCGCCTCGCTTTCGAATCCCGCACGAGCTCGAGGCGCGCGCCCATCGTCGGCATCACCGGGCCGCCGGTGAGCGGATTGGAATATTCGTAGACGCCGTCTTTCTTGACTGAATTGTAGGCGTCGTCCCATTTGTAGAGAAAGACGGGGGAGTAGGGCTTCGACCAGCTGTCGCGTGAAAGCGCAGCGGGCGTCTGCACGATCTTCGGATGCACTTCATAGAAATTCGCGTCGAGCGAATTCATCAGCGGAATGTCGAGCCCGTCCTGCCAGATGCATTGGGTGCCGTCCGCGGAAACGCCGTGGTCGTGCCAGGTGCCGTTCGGCGTGAGCACGAAGTCGCGTGCGCCGAGCTCCAGGCGCTCGCCGTCGACGACGGTGTACGCGCCGCGGCCTTCCATGACGAACCGTAGCGCGCTCGCCTGATGCCGATGCGCGGACGTGAACTCGCCGGGATTCATCACCTGAACGCCGGTGTAGAGAAGTCCGACGGCCGCGCTCCACTCTTTGCGTCCCGGGTTCACCAGCATCACCACGCGCCGCGCGGCCTTTTCAGCGGAGACGAGATCCGGCGCGCGGCGAACGAACGGTTCGACGCGCTGCCACTTCCAGATGATCGGCACCGACTTCGGTTGTGGGAACCACGGCTCGATCTCGTTCGCGACGTTCCACAGCGCGCCCAGCTCTTCGCCCTCGAGCGCCCGGTAGTACTCTTCGAGCTCCGGCGTGTCCTCGACGTTCGCGCGTCCAACGACGTTTTCGCGCTTCATACGGAAAAGTCTACACCCCGAGGTAGCGATGCTGGACGTTCTGGTCTGCCGCAAGCTCGGCCGAGCTGCCGCTCCACACGACGCGGCCTTTCTCGAGCACATAGTGGCGGTCCGCGACTTGGGTCAGCGACTTGACGTCCTTGTCGATGACTAGGATGGAGAGCCCGTCGCCCTTCAGGCGCTCGATCGAGCGATAGATCTCTCCGCGCACGAGCGGCGCCAGGCCCTCGGTGGCTTCATCGAGGACGAGGAGGCGGGGGTTGGTCATGAGCGCGCGGCCGATGGCGAGCATCTGCTGCTCTCCGCCGGAGAGCTGGTTGCCGTAGTGGCCCTGGCGCTCGCGCAGGTTGCGAAAGAGATTCAGCACGCGCTCGAGCGTCCAGGGACCCTTGCGCGCCGTGGCGAGCAAGTTTTCGCGCACCGTCAAGTTCGGGAATACCTGCCGGCCTTCGGGAACGAGGCCGAAGCCAGCCTGGGCGATGCGGTAGGACGGCAGCCCGTTCATCGCTTTGCCGTCGAACGTGATCGTGCCTGCCTTCGGCCGCGCAATGCCCATGATCGAGCGCACGGTGGTGGTCTTGCCCATGCCGTTGCGGCCGAGCAGGCTCACCACCTGGCTCGCGCCGACTTCGAGGCTCACGCCAAAGAGGACCTGGCTGCGGCCATAGGCGGTCTCGAGGTTGCGAACTTCGAGCATCAGGCCTCGCCGAGGTACGCTTTGCGTACCTCTTTGTTCGCGCGAATCTCCTCGGGCACGCCGGTCGCGATGACGCGCCCGTAGACCAGCACCGAGATGCGGTCGGCGAGCCGGAACACCGCGTCCATGTCGTGCTCGACCAGGACGATGGTCTTGCCCTGCTTGAGGCGTCCCAGCAGGCCGATCATGCGCTGGGATTCCTCGACGCCCATGCCGGCCATCGGCTCGTCGAGCAGGAGCAGGCGCGGCTCGGTGGCGAGCGCCATGGCCACCTCGAGCTGGCGGTGCTCCCCGTGCGACATGCTCACCGCCGGCACGTCGCAGCGCGCGCCCAAGCCGACCTGCTCGAGCAACCGCCGCGCCGGCTCGATGAGCGCGGGGTCGGCGTGCGCCGGCCGCCACAAACCCGTGCGCCTGCTGAACGACTGCACCGCGAGCGCCACGTTGTGGAGCGCGCTGAAATCGAGAAAGACGCTGGTGAACTGGAACGAGCGCGCGAGTCCCTTGCGCGCGCGCCGGTGCGCGGGCAGGCGTGTGATGTCCTCGCCGGCGAA
>Ga0075418_10005853_pt1 | contig 13874 bp, 9 predicted proteins | sample SoiMetdeltSBSDD2_FD_81776 | JGI IMG/M metagenome (GOLD analysis project Ga0075418, IMG submission 81776) | Bulk soil microbial communities from a Populus tree surrounding site in Tennessee, USA - Soil MetaG P. deltoides SBSDD2 | ecosystem: Environmental > Terrestrial > Soil > Tree plantation...
ATAGCCATGATGAACAAGACAAAAAGTGCAAAAAGACAACTACTGCGCATGTTGTTCCTATTGCCGGCCACAGCTATTTTACTGCTGGCTTTCCGTAATAAGCTAAATGAATCAAACAGTGATTCAGCAAAAAGTGAAAGAGTCTATAACAATTTACCTGTAGCAAACATTGCCATAAAACAACAGGAGATTATTTCAGATACGATTCCGTCAGATAACCCTCCAAAAGACTATAATGAATTTCTGAAAAGAAACCCGCAGATTAAAAACATACAGTGGAGCGGGGATCCTTTCAGTATGACAATTAATCTCAAAGACGGTAGCAAGGAAACCTATAATGTTGAAAATAAAAAGGAGATCGCCAGCCTTAAAAAAAAATACGGGAAGCTTCCTCCAGGTCCACCATTAGGTCCGGGCAGTGAAAAAGAAATTGAGGTTACAGAAGAATCTTCACCCGAGGTAGAAGAGCTTGCAGAAGTGAAAGTGGTTACAGTAAAAGAAGTCCCTGCAAAAGTGGTAAACGCTGAGCTTGCAGAAGTAACAGTAATAGGGACACCTTCAAAAAAAGCTGTATCAGCAACTGGTGAAATAAAAGAAGTAACCCTAGTCGCAAAGCCTGCAAAAGCAATTACAACAAATGCCGAGCTGCAGGAAGCAGTAGTATCAGGAGTGCCTTCAAAAAAGGCTATATCAACAACAGGGGAATTGAAAGAGGTAACTGTGGTTGGGAAGCCAGCAACAACTATCACAACAAACCCTGACTTCAATGAAGTCACGGCTGTTGGCAAGCCATCAAAAGTATCAACAACAGTAAAGAGCAATGTTGTCTCCGAGACAAGCGTTGCCGGCACAACTATAGCCAGTACAGATCAAACTATGATTGGCGATGTAGATATAACCATCACCATAAAAAATACGGCAAAGCCTGAAGATCTTGAATCATTTATCAGTAAGTTAAAGGATAAAGGATATGAACTTAAGTTTGACAATAAGGCCTATAATGATGGTATTTTAAAAAAACTCAGCGGTACCATAAAATATAAAGACAGCAGCTCTACTTTTTCTTTTACCGATTTTGATCAGGCAACTATCATAGTTTATCGTGATGGCGATCAAGTAAACTTCAAAATATATACCGGCAAAAGAAAGGTAACTAGCTAAACAATGATGCATTAATAATTGAAAGCCGGGATATTATCCGGCTTTATTTTTAATCAGAAGAATCATAAATAATACCAGGGGTTTCTCTTCGCCGCCCAAATATATTTTCTCATATTTCTCCAGAAAGCCAGCACCATATAAATGATAACCGGCGAGCCCATCGTAAGAATAGAGGTGTAGATAAAATACTGGCGGATCTTGCTGGTTGAGATCCCCAGCCTCGCTCCTATTGCAGTGCAAACGCCAAAGGCATTCCACTCGATAAAGTTTTTAAATCGGTTCATGGTATCACAAAATTATTTTTTTCAGTCAAATCGTCCAAAAGCGTAATATCAACATAGTTTGATTTCCGTAAATTCGCAGCACTTTATAAATGTGCAAATGTGCAAATACGCAGATTTGCAAATGAAGAACTTAATTGTTACTTCATTTCCCTGCTCTCCGGTTCGCACATTGGCACATTTGCAAATTGGCAAATTATTTAATTCGCAAAATCTTCAACATGGTATTCGATCTCGATCTTATCAAAAAAATCTACTCAGAACTTCCGGGTAAAGTTGCGGCAGCCCGAAAATTAGTTGGGAAGCCTCTGACATTGTCCGAAAAGATTTTATATTCTCATCTCTCCGGCCCGTTGCCAGTAAATCCGTATAACAGAGGTAAGGATTATGTCGACTTTGCCCCTGACCGCGTCGCCATGCAGGATGCCACAGCACAAATGGCTTTATTACAATTCATGACATGCGGTCGTCACACAGTTGCTGTTCCTTCAACAGTTCATTGTGATCATTTGATACAGGCAAAGGTTGGAGCAAAGCAAGATCTGCAATTAGCGATTGAAACCAACCGGGAAGTATATGACTTTCTATCTTCTATTTCTAATAAATATGGAATTGGCTTTTGGAAACCTGGAGCTGGCATTATTCACCAGGTGGTGTTAGAAAATTATGCATTCCCGGGTGGAATGATGATTGGCACAGATAGCCACACGCCTAATGCCGGTGGACTTGGAATGATCGCTATCGGCGTTGGTGGTGCGGATGCGGTTGATGTTATGGCTGGTTTGCCATGGGAATTAAAAATGCCAAAACTTATTGGTGTAAAACTTACCGGTAAGATGAGCGGATGGACATCTGCAAAAGATGTGATCCTTTGGGTAGCTGGTCAGCTGACTGTAAAAGGCGGAACTGGTGCCATCGTAGAATATTTTGGTCCCGGTGCAGATAGTATGAGTGCTACAGGTAAAGGAACTGTATGTAATATGGGAGCAGAAATAGGTGCAACATGTTCGTTGTTTGCTTATGATGAAAAGATGAGTGCCTATTTAAAAGCAACGGATCGTGAAGAAGTAGCAGCATTGGCTGATACTGTAAGAGAACATCTTCGTCCTGATGAAGAAGTTGTTGCTAGTCCTAAAAAATATTATGACCAGGTCCTTGAATTGGATCTTGATACACTTGAACCTTATGTAAATGGTCCTTTTACTCCAGATCTTGCTACTCCTATTTCAAAAATGAAAGAAGCTGTAGAAAAAAATGGTTGGCCTGCGAAACTGGAAGTTGCTTTGATCGGCAGTTGTACAAATTCTTCTTATGAAGATATCAGCCGCAGCGCTTCAATTGTAAAAGATGCCGTGAGCAAAGGAATAAAAACAAAATCTGAATTCACCATCACTCCCGGAAGTGAGCAAGTAAGATTTACAATAGAAAGAGATGGTTTTATAAAAGAATTTGAAGATGCGGGTGGTGTGGTCCTTGCAAATGCATGTGGCCCTTGTATCGGTCAATGGGCACGACATATCGATGATCCAAACCGAAAGAATACGATCATCACATCATTCAACAGAAATTTTGCAAAAAGAAATGATGGGCTTGCCTCAACCCATGCCTTTGTTGCTTCACCTGAAATCGTAACTGCCCTCGCAATGGCAGGAACAATTGCATTTAACCCTTTAACAGATACACTAACTAATGGCAATGGAGTTGAAGTATTATTAAAAGAACCGACAGGTTTTGAACTTCCTCCAAATGGTTTTGATGTCGGCGATGCCGGTTTCCAGGCCCCTGCTGCTGATGGAAGCGATATCGTGGTAAAAGTTTCTCCTGATTCAAAGCGTTTGCAATTATTGGATGCATTTCCTGCATGGGAGGGTGTTGATCTGAAAGGATTAAGACTTTTGATCAAAGCAAAAGGAAAATGCACAACGGATCATATTAGTATGGCTGGTCCATGGCTAAAATTCCGTGGTCATCTTGATAATATTTCAAATAATATGCTTATTGGAGCAATTAATTATTTTAATGATAAAACCGATTCAGTAAAAAATCAATTGACCGGCGAATATGGACCAGTGCCTGCCACTGCAAGAGCATATAAAACAATAGGTATCGGGAGTATAGTTGTTGGTGATGAAAATTATGGGGAAGGTTCGTCAAGAGAACATGCTGCTATGGAACCCCGTCATCTCGGTGTTCGTGCGATCCTCGTAAGAAGCTTCGCAAGAATACATGAAACCAACTTGAAAAAACAAGGAATGCTGGCACTCACATTTGCTAATAAAGAGGATTACGACAAAGTGCAGGAAGATGATAGTATTGACATTAATGGACTCACAGCTTTTCGTCCGGGCTACGCCTTAGTTGTTATCCTGAATCATAGAAATGGTAGCAGGGATGAAATTATAGTAAATCATACCTATAATGAACAACAGATAGAATGGTTTAAAGCCGGCGGCGCATTGAATGTTATCAGATCTCAATTTGCAAGAGTGTGATCAATTTTCATACTGTCGCGATAACTATCGGGAGATGCGAAGAAATATCTCAATTAGGAAAAATAAACCCCCAACCTTGACAATAGAAGGTCCCGCTTAAATGGCGGGATTTTTATTTTAGTATTAAGCTAAAACTAATTATGAATATTAATTTTTCTTGTATTGACTTTTGTATTTAGAAAATCGCCTATCTTTCTTATCAATTAACCCTCACCCCTGTAATTACCTTCCCGATAAAACCCATCTGAATTACTTTTTTAATTTTCCTGGTTAAAGCATTATAACCGGTCACTAATTTTTTGAACCTATAATTTATTCTATAACTAAACCACACTACACATGAAACAGATTTTGATTCTGCTGGTCACGGTCATTACTTTGACAGCCAGTTCGCAGCAAGTCACGCAGGTAAAAGACCTCGTAACCGTGAATACCGTAAAACCAAAACCGGGACAGAAAATGGCCTTTGAAGCGGCCTACAAACTTCACATTGCGAAATTTCACAAGACTGAAGAAAAAATTAATGTTTACGAGATCTTAAGCGGTGAATATGCAGGATATTATCACCTGGTAGAGGCCGGAAGATCGTATGAAGATTTTGACAAAACAAGACCAGACGCCGCTGCCCATGCCCTTGACCTGGATAAAAATTTCTTTCCATTACTGGAAGATACGCGCAATGCCACTTACCGTTTTATGGATAGCTTAAGTCTGCGGTCCGACGTCGTTGCAGAAAGCTTTGTTGTTTCAGTGAATCATTTGAAAGATGGACTAGTTATAGCCGATTACAGAAGAGAAGCAGCCAGAACAGTAAATATCCAGAAAAAACTAAAAAATCCTTTTTTTCAAAATTTAAGTGTTTCAGTTTTTGAGCAATTATGGGATGGATCCGATCAAATTGTGGTGAGTATCCGCAATCTTAAAGATGGGTTTAAGTCACTACAAGCCGGTTACTATGGACCGCCTGCACCAGCGGGCACACCAAGCTTGAGAGATGAATATGTAAAAGAATATGGACACACTGCCTGGGATGACAGGGTAAAGCTTCTGGAAGGAGCCATAGTAAAAACAGAAACACATATAAACAGATTCAGAAAAGACCTCAGCTCGCAATAAGAACATAAATTAATAAAAACAGAGCCGATACTGATCCAATAAATTTAGAAGCCCCGATCGTCGGGGCTTCCTTTTTTTAGTGCAATAAAAAATATGCGCATTGATTCTACCTGAAAGCATCGGGTTGTTGAAAGGTCTCAGTTGCTTTGGGAACAATATTTACCACAAGAAAATCTGCAGGAGAACCGTGCTCGCTTATTAACTCACGGTGTTTCATTTTAAGATTTCTTTTAAAAGTACCCAGGTATCCCGGCTTTGAAATCCTTTCCGGGTCGAGTTTCACAGATTCGATGTGATCATTTCCTATGTACATCATTAGCTGCATAGTGGTGTAATGGTAGTGGTACACAAAACAACTCCATTTTCATTCTTATTGCAATACCAAGTTGTACTCAATCTTTAAAAGTAAGTTTACGAATAAAACTGCGGCTTATCGGTTTACATGAACTACTATTTTTCTTTCGCAATTTTCTAAATCACTAAAAATCAATATCCCTAATCTTCGTAATTTGGTGAGCATAAACCTTCAGCCATGAAATCTTTAAACAGAAGAAATTTCTTAAAAGCTTCGGGGCTTACTTTATTGCCTGTCGCTTTACCTGTAATTCCAGTACTTGCTAACAACCCAGCTCAGGAACCGGTTCCAGCCAATGAACCAATCGTGAAGTTTTTTGGAGATGGAGAAATGTATGACGGGTTATCTTATCTTGAACAACTGCAAATAGCAAGCAAGAAACAGGAGTTAAAAGTAGATCGTTATGGATCAGGTGGTGCGGTTGAGGAACTCGAAAAAAAGTTCCAGGTAATAACGGGTAAAGAAAGAGCGATCTACATGCCAAGCGGTACAATGGCTAATCAATTTGCGATTGCGGTACTGAGTGAGGAAAATACAAAAGTTTTTGTACAGGACACAAGTCATGTATATCGGGATGAGGCGGATGCGGCGCAATCTGTCTTTAATAAACGATTGATGCCCCTGGCAAAAAATCAAACTTATTTTTCGGCTGACGAATTAAAGCAAGCCATTGAAAATCTTGACAGGGAAGAGGTGTTTAAGAGTGGTATAGGCTGTGTTTCCATTGAAAATCCTGTTCGTCGTACGGATGGCAGAATGATCCCAATTGATGAAATAAAAAAGATAAGTGAATATTGTCGTAGCAAGAACATCAAGCTCCATCTTGATGGAGCAAGATTGTTTATGGCTTCTGCATGGTCGGGAGTTTCTATTAAAGAATATTCAAGTTATTTCGACACAGTTTATATTTCCCTGTATAAATATCTTGGCGCAAGCGGTGGCGCCATTCTTTGCGGTGAAAAAGCATTCATGGAAAAAATGCCACACATGATCAAAATACATGGCGGCAATATGTTTGGCAACTGGTTGAATGCGGCAATGGCTTCTTATAAATTAGATACTATGGAAGAAAAATTACAGGAAGCGATAAAAAGATCAAAAGAAATTTTTGCCAGTCTTAACCAAATCGCAGGAATCAAAATTTCGCCATTAGATGGAGGCACAAATATTTACAGCATGAAATTTCCAACCGGAATGAATGGACAAAAATTTGGAGAGACAACTAATAGCTATTTGATACGCCTACCAAGACCGAATGAAAATGGAGAAGCAAAAATTTCTGTAAATGAAACATTACTTTATCGTGAACCGAAGTATGTCATTGATGCCATCAAGGATTCCCTTAATAAAGCAAAATAATTGATCACTTATTCAAATCTGTTATATGAGAAAAATATTTTTTATTACCGCTATCTTTTTATCGTCCGTGGTATTCGCACAAAAAGACGCATCCGTTTCATTTGAAAAGTGGATAAGTCTTAAAGGCGTTGGAGGTCCGGTCATTTCTCCTGATGGAAAAATAATCGTCTATAACATGTCAAGCACGGATTGGGCAAACAATACGTATGACAATGAGCTTTGGATGGTAAAGGATGGTGAAGCCCCCGTTCAATTAACAAGAACAAATAAAAATAGCAGCGGTAATTCTGCTTTTACGCCAGATGGAAAGTATGTAAGCTTTATAGCCGACAGAGGCGACAAAAGACAGATTTATATTATTTCCGTTTCAGGTGGCGAAGCGATCCAAGTAACAAAAGATGAAGATGGTATTAACAATTATGCATGGAATCCTGATGGAACCAAAATTGTTTATAGTAAAACACAACCAAAAAGTAAGAAGGATAAAACAAAAGAAGAAAGATTTGGCGCATTTGGGGTAGAAGGCGAAGAATACCAGCAAACTCATTTATGGCTTTTGAATTTTAGTTACGATTCTGTTTTCCTGGCAGGCCAGCTCCCCTGTTATGCATCAAATGACACAAACAAAACAAATAAAAGCCCTGACTGTATCTCATTACCCGTTGCAAAACCCTTGACAGAAGGGGATTTCAATGTTGGGGGATTCCAATGGAGCCGTGACGGAAAACAAATTGCTTTCAATCGCCAGAAAGATCCACTGATCAATTCTGGTAGTACATCCGATATTGTATTGATCGATCTTGCTACAAAGAAAATGACAACGGTGATCAGTAATCCTGTTGGTGATTTTTTTAATGTGTGGAGCCCTGATGGAAACTCATTTATTTATTCAAGTTTAATTGATGATTCGGTTTCTAACTTTTATAGAAACAATCGTCTGTTTCTTTATGATCTTAGAACGAGATTAAGTGTTGAGATCGCAAAAGATATTGATGAAAATAAATCGGTTTTAGATTGGAATAAATCAGGATTGTTCCTGGGCGCTTTTGAAAAAACCAGGTATAAATTATATAGTGTTAATACAAAAACAGGAGCTACTGAAAATATTCCAATGGCATTAGATCTTCCCGGTGGTATTGCTTTTAGCAAAAATTCAGATGCTATTGCGGTATCAGGAAGAAGCTATACCGGCTTAAATGAGATTTATTCATGGCGTCTAAAACAACCATTGAAACAAATAACCAATAGTTCTGCACAAATCAAAGACTGGAACACACCGGTAAATGAAGTGATTCAGTGGAAGAGTAAAGATGGAGCAGAGATCGAAGGCGTTTTATTAAAACCAAAAAACTATGATCCAAAAAAGAAATATCCTTTGCTGGTAGTCATTCATGGTGGACCAACCGGTATTGATATTCCTGAACCCACGCCAACTTATGTTTATCCAATTATGCAATGGGTAGAAAAAGGAGCTCTTGTTCTGCGTGTAAATTATCGCGGCAGCGCCGGCTATGGTGGCAAGTTCCGTGCATTGAATGTTCGCAATCTTGGTGTGGGTGATATGTGGGATGTCGTAAGCGGTGTTGAATATCTTAATAGCAAGAACATGATCGATATGTCAAAAATGGGTTGCATGGGTTGGAGCCAGGGCGGTTATATCTCAGCTTTCCTGACAACCAATACAACTATGTTCAAAGCAATTTCAGTGGGAGCCGGCATATCCAACTGGATCACTTATTATGTCAATACTGACATCACACCATTTACCCGTCAGTATTTGCAGGCAACGCCCTGGAATGATATGGATATTTATTTAAAGACATCACCAATGACAAATATTAACAAAGCGAGCACACCGACTTTGATCCAGCATGGTGAATTTGATAAGAGAGTTCCAATTCCTAATGCCTATGAACTTTATCGCGGTTTGCAGGACAGAGGCATTCCATCGAAGCTGATCGTCTACAAAGGTTTTGGTCATGGAATAAATAAACCTAAAGAAAGATTAGCCGCGATTTGGCATAACTGGCAATGGTTTAATCAATATGTGTTTGGGGAGAAAGCAGAAACAATGGGCTTAGATGATAAGTTTTAAATTATCTTTTCAAAAAATCAGCATATATTTTTTGCATGAGGGCTTTTGCAATTTTTTCATGTTCTTTATTTGCTTTCCCTTCTTCAAATACAGTTCTTTTACCCGCATTGTCAAATAAAGTGCGGCTGCTATCTGTTACAAATCCAATTCCATCATTGTAGGTAAAAAATGCCCAGTGTTTGGAAGTTGAATCAAAGATATTTTTGCTGAATCGAAATGGACTGTCTGGAAAATTAAGTTGACGAAGTAAACTTCTTGTCATATCAATTTGGTTCACAGTTTTATCAATGACTATATTTTGTTTTTTTAAAGCGCCGCCAAGCCATAACACAGGTATCCGATAATCATCAGCCCGTTTTCCTGTGATTGGCAAATAATGTCCATGATCAGCAGAAATAATTACCAGTGTATTTTGCCATGCAGCCATTCTTTTTAGTTCATTAATAAAATTGTAAGCAATGGAATCCGTATAATGAAGTGAGTTAAGAAATTTTGTTTCCTTATCGTTTGCGGTAAATACGGATGGAACCGGTGTCTCAAAAGGCTCATGACTGCTCAGTGTAAGCCATGTTGTAAAAAAGGGTTGCTTCATTTTTGAAATATCGTTCACCAATTTTTTCATTACTACTTCATCATGTGCCCCCCATTTTGAATTCATGTCAGCTGCTGTAAAATCATCCTTAGTAATGGAATGTTGGAATTGTTGTGCATTCAAATAGCTCTTGATATTCATGAATTCGGGTTCACCCCCATAATAGAAACTGGTAGTATATCCTTGCTGATAAAAAATACTTCCCATGCCGGGAAGTTTGGAAGTCTTCTCCGTATAGTTAACGATCGATTCTTTAGGAAGAGCAGGATAACTGCTTAAAACAGCGCTGATACCCTTGTCAGTTCTATCACCGGAAGAGTAACAATTGCTGAAATAAATTCCCTCTTTCATAAGTTCGGGAAAGTATTTAATCACCCGTTGTCCGTCGATCATTTTATTCAAAGCTTTCTCTGTAAAACTTTCCCAGATGATAACAATGATATTAAGCTTTGTCGATAGACTGTTGTTTATTACCTGCACATTTGTGCCTTTTGCCTCAAATAAAGAATTGACGATCGAATCTGCTTCGGCCTCATCCATGTAATGATAAGTATTCTTGCTTAGATATTTCGCCTTGGTAAGTGACTGCATAAAATTCCAGGTGCCATTTATCGCGGCGTTATTTGCATATTGGTTATTTGAAAAGAAAACGTGGCTTTGGTTGATCGGGGCCAATTGAAATCCTCCGCGAATGGGAATGATAAGAGCGATGGTAAAACACAGGACCAGCAGCACCTGCACAAGTTTGTAATTACTCTTTGTCAAAAGAGCTATTGATCTTGAAATAATTTTCCTGCATAGCCAAAACAGCAATAAATAAATAACAATAAGTCCAAGGATGATCCACACAATTGGAAGATGACCAATAGACGCCAGCGCTTCTTTTGGCGATGATAAAAATCTTATAGGTGTATAATCTAGTCTTGTTCCCCATGCTTTATAGCTTTCTACATCAGCCATTGTTATGAATAGCAAAAAGAAAAGCATTATACCCGTGTAAGTAAAATAAATTGTTCGCTTTCTAAAAAAAGGAATGAACACCGCCCCCATAACAAAAAGACATACCAATACGGTAAGATAAGCCGACATTGAAAGATCCATCTTTAACCCATGCCATAGACTTTGCAATTTTAATGACGCAGAAACTTCTTTAGCATACTGAGCAGTTGAGAGAAGAAAAAACACCCTGGCAATCTCAAAAAAAATTACCCAGCTAAATAAATAAATAAGCAGGAACAGGATTTTCTTCAGCATCACATAAAATTAAAAAAGTCCCGCCTCCAGCGGGACTTTTCTTCTATAAATCGCTGAAATAATTAACTGATCTTTTCTACCTGCATATAGTTTAATTCTACAGGCGTCGAACGACCGAATATCTTCACCGTTACTTTCAGTTTTTTCTTTTCATCATTTACTTCTTCTATCACACCATTAAAGTCATTGAATGGCCCTTCAATGATCTTGATCGTTTCACCTACAATGAATGGCTCACTCATGCTTACACCGCCTGCCTCCGCCATCTCATCCATTTTACCCAGCATCTTGTTCACTTCTGCTTTGCGCAATGCTATCGGATGCTCTTTCCCAAGAAAATGAATAACATTCGATGTATTCTTGATCGTATCACGCAGATCGTCAGAAAGCTTTCCTTCCTGTATTTCGATCATAACGTAGCCAGGATAATAGTTACGTTCACGCATTACTTTCTTTCCATTCTGTACTTTGTACACCTTCTCCACCGGGAGAAAAACCTGCTTAACAACCTTATCCCATCCACTGCGTGAGATCTCTTTATCAAGGTATTCTTTTACCTTTTTCTCTTTACCACTTACAACCCGAAGAACATACCATTTACTTTCGGCCTGCTGTGTATTGGTAGTATTTGTCGTTTCCATCATTAAAAAATATTATAGATAAGTTTCAGCGCCAGGTTGGTTACAAGGTCCATACCCGATACAAGCGCTGTAATAACTATTGTAGCGGCAATCACGATCATCGTCGATTGCTGAAGCTGTGTCCATGTTGGCCATGTCACTTTCTCCATTAACTCCTTATAGCTTTCTTTGAAATACGTTGTGATCTTATTCATGTTTCAAAATTTGAAAATTTGAAAATTTCAAGATTGAAATCTTGAAATCAGAAATCTTATAATCTCCTGGCACGGGTACTAGGATTCGAACCCAGACTGAAGGTTTTGGAGACCTCTGTACTACCGTTATACTATACCCGTAGAAAGCTAAAAGCTATTCCGTGTTACCGAAACAGCTTTTAGAAACTTATGTCACAAAGATATAAAATCTTTGCAATGCCTTTCGGCGCAATGCTAAAAGCTCATGGCTCCTAGCTTTTCCTTCTTATTTCAAGATCTCAGTCACCTGGCCGGCACCCACTGTACGACCCCCCTCGCGGATCGCAAACTTCAAACCTTTTTCCATCGCAATTGGCTGGATAAGTTTTACCGTCAGCGATGTATTGTCACCAGGCATGACCATTTCAGTACCGGCAGCCAACTCCACTTCACCAGTTACGTCGGTAGTTCTGAAATAAAACTGAGGACGATATTTTTGGAAGAATGGAGTATGACGTCCACCTTCTTCTTTGCTTAGCACGTAAACCTCGCATTTGAAATCAGTATGCGGAGTTATAGAACCGGGCTTACAAATAACCATACCACGACGGATATCTTTTTTCTCAATACCGCGAAGTAATAATCCTGCGTTATCACCCGCTTCACCTTCATCAAGAAGTTTACGGAACATTTCAACCCCAGTTACCGTAGAAGCAAGTGGCTGAGGTATCAAACCAACGATCTCAACGCCCTCGCCTACTTTAATACGACCTCTTTCGATACGGCCAGTAGCAACTGTACCACGACCGGTGATCGAGAATACGTCTTCAACAGACATAAGGAATGGCTGATCAACCGGGCGAGGAGGCAATGGAATATAGCTGTCAACAGCAGCCATAAGCTCGTCTATCGCAGCAAGCCATTTGTCTTCGCCAGCCAATGCACCCGTGGCTGAACCTTTAATGATTGGAGTATTGTCACCATCGAAACCGTAGAAAGTCAATAACTCACGGATCTCCATTTCTACCAGTTCCAAAAGCTCAGGATCATCCACAAGATCAACCTTATTCATAAATACGACCATACGAGGTACACCCACCTGGCGAGCCAAAAGGATGTGCTCTTTAGTTTGCGGCATAGGACCGTCAGTCGCAGCCACCACAAGGATAGCTCCGTCCATCTGGGCAGCACCTGTGATCATGTTCTTAACATAGTCAGCGTGACCAGGACAGTCAACGTGAGCATAGTGACGGTTAGCCGTCTGATACTCGACGTGGGCCGTATTTATCGTGATACCACGTTCCTTTTCTTCCGGTGCGGCATCAATCTCATCATATTTTTTTGCTGTCGCCAAACCTCTCTTTGCAAGAATGGTAGTAATGGCAGCAGTCAGGGTTGTTTTACCGTGGTCGATATGGCCAATGGTACCAACGTTAACGTGGGGTTTATCCCTCTTAAAGGTCTCTTTTGACATGTTATCGGTTTTTAAAGTTGTTTTTATAATTATGTGCCCGGCATCAGTACTACTATTTAGCTTCCGTTGCGTCGCACTCTTCTACGTTCTGTTCGCTATTTTACGTGAATGGTCAATGGTGAATTGTGAATATAACCACTATGGTTATTGTTTATTGACCATTGCCAATTGCCCATTCACGATTAGAGCCGTTAAAGGGAATTGAACCCTTGACCTCTTCCTTACCAAGGAAGTGCTCTACCACTGAGCTACAACGGCTTGTCAAGTCATTGAAGTCAGTGGGTCATATGAGTCAAAAACTGACCTATTTGACCAATTTGACCTATATGACAGTGCCTAAGAGCGGGAGACGAGGCTCGAACTCGCCACCTATAGCTTGGAAGGCTATCGCTCTACCAAATGAGCTACTCCCGCAGGATAATGTGCAAATATGCAAATGTGAAAATCAGCTAATAGCCAACACACACTGGCCTGCACAAAGATCAAAGAACTTATCTGGTTTCAATTTGCACATTTGCATATTGGCAAATTTGCTAATTGTTTTGTGGGCAAGGATGGATTCGAACCACCGAACTCGTAAGAGGGCAGATTTACAGTCTGCTGCCGTTGGCCACTTGGCTACTTGCCCATTTACGAAATCCCAAATCTTAAAATCCCAAATTCCAGTGTCTTGGCAAATTGGTATTTGGAATTTGTCTTTTGGAATTTTCCTCTGAGCCACCTGCCAGAATCGAACTGGCGACCTACTGATTACAAATCAGTTGCTCTACCAGCTGAGCTAAGGTGGCGGACTGCTCGTCCGCAAATGCTGGATAATGATGCGGAAAAGGCAATAAAGAACTACCCCCAATTATTAGGGGAGGCAAAGGTAAGGGAATTTG
>Ga0075418_10005855_pt1 | contig 13873 bp, 12 predicted proteins | sample SoiMetdeltSBSDD2_FD_81776 | JGI IMG/M metagenome (GOLD analysis project Ga0075418, IMG submission 81776) | Bulk soil microbial communities from a Populus tree surrounding site in Tennessee, USA - Soil MetaG P. deltoides SBSDD2 | ecosystem: Environmental > Terrestrial > Soil > Tree plantation...
GAGGATCGCGATCGCCGGGGCCGCGTAGATCGACAGTCGCGGGACGCCGTACGGGTAGAGCGCGAGCGCGCTCGCCGCGAGGTTGAGGATCAAGGCCCCGGCGGTCGCGGCGACGACCTGCCGCAGCTCCGAGCGCCACAGGAGCCAGCCGCCGGCGGCGACGAGGAGGACCGCGGCGGGACCCGACGAAGCTCCCGCCTGGAACGCCACCAGATGGTCGGACGCCTGCGCGAGCCAGAGCGGAAGGCGCCAGGGAGCCCGCCAGGGGGCGTAGGCGTCCACGAAGTAGCCCACGAGCATCGGGTCGCTCGCCCCGCCCCTGTGGAACGAGAGGAACACCCCGGCGAAGACCGCGGCCAGCGCCGCGTGCGTCGCGAGGTGCGCGCGGCGCCAGCCTGCGGGAAGGCTCCGCAGGACGAGCGGCACGGCCGCAAGCGCGGCGACGACGAAGATGCTCGCGAAGGAGAACCCGAAGGAGAGCGCGGCGGCGAGAGCGTAGGCGGCGAGGCGCGCGGCCCCCGGGCGCGTGCGCCATCGCTCGAAGAGCAGGATCAGCGCGGCCGCGAACAGCGCGTCGAAGGGGTAGTACTTGAGCTGGTGGGCCTCGGAGGCGAACGGCTCCGCGAGCGCGAGGATCCCGCAGGCGAGGACCGACTCCCCCCGCGAGCCGGCGCGCCTCGCGAGGCGATAGGTCACGGCGATCGCGGCGAGGGCGGCGGCGCAGGGGAGCAGGCGGAGGACCAGCTCCGAAGGCCCGAACAGGCGCACGAGGGCGCGGATCAGCGCCATGTAGAGCATCGGGCGGTTGTACCAGGGGGCCGCCTCGTAGCCGGCGTAGTAGTTCGCCTCCCACGCCTCGTCCAGCCAGAGCGACGGCCGCCCCAGCGTCCAGAGATAGGCGACCGCGATCGCCGCGAAGAGGATCGGAGGAACCCGGCGCGGGATCGCCGCGGGGATCCGCGTCACCCGCGCGGCTCCCGCCGCGGCCGCGGGAACCTCGGGTCGGAGCCGAGGGAGAGCGCGGAGAGCCGGAACGCCGCCGCCGTGGCCAGGCAGCCGAATCCGTAGCGAAGGCTTCGGCCGAAGTTGATCGACGACGCCTCCGCGAAGTACTTGGTGGGGCAGCTGACCTCGCCGATCCGGAACCCCCGCCACAGGATCTCGGCCAGGACCTCGTTGTCGAAGACGAAGTCGTCGGAGTTGGCCGCGAGAGGGAGCGACTCGAGCACGGCGCGCGAGTACGCGCGATAGCCGGTGTGGTACTCGGAGAGCTTCGCCGAGAGGAGCAGGTTCTCCATCAGCGTGAGCACGCGGTTCGAGACGTACTTGTAGAGCGGCATCCCCCCCGCGAGCGCGCGGCCGCCGAGGATGCGCGACCCCAGCATGCAGTCGTGCACGTCCCAGACGATCGGTCCCACGAGCGCCGGGAGGAGCTTCGGCGTGTACTGGTAGTCCGGATGGACCATCACCACGACGTCGGCGCCGTCCTCCAGCGCGAGCCCGTAGCAGGTCTTCTGGTTGGCGCCGTAGCCGCGGTTCTCGGGATGGACGTGCACGCTCGTCCGCGGGAGCGCCCGGGCGAGGACGGCGGTCTCGTCCCCGCTCGCGTCGTCCACGACGATGACGTGGTCCACGAACCCGTGCGCCAGGACCTCCTCGTGCGTGCGCGCGAGCGTCCGCGCGGCGTTGAACGCCGGCATGACGACCACCACGCGCTTCCCGTCCATCACGAGCGGATCATCCCCATCACGCCGTAGCCGGTCGCGATCTTGAAGAGGAAGGTCGGCGCGATGTCGCGCGACGTCACCCCCGTGCGCCGCACCCGGAGCGGATCGTCCCCGGGACGGTTGAGCCCCTGGCTGACCGTCAGCGCCATCGCGTATCCGGCCTCGCGGACGAGCGCCTCGACGCGGTCGTCGTACGCGCCGTGCGGATAGGCGAAGGCGAGCGAGGCCCGGCCGAGCTCGTCCTCGAGCCGCTTCTTCGCGCCTTCGATCTCCTCGCGCGCCCGCTCGGGCGGGAGGGTGGGGAGCTGCGGGTGGGTGCGGCTGTGCGGCTCGAACCGGAGCGTCTTCCCGTCGAGGGCGCGCATGCGGTCCCACGACAGGAGCGGCCGCGGCGGATCGCCGTGCGCCGCATCCCAGACGTTCGTCTGGCCCGCGCGATCCGTGACGACGAAGACGGTCGCCGTCATCCGGGCCTCCTCGAGGACGGGGAGCGCGTTCTCCGCGTTGTCCACGTACCCGTCGTCGAACGTGAGCACGACCCCCCCGCGCGGCGCGCGCGCCTTTCCGGTCATGTGGTCGTGGAGCGCAGCCAAGGTCAGGCTCCTCCGCCGGAGGCGGCGCAGCCAGCGGACCTGCGCGCGGAAGGCGGACGGCGTGACGCCGTAGAGGCTAAGCGCGGTCCCCGGGTCCTCGTGGACCCAGTGATACATGAGGACCGGAACGCCGGGGCCGCCGCTCATCGGGCCTCGCGCCGGGCGCGGCGGGCGCGCCGGCTCCCCGCGAGCATCCCCGACATCTCCCGCAGGACCAGGCCGGCTCGGGCCGGCTCGAGCCGGACGAGGGCCCCCGCCAGCCGGCGCAGCCGGTCGTACCAGAACGACGCCGCGTACAGGGAGGCGCGCCCTTGCGGCGCCCCGGCGCGGACCGCGGCGTCGAGGAAGGCGCGGTGCCCGACGCCGTAGCCGAACATCACACGGCGGAGGGCCGGGAGCTCGCGATGGTGTCCGTGCCACGACATGGCGTCGGGACGGTACACCACGTCCCCGCCCTCGAGGACGGTCGCCCAGAGGAAGTAGAGGTCCTCGCCGCCGAGCGCCGGCGTTCCCAGGCCGAGATCGGTGCGGAACCCGCCGCGCGTGCGGAACGACTCGGCGCGGACCGCGAGGTTCCCCCCGCTTCCCATCCGCCACGCGTCGAGCGGCCAGTGCGGGGACTCCGCGCGGTCGCGCGTGAACCGGCGCGGGACGAACCCGCGGCGGTCCATGTGGGAGTAGGAGAGGAACAGGCGCTGGGCCGTGGTCGAAAGCTCCGCAGGGAGGAACGCCCCGGTCACGATCGACACGCGCGGATCGGTGAAGCCGCGCAGGATACCTTCGAGCCAGCCCGTATCCACGCGGCAATCGTCGTCGAGGAACGCGAGGATCTCACCGCGCGCGGCGGCCGCCCCTTCGTTCCGCGCGTGCGAGAGGCCGGGGCGCTCGCACCGGACGAGATCGGCCCCCGCCTCGCGCGCCGCCCGGGCCACCGCGCCGGCGTCGTCCGAGGCCGAATCGGAGACCACGATCTGACCCGGAGGGGGGTGCAGGGCGCGCAGCGAGGCGAGCGCGGCGCGCAGCCCCTCGACCCGGTTGCGCGTCGCGATCACCACGGTGACGTCGGCGGCGGCGGGGATCGCGGCGGACGTCCCGGAGTCGGCCTCCGCGCGGAGCGCGGCGAGCCCCTCCGCCGCCGCGGCGCGCGCGGCGGAGACGAACCCCCCGGCGGGGACGCTCCGCGCGCCGTCGAGCACCATCCGTCCGACGACCCGTCCCCCGGCACGCAGCACCACGTAGGCGAGCTCGTTCGCCGCGATCTCCGGGGCGCGGACGGGGCGCAGGTCCAGCGCGAACTCGTGGACGCGCCCGGTGCGCGGTGCGCTCATCGCCGTCCCCGGGATCCGCGCGCGGCCATGCGCCCCGCCCCTTCGAGCAGCCCGCGCAGGTAGGCGAGATGCCCGCGCGCCTCGGCCCCCCTCCCGCGGACCGCGGCGCCCCCCGCCGCGCGCGCCGTCCGGGCGACGTCGCGGAGGAGCCTCCAGGCGATGAAGGCGTCGCCGCGCTTCAGGTGCTTCGCGTAGAACCCCCCCTGGCCGAGACCGTAGGCCCGCTTGAGCGCCGCGCGCTCGGCCACGCTGCGCCAGGCGGCGTGCTCGACGGTGGGCTCGGGGCGGTAGGCGATCCGCCAGCCGGCGCGCATCAGCCGGTAGCCGAAATCGTTGTCCTCGCCCCCCGGCAGGTCGGTCCCGACGCCGAGGCGCTCGTCGAACGCGCCGATCTCGTCGAACAGCTCGCGGGGGATCGCGACGTTCGGGTGGATCAGGTCGCGATCGACCCGTCCGGCGAACGTGCGCGGGACCGGCTCGTCGAAGATCGCCGGCGGGTCTCCCTTCCCCGGAGCCACCGGGCCCGCGACGACGCGCCCGAGGAGGATCGTCCGCGCGTCGAGGCTCTCGATCGCCCGCTCGAGCTCGGTGAGCCAGCCGGCGGTGGGGAGGCAATCGTCGTCGGTGATCACCACGAACCGGCCGCGGGCGCGGAGGAGCCCGGCGTTGAGGGCGCGGCTCCTCCCGCGTCCCTCGACGGGGAGGTGGAGGAACCGCGCGTCCGACCCCGCGGCCGACGACGCGGCGGCGCGTGCGGCACCCCCTTCGCTCTGGTCGGCGACGATCAGCTCGAAGGTCGGCGGGCCTTCGTGCGCCAGCACCGCGCGCACGACGGCCGCGGCGAGCTGCGGACGGTCGCGGGTCGGGACGATCACCGAGATCAGCGGCGGCTCGCTCACCAGCCGTCCACGTCGCTCGCCCCGGACACGCGCAGGGACGAGAAGTCCCGGACCAGGTGGACGTCGGTGCGCAGGCAGAGGACGAGCGCGGCCCCCGCGAGCGCGATCCCCGCCGCCCGCAGCCGCTCGCGGGACACGAGCCACGCCGCGACGAGCACGACCATCGGGGCGAGCCCGTTCATGAGGTGCTTGGTCTGGCGCCAGTCGGTGAGGGAGTAGGCGACGGCGCCGGAGAGGAACCAGACCGCCAGGATCGCGCGCGCGTCGTCGGCGGGGCGGAGCAGCGCGAGCACGGCCGCGGCGGCGGCCAGCGGCACGAGCACCCACCCCGTGTGGCGCGCGAACTCGATCCACAGCTCGGGGATCGACGGGGCGTAATGGTGCGCCGGGTCCGAGAGGAGCCGCACGTCGTTGAGCAGCAAGCGATGCGCGATGTGCCGGCGGAGGTGATCCTCGACGAAGACGTGGGCGTCCACCCAGAAGCCGTACGCCCACCAGGCCGCGGTCCCGGCGGCGAAGCCGGCCGCGAGCGCGACGCCGCGGGGGTCCAGCCGGCGGTGCAGGACGATCGAGCGCCCGAGGAGCCACGTCGCGACCGCCGCCGCGAAGATCACCGTCTTGTGGTCCATCACGGCCATCATCCCTCCGGCCGCGACGATCCATCCGGTCCCGGCCGGTTCCGCGAGCAGCGCGGCTGCGACGAGCATGGCGAAGACCGTCTCGCCGAAGTAGCCCGCGTACGCGCTCCGCACGATCGTCTCCGGCACGAAGGCGTACAGCGCGCAGGCCGCCAGGGCCGCCTCGACACGCCCGGTCATGCGGATCACGAGGTCCGCGAGGAGCGCGAGGATCAGCGCGGCGAAGAAGGCGGACGGCGCGCGCGTGCCGACCAGCGCGGGACGCGCGAGGAACGCCTCGTAGTCGCTCCGCCAGGCGGAGGTCCAGTCGAACGGAACTCCCGAGCGGGCCGCCGCCTCGGCGCGCTTGGCCGAGTCGTACGACGGGCGCGCAGCGTCGATCTCGCCGGTCACGACCAGGCTCTGCGCGACGAGCGCGTTGAACAGCACCGGGTGCGACATCGGAAGGTACAGCTCGCGGTTCGACGTGAAGTAGGGCTTCAGCTCCGAGACGAGGCCGTAGGCCGTGCCCCGCACCTCCATGTCGTGATCCTCGAGGGGCGGCACGAGGTAGAGCGCCGCGCAGGACGTCAGCGCGAACCCGGCGGCGCCTGTGCCTGCGAGCAGCCGCCACGGGGTGCCGGGGGCGAGGCGGGGCCAGGGCCCCGCGACCGCGAGGCCGGCATTCACCGCGAGGAACGTCCAGCCGAGGAGAAGCCATGGCCGCGGCGGCGGAGCGGCCAGCGAGCCGATTGCGAGCGCCGCCGTCGCGAGGATGCAGGAGACGCCGACGACCGCGAGCGCGAGCCGTGCGGGGGTGAGCGTCGCCCGGCGGAACAAGCCGAGCCACGCGACGCCGGGGAGCGCGAGCACCACGGCCGCGGCGCCGGCCATCCGCAGCGGGCCCGGAGCCTGCGGGAGCATCGCGAGGGCCGCCGAGGCGGCGAGCGCGAGGTTGAGCGCGAGCGTCCGCCTCACGCGTCCGCCGTGCGGAGCGACGCGACCGCGAGGCCGAGCAGGACGAGCGCGCCGGCGAAGTAGTGCGAGAGCACGATCGCCACGGGGAACGGCGCCGGCCCGCCCTCGAGGAGGCGAGCGGGAGTGGGGAGTCCGAGGAGCGCGGCCCCGGTCGCCGCCGCCGCGAGGAACCCCGGGCGGGCGAGCGCGCCGCGCGCCCAGAGGACGCCTGCGAGCGCGATCGCGGCCGGCGCCAGCATCAGGAAGTAGTGGTCCCACGCGACCGGGAGGAGCAGGATCCCCGCGGCGAGCACCGCGGCGTGCTCCGCCTCGACGCGACGCCCCTTGCCTGCGACCCCCGCGGCGACGGCGGCCAGCAGGGCCGCGGCGCCGATCGCGGTCGCGATCGCGGCGTCGCGCGGGAGGGGACGAGGGGTCCAGGCGCTGGGCTCCACCCGATGCGAAAGGCGGGTCGCCGTCGCGGCGAGCGACTGGTTGTTGTGCGCCGGCATCACGCGTCCGGCCTGCTCGGCGATCCCGGCGAGATAGGCGTGGTGGAGCGGCGGACCGAAGGCGGCGATCGAGGCGACGACCACCGCGGCGATCGCCGCGGCGCACGCGGCCGCGGCGCGGAGGCGGCGGCGCGCGAGGTCGAGCGGAACGATGGCGAGCGGCGGGAACTTCACCAGGCAGGCGACCGCCAGCGCGACGCCGGCGGGCGCCGGACGCCGCCGGACCGTCGCCGCGAGGGATCCGGCGAGCGCGAGCGCGACGAGCGGCGTGGTCTGGCCATGGCGGAGCGCGATGTGCGCGGGGGCCATCGCGGCGAGCGGCGCGAAGGCGAGGGCGCACCGGGACGCGGTCGACCCGATCTCCACCGGGAGGACGAAGCGCCCGAGCAGCCACGCGGTCCCCGCGAGCGAGAGGAGCGAGAGCCACCAGAAGGTCCGCTTGGCGGTCGCGTAGTCGAGGAGCCCGAACGGGGCGAACGCCGCGGCGACGATCGGGAGGTTCTTGAACTCCCCCGCGCCCATCGCCGCCGGCGTGCCGTCGGCCGGCCCGCCCCCCGCGGCGTACAGATCGGCCGCGCGTCCGTCGATGACGCGGGCGCCCGCGAGCCAGTACGTTTGGAAGTCGATCGAGTACGGGTAGTCGATCCGCCACGCCCGCGCGAACAGCAGCGCGAGCGCTCCGGCGGCGAGGGCCCACGCCGCGATCGCGCTGCGGCGGAATCGGGGCATCGAGCTCAGGAGCGAGGGGCTCGGGCCGAGCGCAGCGATTGCCACGCGAGCGACAGGCCGTTCCCCAGGTGGTTCTGAAGCTCCACGAGCGAGGCGACGCGGCGCAGGCGCCGCGCGAGGTAGGACGGACGGAGGTAGAAGGACCGGATCGCGCGCCGGCGGAATCGCTCCACGTCGGCCGCGGCGAGCTGGTCCGTCGAGAACACCGGCAGGGAGCGCGAGGAATCGAGGATCGCCTCGTCGCGGTCCTCGATGATCCCGGCCTCGATCATCTCGTGGCGCAGCCCGGTCCCCATGCGCGGGCTCGCCGCGTTGAACGAGCAGAACGTCGGCTCGATCTCGAGCGCGAGGTCGAGGGTCTGCTGCATCGTCTCCGGCGTGTCGCCGGGGAGGCCGAGCACGAACGTCGCCAGCGTGTCCAGCTCCAGCTCGCGAGCCCAGCCGAAGGCGCGGCGGATCTCTTCGAGCGTCGTCCCCTTGTCGTACCGGTCGAGGATCCCCTGGTTCCCCGACTCGACGCCGAACTCGATGAGGTCGCACCCGGCGCGCTTCATCAGCTCCATCAGCTCGCGCGACATCAGGTCCACGCGGGAGAGGCAGGACCAGGTGAACCCGAAATCCGCGGCGAGGATCCCCTGGACGATCGCGGTCGCCTGGCGGCGATCGACGGCGAAGGTCCAGTCGGCGATGTGGACCTGGCGGATCCCCATCGCGTGGATCTCCGCGAGGTTCCGGAGGACGTCGTCGGGCTCGCGGAGCCGGTACGGGGTGCGGGCGAAGGGGCAGTAGCTGCAGCCGAAGGGGCACCAGGTGGACGTGATGATCGTCGCGTAGGGGTGGTACCGGTTGTAGGGCATCCGGTACCGGTCGAGCGGGAACAGCCGATAGGGCGGGGACGGGATCGTGAAGAAGCGCGGCTTCGGGCCGGCGGCGATCTTCTTGATCGCGCTCCCGTCCCGGACGGTCATGTTCTCGGCCTGCTCGCGGCGACCCTCGAGGAACGCGGTCAGGCCGTGCGTCACGAAATCGGTCAGGCACGCGTCGAGCGCGGGGTGGCGCACCATGAGCGCTTCCCCTTTCTCGCGCAGGATGTCCCCGATCCCCACCGCGCACGCGACGCCGCGCCGCTTGGCCTCCTCGACGAAGGCGATGTCCTCCGCGAACGAGTCGCTCCCGGTGAGGAAGACGATCGCCTCCGGGCCGAAACGCTCGACGCGGCTCTGCGTCTCTTCCGGGGCCAGCCGTTCCGCGATCGCGTCCACCACCGCGAGCTCGTAGCCGTCGGCGTGGAGCCGCGCGGCGATCATGAGCAGATCCAGCGGTTGCCAGTAGTACGTTCCCTTGGAGACGTGCGAGCAGAACTGGTCGCGGATGTAGAGCCGATCGCCGGGCGGATTGAGGAGGAGGACCTTGCGCGCCACGCGAGCTCCGGCCGGGACTATCCCGTCAGCAATCGAGCCTGTCAAGATGGTACAGCCCTTCGTGTAAGTTAGCCGCGATGTCTCGCGTGGTCTATCTGCTTCGTGCGTTTCCCGAGCCGTCCGAGACGTTCGTGCGTAACGAAATTCGCGCGCTGAGACGGATCGGCGTCCCGGTGTCGGTCCTTTCCGCATGGTCGTCGCACCCCCCCGCCGCGGACTGGACGGTCGGCGACGAGGGGGGCGATCCGGTCACGATCCTCTCCGACATGGCGATCCGGCCCGTGCCGTCGGCGCCGCTCGCCCGGATCCTCGCGCGGGACCTCTTGGGGCTCGGGCCGCGCCGCGCGCTCCGCGCCGCGCGTCTCGCCTCGCTCGCGGAAGCAGCGGCGCGCGCGCTGCCGCGCGACGCCGTGCTGCTGCACGCGCACTTCGCCAACGACGCCGCCGTGCTCGCGCGGTACGTGGGGGCGATCACGGGCCGTCCGTACCGCGTCACCGCTCACGCCTACGATCTCTACGGCGACCCGTTCCTCCTCGATCGCAACCTGCGCTTCGCCGCGCGGATCCTCACGGTGTCGGAGGCGAACCGGAGCGTCCTCGAGAGCCGCCTCATGGCGGCGGGGATCGCGGGGAAGCGGGTCGAGGTCGTGCGGTGCGGGGTGGAGCTGCCGGTGTTCGACTACCGCGACCCCGAGCCTCCGCGTGCGCCGGCGCGGATCCTGTGCGTCGCGCGGCTCGTCCCCAAGAAGGGGCACGCGGTGCTGCTCGACGCACTCGCGGCCTTGCAGCGCGCGGGGGTCGCGGCGGTCCTCGACGTCGCGGGGTCCGGTCCGCTCGAGTCGGAGATCCGCGCGCGGGCCGAGGCGCCGGGTCTCGCGGGATCGGTGCGCTTCCTGGGCACCCTCTCGCATGCCGCGGTGCGCGACGCGATGCGCCGGAGCGACGTCGTCGCGCTGGCCTCGCGCGTCGCGGAGGACGGGGACCGCGACGGCCTCCCGGTCGCCCTCGTCGAGGCGATGGCCCTCGGCGTGCCGGTGGTCGCCACCGCGGTCTCCGGGATCCCGGAGCTGATCGCTCCGGGGACGGGAGCGTGCGTGCCGCCCGACGACCCGGCGGCGCTCGCCGCCGCGATCCGCGACACCCTCGGCGCGCCCGACGACGTCCGCATCGCGCGGACCCGGGCCGCGCGGTCGAGGGTCGAGGCCGACTTCGACATGAGGCGGATCGCGGAGCGGCTCAGGCCCTGATCGTCCACGCAGGGCCCTTCACGTAGCCCCACGCGAGCCCTCCGTACCAGAGCGCGAGGTAGCCCGGCGTCCGCCACGCGTCCGCGCCGGGGGAGAGCGCCGCCGCCGCCGCCGCGCCGAGGCCTCCGAGCCGTCGCAGCTGCTCGCGTCCGTCGATCCGGTAGACGTCCGGGTGGCTCCTGCGCATGAACGCGACTCCTTGGCCGTGCTGGACCGCCTGCTTCCAGAGCCCGGAGACCGACCTGCGGTGCCGGTGGAGGACGACCGCATCGGGACGGAACGAGAGCGTCGCCCCGCGCGTGAGCTGCATCCGCCACGAGAGGTCCATGTCGCCGAAGAAGCGGACGTCCTCGCGGAACCCGCCGAGGGACAGGAGCAGATCGCGCCGCACCGCGACGTTCGCGGTCGAGAAGCAGGGCAGCGCCTTGTGGGGAAGGGTCACGGCGTGGCGCATGAAGCCGCGGCTCTCGATGAACCTCTGCACCGGCGTCGCCGTCTCGAGGGCGAGCACCTCGCCGACGAGCGCGCCCACCCCGTCCTCGACCGGATCGGCGAAGAGCCGTCGCAGCCAGTCCGGCCGCGGCGCGCAATCGCCGTCGGTGAACGTGATCCACTCTCCCGTGGCGGCCCGCGCCCCGCGGTTCCGAGCGGCGTAGGGGCCCCGCGACTCCGGCTCGCGGATGAGGGTGAGGCGCTCGCCCGCGAGGATCGCCGACGTCCCGTCCGTCGAGCCGTCGTCCACCACGATCGTCTCCAGCGCGTGGCCGGGCCAATCGAGAGCGGCAAGCGCCGCGAGCAGGCGGGGCAGGTCCTCGCGCGCGTCGCGCACCGGGATGACGATCGAGACCTTCGGGGTCATCGCGCCAGGAAGCCCTGCGCGCGATACCAGCCGATCGTCGCCGGGAGACCCTCGTCGAGCCGCGTGAGGGGACGCCAGCCCAGGCGCTCCGCGGCCGCCGCGATCGAGTACACCCGGTCCTCGGTCAGCGTGCGCACACGGGCACGGCTGAGCGGGGGACTGGTCCGGAGCGGGGCCGCGAGCGCCTCGAGCATCGCTCCGGTCGCGAGCGCGATCGGTCGCGGAAGCGAGAGGACGTGGGCGCGACGGCCGAGCGCGCGGGCGATCTGGAAGGCGAGATCGGCGACGGTGACCCGCTCCGCGCCGGCGAGATGGAAGACGCCGCCGTCCACGCCGGGAGCCTTGAGCATCGTCTCGAGCCCCGAGATCACGTCGGAGTTGTGCACCGGCTGCCAGGTCGCGCCGCCGCCGCCGATCGGGCGGAAGAACCCGGAGTCGATCGCGCGGAAGAACTCCAGGAGGTGCATGTCGCGCGCGCCGTACACGAGGCCGGGGCGCGCGACCACCACCTCGAGCCCCGCGCCGCGCGCGGCGAGCGCGAGCTTCTCCCCCTCGAGCTTCGTCCGCTCGTACTCGTTCGACGGGGCGGGGAGCGCCCGCTCGTCGAGCGGCTCGGGGCCGGTCGGGCCGAGCACGCCGGTCGTGCTCACGTGGACGAGGCGCGTCGGCCCCTCGCTTCCCGCCGCCGCGTGGAGGGCGTCGAGCACGAGCCGCGCGCCGTCCACGTGGAGCCTCTTGTAGCCGGATCTGGGGAGGTTGCGCCGCCACAGCGCTCCGGCGAGGTTGACCACGAGCCGTGCGCCGCGGAACGCCTCGTAGAGGATCGGGCTCGAGCCGGCGTCGGAGATGTCGCAGGCGATCCCGACCACGCCGACCGGACGGGCCCCCCAACGCCACCGGCCGCTGCGCGAGATCAGGGCGACGCGATGGCCGGACTCCGCCAGGCGCTCGACCAGCGCGCTCCCGATGAACCCGGTTCCGCCGATGACGACGGTGGTCGCCTTCACGCCCGCCTCCGCTCGCCGCGCGGGGCGAGGAAGCGCAGGATCGGCGTCCGCCACATCGCCTCCCAGACGATCGCGAACGAGATCTTCGACGAGGTCAGATCGTGCTCCTCGAAGGTGATCGGCACCTCGTGGACGCGGAACCCGAGCCGCCAGGCGCGATACGCCATCTCGATCTGGAAGAAGTAGCCGTTTCCGCTGACCGACGACAGGTCGATCGCCTCCAGCACGCCCCGCCGGTAGCAGCGAAAACCGGAGGTCGCGTCGCTGACCACGCCGATCGGGAGGCCGGTGGACCAGTTCACGTAGAAGTTCGCCATGCGCGACAACAGGAGGCGGCGGAACGGCCAGTTCTCCACGCGCACGCCCGCGACGTAGCGGCTGCCGAGGACGAGGTCCGCGCCGTTGCTCACCGCCGCGAGCAGGGCCGGGAGGTGCCGCGGGTTGTGCGAGTGGTCGGCATCCATCTCGAACACCAGCTCCGCTCCCTCAGCCAGCGCGCGGCGGAACCCGTCGCGGTAGGCCGAGCCCAGCCCCTGCTTCCCCTGCCGGTGGATCACGCGGATCCGGGCGGGGTTGCGCCGCGCGTAGAGGTCGGCGATCTCACCCGTCCCGTCCGGGGAGCCGTCGTCGACGACGATGACGTCGAAGGCGGGGGTGACGGCGAGGATGCGATCCAGGAGGGAGGGGAGCGCCGCCGCCTCGTCGTAGGTCGGGATGACGATCACCGGGTTCACGGGCGGCCCCCCCGCGACGGCGCGAGCAGGTGCGCCCCGACGCGCGCGAGGGAGCCCGCATCCATGAGGATGCTCGTGTACGCGGCGTTGGCGAGCGGGCAGGCGCACTCCTTCGCCTTGATCGACCGGCGCTCCTCGCGCGCTTCCGGGGACCCCCAGATCGCGCGGAAGTCGAACCCGTTCCCCCGGAGGTTCCCCAGCGCTCGCGCGCGCGTGCAGCATCCCCAGACGTCGCCGTTCGCCGCGATGTGCACCGAGGCGATCGCGGCGTAGCAGGGGATCGTCTGCTCCTTCCGGCGGACGGTCTCGCGCGCGAGACGGTAGTAGACGAGCCGCAGGGCGCGCGTCAGCGCGGGAAGCCCGTCGTCGCGCCGGCCGGCCAGCCTTCGCTCGACGTGCCGGAGCGCCGCCGCGAGCGGCTCCGGCTTCGGCGTGATCCCGGTGCCGATCGTCTGCAGCTCGATCCGCTCCTCCGCGGGCTCGACGATGTACTGGTCCGAGCCCAGCGCCATCAAGCGGTCGGCGATCTCGGGGAACTCCGCGACGTTGTGCCGCGAGATCACCGAGTGCACGCCGACCGTCAGATTCGGCGCGCGGAGCGCGCGGAGGGCGGCGAGGGTCCCGGTGGCGGAGGCGTAGTCCCCTCGCAGCCCGCGGATCGTGTCGTTGCGCTCCCCCACGGCGTCGAGCGAGACGTTGATCACGAGCTGCGTCCCCCGGAGCACGCCCGTCAGCCTCTTCACCGCGGCGACGACCCGATCGGGGTAGGTCCCGTTCGTCGGGATGTTGATCACCCGCGGCCGGCAGCGGCGCCACGCCGACTCGATGATGTCCGGGAGGTCCTTCCGGAGGAAGGGCTCGCCCCCCGAGAAGGTGAACCACTGGGGGGCGCGGCCGAGCGAGACGAAGACCCGGTCCCACTCCTCCGCGGTGAGCTCGTCCACCGGCCGCTCGTAGACGTTGCAGGTCAGGCAGCGGGAGTTGCACCGGAACGTCGTGGAGATCGTCACGTTGATCGGGTCGAGGAGCGGGCGCCCCCACGCGTGCATCAACCGGTAGCCCGGGATCCGCGCGAGCGCCCCGATCACGGCGTGAGGTCCTTCGTCGAGGCGACGCGGCTCCAGGCGCGGAGGTCGCGTCGCGCGATCCGCGCGTCCCAGAAGCCGAGCGCGCGCCCGAAGCTCTCGAGCGCCGCGCTCGCGAGAACGGTCGTCCAGGTCGTCCGGCCCTCGCGCGCGAGGGC
>Ga0075418_10005856_pt1 | contig 13871 bp, 15 predicted proteins | sample SoiMetdeltSBSDD2_FD_81776 | JGI IMG/M metagenome (GOLD analysis project Ga0075418, IMG submission 81776) | Bulk soil microbial communities from a Populus tree surrounding site in Tennessee, USA - Soil MetaG P. deltoides SBSDD2 | ecosystem: Environmental > Terrestrial > Soil > Tree plantation...
AGGGGACAGGGGACAGGTAGCAAAATGCCAGGGCCGCGCCTCACAAGCAGGCGCGGCCCTGGCTTTTGCTACCTGTCTCCTGTCCCCTGACACCTGTCCCCTGTCTACTGGCTGGTCTTCATCCCGGTCGTCTCCGCAATCCAGGTGACCAGCGGCGTCGTCGGCTTGGCCGACTGCTGATAGCCCCAGGCACTGTGGAGCAGTTCGAACGCCATCAGCCCGGCGAGGAACATCACAATCACGGTCAGGAACATCCCTAACACGGTCCCAATGCCCCACTTCGCCGGGGCAGCGACCACCACATCTTGATCCTCGGCGGCCTCGCTGACCTCGTAATCTTCGTCGTCTTCGTCGCGCCGCACGCCGCGGAGGGCCTTGCTTGCCGACGGGCCTTCCTCGAGATCGTCGCCAAGGTCCACGGCCCCGTCATCGTCATCCAGTGCCTTCTTCCGCCGCTTGGACCGCGGACCCCGTTCGTCCAGAGCCACGACCTCAGACGCGCTCTCGTCTTCGGCCGAAACGTCCGCCTCGTCCAGTGCCAGGTCGAAGTCGGAGCTTTCCAGGTCGGTGTCGGCCTCTTCCAGCGAGACCGCCTCGGACGCGGAGTCGTCCTCCAAGGCGGGGATTTCGAAATCCGTCGCCTCGAAGATGTCTCCCTTCTTCTCCGGGGCTGCCTCGGTCACGTCCGCGGCCAGGTCGCTCGGTTCCTCGAGTGTCAGTTCGAACTCACTGTCCGAATCTGGTTTCAGCTTGCTGCCGGAGCCCAATTTCTTGCGCGACGATCCGCTGCCTGGCGCCTCCAGGCTCAACTCGAAGTCCACCTCTTCTTCGTCCCCCTTCGCCTTCCGTTTCTCGAGGGAAACGCCGCTGTCGGCCGGTCGGTTCAAGTTGATGCCACTGTTCCCGGTCTTGCCCTTGGCCGTCTCGGGCGGCATTTCGCCCAGGGCGACTTCTTCGCTCGAGTCCGGGGCGAGGGACAGCTCAAACTCGTCGCTATCTGCATCCAGGGTCAGCTCGAATTCGCTGGAGTCGTCCTCCGCCGGCTTGCCGGCCGCGGCCGCCCTGGCCTTGCCCGAGTCGCTCGTCTTCGCCTCGACCGGCTTGTGAGTACCGGAGTCCCCGGCCTTGAGCTTGGCCGCGGACAACTTCCCGGATTTGCCGCTCAACTTCCCGCTGCCCCCTTCGCCGGGCTTCTGGATCTCCTCGGTCAGGATGGACTCTGCGTCCTCGCCGGCCGCTACCTTGGTCGATTTTTCGAGGCGGACGTCGCTGTCCGACCTGCCCTTCAACTTCTTGCTGCTCGGCGGCTTGCCCGACGCGTCGGGCGCAAGGAGGAAAACCTCGTCCGAATCATCCAGCTTCAGCGGTGCGCCGGAATCTGGTTTCTTGGCCGGCCCGGTCTCCGGCGCCAGGCCGATGTCGGCCGGCAGATCCAGCGGCGACGACTCCGCGAGCGGCAACTCGTCGGACGACCCAAGTCCGAGCGTACGGGCCAACTCCTCGATCTCGTTGGCCCGGAACCGAAGCGTGCTGCCGTCGCGGAACACGTGGACCTTCTGGCTCCACTCGCCCCGCAGCCGGCGCTTGAATTCCTCGACGGACAGGTTGAGTTTGTCGGCGGCTTCATCCAGGGTGTACGTTTGCGACATGACGTGGCCTCGCGCCGGGACCGTGGCGGTTGACAGACGGGGGACGGCCAGCCCTAAATGGAGTGGTGGCCAGCAACTATCCGTAATTCTAAACGGTTGGTCAATCAATACAAGCGGCAAGCGACCGGGCAGAGTGGGAAGACCGCGCTTTGGGCATGGATTTCAACGGTCGTACCGGGGGTAGGGGACGGGGATAGTGAGCAGTCAACAGGGAGCAGTTAGAGTGGCCGGGGAAATTCATTGCTGATTGCTCACCACTGGGCCGCTTCTTCGCCATCCATACGCAGAGTGAGGCATTTCGCGCTACCCCCGGCCTTGAGGAACTCGTCCAACTCGACTTCGACCGGTGCGTAGCCCCACCGCGTCAGGTCCTCGGCCATTCTCGGGCAACGACTGTTGTGTACTACGGTCTTGCCCACCACCACAGCGTTGCACCCGAAGCGATGGGCCTCGGCTTCGTTGACCGGGAGCAACCGCGGTACATGCGCCGCGAGTACCCGGCGGCCGTATGCGTCGAAGGCCTCCGGATAGAAAATCGCCTCGCCGGGCGCCAGCGGGCAGAAGCACGTGTCCAGGTGGTAGAAGCGGGGGTTGACGAGTTCGAGGGGAAGGGCCCGGACGCGGATTTGCTCCGCGACCCATTGATGGGCGTAGACGTCCGACCGGGTACGGTAGCCAGCGAACAGGGCGTCGCCACAGAACAGCGCGTCCCCGGCGCCTTCGTGGTACATGCCGTCGGGCAGGTGGATGACCTCAAAGCCGTGCTCGCGAAACCACGTGTCGAAGTAGGGCGATTCGCGGGCCCGCACTTCGTGGAAGAAACGGGCCGAAAAGAACCGGTCGCGAAACATGAGCCCCGCGTTAGCGGTGAACACCAGGTCGGGTAGGCCCGGTTGCGGCTGGAGTTGGTCGATCGTCGCCCCGAGACCGGCGAGCGTGTCGCGAAGCGTCGTCCACTGGTGCCAGGCGAGGTCGCGGACGCTCGCGAGGGTGCGCTTCATCCACGGGTTGATTTCGTACTCGATCCCGTAGTGATCGGGCGGGCACATCAGGATGCGGGGGGACGGACGCATCGGAAACTCGCCGAGACGACGGACGGGACTGGGTTAATTGTAGGTTGTCGGGGCTTACGACTTGCCGAGCACCAGATCGACCGCCCAGCACCCGCGAGTGTGCGGGCCGGGGCCGCGGCAGTGAGAAAGAATGGCGTCGGCGGCACAGCCGGCATCCATTAGGGCGTCGGCGAGGATGGGCAGGCGGTCAAACACCCCGCCCTCGTATATGGCCCGGGCCACGCCGAGCACGTCCGCCGTGCGCCAAAAGGAATCGAATTCGACGGGGAGAAACGGGTTGCCGACCAAGTCGCGGAAAATCGCGTCCTGCAAGCCGAAGTGCTCCTTCTTTAGCTTCTCGCAGGACGGGGAGTCGTCCGGGTAAGTGTCCGGAGCGTCATCATTTGCCCAGGCGTACGCGTATGCCGCGAACTGGGAAGTGGGTACAACCCCGCGGCTGGGCAGATCATTGCTGAGAGCCTTTAGGGCGACGTGCGCAGCGTAAAGGTACACGCGGCGGTTCCGGTATTCAGTCGGCGTGCGCGGAGCGGTATGCACCCACCGGTCGAGTTCGTCCACCACGTGCTGGGCCGCGAGGCGGACGGCCTCGCCCTCGGACGGGTCGGGGTGCTTTTCGTCTACGTTTCGATCGGCGAACCGCAATGCGGCCAAGCTACGCCGGTCCCGCAGGTACGGGCGGAGACTGTGACAGCACCAGAGGTTGAACAGGTCCAACTTCCGATTGCTCACCCGCCCGCCGGCGAGGCTGAACATCTCCCGTAGGCAGGCCGATTCCCATTGCTGCGCCGACATCAGTCCGTCTCCCGCCGGAATGATCCCCTATGGATATCCGTTCCGCGAAAGCAAATCCACTGCCAAAAAGGAAGATTGTCGGTTATGAGAGATGCGAACGGCCGGACCGACCTTACCGTTTGAGTCGGACTGCGATCTCCTCAACGTCGTAAACACAGCCTCCCCACACGCCCCCACTGGCGTTTTGCAGCACAGCCCAAAGTTTGGTGTCTTCGGGCAAGGCCGCGTCCGGCGCCAGGTCCGGCCGGGGTTGGCGCGTTGCGAGTTCCGCCGTGCCCCATTCCGGACCACGGATTCCGGTCGCGTCTCCGACCAGGTCCACGCTGCCACGAAGCGACTTGCGGTCGATTACGATCTGCACCTGGTCGCCGTCCCGCAGCTTGCCGATCGGACCACCGGCGAGCGCCTCCGGGGAGACGTGACCAATGCAGGCACCGGTTGATACCCCGCTAAATCGCGCATCGGTCAGAACTGCGACGTGTTTCCCCCAGCTGATGTACTTGAGCGCCGATGTGACCTGGTACTCCTCCTCCATCCCGCTTCCCATCGGTCCGCGGGCGACCAGCACGAGTACGTCCCCGGCGACTACCTTCACCGGGCCCTGCCCCTTGATCGCGGCGATGGCCGCGGTTTCCGTGGCGAACACCTTCGCCGGCCCAACCTTGCGGTAGACCCCGTCGGCATCGACCACCGTCGCATCAATCGCTGTGGATTTGATCACCGACCCGTCCGGGCATAAGTTCCCGCGGGGGAACGTCAGGGACGACGTCAACCCTTTCGCCCGCGCCCGGTCGAAGCTCATGATCACGTCGTCGGGGTTCACGCCGTCCTTGGTGGCCAGGAGGTCGCGGAAGCGCTTGCGGCGATCGCTCTTCTCCCACCACTCGAGATTTTTGCCCATCGACTCTCCGGACACCGTCAGGCAACTCAAGTCGAGCAAGTTGGAATTCCGCAGGTGCAGCATGACCTCCGGCACGCCACCAGCCAGGAAGACGCGGATGGTTGGATGGCCGACCGGGCCGTTCGGAAGCGCGTCCACGATTCGGGGAACATTGCGGTTCACTTCGGCCCAGTCGTCCACAGTCGGCCGCCGGACCTTCGCGTGGAATGCCACCGCGGGGACGTGGAGGAGCAAATTCGTGCTGCCGCCGAACGCGGCGTGAACCGTGATCGCGTTTCGCACCGCCGCATCCGTCAGGATGTGTCGCGTCGTCCGCTTACTTTTTGCGAGACTTGTCAACGCCCGCGCCGACCGGCGGGCCATGTCGAGCCACACCGGCTGCCCGGACGGGGCCAGAGCCGAGTGTGGCAATGACATCCCGAGCGCTTCCGCGACCACCTGCGATGTCGCCGCGGTGCCGAGGAACTGGCACCCGCCTCCGGGCGAGGCGCACGAGTGGCATCCCTCTTCCGCCGCCTGCTCCAACGTGATCTCGCCCGCGGCGTAGCGGGCGCCGATCGTCTGTACCTTGGCCGTGTCATCGTGCCCTTCGATCGCCAGCATGACCCCGCCGGGAACGAGCACGGTCGGCAGATGTTGCTCGCTCGCCAGGGCCATCATCATCGCCGGCAACCCCTTGTCGCACGTCGCGATACCGAGCACACCGCCCCGTGTCGGCAGCGAGCGCATCAGCCGTCGGAGGACGAGTGACGCGTCGTTCCGGTAGGGCAGGCTGTCGTACATGCCGGGGGTGCCTTGCGTCCGTCCATCGCACGGGTCGGTGCAGGCGCCTGCGAACGGCACCGCCCCAAGCTTCCGGAACTCCTCGGCCGCGGCCTTCACGAGCAATCCCACTTCCCAGTGGCCGGTGTGGTAGCCCAGGGCGATTGGACTGCCGTCGTCCGCCCGAAGCCCCCCGTGCGTCGAGAGGATCAAGAACTCCTGCTTGCCGAGCAGCTCCGTCTGTAGACCCATGCCAACGTTCTGCGTCCAGCCGAAGAGGAAGCCGCTCGGGGAATGGCGGAGGAGTTCGTCAGTGAGGGGCAATTTCCCCTCCGGGCCGCCGGTGCGGGTGGTCAGTGAGTACACGCCGGGGTCGGCGGATTCGACAAGGGACTGGAAATCGCTCATGAAGGTCGGCCGGGTCAATTGGTGGGTGACCCGGTAGATTATCGCGAAGATTTGCCGCGGAAGAAGGGAGAGGCCTCGGAGCCGCGCTCGGTGCACGGCTCTGAGGAATCGCGATCAAGTCGGCGTGTCGAGGATCTCGCCGAAGTCATAGCCGATGCCGACGTCCCCGTTCGACAGCGTAATGTTCCCGATCACATCGTCCCCCAGGATCTCACCGCGGGTCTGGCCGTTGACAGTGCCGACGCTCTCGGACGCGTCGATGTACCGCGGCTGCTCTTCGCTGATTTGGTAGGTTCCGGCCGGTAGGTTCGTGAACGTGTAGTGACCGTTCGCGTCAGTGGTCACCGTCCGGTTCACCGCGTTGCCTTGCAGGTCGAATCCGGACAGGTTGATCACAACCCCTTCAATGCCTGACTCGTCCGGCGTGTCATCGCGCCGACCGTTTCCGTCGTAATCGATGTAGACCGAGCCCGATAGGCTGATCCCGGTCGGCGGCGGCGCCTGGTCGGGAGTTGTATTCTGGGTTGATGTGTACGACCCAGTGAAGTTCGACCCGCCGTTGCCGCGGGCGCCGGCGATCAGGTACGGCGTGTAGTTCTGTGGTGTGCCAGCCGGACGCGAGCCGAGCAATCCGCCCAGGAGGCCGTCCGAGGCCTTCACGCCGAGGGCATTCATGTCCGTGTTGAAGTTCGAATAGACGGCCGCCGACCACTTCCACGACACGTTCAGCCCCGGCGTGTCCGACGTGAAGTTGGCTTGCCACGTGACCGGACTTTCACCGCCCGGCAACGGATTCACCACCGGCAGCGCCGCCCCGGCCAGAAAGATGTTCCCGTTCAGCCCGCTGGACGGGGCCGTCGTGTACCAGGTGTTCGACACCGAATCGAACGTGGTCGTCGTTGCAAGGGCCAGCGGGCTGAAGGTCACGACTGCATTCGGCACCTCGACGGTGAAGTCCGGTGCGGTGATGGTGCCGCCGTCCATGCGGAAGCTCGTAGTCTGCAATCCGATGCCGTTGACCTTGACCACGGAACTGAACCAGACAGTGCTGTTCGGCAGAATCGGCGTCGCATTGAAGCTGGAGGCGATCGCGCTCACGGTCGGGACGACGCGGTCGTCCAGCGCTTCCACAGTCAAGGGCCGGCGCCGCGCATGGGCGAAACAGGACATCGAAGAGGCTCCGGAATGGAGAAAGGAGGATGCTCGAAACAAGTGGACGGGGCCCGCGGAATGGCCGGGGGCGGACGGGAAGTGTCAGGGGGGCCCGGCGAGTCCGGGTAGGGGGGCAATCAGTAAAAGGGCGATCGCGGACGCGATCCGCCAAAAAATGACAAGTGATGCCGGGGTACAAGAACCGTTCGGTTCAGCGTGAAATCACTTGCCGGGCGGTTTCTGACACTGACATCGGATGAGTTCTTCGATGACCGACGGGTCCGCCGGCTTGGTCAGGTAATGATTAAACCCAGCCTCAAGCGCCGGTTCCTCCGCATAGCTGTGACCGTAGGCGGTGAGTGCGATCAGGAGCGGCTTTTGGGGGAGAGCCGCGATGAGGTCGCGAGCGAGTTGAAACCCGTCGATCTTCGGCAAGCCGATGTCGCAGACGACCGCGTCGGGCGGCTGCTCGACCGCCGACTTCAATCCGGCCATGCCGTCGTAGGCGACGCGCACGTCGAACCCGGCCCGGCGGTACAGGTTGCGGGCGAGTGTGTCGGCTGCATCCACGTTGTCTTCGATGATGAGAACACACACACGCGGGTCGGGCGGCGATCGGTCGGCCATGATGGCCTTTGCGGGCGGAGGAGAGCCATCGTGGCCCGGACGGGGGCGCGGCGTCCGCGAACACTAGACACGTGGAGCGCGCCGGACCAACCATTTCTCAAATATTTGAAACAAGATCCGAACCCGTCCATAAAAAGACTAATTGGGCCGTTGGCAAAAAAACTCAATCCAGGAGGCATTCGGTTGGCTACAGCCGGTGAAATCGCCCATGTTTGGATCGGAAATCATTCTCAACCTCTGGTGGGTGCACGACGACGCAGGCTTCATTCATTCCCTGCGCGTTCGCCCGTATGTCGGCATCGGGACGGACGACGAAAAGGTGGCGTTCCTACATCGGTACGCGAACCTGGACTACCCGGTCGCCCGATCGTTCTCGGTCCCGGATCGTTTTCATCTCGAATTCGAAGACGACGGCGAACTCCGACGAATCCCGGTCGCGCCGCTCGATGTCTTGAATTGTCTCGAGTCTCCGATTGCCTTGTGGGAAGACGCGATCAAGGCCGTCGAGGCCGACCTGCCGGCTCTCACTCGGCTCCGGATTCCCAATGACCCGATCCTGTGCTCAACGGCGTTGCTGACCGACGAGGATGGCCGACTGTTTTCGGGCCGGCAGACGCTTTGGCTATATCGCGACGACGGGGGAATGGAGATCGCCGAGCCGACGTGGGCGCAGATCGTTCACTTTGCCACCAATCGAGGCTGGGATCCTTCGGCGTCCGTCGAGTCGATACTGACGAGCAACGACCCGATGACTGAGGAGGACGCGCTCGCGTTCGCCGCGACCGGGCAGGCGATCTTTCGCGACCGGCTCGACAAACCGGGCAGTCGCCTCCAGATGCGATTCGACTTACCCAAGTTCCGCGAGGTGGTCGAGTTCGCGTCTGGCGGCGGGTTCGAGATCGCACGGCCGGGTTGAAATGCGCCCGGCGATGAGATCGCTGGCGGACGGGTGGGTAGTTGCGGGCGCCGTTAAATTGATTGTGCGGTCGGCTCCGCGAATGACGTTGCTGGTATTCCGGCACGATGCGGACCGCCGGAGCTTGAGGAATATGCGGCACAATCGTCGCCCGGGCCCGTTTGCGCGCCGCGTGGAGTATACTGCTGGTGCCAGGATCGCTGGTAAGTCGATAACTCTACTGCCCGAACCACGACTGACTACCAAGGGGACCGGATGCGGCGCGCGACGACGTGGGTGGTTTACCAGATGCCGGTGAAGGGGGTCCCTGAGGGGGTCCGCGGGATCTGCGAGCAATGGGAGTGGGACGCGATGGAACTGGCCAAGCCGGGCGTTAACACGCTCATCCAGGCCGGGATCACGAACGAGGGAGAGGCCGAGCGACTGGCGCGGGGGTCCTCGGGCGAGACCCCGCCACGCAACGCGAAGCGGGTAGTCACCTCTTGGTCGCATGCGGCGGCGGAAGTTCTGGCGAATGCGGGCCCGGCCGCGCCCGAGTGACCGTTATGTTCGAACGCCCCTCCGGGTGCCATGCCAACGCCTCGGCGTGGCCATGGCACCCGGTGCCGGCAACGCATTTTCTTCCTTATTCCTCTTCATTCCAGTGATTCGCGTGGATTCCCGAAGCCGGGCGGCGTATAGTTGGGGGTTGGGTGGACGTTGTGTCTGCCCGAGACGCCGAACGCGATTGCAGCTCCCATTCCGACACTTCCTGGTTTCGTTGCTCTGAGCCAATTCTCTCGAGCCACCTCCCTCGATAGTTCGACGGTGTTGCCGCCAGCGACGGGGCCGTATGCCCCGCCTGGGTTCGCACGTCTGTCCCTGCCGGCAGGCGCCGGCCGGGGAGGTAGTTCTTTCGCGGCCGGGCTTCCGGCCGAGTAAGGGTGATTTCGTGAGTAAGAAGTTGTATGTCGGAAACCTGTCCTTCACGACCACGTCGGACGACCTGTCCAACCTGTTCGGGGAGTATGGGACGGTGACCAGCGCCTCGATCGTGACCGACCGGGAGACTGGGCGGAGTCGCGGATTCGGGTTCGTGGAGATGAGCGACGGGGTCGAAGCGGCCATCGCCGCGACCAACATGTCCTCGTTCCAGGGCCGGAACCTGACCGTGAACGAGGCGAAGCCGCGCGAGGAACGTCCGCGGACCGGCGGCGGTTATAGCAAGGGCCGCAGCTACTAGTCAATCTTCGGCCGTAGAACTTGAGGCCCCCGCCGCGAGCGGGGGCCGTTTCGTTTGATGCGGCTATTTGCCAAAGCCTGGGCGGTATGACTTCGGCCACCGCGTCCAGTGGACGGCCCGGCCGATGGTCAAGTCATCGATGTACATGATGTAAGCGGCGGCGGGCAGCAGTCCGGGAATATCTTCCAGCCCGGCGCGGAGATCGATGGACTGGACATCGGTCGGGGCGCGAGGGAAGCCGGACGGGGTCATGCTAAATCGGACGCGGTAGGTTGGGGACACGGCACACCTCGCACAGTTCATTCCGCGGTGATGGGCGTCTTCAGGCGCAGACAATCCTCGCGAGCACCGGTGCTCCCGCCACGAGACCGGCTTGCCTGGCGGGAATCCCTTCTTACACCCGCCCTGGAACGCCGGACGACCGGATTCCCTTGCCACTAACGCCAATGGACGTCGCGTAGCGCTCATACTCGATGCGCTCGACGGTCTCCAGCCGGCGTTCCGAGGCGATTCGAATGGTCCCGTCCGGCAGCTGGACGCGAACACCCCGCAGGTCGCCCTCCAGCTCCATCAGCGCCGATAGCCGGGTGTACCCGACGTGCAGGCCTACGAACTGGTCGTCCGCGTGGCGGACACAATCGCCTTCCCAAACGGGTCTCATCAGGAGTCTCCTCAGGTTCGACGGTTCAATGGACGCCTTGTAGCTCGCAGTCCTGTCGTTTGCGACACTTCGGGCAGAAGAACGACGACCGGGCGATGCCGCGCGGGATGGGGAGTGACTTCCAGCTCGAGTCTTCTTTGCCGCAGATCGTGCACTTCATGCGAAACTTGACCGTCTTGCCATCCTGGCCAACGATCACCGTCCCTTTGCCGGCGATTGCCCGGGCGGCCCTCGCGGGAGCCGGGTGCGGGACTGTTGGAGGAACGGTCGCGGTTTCGGCCGGAATCGGTTCGCTGGCTGCCGGTGTCGCGACGAGGTGCACATCATCCGGTTCGGGAAGGGCAGTGGTCAATGTGACTGCCGGGACGTTCAATTCCGGGACGGCCGGAGGACTCGTGAGCGTAACGTGCACCGGGGCCTGGAAAAGATGTCTGACCTTGGCAGCCGGGACACCGGACTCGCGCCCCTCGCGCCAGACGGTGTCGCTCGGCAGGACATTGCCGGAAGCGGCGAGTTTGACAAGTTCGCCTTCGGATACCGGGCCGATAATGTCCGAGCCACGACCGTAGAACCATTGCGATGGCATGGCGCAACCTTTTTGAAGATTCAGTGACCGATCCGGGGGCCAGGTCTAGCCATGGCCCGAGTGCAAGCAGAAGCACACCCCACCGGCGGGTGGGGCCTTCACGGATGGTCAGTTTGATTTGATGACCCTGTCGCGGGGTCAGGAAAGGAAAGTGGCCATCGACCACCGATCAGTATACGACTTCCGCCCGCGAAGGCGAAGCGATCGCGCGGTCCAGAGAGGAGTTGGCTCACACGGCAGCCTCCGCGACGACCACCCCCTCCTTGGCCGGCACGTGCACCACCCCCGATTCGGCCGAGCGCAACACGCCCGCCAGAAGCAAGCTCACCACCGCGGACCCGGCCGCGATCAGGCCGACAATCGGGTAACCCGAAAGCTGGCCGTCGTCGGACTGGGCGATCAGGCGGCCGCCGATTTCGCTCGCCAGGCCCATCGCGGCCGACTGCACTGCGGCGTTCAGGCTCAGAAAGCCGCCACGCACCGCCGGGGCGGCGCTCGCCGTCACCAGGGCCATTGCGGGCACCATTCGCGCCGACGTCGCCACCATTAAACTGGTCGTGGCGAGGATCACCACCCAGAGCGGGAGCGGCGGCAGGTTGGTCACGATCAGGATCGTCACGATCGAGGCCGTGCCCATGATGCGGAAGACAGGCAGCTTGCCGTAGCGGTCCGCGAGGCGGCCGACCAGGTTTGTGCTCACCAGCGTGAATCCCCCGGCCACCAGGTAGACATACTTAAGGTTCGTCATCTGCTGGCCGGCGTTCGCCACCAACGAGTCCGCCAGGTATGGCACCACGCAGAAGGTGCCGAGGACCAGGAACACGGTGAACGAGAACGCGAGCAGGTGGTTCGGTTCGGCGGCGAGGCCCCACATCGACGCGGGCGGGTGGCCTTTGGCCAGGTGGCCGCGGAACGACGGCATCACGAAGAACGTGCTCGCCCAGACCAGGGCGCTCACGACGGCCAGGGCCACGAACGGGGCGCCGGTGCCGAAGTTCTCCGCGAGCAACAGGCCGAGCGGCACTCCGACGATCGATGCGATGGCGAACGAGGACATGACTGCCCCCATCGCCGTTCCGCGACGGTAGTCGGCGAAGACATCACCGATGATGGCCATGACCGCGGCCCCGACGACACCGCCGAAGAGGCCGGTCACGGCGCGGGCAATCACCAGCGTTTCGTAGGTCGGCGCCAGCCCGCACATCAGCGTGCTAACGGTGAACCCGAGGTAGAGCGTGAGCAGGGCGGCCTTACGGCCAAAGCGGTCGAGGTACTTCGCCGCGAGGATGGTGCCGACGAACGACGCGAAGCCGTACGCGGCGACGGCGTGACCGAACTGCTCGGACGTGATCTGGAAGTCGCGCTTCGCCAGCGGGGCGAGCGGCATGATGATCACGAAGTCGAGAATGTTGGTGAACTGGACGGCGGCGAGAAGAACGAGCAGGCCCCACTCGGAACGGGAGATGGCGGGCTTCGGTCGCGACGGGGGTTGGCCCATGGTCGTCCTTGCGGCGTGGAAAGTAAAGGATACAACGCAGCGGGCGGTCGGCTTACAGGAGGGCGGACATCGTCCGGGCCCCGCCCTATCCTTAGGCGGTATCTCAGGACGCCCCTAGCCGTGGGTGGGTTCACGATGACTTTTCGCGACGGGCCGATTGAAGGCGTGATCTGGAAGCTGCTGACGTTTTACCGCGACCGCCGCGGGTGGCTGTGCGAGCTATTTCGCCACGATGAAATCCCGGAGAAGTTTCACCCGGTCATGGCGTACATGTCGATGACCGAGCCGGGGATCGCCCGCGGGCCGCACGAGCACGTCGATCAGGCGGATTACTTTTGCTTCATCGGCCCCTCGGACTTCAAGGTGTACCTGTGGGACGCGCGGCCGAAGTCAAAGACGTACGGCAACAAGGAAGTGCGCGTGGTCGGCGACTCAGCGCCGTTCGGGCTGGTGGTCCCCGCGGGCGTGGTGCACGCATACAAGAACGTCGGCAGCAAGCCGGGCCTGGTCTTCAACGGGGCGAATCGGCTGTACAAGGGGCGGGGGAAGAAGGACCCGGTGGACGAGATTCGGCACGAGGAGAAGGATGGGAGCCCGTATCGTCTGGAGTGATAGTACTTCCGTCGGATAGGATTCCGATCCAGTCCGGACAGGATCGGAATCCTATCCCACAGCTTCACTTCTTTTCGACCGTCACTCCATGCACGTAAAGGTTGCGGTCGTACTCGTTCTCCTTGTACGCGTCGTTGGTGAAGGCGATGCTCAACGTCGTCTCACCCTTCTTTAGCTTCGCGTCGAACTTGTACTCTTTCTGATCTTCGGTGGTCAGCGCGAAGTTCTCCTTGATCGCGGTGTCGCCGACCTTGAGCGTAAGCTTGGCCATTTCCTTGAGCGCCTCGGTGCACGAGGCGTCCACGACGATGACATAGTCGCCATCGTCGGGGACCTTGAGCTTCACGGTCGCGGTGCCGTTCGTGTAGAAGTTGATCTTGTTGTCGTCGTACTTGACCAGATCCTCCCCGCCCTTGAACGCGGGTTCGAGCTTGAAGTCCGAGAGGTCGAGCTTGATCGGTTCGGCCGCGAGAAGTATGGCCGGAAGCAAGCACAGGACGGCAATGGACGTGCAGCGGCGAAGCATGGGGGATACTCCAGGGGATGTAGCCCTGAGATTGTAAGCGAAGCCGGCCGCCGCGGGCGCAACAAATCCTCGCCCCGGCCGGTGCACACTCACTTCAGTGACTGCAAATAGGCGAGCATGTGGGCGAGCTGCTCCGGCGTCAGGTTGTCGGCCAAGCCGTCGGGCATGGCCGACTTTTCCAGGCGTCCTCGCGACTCGATATCGGCGGCCTTCAATTCGTACTGCACACCGGACGGGTCGCGGATCACCACCGCGTTCGCACGCTCGCTGACCACAAATCCGGTCACGACCCTCTCATTGGTCATCACGAACTGGTACGCCTCGAAGCCCTGCGCCAGTTTGGCGCTCGGTTTGAGGATCGACTCGAGCAATTCGTCCGCCTTGGAACGCTTGCCGATGTCAACGAGGTGCGGGCCTTTGGGCGTCTGCCCATCGGCTACAGTGTGACAGGCGATACACGATTGCGCCTTGAACATGTCCTGGCCC
>Ga0075418_10005857_pt1 | contig 13871 bp, 8 predicted proteins | sample SoiMetdeltSBSDD2_FD_81776 | JGI IMG/M metagenome (GOLD analysis project Ga0075418, IMG submission 81776) | Bulk soil microbial communities from a Populus tree surrounding site in Tennessee, USA - Soil MetaG P. deltoides SBSDD2 | ecosystem: Environmental > Terrestrial > Soil > Tree plantation...
CCCGCCGATCCGGAGAGCAAGTGGACGAACAAATACCTCGATCTTCCGAGCGAGCCGCTCTACCCGTTCGGCTACGGCTTGTCGTATTCGAAGATCGAGTACAGCGACGTCACCATCACCAACGAGCCGCTCACCGCATCGATCACGCTGCACAACACCGGCACGCGCGCAGCGTTGGAGACGGTGCAGATGTACATCAGCGACGTCGTCGCGAGCGTCGCGCGTCCCATTCGCGAGTTGAAAGGATTCCAGCGCGTCGCGCTCGCACCCGGCGAGCGCAAACGCGTCGACTTCCCCATCACCCGCGACCTGCTCACCTTCTGGCTCAACGATCGATGGGTAACGGAGCCCGGAACGTTCAAGGTGAAGATCGGACCGGACTCGAGTCGGGGAAGCGAGAAGGCGTTCGAGCTGCAATGAACCGAGTCGTCTCGCATGCGGGCGCGATCGTCTTCTTCCTCGTCGCGGCGATCGCGATGACGTGGCCGCTCGCATGGAATCTCTCGACCGCCGCGGCGCATCCGGGCGATCCGTACCTTACGAGCTGGATCCTCGACTGGGGCTACTACGCGCTCACCCACGACCCGTCGCAGCTGTTTCACGCGAACATCTTTCATCCGCTTCGCTACACGTTCGCGTTCAGCGAGAACACGCTCGGCATTCTGCTCGTCCTCTTTCCTCTCTTCATCGCGAAGGTGCCGCTGATGACGATCCACAACATCGCCATCCTCGCCGGCTTCGCATCCGCCGGCTACGCGGCCGCGCTTCTGGGGCGATATCTCACCGGATCGATGGCGGCCGCAGTCATCGGCGGCATCTTCTTCGCGTTCGTGCCGTGGCGGTTCTCCCATCTCACGCATCTGCAACATGAGTGGACGCTCTGGCTGCCGCTGCTGATCCTCGCCATTTTGCGCTTGCGGGATCGGCCGTCGACATCGCGCGCGATCCTTCTCACGCTCTGTTTCGTGATGAACGGACTGACGAATCTTCACTGGCTCGCCTTCGGATCGGTTGCGGCGGTGGTCTGCATCGCCGTCGCGAGTTTCCGCAGCGTCGATCGCCGTCGCTTCCTCACGCTGTCGGTCGTCACGCTCGTGACCGGCGCAATCCTTCTCACGCCGATCCTCTATCCGTACTGGCGCGCGGGTCAGATCTACAACATGCGCGGCGACATCGGCGAGACCACGTATTACTCCGCCCATCCGTCCGACTGGCGGATCGCCAGTCTGCACAATCGTCTGTACGGCCCGCGTCTCAATGACGGCACCGTCGATCCGGAACATTGGTCGTTTCCCGGAATCATTGCGCCGCTGCTTGCGCTCATCGGCTTCGTCGTCGCGCTTCGCCGATCGCGCATTGCCGCGGCGATCGGGATACTGCTCATCGCGCTCGGCTTTCTCGGCTCGCTCGGACTGCACACGCCCTTCGGCCGATTCTTCTTCGACTACGTGCCGCTGTTCCGCGGCATTCGCGTGCCTGCGCGCTGGGCGATGATCGTCTACCTCGGCATCGCGATCCTCGCGAGCTTCGGCGCGCTCGGCCTCGCGCGACGTCGATTCGTCCATGCCCTCCTCGCGATCGCTCTGCTCATCGAGCTTCGCGCTGCGCCCATCCGGTGGTATCTCGGCACCGGCGAGACCCCCGCGGTTTACACGTGGCTCGCGCGACAGAAACTGAACGGCGCAGTGCTCGAGCTTCCGATGGATCAGACCAGTGTCTACCCGTATGTGCATTGGTCTCACGTCCATCACAAGCCGCTCATCAACGGAGTCTCGGGATTCAAGCCGCCCGACTACGCGGCGTTGGAAAAGGAATCGCTGCAGACGCCGATACCGCCGTCGTTCTTCGATCATGTTCGCGCGCGCAACGGCGCGCTGTTCATCGTCCACGGAGATCGCTTCTCCGAATGGATTCAGCGCGAGATGCAGAACGGGCGGCTCGTCCACGTCGCCACGTTCGGAGACGACGTCGTGTATGCGACTCCCGACGCAGCGAAGACGCTCACGCGGCCCGCACCGATGCAGCCGGCGATCACGGGAACGCTCGATCATCCCGTGCATTGGGAGTCGATCACCGGACCGATGGAAGTGAGTGGATCGATCGCCGGGCCGCATCCCGTTCGCCGCGTGATTCTCCACTTCGACAATCATCGCGAGCACTTCGATGCGGAGATTCGCGGCAACCGTTTCGTTCGCTTGTTCCCCGAACGGCCGGCGTCAGTTGATGCCGACACCGATCTCCAGGTCGAGATCCTCGATGCGCGCGGCGATCGCAAACGATTGCCGCAAATCTGGCTGCGCTGGCGGCGTCCTGGGGAACGATTGAATGAAATGCCTCTGCCGCAGGCTGCGGATCTCGGTCCGTACGTCCCGCATCCCGGCCATAAGGATGGACTTACGCGTCCGCGCATGAACTGAAATCACGTGCTTTCGGAAACGTGACCCAGCTCACGTGTCATGACTCTTTTGCTTGCCGTTTTCGACATATGGCCGTACATTCTGAGGACATTTCCAGGCCCGCACCAGGTACGAGAGAGGAGCTACCTCCAATGATCCGAAAATTCGGCATTGCCACCGCTATGCTTTTCGTTGCGAGCAGTCTTTTTGCGCGCTCGCAACGTGCCCCATTCAACGCGGAATTCGCAGTAGGAACGCCGACGCAGAGCATTCATCTGCGCGCCGTCGACGCGAATGCCGCTCCGGCTGTGGGAGCCGGAGACGGCACCATGTTCGCCGGCGCCTTCCGCGGCGTCGACGTCACCCGCGCATCGTCCGGCAGCTCGTGGACCGAGCGCATGACGCTCACGGATCCCAAAGGGCCGCGCACGTACGAGTACGACGTCGTGGCGCTGCGCGGAGTCGTCGGCGCGGCCACGGACGGACGCGGCGTTCGCTTCTTCGGACGCAATCCGCAGGAGCCGATCGTCACGCTCAGCGCGCCCGAAGTGATCGATCGCGAAGGCAAGTCTTCGCATCGCGTATGGTGGGAGCTGGTCGCGAATCGCAGCGGCGCGCCGACGAAGCTGCGTCTTCGCATCGATGATCCGCTGCTCGTCTATCCGATGTCGATTCGTTACTCGGTCGACGTCACCTCGCGCGACAAGAGCGAGCCGACCGCGCAGCCGCATCCCAATCGCATGCGCACGCTGGCGACGACCGGCTCGATCTCCGGCACGCTCCGCGACGCCGTCACCAACGAAACGATTCCGTCCGAGCTCGTTCACGCGTACGACACCGCCGGCGAGTGGGTCGCCTCGGGCGTCTCCGGCCCGGCCGGCGTCTACACGATCTCCGATCTCGCGCCGGGCACGTATTACGTCCTCGCCGTTCCCTTCGCCTACGACTCGGAGCTCTACAACGAGAATCCGTGCCCGGATCGCAACTGCGTGATCACGAGCGGCGACCCGGTGAGCGTCACCGCGGGCTCGACCACCAGCGGCATCAACTTCACGCTCAACAGTCTCTACGCGCGCATCTCCGGTCGCGTCAGCGACGCGGACACCGACGCCTCCCTCAGCGGCGTCGGCGTCATCGCCTATGACAGCGTCGGCAACTGGGCGGGCTCCGCGTTCTCCAACGGCGGCGGCACCTACGTCATCTCGCTACCGTCCGCCGGCACGTATTACGCGCGCACCGCGAACTACACCTACTCGGGCTACGTCGATCAGGTCTTCGACGGCATCAACTGCACGGGATGCGATCCGACCACCGGCACGGCGATCACCGCGAATGCCGCGCAGGTCACGGCGAACGTCGACTTCGCGCTCGATCCCGACGGCGGAAGCATCTCCGGCAAGCTCACCGATGCGGACACCGGCGCACCGATCGCGTTCGAGTACGTGTACGTGCACAACTCCGCCGGCGCCGGCGTGACCTATGGTCAGACGGACGCCAACGGCGACTACACGACCTTCAACGGTCTCGCGACCGGCAACTACTACGTCTACTCCTCGCCCGCCGGGTACAACGGCGAGATCTACAACAATGTCGCGTGCGGCGATTCGTGCGATCCGCTCACCGGCACCGCCGTCGCGGTCACCCTCGGCAGCAACAAGCCGAACATCAACATCTCCGTCAACAGCAACGCCACGCGCATCAGCGGCCGCGTCTCCGACGATCAGACCAGTGCAGGCATCGAGGGAATCCAGGTCAGCATTTACGACTCGAGCGGCACCGAGGTCGCGGCTGCGGTCACGGACGTGAACGGCAACTACACCGCCGGCCTCGAAGCGGGCGGAACGTACTACGCGCGCACGTTCGCGTCGGTCATCTACCCGCAGTACGTCGATGAGCTGTACAACAACATTCCCTGCCTCGCGTGCAACGTCACGACCGGTACGCAGATCAGCGTGACCACGGGCGCGACGACGAGCGGCATCAACTTCGCGCTCACGTCGAACGGCGGAAGCATCTCCGGTCGCGTGACCGATGCCACGACCGCCGCTCCGATCACGGGAGTGCTCGTCCTCTTCTATGACTCCAACGCGCAGAACGTCGGCTACAGCTTCACCGACTCGAACGGCGACTACACGTCGACACAGGCGCTGGTCGCCGGAACGTACTACGTCGTCAGCTCTCCGAACGGATATTCCGGTGAGCTCTACGACAACATTCCGTGTCCCGACGCGAACTGCGACGTGACAACCGGCACGGGCGTGGTCGTCTCCGCGGCGCAGAACACACCGAACATCAACTTCGCGCTCACGAGCAGCGTCGGCCGCATCCGCGGCACCGTGCTCGACGAGTCGAACAACATGCCGGTCGTCGGCGTCGACGTGCTGCTGTACGACGCGAGCGGCAACTTTGCCGGCGCTGCGTCGGTGTCGGAAGCCACCGGCGAATACGAAGTGCTCGCGCCCGCGACCGGCTCGTACTTCGTTCTCACCAACAGCAACACCGGCCAGTACGCGAATGAGCTCTACGACAACATTCCGTGCTCGGGCTGCAGCGTGACGACCGGAACGGCCGTGTCGGCGACGGTCGGCCAGATCACGGAGAACATCAACTTCCTCCTCACGCCGCTGTTCTGCCCCTTCATCGATGTTGCGCCGGCCACGCTGCCGGGCGGCACCATCGGCGACTCGTATTCGCAGACGCTCACGGCTACAGGCGGCGCGCCGCCGTACACGTTCTCGGTCTTCGAGAGCTCGCTGCCAGGCGGCCTAACACTCAACGCCACGACGGGCGAGATCTCCGGCACGCTGTCGCAGCCGGGCTCGTTCACGTTCACGATTCTCGCGACCGACGACAACGACTGCGTCGGAGGCCGCACGTACACCGTCGAGGTGACCGATGCACCGCCGACGATCACGAATGTCAGCCCGTCCTCGGGTACGACGACCGGCGGCACGGTGGTCACGATCACCGGAACGAATCTCTCCACCGTCACCTCGGTGATGTTCGACGGCGCGGGCGCCGGCATTGTCAGCGTCACCGCGACGTCGATTCAGGTCGACACGCCGGCGCACGCCGCGGGTACGGTCGATGTGACCGTCACGACCAGCGGCGGAACCGCGACGGCACAGGGCGCATACACGTTCACGGCGCCGTCGACGCCGGTCACGCTCGTCTCGTCGCTGAATCCTTCGAACTACGGCGACTCGGTCACGTTCACGGCGACGCTCGAAGACGACGCCGCGACCGGAACGATCACGTTCTACGACGACGCCACGGCCATCTCCGGCGCGGTCACCGTGGTCAGCGGCGCGGCATCGTTCACGACGTCGTCGCTGAGCGGCGGCACGCATCCGATCACCGCGCACTACAGCGGCGATGCGACGTACGCACCGTCGGTGTCGAACACGGTCAGCCAAGTCGTGAACCGCCTCACGCGCAACATCAATCTCGATGTCACGCCTGCGGGCTCCTCGACGTATGGCCAGAACGTCACGCTGACCGCGACGCTCACGCCGGCAGACGAAGCGACGAGCGTCGACTTCTACGATGGCGCGACGCTTCTCGCCACCGTGGCGGTCTCGGGCAACACCGCGACGTACAGCACGTCGTCGCTCAATGCGGGCAGCTACACGTTCTTCGCGCAGACTGCGCAGACCGCAGGCTACGAGCAGGCGACGTCGGCGTCGGTGGCGTACACGGTCAACAAAGCGGCGCGCAGCATCAGCCTCGCCGTGGTGCCGTCGCCGTCGACGTACGGTGACAGCGTCACGCTGACCGCGACCGTTGCGCCGACCGACGAGGCGACGACCGTCGAGTTCTTCGACGGAGCGACGTCCCTCGGCACCGCAACGATCAGCGGCGGAAGCGCGTCGATCGTCGTGTCGAACTTCAACGCCGGCACGCACGTCCTCACGGCTTCGACTCCCGAGACGACGAACTACCTCGGCGCGACGTCTGCGCCGCAGTCGCATCTCGTGAACAAGGCTTCGCCGGTGTTCAGCAACCTCACCTCGCCGACCGTCGTCATCGGCACGCCGGCCGTGACGGTCAGCGGCACGATCACAGCGGGATCGCTCGTGCCTCCGGGCAACGTCACGATCACGGTTGCGGCGTCGACGTACACCGCAGCGATCGATGCGAATGGCAACTTCAGCGCGTCCATCGCCACCGGCGCACTCGCGCAGGGCACGTATCCGATCACGTTCTCGTATGCCGGCAGCGCGAACTTCAATGCGGCCACCAGCTCTTCGACGCTGACGGTGACGTTCGGCTTTACCGTCTTCCGCGATCCGCCGCCGGCGAACTCGCCGTCGACGATCCCGCTGCGCGTGAAGCTCGTCGATGCGAACGGTAACAACCTCTCCTCGCCGACGACTGTGCTCACTGCGTACGGAATCCGCGAGGCGACGAGCTCGACCTGGATGCCGCCCAATCCTCCGGGCACATTCCAGTTCCTCAGCTCGCAGGGCGGTCAGTACAAGTACAACCTGCAGACGGCGGGTCTCGCGCCGGGCAACTACTACTTCGGCTTCACGGTCTCCGGCGATCCGGTGATCCACGAGATCGCGTTCACCGTCGACTAGAACACGCCTAACAGCAGTACCGTGGAACGGCGGGCTTTCGAGCCCGCCGTTTTATTTTGCGGCGGTGATCTTCAACCCGATGATCGACACGAGCAGCAGCGCGAGGAATCCGACGCGCAACGCGTTCAGCGGCTCATCGAACAGCACGACGCCGAGGATCGCCGCGCCGAACGCGCCGATCCCGACCCACACCGCGTAGGCCGTGCCGATCGGCAATGTGCGCGCGGCCCACGACAGCAGGAACATGCTCGCTGCGATCGCCGCAATCACGAGCAGTGAAGGAATCGGCCGGCGAAATCCATCCGTGTACTTCAGCCCGACAGCCCAGCAGACCTCGAGCAATCCGGCGACGACGAGCGCGATCCATGGCAGCGACATGCGAGACGGAATATCACAACTGGAGCGCAGGCCTCCTGGCCTGCCGGTCCGCAGCGCCTCCGGCCTGCGTTTTTCGCGCAGCCTGGAAAGCTTGCGCTACCCCAACTGCGGCAGCTCCGCCGCCGGCGCCGGCGGCTCGAAGGGTGCGCGCACTCTGCGTCTCGTGCGCGCGCGCTCGATCGTCTGCTCCGACACGCGGATGCCGACCGCCTTCCAACCTTCGAGCACCGCTTGCTGCGGCTCGCTGCCCGCACCGTACAACTCTCCCGCGACGCGCCACGTCGCATCGCCGCAATGCTGAAATCCCGATCGCGGTCCGAGCTCGCGCGCGAGCACCGCGTACCAGATCTTTCCGGCGACACTCCACGCATTGCCGCCGAGGGCCGTGGCCACGCGATAGAACGCGTGATTGGGAATCCCCGAGTTGATGTGCACGCCGCGATCGTCGCTGTAGGTCTTCACGTAGCGCCGCATGTGCGACGGCTGCGGATCGCGGCCGAGGATGCGATCGTGGTAGGCGGAGCCGGGCGCTTTCATCGAACGGATTCCGTCGCCGCTCACACGATTCGTGAGCAGTCCCGCGCCGATGATCCAGTCGGCGCGCCTCGCGCTTTGCTTGAGTGCGTACTGCTTCACGAGCACGCCGAAGACATCCGAGAAATGTTCTGCCAGCGCGCCGCACTGACCGCTGAATCCGAGGGCTGACGTGTACTGCGTGACGCCGTGCGTCAGCTCGTGCGCGATGACGTCGAGCGCGCTGGTGAACCGGGTGAAGTACTTCCCGTCGCCGTCGCCGTAGATCATCTGCCGGCCGTTCCAGTGCGCGTTGTTGAATCCCTCGCCGAAATGCACCGTCGACTCGAGACGGATCCCGTGATCATCCAGCGAGCGTCTGCCGTGCACTCTGCGGAAGTACTCCCACGTGCGGCCCGCGCCGTTGTACGCCTCGTTGACGCTCACGTCGCGCGTGCGCAGCTCGCCCTCGGTGCGCACGCGTCGTCCCGGCAGATCGCGTCCCTGCTGCGCGTCGTAGATCGTGCGCCGCTTCGCGTCCGACGGCAGCAGCAGCGCGCCCGCGAGCAGCGTCACCGCCTGCCGCTCCATGCGCGGCTGCGTCGACATCGACAGCGCGGCCAGCGCGCGGACGCGATCCTCCGCATCGCCATTCTCGGCAATGGCGCGAAGGATGTGTGGCGGCACGATGCTGCAGATTGTCGGGATGCCGTACACGGTATGCCGATCGTGTATACTCCGCAACCCATGACTCGAACGACGACCACCGGACAGACGCGAACGACGAGCACGAGCTCGTCGCCCTGTCGCTGATCGTTTTGCTCGAAATCCACGACAACTTGATCACCGGACAGGGCCCTTCGGCCCTGTCTTTGTTTTTTCGAGGTTGAAATGAACGTGCAACTCCCCGACGGTTCCCTTCGAGAAGTGCCCGACAACGCGACTGTCGCCGATGTCGCGGCCTCGATCGGCAAGCGTCTCGCGAAAGATGCCATCGCCGGCAAGGTCGACGGCAAAGTCGTCGACGTCTACGCGCCCGTGCGCGACGGCGCGAAGGTGGAGATCGTCACGCCCAAATCGCACGAAGGAATCGACACCATTCGCCACTCGACCGCACACCTCATGGCCATGGCCGTGCAGGAGCTCTTTCCCGGCACGCAGGTGACCATCGGACCGGTGATCGAGAACGGCTTCTACTACGACTTCGGCACCGATCGTCCATTCGCCGACGAAGACCTCCGCCGCATCGAAGACAAGATGCAGGAGATCGTCAAACGCGATCTTCCGATCCGCCGCGAAGAGTGGAGCCGTGAGCAGGCCATCGAAACGTTCGACGAGTTGGGCGAGAACTACAAGGTCGAGATCATCAAAGGCATCCCCGGCGATGAAGCGCTGTCCGTGTATCGACAGGGCGAGTGGTTCGATCTCTGCCGCGGGCCGCACGTTCCCTCCACTGGACGCCTCGGCGCGTTCAGGCTGATGTCCGTTGCCGGTGCCTACTGGCGCGGCGACGAGCGCAACGCGATGCTGCAGCGCATCTACGGCACCGCGTGGGCGGACAAGGAACAGCTCGATGCGCACCTCAAGCAGATCGATGAAGCGAAGGCGCGCGATCATCGCAAGCTCGGCAAAGAGCTCGGCCTGATCATGTTCAGCAACTTCGCGCCGGCGATGCCGGTCTTCCTGCCGAAAGGCGCGGTGATCTACAACGAGCTGATCGAGCTCGTGCGCGAGTACTACCAGCGCGACGGCTACAGCGAAGTCGTGACTCCTCTGATCTGGGACACCGAGATCTTCAAGATCTCCGGCCACTACGACAACTATCGCGACAACATGTTCTTCTCCGAGATCGAGGAGCGCGAGTACGGCGTGAAGCCGATGAACTGCCCGGGACATACCCAGATCTTCGCGCTCGAGCGGCGCTCGTATCGCGATCTCCCGATCCGGATCGCCGACTTCGCGCGCCTGCATCGCTACGAGCGTTCCGGCGTGACTCACGGACTCGTGCGCGTCCGCTCGTTCGCGCAGGACGACGCGCATCTGTTCGTCACTCCCGAACAGATCGAAGGGGAAATCGATCGCGAGCTTCGCCTCATCAAAGAGATCTACGACACCTTCGGCTTCGCGGAGGTTCGCATCGCGCTCTCGACCCGCCCCGAGAAGCGCCTCGGCAGCGATGCAATGTGGGACGACGCGGAGAGCGCGCTCGAAAACGCGCTGAAGAAGAACGGCCTCGCCTATCACATCAACCCGGGCGAAGGAGCGTTCTACGGACCGAAGCTGGAGTTCCAGGTCACCGATGCGATCGGCCGTCCCTGGCAGCTCGGGACCGTGCAGCTCGACTACGCGCTTCCGGAGCGTTTCCGGCTGGAGTACATCGCCGACGACGGCAAGGAGCACCGGCCTGTGATGATCCACCGAGCGATCCTCGGATCGCTCGAGCGGTTCATCGGCATCATCATCGAGCACTTCGCCGGCGCGTTTCCCTTCTGGCTCGCGCCGGTACAGGCCATCGTGCTGCCGCTGTCGGAGAAGTTCGTCGACTACGCGGACGAGGTCGCGAGGAAGCTCGGCGCTGCAGGCATCCGCGTCGAGACCGATCGCAGCAACGAGAAGCTCGGCGCGAAGATTCGCTCCGCGCAGCTCCGGAAGATTCCGTTCATGCTCGTGGTCGGCGAGAAGGAAGCGTCGACCGGCACCGTCAACCTGCGCCGCCGATCGGGCGAGCAGGCCAGCCACCCGATCGAGGAAGTGATCGAGGAGGCGAAGGGTTTGATTGCCAGCCGCTCTTTGTGAGCGACTTGACGATTCGACGACTCCGCCGCTATTTTGGACCACCCATAACAGGAGGAACTACGTATCTTTCCGCCACGCCGTAATCCGCGATTTGCCCCCAGACCCGCAGAGCCCGAAAACCGCATCAATGAAATGATCCGCGCCGCCGAGGTGCGTCTGATCGATTCCGAAGGAAAGCAGGTCGGAATCGTTCCCATCGCCCAGGCGCAGGAAATGGCTCGCGAAAAAGACCTCGACCTGGTCGAGATCTCGCCGACCGCGAATCCGCCGGTCTGCAAGATCATGGACTACGGCAAGTTCATCTTCCAGCAGAAGAAGAAGCAGAGCGAGGCGAAGAAGAAGCAGAAGGTCATCGTCGTCAAGGAGGTGCAGTTCCGCCCCCGCATCGACGAGCACGACTTCGACTTCAAGAAGAACCACGTCGTCCGCTTCCTGCAGCACGGCGACAAGGTCAAAGCCAGCGTCCGCTTCCGCGGCCGCGAAATGACGCACATGGAGCTCGGCAGAGCCGTTCTCGATCGTCTTCTGGCCGAGATCAAGGAGTACGGCGCTTCCGAGTCGCCGCATCCCGACGTGCAGGGCAATCGCATGACCATCGTGATTGCGCCGAACAAGTAGGAGTTGGCGGTTGTCGGTTGTCGGTTGGCGGTAGAGAAGGTTCACGGTTCTACCGCCAACCGCCAACTGCCAACCGTCAACCGATCTGGGAATCATCCACAGCTCGAACCGGTTACGAGCCAAGCCTTTAAGGGGATCGCCATGCCGAAGATGAAGACGCACCGCGGAGCCGCGAAGCGGTTCAAGAAGACCGGAAGCGGAAAGCTCCAGCGGAACCACGCCTTCCATTCGCACATCCTGACCAAGAAGTCGCCCGGCCGTAAGGCCAAGCTTGCGGGCGAGGTCGAGGTCTCGAGCGCGAATGCGAAGACCGTGGGCCGCATGATTCCGTACAAGTAAGAACGTACGGACCTAACACGGAGCGCGCCCGGGTAGATCACCACTCCTGACCCGGCCGCTCGAAACCGAAAGGAAACGAGGAGAACATGCCGAGAGTCAAACGAGGTCCCAAGAGAAAGAATCGCCGCGCAAAAATCCTGAAGCTCGCCAAGGGCTTCTACGGGATGAGGTCGCGCGGACACCGCATCGCCCAGCAGGCGGTCGACAAGGCGCTGAACAGCGCGTTCGCCGGCCGCAAGGATCGCAAGGGCGACTTCCGCAAGCTCTGGATCGCCCGCATCAACGCCGCCGCGCGCCAGAACGGACTGTCCTACTCCCAGTTCATCTCCGGCCTGAAAGCCGCGGGCAACACGCTCGACCGCAAGGTCCTGGCCGACTTGGCCGTGCGTGACGCCGCCGCGTTCAGCGCACTCGCCGAGAGCGCGAAAGCGGGACTGGCGAAGTCCAAGACCGCCTAACAATCCCAATTCACGACACTCTGCGAAACGGCGGGCTGATGGCCCGCCGTTTTCGTAGTAACCGCTACAGTTTTTTCGTCTCCCCGCTGCGCAGATCGAGCAGCATCGGCCGGTCCTTCTCGTCGCCCACCATCAGCGGTTTGCCCGACGCGAGCGGCGCTCTTCGCGATGGGTCGTACCACGGATGCACGCCCGGGACGGATCGTTCCACGACGCCGCGCGCGCGATCGACGACGATCGTCGTGTCGAATCGTCCCTGCAGCAGTGAGGAAGCCGCGAGCACGATCTTTCCGTCCTTCGTCTCTGCAGAAACGTACGCCCTCTTCATCCCGCGCAGCTCGATCTCGTGCTGCACCGCACCATCGCGATTCAGAATCTGCACGCGAATCGCACCCTGCTGTTTCGTGATCGCGACCGTGCTTCCGTCGCTCAACATCGCCGAGCCGAAATGTTCGGTCGCGACGTTCGCGATCGTGATCCCGGTGCGGCCGTCCGCGATCTCGCCGATCCTGGGGATGAACATGCGCGAGCCGTCTTTCGAGAACGACGGCCACGCCGAACCGTAGATGATCTCGCGGCGTCCTGTGACCGTGAGCGCGCGGTGTGGGATGTCGAGCTCGGAGATCGTCAGCGTCGAGTCCGCGCCCGTTTTCGTGTTGTTCGTGTTCGCGATGCGGACGATGTCCGGCGTCACGAAAAACACTCGCGTCTCTCCGCGGCCGCCGGCCTTGGCAGACGCGAGGATCCGCTGCCCGCGAAGATCGTGCACCGCGACGACCCCACTGACAGCGATCGCGACGCGCGAGCCGTCGTCGGAAAGTGCAACCGACGCCGGGTAGCCCTTCACACGGATTCCTGTCGCGACGCTGCGATTCGATGCGCTTGCGCGCGTGAACAGCTCGAGCTCCCGCGCCAGCGGGAAGGACGACACCGGCTGCGTCCACGCGACGACGCGGCCGTCGCTCGACCACGTCACCGAGCTCCACGGCGGTGACTCGAGCCGTGCATACTCGCCGCTCGAAGTGTCGACCACGAAGCTGGAGTGGAGATCGAATCGATGGGCCGCGCGGCCGATCAGAAACACGTGGTCTCCATCCGGCGACTGGGAGATGTCGGTCGTCTCGACGAGATCCGCGGGCTTCACCGCCATCAGCCACATCGCGTAGCCGGAAGCAAGCACCAGCGCGATCGCAACCGCGGGCCACAGCACTTTCGAGAGCGCCGAGTGACTGCGCTTCACGTCCGTGCGCCCGTTCGCCAGTTGCCACACCGGCGCAATCGCGAGAATCACGAGTACTGCAAGCGCGATCCCTTCCAGCATTCCGATCGCGACGCGAGCGCCGCCACCGACGTAAATCGGACGCGCGATCAGCACCGCCGCGCCGATCGTGACGAGTGCAAGCAGAAAATCGACGACGACCAGCAGCGACCGCGACCGCATCATCGTCGACAGCGCGTGGCTGATGAGGAAGAGCACGATGCAGCCGATCGCCGCGCCAAGCGCAATGCGCAGGCCGCCGACCTTCCATGTGTTCATGAATTGCGCGGGCGCGAAGAGCAGTGAAGGAAGTGTGATGATCGCCAGCGCCGCGAGACAGATCAGCATCGCGGCGATCGCTTTCCCGCTCCACAACGCCGCGGGCGAGATCGGCTTCGAGAAATAAAACGACATCCGCTTCTCGGCCAGATCTCCGGCGATCGTCGATACGCCCTGCGCCAGCGCGAGTCCGCACGAGAACGCGACCGCGAGAAATGCCGCAATCGTGACGACCATCAAACCGCGGTTTCCA
>Ga0075418_10005858_pt1 | contig 13871 bp, 13 predicted proteins | sample SoiMetdeltSBSDD2_FD_81776 | JGI IMG/M metagenome (GOLD analysis project Ga0075418, IMG submission 81776) | Bulk soil microbial communities from a Populus tree surrounding site in Tennessee, USA - Soil MetaG P. deltoides SBSDD2 | ecosystem: Environmental > Terrestrial > Soil > Tree plantation...
ACGCCGCGCCCTCCAGGCACAGCTCACGGGCCCGGTCGAGCGCCATGGGGAGCGTCAGCTGGCGCCACCGCAGCACGTTGGCCGCCGCGGCCGGCTGCGTGTAGGTCAGCGCCCCGAGGACGAAGGTCTCGGTGTCCCAGAAGGTGTGGCCGTCGTAGCCGGGGCCGGTGAGCCCCTTGGCCGGGATGGGCCGCTGCTCGGCGCGGGCGCCGGCCTGCAGGATGTGGAACAGGCCGAACCGCACGGCCTGCTGCACCTCCGGGTCGCCGTCCAGCTCGACGTCGGCGCCGGCCCAGAACTCCTCGAGGTAGGCGCGCTGCTCGGCGAGCAGACCGTCCCACCCGGTGAGGTGGGCGGCGGCCAACGCGGCGACCACCTGGTCGTGCAGCGCCGGCCGGGTCCGCTGGCTCGACCACCCATAGGCCACGAACTTCACCAGCCGCAACTTCTCACCCGGCTTGAGCCGGGTCGCGAGGGTCAGGCGGCAGACGTCGGGCGAGCTGGTGACCTCCTGGTCGATCGCGACCCCGTCGCACTCGACGGTGTGGCGCATGGCGGCGGCCACCCGCAGGCCGCTCTGCCGGGTGCGGTGGATCAGCAGTCCGCTGGTGCCGTTGCTGCTGTTGGCGCCGTGCTCCTCGCCGACCAGCGGGCTCTCGAGGGCCGCCGCCGCCCGCGGGTCCTTGCTCTGGGGCGGCAGCTCCTCGTTGGCCACCAGCTCGGACTGGACCACGATGCGCAGCGCGTCCTCGACCGGCTCGATCTCGTAGTAGATGGCTGCGATCGCCCGCTGGGTCAGCGACACCAGTCGGGTCGACGAGACGCGCACCGAGTCGTCGGCGGGGGAGGTCCACTCGACCTCGCGGTGGAGCGTGCCCGCCCGGAGGTCGAGGCGCCGTTCGTGGGAGGTCAGGGTGCCGTAGCGGACGTCGAAGGGCTCGTCGTCGACCAGCAGCCGGATGACCTTGCCGTTGGTCACGTTGATCACCGTCTGGCCCGACTGCGGGTAGCCGTAGCCGGCCTCGGCGTAGGGCAGGGGGCGCAGCTCGTAGACCGAGTTGAGATAGGTGCCGGGCAGGCCGTGGGGGTCGCCTTCGTCGAGGTTGCCGCGCAGGCCGATGTGCCCGTTCGACAGTGCGAACACCGACTCGCTGCGGGCCAAGGCGGCGAGGTCCAGGCCCCGCTCGACCACGGCCCACGGTTCGACGGCGTAGTAGGTGGAACCGCTCACGGCTCGGTCTCCGGGTCGGCGTCCAGCAACTCGCTGAGGTCCTGGACCACGATGTCCGCCCCGTGCGCGAGGAGCTCGGCCGCCTGGCCGACCCGGTCGACGCCGACGACGGAGCCGAACCCGCCGGCCCGGCCCGCCTCCACCCCGGCCAGGGCGTCCTCGAACACCGCGCCCGCCTGGGGCGAGATCCCGAGCGCCTCGGCACCCGCCAGGAAGGTGTCCGGAGCCGGCTTCCCAGCCAGCCCGCGCTGCTCCGCGACCAGCCCGTCGATGCGGGCGTCGAACAGGTCGACGATCCCGGCCGCCTCCAGGACCTGTTGTGTGTTGGCGCTCGACGACACCACCGCCCGGGGGATCCCGGCCGCCTTGACGGCCTCGACGTAGCGGACCGAGCCCACGAAGACCTCGACCTGCCCCTTGGCCAGCCGGTCCATGACCAGATCGTTCTTGCGGTTGCTCAGGCCCTGGATGGTGAAGGCGCCCGGCGGATCGGCCGCCTGGCCCTCCGGGAGCTCGATCCCCCGGGAGGCGAGGAAGGTGCGGGTGCCGTCCTGGCGGCGACGGCCGTCGACGTAGCGGTCGTAGTCGTCGTGGACGTCGAAGGGCACGAACGGCTCACCGGTGCGCCCGGCCCACGCCTGGAGGAACTCGTCGAACATCTCCTTCCAGGCTGCGGCGTGAACGGTGGCCGTCTTCGTCAGGACGCCGTCCAGGTCGAAGAGGCACGCCCTGATCCCCGGGGGAAGTCCAAGCACCCGCCGAGGCTAACGACGGACCACCCCCTCCCGCCCGCACCCTCGTGGGGTGACGCGGGAAGGAACCGTGGCGTGGGTAGGTTGCCATCCATGGCCGGCACCGATCCGCAGTCCGTCGCGACCCGCGCCGTCGAGCCCAGGATGCATCACTACGAGGTGGCGGTGACCTGGACCGGCAACCTGGGCGAAGGCACCCGCACCTACCGGTCGTACCGCCGGGACAACGAGGTCACGGCGGAGGGTCCTCCGGTCATCCCGGGATCGTCGGAGCCCGCCTTCCGGGGTGATCCGGCGCGCTGGAACCCCGAGCAGCTCCTGGTGGCGTCGCTGTCGCAGTGCCACATGCTGTGGTTCCTCCACCTGGCGGTCCAGGACGGCCTGGTGGTGACCGGCTACCGCGACGAGGCCGACGGCCACATGGCCGAGGGCGAGGACGGCGGCGGCCGGTTCACGGAGGCGACCCTGCGGCCGGAGGTGGTCCTGGCCGACGATCCTGCGGACCGGACCGAGCGCATCGCGCGCCTGCACCACCGGGCGCACGAGCTGTGCTTCATCGCGAACTCGGTCAACTTCCCGGTGCGCTGCGAGCCCCGTGATCCCGCGCAGCAGGAGCAGTCGGATCAGTCGGCGCCGACGCCGTGACGTGACGAGCCAGCTCGCCCCACGGCCCCAGTGAGGCCGGCTCCCGGGCCCACGCCCAGCCCGCGAAGTAGGAGACCAGCCGGGTGGCCATGCCTCCGTACCTGGCGATGAGCCCATCGGCCACCTCGGCCCAGTCGCCGGACACGCAGAAGTGGTCGAGGAGCTCGTCGTCGATCACCGCCGCCATCCCCGCCTGGTCGCCGGCCTTCTGGCGCTCGCGGATCCGGGCCGTGGTATCGGGCTGACCGAGCTGCTCGAAGATGAAGGCGTAGTTGGGCGTCGACCCGTAGAACGCCACCTGCATCCGGGCCAGCTCCCACCACTGCTGCTGCTCGTCGGTCGTCGAGCCGGGCGCGGCGAAGGTGGGGACGATCAGCTCCAGGTCGCGGACCGTCCGGTCCCGGCGGGCCGCGCCGGCCTCGACGTTCGGCAGCACGGTCTCCTGCAGGTAGGTGGTGGTGTTCAGCGGATGGACGTGGACGCCGTCGGCCAGCTCGCCCGCCACCCGCAGCATCCAGGGGTTCACCGCCGCCATGTCGACGGGCGGATCGGGGACGTCGATCGGTCCCGGCGACCACATCGCCGGGAGGAGCGACAGCGACCAGTAGTCGCCGTCGTGGGCCAGCGGCGCCCCCGAGCGGAAGGAGGCGAAGATGGACCGGAGCGCGCCGACGTACTCACGCATGCGGGGCCCAGGTGGATCGAAGGGTGAGCCGTAGCGCCGCTCCACGTGGGCCCGGACCTGGGTGCCGAGGCCCAGCCGGAACCGACCCCCGCTGGCCTCGGCCAGCTCCCACGCCACCTGGGCCGTCACCATCGGACTGCGCGGGAAGGCCACCGCCACCCCCGTGAGCAGGTCGATGTCGGCCGCCAGCGCCGCTGCTGCGCAGGGCAGGTAGGCCGTGCGGGCTCCTTCGGTCACGACGATGCCGGAGAACCCGGTCGCCGCGGCATCCCGCGCGAGCTGCTGCATCCGCCGGAGCGGCAGGCCCGGTGTCATGAGGTCGAAGCGCATGCCCTCTCATCTTCCCTGAATCGCCGGTACCCCGGCAGCCCCGGCGCGTGCGAGCATCGCTGTCCCATGTTCGGTCTCGGCTCGTCGTACTCCCGCCTCTGGACGGCCAGCACCATCTCCAACCTCGGTGACGGGGTCACCATCGCCGCGGTCCCGCTGCTCGCGGCGTCCCTCACCCGGGACCCGTTGCTGGTGTCGGTGGTCACCTTCACGCAGTTCGTGCCGTGGCTCCTGTTCGCGCTGGTCGCCGGGGCGCTCGTCGACCGCTTGGACCGGCGGACGGTCATGTGGCGGGTCGACCTGTTCCGGGCCGGCATCATCGGTCTGCTCGGGCTGACCGTGGCCACCGACACGGCCAACGTCGCCATCGTCTGCGTCGCCGTGTTCCTCCTGGGCACGGCCGAGACGCTGTTCGACAACGCCTCGCAGGCGATCCTGCCGTCCCTGGTGGACCGGGAGCGCCTCGAGAAGGCCAACGGCCGGCTCTTCGCCGGCGAGGTGGTCACCAACCAGTTCGCCGGCCCGCCCCTGGGCGGCCTGCTGTTCGCCGTCGCCGCGGCGACGCCGTTCCTGGTCGATGCCGGGTCGTTCCTGGCGGCCTCGGTGCTCGTGGCCCTGATCCCCGGGACCTTCCGGCCGGCCCGGGCGCCGACCCCGGAGACCGAGCGGACCCGGATCCGCACCGACATCGCCGAGGGCCTCGGCTGGCTGTGGCGCCACCGGCTGCTGCGGACGGTCGCGCTGATGCTGGGGGCGACCAACCTGGTCAGCATGGCCGGGATGGCGGTCTTCGTCCTCTACGCGCAGGAGGAGCTGGGTCTGGGGGCGACCGGCTACGGCATCCTGCTCGCGGCCAGCGCGTCCGGCGCCTTCATCGGCGGCGGCGTGGTCGACAGGCTGACCGCGCGCGTCGGCTCCGGGTCGGCCCTCATCGGGTGCCTGGCCGTCCTGGGGATGTCGGGCCTGATCCTGGCGGCGACGTCGTCGCCGTGGGTGGCCGGCGTCGGGCTGGCGGCCGAAGGGCTGGCGGTCATCGTCTGGAACGTGATCACCGTCTCGCTGCGCCAGTCCATCATCCCGGACGAGATCCTCGGGCGGGTCAACAGCGCCTACCGGTTCGTGGGGTGGGGCGCGATACCGCTCGGGGCGCTGCTGGGCGGTGCGGTGGCGGGGGCCTTCGGGGTGCGGGCGCCGCTCCTGCTGAGCGGCGTGGCCAACCTCCTGCTCGGCGTGGTCGTCGCTCCGCTGGTGAACAACCGGACCATCCGAGCCGCCCGCCAGGCCGCCGGGGCGGGATCCTCCGGTCCGCCGTCGCCCGCCCACGGCGAGGTCGTGGCGTCTGCAGGGCCAGAATCTCCGCCGTGACCCTGCTCGACGACGACGCCCCGCTCCTGCGGACCCGGCGGGACGGCGCCCAGCGGGTCACCTCGATGGAGCTGTTCTTCGACCTGGTCTACGTGTTCGCGATCACCCAGCTCTCGCAGCTGTTGCTCGGCCATCTCACCCTGCGGGGGGCGAGCCAGACCCTGCTGCTGTTCCTGGCCGTGTGGTGGGCGTGGGTCTACACCGCCTGGTTCACCAACTGGTTCAACCCGGCCCAGCGAGCCGTGCGGCTGGTGCTGCTCGGGGTGATGCTGGCGAGCTTGGTGATGTCGGCGGCGCTGCCCGACGCATTCGGGGACCGGGGCCTGTACTTCGCCGGTGCCTACGTCGTCATGCAGGTCGGCCGGAACGTCTTCGCCGCGTTCGTCCAGGCCGATGACCAGGGCCTGCGCCGGAACCTCCAGCGGGTGACGGCCTGGTCGCTGCTGTCGGGTGTGCCGTGGCTGGCGGGCGGGCTGGTGCACGGATCGCCCCGTACGGGGCTCTGGGTCCTGGCCGTCGCCGTCGACTACGCCGCCCCGTGGTTCCGCTACGCGACCCCCGGGCTCGGCCGGTCGACCACCGCGGACTGGACCATCGCCGGCGACCACCTGGCCGAGCGGTGCCAGCTGCTGCTGATCGTCGCCCTGGGCGAATCGATCCTGGTCACCGGTTCGACCTTCAGCGACCTGGACTGGTCGGCGGCGTCCGCGGCCGCGCTGGTCGTGGCCTTCGCGGCCTCCGTCGCCCTGTGGTGGCTGTACTTCGATCGCAGTGCCGAGCGGGGGACCACGGTGATCACCGAGACCGACGACCCGGGGCGCCTGGGCCGCTCGGCCTACACCTTCTGCCACCTGCCGATGGTGGCCGGCATCGTGGTGACGGCCGTGGGCCAGGAGCTCACCGTGGCCCATCCCACCGGCGAGCCCCACGCCTCCACCGCGCTGGTGGTGCTGGGCGGGCCCGCGCTGTTCCTGCTCGGCCACCTGCTGTTCAAGGTGGCGGTGTTCGAGCGGCTGTCGCTGTCGCGCCTGGCGGCCATCGGGTGCCTGGTCATCCTGCTCCCCGTGGCGTTGCAGGTCGCGCCGCTGGTCACCGCGGCCGCCGCGGCCGTGATCCTGGCCCTGGTGTCGGTCGGCGACCTCTACCTCTACCGGACCGCGGCCTGACCGCGCGGCCGACGCCGAGACGAGGGGTGGTGGAGGGTCAGGGGAGGCCGAGGCCGTCCAGGACCTGGGCGCCGGGCAGGCCGCCCAGCACTGCGCTGGGTAGGAGCAGCTTCGACCGGCGGACACCGCTCCCGACGACGACCTCACCGGCGCTGTCGGCCGCGGCCACGGCGGCGTCGACCAGCAACGGCCAGGTCGCGGGGAGACCGACGGGCGTGATGCCGCCGTACTCCATGCCGGTCTCCTCGACCGCGAGGTCCATCGGCGCGAACGACACCTTGCGGGCGTCGAGGTGCCGGCGGACCAGTCCGTTCACGTCGGCCCGGGTGGTGGCCAGCACGAGGCAGGCCGCGAAGCGGCGCTCGCCGCCCCGCTTGGCCGCTACGACGACGCAGTTGGCCGAGATCTCGAGCGGCACCTCGTAGGTCGCGCAGAAGGCCTGGGTATCGGCCAGCTCGGGGTCGATCGCGGCCACCCGCACCGAGTCGGCCTCAGCGCCGAGCTCGGTGAGCGCCTGGATCACCGGCGCGGCCAACAGGTCCGGGCGGGTGAGCGCCGGAGCCCAGTCGAGGGTGCCAACCGTCGCAGCCATGCGCCGATCATGCCCCGTCGGGCGGGGCCCGTCGCGCGGGACGAGGGGGTGTCAGCCGCCCGGGGTTCCGTTGATGTCGCCGATGGTCCCACCCAGCTCCGGGTTCTCGGAGCTGAACTCGCCCCAGATGCTGGGCCAGCCGGGGGCGTTCCACCTGTGGGTCATCCACAGGTTGCCGAGGGGGATGACCCGGCCGCCCCGCTGCGCACACTCCTCCTCCGTGGTGCTCTCGTCGCCGACCACGCCGGCGCGGCCGACGCAGAGCGTCGCGTGGACGTGCCACGTGTCGATGTCGCCGGCGAAGCCCGCGGGCGGCTGATCCGGGTCGCCCAGGACCAGGTAGCTCAGGCCGACGATGTGGCTGCCGGGGTCGGTGCCGTCGTAGAGCAGGATCTCGGGTTCGGCAGGATCGAAGGGGTTCAGCAGCGCCGACTGCTTGATGTAGTGCGCCGCGATGCAGGGGACGTAGGGGGTGATCCGGTTGTAACCGGCGGCCTCGGCGTCGGCGACCGTCGGGTACCGGGCCACGGCCGCTTCGGACTCGGTCGACTGGATCCGGAACTCCTCCCGGGTCGCCGGGTCCATGGGGACGTCGGCGACCGGGCCGCGGTGGCCGTGACCGCTGTTGCCCTCGTTGGCGACCCCGGACTGCTCGCAGGGCGAGCTGCCGTCAGCAGCGATCACGACGTCGGTGTGGCCTTCCTGGTGGCCGCCGGTCGCGGCGTCATGGCTGTGCGCGGCCGTCTCGTCGCCCGTCGCGTGGCTGTGAGCAGCGGCCTCCTCGCCCGTGCCGTGGTGGTGGTCGGAGGCGAACGACGGTGACAAGGCCATCGTCGACACCGTGGCCAGGGCGACGCCGCTGGCGCCGAGAGCGGCGAGGCCCAGCCGGGGCCGGACCGTCCGCTGTGCGACCGCCGGACGCAGCAGCACCGCGAGCGAGAGGAGCACGATGGCCGCCTCCATGCCGGTCGCCAGCGCGTCGGCCAGCGCCACCGGCTCGGGGTGGCCCGCCTCGGGGCCGACCGGGAGGCCCCACATCCGGGACACGAACCAGACGACGATGATGGCGAAGTTGCCCAGGGCCCCCAGCGCCAGCAGCTGGCGGGTGGGGCGGACGATGAGCGCAGCCGCCCAGACAAGCTGGAGCCAGGCCACCACCGCGAAGAACGTGCCGTGGTACCAGGTGACGTCGAAGTGCTCGCCGGCGACAGCGAAGTGGATGACGCCAGAGCCCAGCGAGAGCGCTACCAGGAACCACCCGAGATAGCGACCGACCGTTCCGTCGTTCGTCGTCATCGGATGCGACCCCCCGAAAGTCGATGAAAAAGTCGATGCAGACCGTGTGCAACGACCCTAACCCGCGGGACAGGGACGTGTCATCCGTCTCAGGGAGGACGTGCGGGGATCAGAACAGGAGATCGAAGAGCTGCTCAACCAGGCTGGGAGGCGCGTAGCTCGTCGTAGGGGGTGGGGGAGCGGTGGTGGTCGAGGACGGCGGCGGAGTTCTCGGGCTCGCCGCGGCCGCCGTCACGCCATCGGCGGGCGATCCACCGGAGGCTGCGCTGGTCGAGGTCGACGACCCGGGGACGGGCGTGGTGGTGCCGGGCGGGGCGACGCCGGCCGACCCGGTGCCGCCGTCGTCGGCGGGCGTCCGCCCTGACCGGCCGGAGCCTGTCGACCAGGGTCCGGTCCCGGGGGCGGTCGTGGTCGGCGCCACTGTGGACGGGACGGTGGTGCCGAAGGCGCCCAGCGCCACCGCAGCGGCCGCCGGGGTCGTGGCCAGCGGCCGGCCGCCGCTCCCGCCTCCTGGTGGCGTGTGGTCGATGGCCCGGGCCACTTCGGCCTCCTCCCGCGCGGTGGCGAAGGTCTCGGGCCACTCCACCGCCACCTGCAGCGCCACCACCGTGGCTGCCACGAGGCCCGCTGTGGCCGTGATCAGCGGTCGAGCCTGCCACCAGCCCCGCACGCCGACCGAGGCCCGCGTCAGCAGGCGGAGGGCGACGTAGGACAGGGCGACCAGCGGCAGGATCAGGCAGGCCAGCCCCACCAACCCGCTCACCAGGCCCAGCAGGCCGGTGCCTCCCGGGGCGGTCATGGCACGCAGCTGGCCCAGGGCCGAGCCCCACGCTGCGCCAGCCACGCGTGGCGCCAGCAGCAGGAACGCGAGGGCAGCGACCGCCAGCAGCGGCACGGTCAGGCCCACCCACGCGGTGAGGAGGGCCCGGGCCCGGGGGTGGAGCTCGGCGAGCCCGGTGCGCGGGCGGTGCTGCCCGCGACGGCTGCCCCGACGGAGCAGCGACACCAGCACCGGGCGCAGATGGGTGGACAGGTCGGGTACCCCGGCGAGGTCGCTGACCACGTAGTACCCGTCGAGGCGGACGAAGGGCAGGAACTGGCGCACGATCTCGAGCTGGGCGAGTACCAGGAAGACCAGCAGGGGCTGGTAGCCGGTCAGCACGTGGAGCGTGGTGACGCCCAGCGCGAACAGCACGGTGAAGTACACGCCGCCCAGGTCGGTGCGCAGCCGGCCCCGGCGGTCGAGCCGATAGGCGTCGGTGAGGTCGGTGTGGAAGACCGGCCACCCGAGGTAGATGCCGGCCCCCATCGCCCCGGGCGTCGCCCCGCCGTAGCGGGCCGCGGCGGCGTGCCCGACCTCGTGGAACGCCGCCGCCGCGATGGTCAGGCCGGCCATCAGCAGCAGCAGCTGGGGCTGGTGCACGAGCTGGCGGGCTCCGTCGGCGAGCGTCTGCCGCTGGGCGGCCACGAGCCAGACGTCGGCCACCACCAGCGCCACCAGGGCGGCGCGCACCACGGGTGGTCGGAACAGCGGCTGGCAGGTGGTGCTGACCCGGCGATGCACCGGTTCGGGCACCAAGGGCAGCCGCATCCGCAGGCCGAGCGACGGGTCGGAGCGATCGTGCCGCTGGGTCTGGGCGGTGCTGCCTCCGCCCGTCGGGTCGGGCACGATGAGGCCGGCCGGCCGCAGCTTCCGATCGATCAGGTAGGTCACGTTCTCGGGGCTGACCTCCTGCCCGAAGCGGAGGCTCACCCGTGAGGCGATCACCTCGGCCCGCCGGTCGGCCGGGTTCGGATGGCGGCGGGCGTCGAGGCATCCCGCGATCAGGTAGAGGAGCCGGGAGACCTGGACGACCTGCCCGTCGCGGCGGCGCACGAGGTACGGCGGATCCTGCAGGCCGGCCCCCCGGTACTTGCCGATCAGCTCGACCCGGTCCAGTTGCACGCCGATGCTGCCCTCGATCCTCGTGTCCTGCTGCACGATGACTCGTCCTGTCCCCGCCCTGGGTATCCGGGATGCCGCCACGGCGCCGTCCTCTGGACCGCTGTGGAGGAGATCGATGTCCGCCGCCGGCCACCGCCGTGCGCGGCACGTTAGTGACTCCCCGTGACACTGTTGGGGATCTGAACCGGATTTCTGCGCCACGTGCCAACCTGGCAGACGTGGACGCCGCTCGACCGGTCGACCTCACCGGCCACGTCGCGCTCGTCACCGGCGCCAACCACGGGATCGGCGCCGCGACGGCCCGGGCCCTGGCCGCGCGAGGTGCCGCTGTGCTCCTCACCTACCTGCGGCTCGACGGCCCGCGGGACCCGGCCCTGCCCTCCACGTATCAGACACAGCGGGCTGGCAGCGCGGACGACCTGGTGGCCGCGATCCGTGCCGCCGGCGGCAGCGCCGAAGCCATGGAGGCCGACCTGACCGACCCGGCCGCACCGGCCCAGCTGTTCGACGCCGCCGAGAGCCGCCTCGGCCCGGTCGACATCCTGGTGAACAACGCGAGCGGCTGGCATCAGGACACCTTCCGGCCGGTGGAGCGGCCGGATCAGCCCGACCGCCCGGGCCGGGCGCTCCGCGCCGTCAGCGCGGCCAGCATCGACCAGAACCTCGCCGTCGACGCCCGCGCCGCAGCCCAGCTCATCGCCGAGTTCGCGCTGCGGCACGTGTGCCGGGGCGCGGCCTGGGGTCGCATCGTCGGGCTGACCTCCGGTGGGCCGATGGGGTTCCCCGAGGAGGTGTCGTACGGCGCGGCGAAGGCCGCGCAGGAGAACTACACGATGGCGGCCGCGGTCGAGCTGGCCGAGTTCGGCATCACCGCCAACATGGTCCACCCGCCGGTGACCGACACCGGGTGGATCACCGACGCCGTGCGCGAGGCCGTCGCCGCCAGCCCGGAGCACGTCCACGTCGCCCAGCCCGGCGAGGTCGCCGAGGTCATCGTCTTCCTCTGCTCGGACCAGGCCCGGCTCATCACGGGCAACGTCATCCGGCTCCGCTGAGCTCGACCCAGGACTCGAGCGGAGCTGCCACACCGGCCCCCGCGCGGCTGGCACGATGGGCGGCCATGACGAAGACCGACTGGAACCCGATCCTCCGGACCGAGTTCGCCAAGCCCTACTGGGCGGAGCTGCAGCAGTTCGTGGTCGCCGAGCGCCAGCGCGGCACGGTGTACCCCCCGCACGACGAGGTCTTCGCGGCGCTCCACCTGACCCCGTACGCCGAGGTGAAGGCGGTCATCCTGGGCCAGGACCCGTACCACGGCCCGAGCCAGGCGCACGGGCTGTGCTTCTCGGTCCGGGAAGGGGTCCAGCCGCCGCCCTCGTTGCAGAACATCTTCAAGGAGCTCGAGAGCGACCTCGGCCATCCGCCCCCGAACCACGGCTGCCTCGAGCACTGGGCCCGGCAGGGCGTGCTGCTGCTCAACGCCTCGCTGACCGTCCGCCAGGGTCAGGCGAACTCCCATCAGGGCAAGGGGTGGGAGACCTTCACCGACGAGGTGCTCCGGGTGGTCGACACCAAGGAGGAGCGGGTGGTGTTCATCCTGTGGGGTGCGTCGGCCCGGCGGAAGAAGGCGCTGATCGACACCTCGCGCCACGCGGTCATCGAGTCGCCCCATCCTTCGCCGCTGTCGGCCCACAACGGCTTCTTCGGCAGCCGGCCCTTCTCCCGGACCAACGCTGCGCTGGTCGAGGCGGGACGGGACCCGATCGACTGGCGGGTGCCGCCGATCTGAGACGCCGAGGCGGTGGGACGGGTCGTCGCCACGACGTCGTATCGTTCGGGCCATGGCCCAACCTTGCAGCCATCTCGGGCAGCTCAACGGCTACGACGTGACGCCCTCCAGCGAGGGATGCGAGGACTGCCTCCGCATCGGCGGCCGTTGGGTGCACCTCCGGCTCTGCATGACCTGCGGGCACGTCGGTTGCTGCGACAACTCGCCCAACCGTCACGCGACCGAACACCATCGGACGACGGCCCATCCCATCATCCGCTCCTACGAGCCGGGCGAGGACTGGTGGTGGTGCTACGAGGACGAGGTGCTGCTCGACGTGCCGGGTGCACCCCGCGCGCCGTCCCATCCCTGACGGACGGTCACGTCGTGGCGCCGCGGAGTCGGCGGCGCTCCCGGCGGAACCAGTCCGCCAGCCGGTCGAGCTGAGCGGCACGGTCCCCCAGGCAGCAGGTTCCGCACATGCGGCCGTCGGGCAGCTTGTAGAGCAGGCAGCACGTCAGCCGCACGGCGAAGGTGATCCCGGTCCCGGTCGGCCCGGGCCCGACATCGGCCGGATCCTCGGGGACCGTCACCAGCTCGATGGTGCGAGCCAGGTCCCGCCGCGCGGCCAGGAGCCGCGCGAGGTCCCGGTCGGCCCGGGGCCCGACCGCGTGGCCGACGCGGCCGGCCGTGGTGGCGGCCGCGAGCGCGGCCGTTCCCCACAGGTGGCGGTCACCGCACCGGATCACCTGGCGCGCCGCGGCGATGACCGCGGCGACGGCTGCGATCCGGCCCGGCCGTCCGGGCGGCGCAGATCCCGCGGGGACCGCACGGCCGATCCCGGCTCGCAGGAGACGTCGGAACATCTCCTCCTCGTCGACCACCTGGACGTCAGGGTGACCCGCGAGGGGATCGTCGGTCAGGACGGTGAGCGTCGCTCGCCGCAACCCGACGATCCCCGTGACCGCACCCGGGCGCAGCAGGACGTTGGGGGCCGAGAGGTCGAGCAGGCGCCGCTGCCGAAGCCACGGCTCGACCGCGGCCGCCGCCAGTGCGGCCACCGCTTCCCGGGCCACCTGGGCCACCAGCAGCGACCGGTCCGCGCTGCGGAAGCGCTGTTCCGCGGCGACGATCAACGGCTCGAGCCGGCCGGGGTCGGCGAGCAGGTCGATGACACCGACCCAGCCGTCCACCTCCGCGGCGTCGCCGATCGGGCGCGGGGCGAGCCGGTCGTGGGCCGTGGCTGCGATGGCCGCCAGCACGTCAGCGGGCTCCTCGACAGCGAGGCCGCCGGGCTCGGTATTAGGCTTCCCTAACACCGCCGGTTTGTACCCCAGGTGGGTCCGGCGAGGCAAGCGCATCCGCCTGCCCGGGTACGGCCGTCGAGACGCCTCGAAGCGACCCTGCCGTCCCGTTGCACGCGGTGTGAAATCGACCTAGGGTGCCGACGTGGGCGAGACACATGTCACAGATCGCCGCATCGAACGAGCCAACCGCACCCGGGACAAGATCGTCGACGCCCTGCTCGCTCTGATCGAGGACGGGAACTTCCGCCCCACCGCCCGCGAGATCGCCGCCCGGGCCGGGGTATCGCTGCGGTCGCTCTACGTGCACTTCGACGACGTCGAGGCGCTGTTCCACGCCGCGGCGATCCGCCACAAGGTGCACATGGACGAGCACCGCACGGAGGTCGTGACCAGCGGTCCGTTCGAGGACCGCCTCCAGAACTTCGTCGAGCGGCGCGCCGCCTTCTACGAGGCCGGCAAGAACGTGCGCTATGCGGCGCTGCTGCAGGAGCCGTTCTCCCCCGCCCTCCACAACATCTTGGACCAGGCGCGGCAGCTGGGGCGGTCGGAGCTGGACAAGATCTTCGCCTCCGAGCTGGGGGGGCGCAGCTCGAAGGCGCGCCGGGCAGCCCTCGACGCGATCACCCAACCCACGAGCTGGGAGATCCTGCGGACACAGCACGGGTTGGACGTCGAGGAGGCCAAGGAGGTGATGTGCGACATGGTCCGGGCGCTGCTCGGCCCGGATCGCACGACGGGGAACGGCGGCGGCGGGGCCGAGCGAGGTAGGTGAGGGATCACGCAGGGCGG
>Ga0075418_10005861_pt1 | contig 13869 bp, 10 predicted proteins | sample SoiMetdeltSBSDD2_FD_81776 | JGI IMG/M metagenome (GOLD analysis project Ga0075418, IMG submission 81776) | Bulk soil microbial communities from a Populus tree surrounding site in Tennessee, USA - Soil MetaG P. deltoides SBSDD2 | ecosystem: Environmental > Terrestrial > Soil > Tree plantation...
CGGGCAGGTCGCGAATGTTGTCGGCGGCCGGCTGGCGAATCTCGGTCGCAGCCTCCAGGTTCTCTACATCACGCACCTGCCGCAGCTGGCGGCACACGGGACGACGCAGTTCCGGATCAGCAAGTCAGTACGCGCGGGGCGGACTACCACCAGGGTGGAGCGGCTCGACGAAGGCGAGCGCGTCGACGAGCTGGCGCGGATGATCGGCGGGGCCACGGTGGGCGAGGCGGCAAGGGCAAGTGCCCGCGAGCTCCTGGCTGCGCGCGGCCCGGGCGATGGGTTGGACGGTGGGGCGAAAGCGAAAGTGGCGGCGGAGGCGAAAGCGAAAGTGAGCCGGCGCGATCTTACCGGGCAACGATGACGGTCGCCTTGCCGTAGTATCAGCATCCAGTCTCTTGATGTATGGCGAAGAAGTACTTGATTGAGACGTTCGGCTGTCAGATGAACGTCCACGATTCGGAGCGCATGGCCGGATTGCTCGACCAGGCGGGCTACGAGCCGACCGCCGACGACGGCGAGGCAGACGTCATCGTGATCAATACCTGCAGCGTGCGCGAGCACGCCGAGGAAAAGCTGTATACGCGGCTTGGCGAGATCCGGGTGATGCGCGAGGAGACCGGGCGATCGCCGCTGGTGGCGGTCGCCGGCTGCGTGGCGCAGCAGGAAGGGGACCGTCTGCTGAAGAACGCGAACGGGCATCTGATCGACGTCGTCATGGGGACGCAGCGCCTCAAGCTGCTGCCGACGCTGCTCGAGCGGGCGGCGGGGTCGGCGCAGGCGGAAGTGGACGTCGACCCGTGGGACGACGTGACCTTCCCGCTCGGGATCACGCGGCGCAGCGATCGCGTGAAGGCCTACGTGACGATCATCGAAGGGTGCAACGACCACTGCGCCTTCTGCGTCGTACCGTACACGCGGGGGCACGAGCGCATGCGCGCCAAGGCGGACATTCTCGAGGACGTGGCGGAAGCGGTCGCCTCCGGGCGAACGGAGGTGCAGCTGCTCGGGCAGATCGTCAACCACTACCAGGCGCCCGACGATCCGCGCTGCGACTTTCCCCAGCTCCTCGCCGCAGTGCACGACGTCCCCGGCGTGCAGCGCATCCGCTTTGCCTCGCCCCACCCGCGGCACACGGGTCCGCGGCTGATCGAGGCGATCCGCGATCTTCCCAGGGTGTGCAAGCACCTGCACCTGCCGGTGCAGTCGGGCTCGTCACGCGTGCTGCAGGCGATGCGACGGCGCCACACCCGGGAGGAGTACCTGGACCTGGTGGAGCGGGTTCGCACCGCCATCCCGGGTATCGCGCTGTCGACGGACATGATCGTCGGCTTTCCCGGCGAGACGGTGGAGGACTTCGAGGAGACGCTCTCCCTGACGAGCGCGGCGCGGTACCACAGCATGTTCTCCTTCAAGTACTCGCCGCGGCCGAACACGCTGGCGGCCAAGCGCCTGGTCGACGACGTCGGCGACGCCGAGAAGACGCGGCGCATCGTCGCCCTGCAGGCGCTGCAGCGTGACATCCAGACCGGGCTCCACGAAGCGGCCCTGGGCTCGGAGGTCGAGGTGCTGGTGGACTCCGTCAGCCGCCGCCGCGCCGGGGAAATCTCTGGCCGCACGGCGGGGAACACCGTGGTGAACGTTGCGCTCCCTGCCGATACAGCGGGGCAAGGCACGGAGGCCTGGCTGGGTCGCCTGGTGCGGGTATCGGTGCGCCGGGCCGGGCCGCACAGCCTGTCGGGCGACGCGCTGATCGATTCCGACCGCGGAGAGAGTCATGCTCATTGAGATGTCCATCAAGGGACTGATGGTGGATCCGGTCACCAACCTGCCGATCGTGATCCTCAAGGACAAGCAGGGCGAGCGGGTGCTGCCAATCTGGGTGGGCATCTTCGAGGCGAACGCCATCGCGCTGCAGATCGAGAACATCGCCACGCCCCGGCCGATGACGCACGACCTCCTGCGCAACGTCATCACCGACCTCGACGGACAGGTCGATCGCGTGGTGGTCAGCGAGTTGAAGGACAACACCTTCTACGCGATCATCCACCTGACGGTGCGCGGCGAGCGCGTGGCGGTCGACGCGCGGCCGAGCGACGCCATCGCCCTGGCGCTGCGGACGCACTCGCCGATCCTGGTGGAGGAGGCGGTCATCGACAACGCGAAGACGGTGGACTTCGCATCGGAGCGCGCCGACACCGACCGGCTGCAGAAGTGGCTGGAGAGTCTCGACCCCGACGAGCTCGGGAAATACAAGATGTGAATTGTCGGCCGGCCGACAATTCCGGTCCCACCACGCCCGCCGCCGCCCGTTCGCCGCAACTTCGACGTTGACGATCGGGCGGCCAGTTCCTACAATGGCGGCACTCCTTCACAGAACTGCGTCCGCTGTCCGATGATCGTTGCGATCGCCAACCAAAAAGGTGGGGTCGGGAAGACCACCACCGCCGTCAATCTGGCCGCCGCGCTGGCTATGCGCGGGCGCCGCACGCTGCTCATCGACCTCGACCCGCAGGCGAACAGCAGCATCTCGTTCCTGGACCTCGCGACGATCGCCAAGAGCACCTACGACGCGGTCTCCGATCCCTTGTGTGAGCTGGAACACGTCATCCAGCCGGCCTCGCTCCCGAACCTGTTCATCGCTCCGGCGCGCATCGCGCTGGCGAAGCTGGAGTCGCGGCTGGTCGGCGAGCTGGACGCGCACTTCCGCCTCAAGGACAAGATCGACAAGCTGGGTGGGAAGTACGCGCACATCGTCATCGACTGCCCGCCGGCCCTAGGGCTGCTGACGGTCAATGCCCTGGTCGCTGCCACCCATCTGCTGATCCCGATTCAGTCGTCGTACTTCGCGCTCGAGGGCACCGACGACCTGCTCGAGACGATCGAGAAGGTGCGACAGCGGCCGAATCCCGGTCTGCGGATTCTCGGCGTGGTCATCACCATGCACGACAAGCGCACGGCGCTGGCGCGCGACATCCGCGAGCAGATTCAGAAGGTGTTCGGAGGCAAGGTCTTCCGGACCGTCATCAGCAAGAGCGTCCGCCTGGAGGAGAGTCCCGCGTACAAGGAGTCGATCTTCACGTTCGCCCCCGACTCCAGCGGCGCCACCGACTATTACAGCCTGTGCGAGGAGGTCATTGAGCGTGTCGAAGCGCGGACTGCCTGACTCCCTGCGGATGCGCCACGACGAGCATTACGTCGAGGCGCTCGCCGCCTCCGCCGGCGATCCCATCGGACGCCTGGTGCCGATCGACCTGCTGGACCCGAACCCGAACCAGCCACGTCAGCTGATGGGTGACCTGTCCGAGCTGATGGCCTCGGTGTCCGAGAAGGGGATCATCGAGCCGCTCATCGTGCGCCAGCGGGGGAACCGCTACCAGATCATCGCCGGCGAGCGGCGCTACCACGCCGCCGTGCAGGTCGGCCTTCGGGACGTGCCGGTCATCATCCGCGAGGTGAACGACACCGAGGTGATGGAAATCGCCCTCGTCGAGAACCTGCAGCGGAAGGACCTGACCGCGTTCGAAGAAGCCGAGGCGCTCCACCAGCTGGCGCACCGCTGCGGCTATACGCACGAAGACATGGCGCGGAAGCTGGGCAAGTCGCGCACCTCGGTCACCGAATCGCTCTCGCTCAACAACATGCCGGACGAGGTCCGCAACCTTTGTCGGCTGGCCGACATTACGTCGAAGTCGACGCTGCTGACCATCGTGCGGCAGGCCGACCCGGTGAAGATGCGCGCCCTGGTCGAGAAGCTGGTGGGCCAGGGCTCGGCCACGCGTCACGATGCCCGCCAGGAGGCCGCCAAGCCGAAGGGTGGCAAACCCCGATCGTTCACGTTTGCCTTCCGACCGCCCACCAAGGCGTTTGCGCTTCGTCTCAGCTTCAAGAAATCGCGCGTCGACAAGAGCGAGATCATCGAAGCCCTCGAGAACATCATCAAAGAGCTCCGCAGCCATCGCTGAAGCTGGCGCGCCACGCAACGCGAGAGGCAGCCGCTTCGAAGGCCGCAGGAAGGTGGCCTGCGGTGTTCAGGAGCGTCGGCGCCTCAAGATGGCTGGCTCACTCGGTCGTCCCAGGCCTGTTGGTTAACATAACGTGTATTATGCGACCCTGCGCCAAACGCCAGGAAACAGGCCCTGTGGACGTTCTGTGGAAGGCTTGGATGGCGCGGACAGCGCCCGGGAACGAGGAATTTAGGCCGTCCAGTTGGACGAGGCGAACAGCGAGTCAGGCACGCTCAGCTCGATCGGCCGCAGCCGCGGATGATGCTCGACTTCCACGGGCCCGCGATTCAGCCCCACCAGGAACGCCATCGAGGCGCGCGGCTTCAATCCCAGACAGCGGAACGGGATCTGGACCTCCAGGAGGCGGCCCGAGGCGGCGGCAATTCCCTGGCACTCACGCACGTCCGTCACCCCGGTCGGCTGGCGCACGAGCATCCGGGTCTCCAGCGCCCCTGACGCCTGCCGCACGAGCACCCGGAGGGCCGCCGGCGCCAGGAAGTTCACGCTCACGGACAGCCCCCCGGACAGCAGCTCGCTGACCGGCAGCGTCGCGGTAACGCGAACGAAGAGGTGCTCGAGGTCGAACCCGAATTCCACGACGGTGATGTGGGCTTCGGTCGATGCGACCTGGTGCATCGCGCCCGCTGGCGGCACGTCCTCGACCGAGCCCGCGCCGACCCACTCGAAATAGCTCGTCACCTCGCCGTCGAGCACGGGCTGGATGAAGCCCGTCGGCTGCTGAATCTCGACTTCGGGCGGCAGCGTGCTGATGTTGGTGACGAACAGCTCTTCCGGAACCGGTTTCTCCAGCGCGCGGTAGACGTTCTGCACGTGCCGCCGGAACAGCTCGTCGAACGCCATGTCGTGGTCGGACGAGTGGTCGTCGCCGTACCACCAGAACCAGTCGCTGCCCTCGGCGATCAGCAGCTCCTCCCGCGCGCGAGCCACCGCCGAGGCGGTCACCCCGGCCGGTGGCGAGTCGAGCGCCCGGCGGGCCTCGGCGAGCTGCCCCCAGGCCCGGTGGTCGTCGGCGTGTCCAATCCAGATGTAGAAGTCGCCGTTGATCCACGAGCCCGGGAATATCGAGGGCAGACGCTCGGTGGCGCCCTCGCAGGCCTCGCTCATCGTCACCGTTTGCAGCTCGCGGCTGGCGGCCAGCCGCGAATAGACCGCCCGCAGGAAGGGCCGTCCCTGGCCGTCGTAGTGCTCCCAGGCGTTCTCGCCGTCGAGGATGACGAAGATCGTGGCCTCTTCCCCGCCGGAGCTGAGCAGCCGGCGCCCGGCCTCTTCGAGCCGACCCACGAAGTCCTCGGCCGCCGCGACCGGCGGCCACGAGGCGTAGGTGAACCCGATCAGGTCGGACAACGTGTGGTCGCGGAAGCCGCACGCCACGTCCCGCCCGAACGCCCCCACGCGATACGCCCGATACAGGAGATGGGGTTGCTCGACGTGGCCATGGCCGTCCCTCGCCAATCGCTGGCCGAGGGTGCGCGACAGAATCTCCTCATCCGTCGCCATCCATTCGAACCCGGCCTCGGCGACCAGGGGGACCATGGCGTCCGACACCGATCCCTCGGAAGGCCACAACCCGCGCGGTCGTGCGCCGAACAGCTGCTCGTGCAGCGCCACCGCCCGGGTCAGCTGCTCGAGCGCGTCTTCGGGGTGCGCGAAGCGCTCGCGCGGCATCCGCGAATCGGGGTGGGTGCGCAGGAACACGTTGCTGTCGCAAAGGAGCGGCAGGATTGGGTGATAGAAGGGCGAGGTCGCCAGCTCCACCTGTCCGCGCGCCGCGGCGGCGCGGTATTCCGGCACGACGCTGCGGAGGATCTCGAGCTCCACGCGCCGCAGGAGGGCCTTGTCGTCTTCAGTGAAGTGTCTTCCCTTCTCGACCAGCGAACGGATGCGCGCGTCGCGGTCGAAATAGAAGGCGTCGATCCAGGCGAGCTTGTGCCAGACCTGCAGGTCCCGGAGGTCGTCCGCGGAGAACTGGGCCGCGAGCGCCCGCGCTTCAGCCGCTTTGGCGCCCGCCCCGCGCAAGGCGAGCAGTTCGGCGTAGCGCGGGTAGGGATCGATCATCCTCGGCCGGTGCGCATGGAAGAACTGCTCCACGCAGAACGCCCGCTCGTCGTCGGTCAGACGGTCGGCCGGTTTGAGGCCGATGTCGAGGTGGCGATCGCGAGCCTCGTCGCGGGCGAACGCCTCGATCTGCACGAGCATCGACGGCACCAGGTTGAAGGTGACGCGAACGTCGGGGAACTCGCGCAGCAGCGCCACCATGCCCCAGTAGTCCTTGATGGCATGCAGCCGGACCCAGGGCAGGATGTGCTCGCCGGTGACGAGGTCCTGGTAGAAGGGCTGATGCATGTGCCAGAGCAGCGCGACGCGCGTCATAATCAGCTGAAACCTCGGACGTCAGGGCCGCGCACCGCAGCCGCATGCGAATCATCGACCGCTATGTGATCCGTCAGGTGCTGATGCCGTTCGGCATCGGCCTGTTCGTGTTCACCTTCGTCTTCATTATCGAGGCGCTGCGCGAATACGTCGAGCCGCTGGTCGCCAAGGGCGTGTCGGTACGGGTGCTCGCGACGGTGCTCGCCACCCTCATTCCACAGGCGCTCGCGCTGAGCATCCCGATGTCGCTCCTACTCGGGCTGCTCGTCGCGTTCGGGCGGCTCTCCGGCGATCGCGAGTTCGTGGCGATGCAGGCCTGCGGGGTCAGCCTGAGGCGGCTGCTCTTCCCCGTCTCGCTGCTGTCGCTCTTTGGATGGGCGGCCACGTCGTACGTGATGCTCGTGGCTGTGCCAGCCAGCAATCAGACATTTCGGGAGGTGACCTTCTCGGTCGTCGCCCAGAGAGCCGAAGGTGAGGTCAGGCCGAGGGTCTTCTTCAAGGACTTTCCCGGTCTGATGTTTTATGTGCGCGGCGTCCCCGTGTCCGGTGTGGGATGGGACGGCGTCTTCATCGCCGACACGCGCTCGGGACGGTCCGCGGCGGTGTACCTGGCGCGGCGAGGAGGCGTGCTCATCGATCGGCCAGCCCGGACGGTGGAGGTCGTGCTCGAGGACGGCACGCAGCACACGCCTGATGCAGAGGACTATCAGGGGTCGCGCTTCCACGAGTTCCGCCTGAGGGTCGATCCGGCCACCGTGTTTCCCAGCGGTGGCCCGCTCAAGGGCGACAACGAGATGACCATCGCCGAGCTGCGCGCGCGGATCGCGCAGCACGAGGCCGAAGGCACGTCGACCCACAACCAATGGATGGCCATCCATCGCAAGTTTGCCATTCCGGTGGCCTGCCTCGTGTTCGGCGTGATCGGCCTCGCCCTCGGCGCGACGAACCACCGCGGGGGCGCGCTCGGCAGCTTCGGCTTCGGTCTGGTCGTCGTGTTCGCCTACTACATCCCGATGTACCTGTTTCCCCAGATGACGAAGGGAGGCTACGTCCCTCCCTGGCTCGCCGTCTGGCTGCCGAACATCCTGCTGGGCGTGGTGGCCGTCGTCCTCTTTGCCTGGCGCAACCGCATTGCCGATCAGCCGATCAGCATTCCGACACCCGGTTTCATTCGCCGTTTGTTCGCTGGCAGGACAGGCTCGACCCGACACGTCTCGGGACGCTCTTCCATCTCGCGACTCCTCGACCGCTACGTGACCGCGACGTTCGTCAGGATGCTGGCGCTTTCGGTGGGCGCGGCCATGGCGGTGATCTACATCTCCACGTTCGTGGATCTCTCGGACAAGCTGTTCAAGGGAAAGGCGCCGTGGTTCACGCTGGTCGAGTACTTCTGGTACGCCACCCCGCAGTTCGCGTACTACACCCTGCCGATTGCCGTGCTGATCGCCACGCTGGTCACCGTAGGCATGCTCACGAGAAACAGCGAGCTCATCGTGATGAAGGCCTGCGGCGTCAGCCTGTATCGCACGGCCGTTCCGATCCTCGTGTTCGCTTCCATGGTCGGCGCAGCGCTGTTCACGCTGGATGCGACGATTCTCGGTCCCGCCAACCGCCGTGCGGAGGAGCGCAAGGATCTGATGAAGGGAGCGAAGAGACTGCAGCCACTCGGCGAGCCGTGGCTCATCGGCCGTGACGGCACCATGTACAACATCGGTGGCTACGATCCGCAGCGTCACCGCTTCGAGCAGGTGAGCATCTACGAGTTCAGCGGCAACATGTCGACGCTGGCCAGGCGTACCTTTGCGAAAAGCGGAACGTACGTTGGCAGCGAGCAGGCGTCTGATGCGACCTGGCAGCTCGAGGACGGCTGGACGCAAGCCTTCGGCCCGGATGCTGACGTCAAGCACTTCGAGAAATTCGCGAGCGCGCCCAGGAAGCTCGAGCCGGTCTCCTACTTCGCCCAGGCGCCTCCCGATGCACGCTTCATGAGCTATTCGGAGCTGCGTGGGCACACGGAACGGCTGCGGATGACCGGCTTCGATGTCGTCGAGTACGAGGTCGGAGTCGCCAGAAAGCTGGCGTATCCATTTGTCTGCCTGATCATGACGCTGATCGCCATCCCGTTTGCGACGACCATGGGCCGCAGCGGAACGATGGCCGGAATCGCGGTCGGGATCGGGCTCGCGCTGTTCTACTGGGGGACGATCAACATCTCGGCTGCTCTCGGCGCCGGCGGGCTCATGGCGCCGACGCTGGCGGCATGGGCGCCCAACCTGCTATTCGGCGCCGGAGCCGCGTACCTGGTATTGACGGTCAGGACCTGAGCGGATGCCGGTGCGTCGCCTTATCGCGCGTACCGGACGTTGTCGAGCCACACCTTCCCTCCCCGGCCGAGAGGTGTGTTGGTCTCATCGATGACGAACATGATCGACTTGACGTCAGAGAGCGGAGGCGTCGCGCTCGCCTCATCCACGGGAAGCATGTCGTCAAAGCGCACCACGATCTCGCGGTCGGTGGGATCGAGATAGACGGATCGACGCCAGTACTGATTGCCGGTCGGGATCGGCCGCCACAGCTGGACCCAGAGCCGCATCGGTTGATCGGCACGTCCGGTGAACATCAGCCGATCGTACCGAGCCAGGCCGGGGCCGCTCAGCATCCCGAGCCCAACCCACGCGTGCTCAGCCACGGCCGTCGAGCCGCTCAACGCGTATCGAAGGAGCAGGCGCGTTCCCGGGGTTGGATCCTTCACGAAGTCGAGCACGCCCTGCGATTCCCTGTTCTTCTCGATGCCCCATCGGTCCGGCTGAGGTGCGCCTCCCGAATATTGCATCAGCGTGTCGCGTGGCTTCCATGGCGTCGGGCTGGCGGCCTCGAACCGACCGATGTAAATCGGATTCGACAGGAGCCATGGAAGAGCGGATTCGTCCGAGGCCACTCCTGGCAGCCGGACCTCCACGCGATAGGCGGCGCGTTCTGCCGGCGCCTCGTGCGTGAGCGCCGGCCCGGCGCTCGACTTGACCGGCCGGCCGTTGGCAAGCAGCGTAATCCGTGAGCCTGCAGGCGCCGTCGTCTGCGCCCGAATCGACACGCTTCCACCGAGCGGCAGCTCGTCGCCCGGTCCCGCCGTTCTTCCGCCGCTCGACGCCGTAAACGTCAGACGTGCCGGCGCTGCCAGCGCGTCGATGGATGAATACACATGACCGCCGCGAATCTCCCGCACGACGGCCTGTGCATCCGCCGTCGCATCGCCGGTCAGCTGCAGCTGCGGGAGCGCGATCGAAAACGTGCGGAAGATATGTTCATACCCGGGCAGCGCAATCGAAGAGCGATTGGCATCGGACCGGGAGAGCGAAATGCCGATGTTGGCGTGAGCGTCATGCGCCGCCAGCGCCACCACGCGGCGCTCCTGTGTGAGCCTGTCCCAGGTGCGGAGCGCGTCCGTCGGCCGATCGAGTAGAGTCGCCAGCGTTTCCGATCGGCGCCAGGGATAAGTGACGAACGCGCGGGCGAGCGACCCGACTCGTTCATCGCGCCATTCGCTGTCGGCATTCAGCCATTCCAGACCATCCGGCTGCGCGTTCCAGCCGTTCCACCTCAGCGCCGGCTTCTCGGACACCGGGTGGGCGGCGATGGACATCGCCCCAAGCCTGGCGACGTCCTCGACGACATCGCGCGGCTCCCCGCCGAGCGGGTACGGCGCCGGGCTCGTCAGCCCCAGAACCACCAGGTGTCCCCCGAACGTGGTCACCTCGACGGCGTCGATACAGAGCACACCATGGCGGTACGAAGGCGGCTCTGGCTCGCGAGTGCCGTCACCGTGATCGGTGAGAACGACGAACTTCAGGTGGGCGCGGGCGGCCGCCTCGGCCACCTGATCGATGGTGCCCGAACCGTCCGATCGGATGGTATGGACGTGGACGACGCCTCGAACGGGTTCCGGAATGTCGCTGGTCGCCTCCAGCGAGATGGCTCGAGGCGGGAGCATGACGACCGTCGCGACCAGCGCGGCGCACCCGATCACCAGCGCGACGACACGCTTACGCATCGCCGATCGACCGCGGTGCCGGTGCGCCAACCCGTTGGTCGTCTCCCTGTTGCTGACTCGTTCTGCTGAAAATCATTCAGGCGCGGGGGTGAAAGCGGTCATAGATGGCCCGCATGCGCTGTTCGAGCACGTGCGTGTAGATCTGGGTCGTCGACAGATCCGCGTGACCGAGCATCATCTGGATCGCGCGGAGATCCGCGCCGCGCTCGAGCAGATGCGTGGCAAACGAGTGGCGCAGCATGTGCGGGCTGAGCGCCCGCGTCAAACCGGCCTGGCGCGCGTACCCCTTGAGGATCTTCCAGAATCCGACGCGGGTCAGGCCCGGCCCGCCCCCTTTGACATTGACGAACAACCGCGGACTGCTCCGTCGCCCCATCAGCGCTGGCCGCGCTTCGCGAATGTATCGATGCACGCAGGCCGCGGCTTCGTCGCCAATCGGCACGATGCGCTGCTTCGATCCCTTGCCCGTGCATGTCAGATAGGAGGCCTCGAGGTTGACGTCGCCGGGGCGCAGCGAAATGAGCTCGGAGACGCGCATCCCCGTTGCGTACAGAAGCTCGATCAGGGCGCGGTCGCGCATCCCCCGGGGAGTGGCCGTGTCGGGCTGGGCGATGAGCTTGTCGACATCTTCGACCGAGAGCGCGCGAGGCAGCACTTTCCAGGCTCGTGGCGGGCGGAGATCGTCCGCCGGACTGGTCTTGAGGCGCCCCTCCCGCAGCAGGAAGCGGTAGAACCCCCGGTAGCACGCGACCGCCCGGGCGACGGAGCGGGGCGAGCGGCCCTCCGACATCAAATCGCGGACGAACGCCTCGAGCGCCTGACGGGTCAGGGCGTCGATCCCGCTTCCCTGCCCCGCGGCGAACTGCGCGAGCATGTTGAGGTCGCGCGCGTAGCTCTCGACCGAGTTGGTCGCGAGCCGGCGCTCGACCACGAGGTGAGTCAAGAAGGCATCGACCGGGGCACCTCCCGGCACGGTTCTCATCATTGCCGCTGTCCACTAGAATTGTAGTCGTATGCCCGCCCGCTCAAAGTGGCAGTCGCTGCCGACCGAGGCCATCAATCCATCGACGCTCGGAATCGATAAGCTCTCGGCCGCCGACATTGTCGATCTGATGTTCAACGAGGATCGGAAGATGCTCGCCGCCGTGCACCGCGAACGCGAGCGCATCGCCGTGGGCGTCGAGATGCTGTCCGGCGCGTTGCGCAAGGGCGGACGCATGATGTTCGTGGGCGCCGGCACCAGCGGCCGGCTCGGGATTCTGGAGTCAGCGGAAATGCCGCCGACGTTCAGCACCGATCCCGACATCGTGCAGGCGGTGATGGCGGGGGGACGCGACGCGATCTTCGCGGCGCGTGAGGGCGTCGAGGACAACTACGAAGAGGGCGCTCGGGCCATCACCAGGCTGCGGCCAACCAAGAAGGACGTGGTCATCGGCGTGTCCGCCAGCGGCATGACCCAGTTCGTGCGCGGCGCGCTCACCCGGGCCCGCAAGGCAGGAGCGCGCGTCATCTTCGTCACGTGCGATCCGGGGACCGAGCTGCAGACATTCGTCGACTTGACGATCGCCCCTGGCGTCGGCGCGGAGGTCATTGCCGGCTCGACTCGCCTCAAGGCCGGCACCGCCACGAAGCTGGTACTCAACATTCTCACCACCGCTGCCATGGTCCGCATCGGCAAGACTTACGGCAACCTGATGGTGGACGTGCAGACCGGTTCCGAGAAGCTCAAGGACCGCGCCCGCCGGATCGTCAACATCGTCACCGGTCTGGAATACGACGATGCCGATCGGCTGCTGAAGCGCGCGCAGTGGAACGTCAAGGCCGCCATCGTGATGCAGAAGACGGGCCTCACGTATGTCAAGTCGCTTTCGAGACTCAAGAAGGCGCACGACTCCATGCGCGAGGCGCTCGGCGAGGACATCGAGCCGCGTCTGCGGGGGATGCTGCAGGGCCACGCCGAGGCGTCGCTGAACGGCAGCGGTCACCACAAGATGGCGGCGCCGACGGGCGTAGACGCCGCGGGGACCGATTCGTCCGGACGGCCCGATCGCGCTCCGACGACCCGGCGGTAGCGGCCCCTTCCGGCTAGCACCGCGACGCCGCGTCGCGATCGAGATACAACTCGACGTCGCGGTGCGTCTGCAGGAAGGACGCCGGAAGATCCGTCGTGAGCGGCCCCTGAACTGCGCGCGCAACCACCTCCGCCTTCGATTCCCCCGTTGCCATCAGCACGATTGCGCCAGATCTGAGGATGGTGCCCATGCCCACCGTCAACGCCTCATGCGGCACGTCGTCGAGCCGACCTCCGAACTGGTCGATGTTCGCCTGGCGGGTTTCGGGGCGCAGCACGACGTGGTGGGTATTGGCCACGAGCACGTCGGCAGGCTCGTTGAAGCCGATGTGTCCGTTCAGGCCGACGCCGAGCAGTTGCAGGTCGATACCGCCGGCGGCCGCGATTGCGGCCTCGTATCGCCGGCATTCCGCGTCGAGGTCGTGTGCGCCGCCGTTCAGGAACTCGATGCTCGCAGACGGCAGGTCGGTGCCCGCAAAGAGGTGCGCGTCCATGAACCGGCGGAAACTTCCCGCATGGCCAGCCTGCAGCCCCGCGAACTCATCGAGGTTGAAGGTGCGTGCCCGTGCGAGACTGACGTTACCCTCGCGGTTGAATCGACGAAGCTCCGCGTACGCCGGAATGGGCGTTCGCCCGGCGGGCAACCCCATCGTCAGCGTCGGCTTTGCCCGCACCGCATCGGCCAGACGAATGGCCACGGCCACTGCGGCCGCCATCGGGCTGTCGAAGACGTGTACCTTCACGGGCTACAGATAGTGCGGGATTGCGACCTCGCCGCGCGCGGCGGCGAGCGCGAGGTGGACGGCGCCAACGGCAGGCTCGATCTGCAACAGCTGGACGTCGCTTCGCGGCGCGATTTCCGAGAGGCGTGAGGTGATGGCACCGGCCAGCGCCGGGATCGCTCGAAAGATGCCGCCGGCGAGTACCGTCCGAAAGACACTCCCCCGCATGCCGAGCGTCTGGACGACGGCTGACGCGGCGGCGCCGAGCTCGTTGGCGGCGCGACCGAGGATCTCCGCCGCCACCGCGTCGCCGGCCTCTGATGCCTCGCGGACGACCCCGGCAATCCCCGAAACCGCGTGACGCTGAAGCCCGCGATCGTAGATCGCGTGAATCAACTCGGTCGGGCTGTGCAGATGCATGTGTCTCAGGACGAGATCCGTCAGCTGCGTAGACGGCCCGCGGCCGTCGAACTGCCGGACCACCGCCGATAACGCGGCCCGCCCGACCCAGAAGCCGCCGCCTTCGTCGCCAAGCAGATAGCCCCAGCCTCCGGAGCGGGCTGCCCTGTGTCCCTTCCGGCCGTACGCGATCGATCCGGTGCCGGCGATCACGACCAGTCCGGATTCGTCTCC